>Ga0315298_1002909_pt1 | contig 27979 bp, 31 predicted proteins | sample WHS_1_MG_FD_203077 | JGI IMG/M metagenome (GOLD analysis project Ga0315298, IMG submission 203077) | Extremophilic microbial mat communities from Washburn Hot Springs, YNP, Wyoming, USA - WHS_1_MG | ecosystem: Environmental > Aquatic > Thermal springs > Hot (42-90C) | place: USA: Wyoming... | reverse complement strand
GATGGCGGCAAAATCTTCAGAAAACCCAAAGACCCAGTAGCTTACGAAGGATAAGCCGTTTCGGGATGAACCCCCCTCAAATTTCAACATAGTGGTGCGGGGGGTGGGATTTGAACCCACGCAGCCCTGCGGCATCAGGTCCTAAGCCTGACTCCTTTGACCAGACTCGGACACCCCCGCCTACGTGATATGGCATTGCGTTCGTTAAATAAAATCTTTAACTTTTTCATCCCTAAATATTCTATTTAATGTATAAATTCCAATTTCATACTTTTAAATTTAAATAAACGGTTTCCGATGTTAGTTTTATACGGTCGCATTTGAGTCAGCGTGCTCCAACAAACATCGAAGACTTAGGCAATCTTATGGACAGCATTTTTCCATCAGAAACACTTCTGCCAAAAACTCGGCTTAAAATACTAAGGAAAAGAAAGTTACACATATTTCTAACTATTCGAGAGAAGTAAAGTATAGGGAAACACGCTAAATACGAGTTGCTTTTCTGCAAAGGATGATGTAGCAAAACTTAACGCATGACAATCTCGCTTTTAAATATGTGAAAATAAAACTCAAAATCTTTAAAATGGAAAAACCGCATTACTACTTGTGACCTGGCGCCTCGGTGGCCTAGCCTGGTGGGGCATCGCCTTGGTAAGGCGGTAGTCGCGGGTTCAAATCCCGCCCGAGGCTTCAACGTTGTTTTCACGAGTGTGTTACTACACTTGTATCTTGCCTAAAAGCACCGCCTCCATCGCAACCCCCTTAGAAGATGTTGGTATCTTATATGCGTTTGTAATGTGTTAACATCATCAAATGAACATTTTTAATTTTAATAAACACTTTTTGTAAATTTATTACCAGAATTCTCAACCGTATTTTTATATGTTTGTAACATTAAGTTTCTGCAGTAAGATAGAGACTTGTGCCTAACCGAAGAAAGCAGTGTGCGTAGTTAAGAGTGAACCGAAACAAGCCTCAACTTCTAACCGAGAAGATGGAAAAATTTAAACTACGCTTGCAATTTTATTCGGTAAAAGGTATGGATAAGATCAGTACAAGAATCATTTTTGAGGAATACATGAAACGATTAGATTTCAACAAGCTTTTTGAGAAACTTCAAGTTTCCGACAAAGAACTTCTGACAAAAGAAATTGAACACTTTACAAAGGAAGAAGCGGAAAGAAGAGACCAAATTATTATCAACTATCTTGAGGAAAGCGGAATAAATAGGATAGTTGAAAAAATAATAGAGCTTTTATTAGTGCCGCCAAAACTTCCGTTAAACGCTAAAATACTTGATTTAGGCGCGGGAACTTGATTTTTCACGGTCAAAATCGCTGAAAAAGTAAATGCTGAACCCGAGAAAGTTTTCGAAGGCCTAAAACACCTTCTAAGATGGAAGGGGAAAGCCATAGTTGTTGACTTATGTGCACATTCCTTTGAAGAGTTTCGGAGGGAGATGGGGATGTTCACTTGGGTTTTAAGCCTGAAAACATTTACAGGATGGCGAGAAAAGTTTTTCTCGAATGTTAAGGTGGAGGTTATGCCTGGAATCCGTTGCGAATGTTCTGGGCGTTCATCGGAGTTGTTCATTGCTTACATATGGAATAGTTTATAATATCCCCCAGGTCTTGGATGAGTGTAAAATTGTAGACCAGAAGCAAAATTAATGGAGAGAATGTTAAAAAGAATCGAAGAGGGCACAAGACAACGCTTCCAAGAAGAATGTGAAGAAATCGTTCAATAGTCGTGCGCGCATCTCGCTTTTCTTTCGGATAGCTTATTTCAAATTATGGATGACAGCTTTCTAAGTAGCAAGTGAAAGATTACAGTAATGACCGAACTTGAAAATGGGTAACTCCTACTAGGGCACTTGGCAGAAATTTTTGTAAATTTTGATGTCAAGCATGTAACCGATGTGTGTTATATAATTTATATATGAATAAAGAGCAATGAAACTATAGAGGGAAGCTCTTGTCCTTTGATGACCCCATAACCATAGTACTGATAATAGTAGGGGTCATTATCGCTTGTTTAATAGTTATTTTCGCGATGAGAAGATATGGGAAAAAGGAAAACAAGTTTTCAGATGAGGAGAGCTCAACGGCAAAATTTCAAGGCTTCCCGTTCAAAATCGCCAAAAGTGTCCCCAAAGAAGAGGCGCAACGCGCAAAAGAAGAACTTAGAATCCTGGATTTAGAAAGGGAAATTTTAAGCGATGCAATCAGACGCCTTTACGAGGCGTCTGCAGAGGGAAAAATCACAGAGGAAGAGCGAGACAGGCTCGCGCAAACGTATAAGTCTCGGATGATGGCGGTCAAAGAAGCCATTTCAAAGGATGAATCTCTTGTTGCTCTGCATGAGCTTGAAGCCATGCAAGAAGATTTGATAAAGCTTTTTAGCGAACGCTTCGACGAACTAAGCAGTAAAATTGAAGAGTTGCGGTCAAAAGTTGAGGTGAAACCCATAAAAGAAATAACTATACCCATTGCAGAGGCAGAAACACCTCCAACCAAAAAAGCAAGAGAGACACCTCCCGAGGAAAAAGAGAAAAAGAAACGGAAACCTCCAACTAAACCAAGCCCAAGAACTGAGGCGGAAAAGCGTATAGAAGAGATTAGGGCTGAGGTGGAAAAGGTTTTGGAAAGATTGGGGCAGATGGAAATTGAAACCTGAACAAGAGTGGATTGAAAAAGCAAAAAGAAACGCTGCATTAGAAGCAGTCAAAAACGTTAAAGACGGTTTTGTTGTCGGCTTAGGAAGCGGTAGCACAGCAGCTTACGCCATAGAAGAAATAGGAAAACGCATAAAAAGCGAAGAACTACATATTCTCGGAGTTCCAACATCATACCAAGCTTTCACCCTCGCTGTTAAGTGCGGTATCTCAATAACAACATTGGAGGAACACCCGACACTGGACATGATGATAGACGGAGCAGACCAGATAGATAAACAGTTAAACTTGATAAAAGGCATGGGCGGCGCCCTGGCCAGAGAAAAAGTTGTTGCTTCAGCCTCTAAAAAACTCGTTATAGTTGCAGATGAAACCAAAAAAGTTGAGGTTCTAGGGGAAAAAAACCATCCGGTGCCAATAGAAGTTTTGCCCTTTGCAGTCCCGTTTGTTATTCGCAAAATAAGTGAAATCAGCGGAAAACCTGTATTAAGAGAAGGAAAAGGGAAAGTTGGTCCCATCGTAACCGATAATGCAAATATGTTAATAGACGCATTTTTCGGGCTAATACCTAAACCCGCAGAACTTGAACAAAAGCTGCAAACAATTACTGGAATAGTTGAAACTGGACTTTTCGTTGATATGGCAGACACGGTGTATGTTGGGAAATGTGATAGTGTTGAGAAATTAACAAGAAAATAGATAAAATTTTAAGCGTGATCTTGTAATTATTAAAACACTGTTGAAATGGCAATTCCAAATTTTATAAAGTAGTTTTATCCTGTATGCACGATAAATGTGCTTTAACCGATGGAAATAAATAAAACTTGTAAGGGCTTAATTCTTGTTAACAAAAGTCGGGGTAGCCTATTTATACTTTTAATGACGATTTCCCACGCAAACCCCCTTCTTATTAACACCGACTAATAGAAAAGGTTAGTATATATTTTAGGAAGACTATCCTAGGCCTTTACGAAGTAGGAGTTCTTGGTATTCGGAGTTTATTTTTCTGTATTTTTCTTGAATGGTTTTGCTGATTTTACGCCAGTCTTGGGCTATTTTCGGCCATAGTTCGCTGGTCATTAACTGCTTTGTAACGTATTCTTTCAATGGTTTTTCCCGCTTGATCGTTCTTTGACGCCACTGGAAGCTTATGAGCCCCGCGCGTTTCAAGTATTGGATTGCGTGGCCTACCTGGTGGTAATCAAGTGAGTATTTCAAGCTTCTGTCCAAGTCTTCTAGGAGGGAGTCAACTTTTATTTCGTCTTCTGGATGTAGGCAGATGGTGGCTATAACATTTTGGATGAGCTTTGCGGTTTTGGTGAGATATATCCCAATTTTCTTTGGCGGGATGAGGGTTTGTTCTAGGCGGTAACCATACCTCCTATAGAACCAGCTTTTGACAATTTCAGCCAGCGTCACATAAGCGCCGAGAATTGCAGCTAAGGCTATATAGAAGGTTGCTGGAGGCTTTACAAACCTGAAAATTTCTCCTAACGGCGTGTAGGGAAGCACCAAAGCGAATGTTATTATTGCTACGCTGCTAAGCAGCAAAAGTTTACTTGGTTTGCTTTTCCAGAAGGGCGACTTCTTTGTTCTAATAGCAAAGATTACAAGAGTCTGCGAAGTTAAGGATTCGATAAACCAAGCGGTTTGGAAAAGCGGCTCGGAGGCGTTAAAGATAAAAAGCATTACAAAGAATGTGAGAAAGTCGAAGAGGGAGCTTACTGGACCTAAAAATACCATAAACCGTCTGATAAAGTGTATGTCCCACCTTTTGGGCTTTTCAATGTATTCCTGGTCAACTTCGTCTGTGGGGATTGTTGACTGGGAAAAGTCGTAGAGGAGGTTGTTAAGAAGTATCTGTATAGGCAGCATCGGCAGAAAAGGCAGAAATAAGGATGCTCCGGCAACGCTGAACATGCTTCCAAAGTTTGAGCTCACGCCCATCATAATATACTTCATGGTGTTGCCGAAGGTTTTCCTACCCTCCAAAACCCCATCATGAAGCACCCTCAAGTCGTTATGCAAAAGAATTATGTCTGCTGATTCTTTTGCAACGTCAACGGCGTTATCCACTGAAATGCCGACGTCCGCGGTTTTCAGCGAAGGTGCATCGTTTATTCCGTCTCCCAGAAAGCCAACAACATGCCCGTTATTTTTCAAAACGGTTATTACCCTATCCTTCTGGGCTGGTGTAACTCTGCAGAACACGTTGGCCTCCTCAACAACTCTTGCTAGGGCGTCGTCGTGCATTTGAGCAATTTCACTTCCAGTGACAACCCCTTTTATATCGAAGCCTAGGTACTCGCAAACCTTCCTCGTCACCAGTTCATTATCGCCTGTAAGAATCTTCAACTCCACGCTGGCGTTTTTCAGAAGCTGTAGAGCTTCTCTGGCCGTTTCTTTCGGCGGGTCAAGGAAAGCTATGAAGCCTAAAAACACCATTTCATTTTCGTCGCTCACCGTGTATATTGGTCTGTCCTCTCTTAAACGCTTGTAGGCTACGGCTAAAACTCTATAGCCTTCAAAGCTGAGCTCAACATATTTCTGCTCAATTTTACGGCGCACTTCATCCGTTATGTCAGCGATGATCTCTTCAACCTCGTAGAAAGAGCAGATTTTTGCAATCTCTTCAGGGGCACCTTTCGTGATCATGAACCGCTGATTCTGGTATTCAACAACTATGGAAAGGCGTTTACGGACAAAATCAAAGGGCACCTCATCAATTTTCCTATAATCCTTTACGTCAACCTCTCTAAATTTCAGTGTGGCTTCATCAAGGGGGTTTTTCAACCCTGTCTGATAATAGCTGTTTATGTATGAGTAAATGAATACCTTATCACTCTCGTTGCCATTAAGATCCACATGAAGTACGAGCTTTATCCTGTTTTCCGTCAAAGTTCCAGTTTTGTCAGTGCATAGAACATCCATGCTTCCAAAATTTTGTATAGCTGCTAAGCGTTTTACAATGACACCTTTCTTAGCCATAGACAAAGCTCCTCCAGAGAGGTTAACTGAAATTATCATTGGCAGAAGCTCTGGTGTTAAGCCAACAGCCAAAGCCACAGCAAAGAGAAGGGAATCCAAAACGCTTCGCATGTAAAGGGCATTGATGAAGAACACAAATATGACCAGCAGAAAAGTCACTTGCATTATCATGTAGCCAAAACTTCGAATGCCCCTTTGGAACTCGGTTTCAGTTTCCCTTTCCACAAGTCTCTTCGCGATTTTTCCATACTCCGTTAGGCTTCCAGTTTTCACGACGACGGCGGTTGCCGTTCCACTCACGACAGAAGTGCCCATAAAAAGGTAGTTGCTCCACTCCGTTATCGACGGGTCAAAAGATTTCAATGGCAAAGTAATCTTTTCAACGGGGAAAGACTCTCCAGTCAACGCGGATTGATTCACGAATAAGTCTTTTGCGTTGATAACCCGAGCGTCTGCAGGAACAATATCGCCTGCTGAAAGATATATGATGTCTCCGGGGACGATCTCCGCAAGCCTAACTTCTCTTTTAACTCCATCCCTTAAAACGGTTGCTGTTATCGCTACTCTCTGCTTCAGCATTTCAGCTGCCCTTTCAGCCTTAGACTCTTGATAAAAGTCCAGAGCCACGCTTAGCGTAACTATGACAAAAATTATGGCTGTGTTCGCAACCTCTCCAAAAAAGCTGGAAATCAGCCCGGCAACAAGAAGAATTATTATTAACGGACTTTTGAAATGCGATAGAAAATCAAGGACAGCTGCCTTCTTCTTTCTCCTAACAAGCTCGTTATAGCCAAACACTTCAAGACGTCTTTTAACGTCCTCAGAGGAAAGCCCATCCAGCGAAGATTTTAAACGCAAAAGAAGCTCTTCAACAGGCAAAGTTAAAATTTCATCAGTACTTGGCAGAGCCCAGCCTAAAATCTCGCCGACTCCGGATCTTTCTACATTCTGAACTGCCATCATTTGCACCGTCCATTCTCGCCGAACAACCTCCAGAGCTGGGCTCCTATATACCTACAAAACATACCCATTCATAAATTCTTCTGCAAATCCCATCGTTAAATGATAACAATTTCAGTTAGGAGACGCTAAAAAACACGCGTTCTGTACACCAACCCAGTATTCTTATAATAATTGTTAAACATCAAATTTTTTCCTTTTTGAAAGACCTTTGAACCATTATTTTTCCAATAGTTTTTGTGGTTCTCTGAACGCGTTTAAAGCATCCTTCTTTCATAAAAAGAAGAAGCTGCTTGGACATAAAACACCCTCGACGCTTGATGAAATCGAGGCATTTTTAGAGGTAGAGTTTGAACACGTTTGCGAAAAAAGGACGGATTATTATTCTTTAGAAAATGCAAATAAGTAAGCGTTTTTAATGGAGAATCTCCTATAACATCTACCTTTTTTATTAACAGTGGCTCACAGAACGTGGGTTCATGTGTTTTTGCAGCTTTAATGCATAGCTTTTAGGATTTGGCTGCAATTTCAATTATTCTAGAGATTTCTGTGGTTAGGGCTTCGGGAAGCCCCATTATGCTTGCATCCATAAAACCTCTTACGATTAGGGATACTGCCTGTTCATTAGAAAGCCTTCTCGTCATCAAATAAACAATTTCTTTATCCGATATCTTGCCTACTGCAGCTTCGTGGGTTATTTCTATGCTTTTGCTTCGTGCAGTCAATTCTGGGATGGACTGCATAAATGATTCATCGTCGAGGATAAGCCCCTTGCATTCCAAGTGTCCTCTGCATTCCTGCCCGTTTCCCTCAATAGAGCCTCTGACAATTATTTTTGAGCCTTCTCGGGTCACTGCTCTGCTGATCATTTCAGCTCGGCTTTCCCTTCCATCAAGTATAGCCTTTGATCCGATGTCCATAAAGACGTTCCTATGTCCATATACTATGCTGTTGAAAATCGCTTTTGAGCCATTTCCTTTACAATAAGCCACAGGATACATTTGCACGTCTCTTACAGGTTTTAGGCAAACGTAGTTGGAGACGAAAGTTCCGTTTTCCTCTATTAGTGCTGCAGTTCTAGGTCTTACAACAGTTTCTTCTCTCCACTGGTGTACCATTGTTGAGTTTAAGTAGGCTCCACGTTTAACGTAGATCTCGGTTACCCCTATGTGGACTGCGGCTGTTGCGGTGGAATGTTGAAGACAGCTTGTTATTAGGTGAACTTTTGAGTTTTCCTCTGCGATTATAATGTTGTGCAAACGCTGCTCTAGGTTTTCCTGCGTTATTATTAAACATGATTGGAGAGGGAATATTGTCTCAGTGTTAGGTAGGATCCTTAAAAAGTATCCTCCGCTGAAGTCTTCAGCAACTCTTTTTGTGAATTCGTCCTTCTCCTTTTGGATGGCTCTCCACATATAATTGTTAATCAACGGGTATTTTTGCAGTGCATCCTTTATATCCATGAGTTCTATTTTGCCTTTGAATAATTCGTTCACCTTTGAGTATACCGTTGACTGGTCTATGTGGAAAAAGGTTCCGGCTCGTTTATCATCACTTGCTGCTCCAGCTTTATAGGCTTCCTCAAGAATCTCGTGAGGTATGCTTTTCAAGTCGTCTTTTTCAGCCAAATCTACCACTTCTCCTCGCCTTTCAGTTGGCATTTAACGCAGCCTTCGTATCCCTCTCGTTTGATGTCATTAAAAACACGACTAGGATCTGCAAAGCAGTGAATTTTGCCGTTGAGCAATACACAACCGTACTTTGCGTTGATGTAATCCAGTATGTCGCCTTTATGGGTTATAATGAGCGCTGAGGCTCCGCTTGAGTCGATATACTGCTGGATTTCGCTGGCGATAAGTTTTAGGCTTTCAACATCAACTCCTGAATCAGGTTCGTCCAAGAGCAATAGTTTAGGCTTTAAAAATAAAAGTTGCAAAATCTCAGACCTTTTCCTTTCACCTCCAGAGAAGCCTACGTTAGTTTCTCTCTTCAGGAAATCCTTAAGCCTAAAAGACTCTATGAGGCGCATTTCATCCATGCTGAATTCATATTTCTGGCTTTTGCCCAGACAAAGCTTCAGAAGATCCTCAAGTTTTACGCCTGTGATTTCAGGCGGGTTCTGAAAACCCACACTAATCCCAAGCTTCGCCCTTTCCTCGACGCTTTTGTTCGTGATATCCTCATTCATGAATAGTATTCTGCCAGAAACAACCCTATACATAGGTAACCCGGCTATGGCGCCAACTATAGTTGTTTTCCCAGAACCATTAGGCCCGAAGAGAACATGAATTTCGCCGCTTCTAAGCCCGAAGCTTATATCCTCAAGGACAAGTCTATTCCCCAATTCAACTTTTAGATTTTCAACCTCCAACAAGTAGCTCATAATTCCTCATCGTCAACCATAACACCAGTCCAAAAATAAATAAGTCTTTTGTGCGCTTAGAGCAAGCATGGCGTGTTTGAAGCGATAAACCGCCTTGCATGTTACGCGTACAGGAGCAGCAGGTTGAAAGTCTAAAACACAATAAGGTGAACTAAGGACTTGGAAATGCTTTAAAATGTTCCATTACGACATCGCCTCCATCAGCGTAAATAAATGTTGAGTTTCCAGAAATCGGGCAAACTTGAGGTTTCCTACACCGGCTTTTCAAACGTGCTTCAATCTCTGTTTTCAAGAGAATCTAAAAGAAAAGGACCGGCGAGTATTCTTTAGAAAACATAAATAAGTAAGCGATAAAATCATACCTTATCCGGGAAAAATCTGCCGGGGTAGCCTAGCCTGGAATGGGCGCCAGACTCATAATCTGGAGAACACGGGTGCCAGTCGCCCAGTCCAGAGGTCGCGGGCTCGAATCCCGCCCCCGGCACCATTTCCTGAAATGTTTTAGGTTGCCGTCGCTGCACACTATTCGAACTCTGCTTCTATGAGCTGAACGTTTTCTTCTGGTGTGTGCATCACGTTGCATATGAACTCGTCTTCTTTCAGGCCTTCAGCCATATGAGTGTATATCAAGTATTTTTAATGTTTTATGTCCCTTGTTTTGGCACATCCATTGTGGATTTCCAATGGCGCAGAGTATTAAACGATATCCTTAAAATCCTCGAGCTAGCGAGTTTATGCGCGATTCTTTTCTTCCGCTTCTGGAAAGTCCGCATTAAACTGTTCAAGTTTTTATAGTGGCTGAATATCGCTCACACTTTCTGTTTCGCTATCACTTCCTTAACGGTTTCGGGATCTTAAAGGCTGGCTCCCAACTGGGCGAGTCGCACCAGCCTTTTCAAACTACAATCATGCACATTGGAAAACGTTAAATGAACGCTAGAAATATTATGTACTTTAATGTACATTAAAGTTTAAATATGTGCCTGTATGTATAGATAGAATTTGTGCGGATGCCTATGGGGAATAGTGTTTGGTTTATCAAAGCCTAAACATCCAATGCTTATAAAGTTTAAAGAGAAGATTTCTCCTGTCAATTTGTTCGCTAAAATCTTCGAGCATTATGATTACGTTTATATTCTAGAGTCTGTGGAAGGCCCTAAAAAACTTGCGGAATACTCATTCATCGGTTTTGACCCGCCAATAGTTTTGAAAGTGAAAAATGCAAAGACTGAAATTCATAATAGGATTCGAGAAGGAAAAACGGTCTTTGAAGTTGAAGATCCCTTGCTTACTTTAAGGATGTTGATTAGAAAATTAGCCGTGGCCCCAAGCAATTTCCGTTTTCTCGGAGGCGCCGTTGGCTACATCTCATACGACGCCGTACGTTATTGGGAGAAGCTTCCAAGCCTGGCCGCCGATGATCTTGGGTTTCCAGAGATTGAAATGGCGATATTCCTTGACGGCATAATTTTCGACCATAAAACTGGTGAAGCCTTCTACTATTACATAGATAAAAACCGATTAGCGGAATTATCAACAATTGTCGATGAAGAATGCAGCACTGAACCTTTTAGATGTTCTGAGGCGAAGATTAACATTGTCAAGGAAGATTTTGAAAAGATTGTTACTAGAGCCAAAGAGTACATAACGGCTGGCGATATTTTCCAAGTTGTTCTTTCGAAACGTTACGGGTTTAAATTCCGTGGAAGCCTAATTCCATTTTATGGGGTTTTGCGGAAAATCAATCCATCCCCATACATGTACTTCCTCAAAGTGGGAAGGCGTCAAATAATCGGCTCAAGTCCAGAAATGCTTGTTAGGGTCGAAAACGGCCGAATTGAAACTTTTCCCATCGCCGGCACGTGCCCACGCATTAAAGACGCAGTTAAAAACAAGTCTTTGAGAAAAAAGCTTTTGCTAGACCCGAAGGAACGCGCAGAACATGTGATGCTTGTGGATTTAGCTAGAAACGATGTTGGCAAAGTTTCAGATTTTGGCACAGTTTCAGTGCCTGAATTTATGAAAGTTTACCAATATAGCCATGTTCAACACATTGTCTCAAGGGTTACAGGAAAGCTTAGAAACGGATGCGACTGTTACGACGCCTTGAGGGGTGTTTTTCCAGCTGGAACGGTTTCAGGAGCCCCGAAGGTTAGAGCTATGGAAATTATCGAAGAATGTGAACCAGTAAGGAGAGGCCCGTACGCTGGGGCTGTAGGCTATTTCTCCTTTAATGGGAATGCTGATTTCGCCATAACCATAAGGACACTAGTTGCATACGGAAATTATGCCTACATCCAAGCTGGAGCAGGAATAGTTGCAGACTCAGATCCTGAAAAGGAGTGGGCTGAGACGGAGCATAAGGCTAAAGCCTTGCTTAAAGCCCTCCAACTTTCTGAGGAAGGTGAAACTCCATGAAAGTTTTAGTTATTGACAATTACGACTCTTTTGTCTATAATCTCGTTCAATATTTAGGAGAACTTGGAGCAAAACCTATGGTATACAGAAACGACCAGTTAACTCTCAAAAAAGCCTTGGAAATTAATCCAGACAAGATAATTATTTCTCCCGGACCTGGTACTCCTGAGAACAGCCGCTATTTCGGAATTTGCGGCGATATTCTGCGGATTATGAGCCCGAAAATCCCAACTTTAGGCGTTTGTCTGGGGCATCAGGGGTTAGTTTCTGTTTTCGGCGGCAAGATTGTTAAGGCTAAGAGAGTTATGCATGGGAAAACTAGCCCTGTGAAACATGACGGAGAAGGTATCTTCAAAAATGTCAAAAACCCCCTTAATGCCATGCGTTACCACTCACTGGTTGTGGAGAAAAGTTCGCTTCCCAAATGTCTAAAGGTGTCTGCAGTAGCTTTAGACGATGGGGAAATAATGGGGATCCGCCACTTAGCCTACCCCATTGAAGGGATTCAGTTCCATCCGGAATCAATCTTAACCGAATGCGGTAAAAAAATTCTGGAAAACTTCATTTACGGTCGGTGAAGAAATGATTCAAAAAGCCATCCAAAAGCTTGTGGAAAAAAAAGATTTGACACATACTGAAGCTTGTGAAGCCATGAGGGCAATTATGACTGAAGAGGCCACCCAGTCTCAAATAGCCTCTTTTCTGACAGCTTTGAGGATGAAAGGTGAAACAGTGGAAGAAATAGGTGCATTCGCTTCTACAATGATGGAGTTCTGCCACAAAATTAAACCGAAGATGAAAGGGCGTCTCGTCGATACCTGTGGAACAGGCGGAGACAAACTTAAAACCTTCAACATAAGCACTGCGGCCGCCTTTGTTGCTGCTGGGGCTGGTATCACCATAGCCAAGCACGGGAACCGTTCAGTTACAAGCAAATGTGGCAGCGCCGATGTCCTTGAAATGTTGGGGCTCAACTTGAACGTGAAGCCTGAAACCGTTGAAAAGGCAATCGAAAACATTGGTATAGGTTTTATGTTCGCTCCGGTATTCCATCCGACAATTAAGAATGTGGCTGGAGTTCGAAAGGAGTTAGGCATAAGAACCGTTTTCAATCTTCTTGGGCCATTGGTTAATCCTGCATGCGCCAACGCCCAAACAATAGGTGTTTATGAGACAACCATCGTGGATAAGGTTGCAATGGTGCTCAAACATCTCAATCTCGAAGAGGCTATGGTTTATCATGGGTTAGACGGACTTGACGAAATATCCACTATAGGAAAAACATTGATTGCGTGGTTGAGAAATGGAAAGGTTGAAACCTTTGAGGTCACACCTAAAAATTTCGGCGTGAGAAAAGCCAATCCTGAAAAGATTGTAGGAACAAGCCCTGAGGAAAGCGCGGGACTAACCTTCAAGATTCTCTATGGCGTCTTGAAAGATGGAAACCCTAAAAGGGATATAGTGCTTGTGAACGCTGCTGCGGCAATCGTTGTAGGCGGAAAAGCCGAAGACTATGGTTATGCCATGGAGCTTGCACGAGAATCTATTGAAAGCGGGGCTGCCTATAAGAAGTTAAGGGATTTATTACGCTGCTATGAGGAGAGCGACCTCTCAAAACTTGAGGAGTTGGAAGCCCGATATGGCTGATTTTCTTGACATTCTAGCACGAGATGCTGTCAAAACTGTAATGTCGGGTTACTATAACGTAAAAAATGAAGAAAGCGTCCCAAAACGTCGCGTAAGCTTAAAAGCCTCTATAATGGAGTGTAAACATGCGCCAATAATCGCCGAAGTCAAGCCTCGCTCTCCATCTCACGGTGTTTTAAGGAAAATTAGCAGCCTGGTAGATGTTGTTAAGGCCATGGAACGTGGAGGTGCTATTGGAATATCAGTACTAACGGAACCCAAACACTTCGGAGGATCCCTTCGAGCCCTTAAAGAAGCGCGAAATCACACAAATCTCCCGATATTGATGAAGGACATTATCGTTGACCCTGTTCAAGTAGAGGCGGCTTCAAAATTCGGGGCCGACGCCATATTACTCATATATACAATATTCAAACGGAATTACGCTAACTGTTCTCTCGAAGAATTGATTCAGCTTGTCCATCAATTCGGCCTTGAAGTAGTTTTGGAAACCCATACCAAAGACGAGTTCAGGGCGGCTCTCAAGACGGATGCCGACATGGTGGGCGTTAACAACAGGGACTTGAAGACCCTAAAGGTTGATTTCAAACTGACTGAACAAGTGTTGGCTGACACGAAAAACTGTTGGAAAATTGTTGTAAGCGAGAGTGGAATCCAAAATACATGGGATATAAGGTTTCTAAGGGTTTGCGGCGCCGACGCTTTTCTCGTTGGTTCAGCGTTTATGTTAGCTGAAGATGTTGAGTCTAAAGTAAGGGAGCTTGTGCATGCTTTATGAGAACAGTTAAGGTTAAGATTTGTGGAATTACTTGCAAAGAAGACCTTGAAATGGTTTGCAATCTAGGTGCTGATGCTGTAGGCTTTGTTGTGGGTTTTCCAAACTCGCCGCGAAACTTGCCGTTAGAAAAAGCTGAAAGACTGTTTAGGAGCGTTCCAATTTTTGTGAAGAGCGTCTTAGTGGTGGCTCCTCAAAAGGTGGAAGCCCTTCTGGGGCTTTATGGGAAGTTGATGCCTGACATAATTCAAATTCACGGAGAATTTATTCCCGAAACAGCAGCATTAAGGGAGAGGCTTCCAGACGCCACTTTAGTTAGAAGTATAAGTATTAAATCTGAAGAGGCTGTTCAAGAGGCGGTTAAAGCCGCAAAGTTTTTCGACGCTATTCTTGTGGATTCTTGGCTGGCTGGAAAGTTTGGGGGAACTGGTTTAACCCACAACTGGATGGTGAGTAAACGCATTAGAGAGGCTATCCATCCGAAGCCGTTAATATTAGCCGGAGGCTTGAATGTTGAAAACGTCAAAGAAGCTATCGCAACCGTTAAGCCCTACGCTGTGGACGTTTCCACAGGAGTTGAGGCGAAACCAGGCGTGAAAGATCTTGTGAAGGTTGGAGCCTTCATAAAAAACGCAAAACAAGTGTTTTTAACTGATGTCTAATAGGGGGTTTAAGGTGTCGAAGGGAAGATTCGGTAAATATGGTGGGCGGTATGTGAGCGAAATCTTAATGCAAGCTCTCATAGAGCTTGAAGAAGCCTTTGAAAGAATCTGCCCAACTCAAGAGTTTCAGCGGGAATTCTCAGAGCTTTTGAGAGATTATGGCGGAAGGCCAACTCCACTTTATCACGCTAAAAATCTCAGCAAACTCGTCGGGTTTAAGGTTTACCTCAAACGCGAAGACCTGCTCTGCGGAGGTTCACACAAGCTTAATAACACTTTAGGGCAGGCGCTGCTTGCCAAGAAAATGGGGAAGAAACGTTTGATAACTGAGACGGCTGCGGGCCAGCATGGCTTGGCAACTGTTATGGCTGGCAACATTTGCGGTTTAAAAACAGAAGTTTTCATGGGGGTGAAAGACATTCAACGGCAAGCCTCCAATGTTAAAAAGATGAAGCTTCTGGGAGCAAAAATTAGGCCTATAAAAACCGGGTCGGGTGTCTTGAAAGACGCTGTTTCAGAAACCCTTAGGGAGTGGGCTTCATGCTCTAGAACAACCCATTATTTGATGGGATCCACTGTGGGGCCTCATCCGTTTCCAACAATGGTGACAACATTTCAAAGCGTAATAGGTCAAGAGCTTAAACAGCAAATTCTTGAAAGGGAGGGTCGCCTTCCGGACGCCATAGTGGCTTGTGGAAGCGGGGGAAGCAATGCCATAGGCGCCTTCAAACCTTTCGTCGATAATGCTGAAGTTAGGCTTTATTTTGTCGAAGGAGGCGGAGAAAACCTGAACGCGGAAAACAGCGCTGCAGCCTTCCAGTTCGGCAAGCCTGGGGTTCTACACGGAAGCCTAATGCAAGTGCTGCAGGACCAACACGGTCAAATTAAACCCTCAAAAACGAGGGCCGCTGGGCTAAACTATCCTGGAAGGGGGCCCGAAATATCCTACTTGTGTGAAATTGGCAGGGTTAAGCCATGCTACGCCTTTGACAAAGAGGTGTTTGAGGCTGTTAAGGTTATGTGCAGGGCAGAGGGGCTCATACCAGCACTTGAAACAGCACACGCCCTAGCCTACGTCTTAAACCACCCTGAAGAATTTAGCTCTGGAGAGATTGTAGTTATAAACTATTCAGGAAGGGGAGATAAGGACATAGAAACCATTGTGAGGCACTTCTATGGAGATTGAAGAGAAAATCCAAATGTTAAGAAAACGCAGTGAAGGAATTCACATGGCCCATGTTTACTATGGTGATCCAAACGAGGATTTCTCTATAAGCCTTATAGAAACTTTGGCTGGAAACGGTGCGGACATAATAGAGTTTGGTATTCCCTTCTCAGACCCAATAGCTGATGGGGCAACATTTCAAACTGCTTGTCAAAGGGCCTTAAATGGTGGCGTAACCCCAGAAAAATGCATTAAAGGTATCGAGAGGCTTAGATCCAGGGGACTAGAAACACCGATAGTTGTGACGACCTACTTTAACATACCCTACATAATGGGCTTTGAAAAGTTTCTGGACAAAGCAGTTGCGGCTGGAGCCCAAGCAATTTTAGTTCCAGACCTTCCGGTGGAAGAGGCAAAACCCTTCATGGAAATGGCTGAAAAGCGAAAAGTGCACTTAATACTTCAAGTTGCGCCTACAACGTCTACTGAAAGGCTTAAAAAAATATTGGCTGAAACTTCAAGCTTCATATACCTTATAGGACTTGAAGGCGTTACAGGCTCAAAAATGAAAAGATTAAAAGCCACACTGAAGCTTATAGGAAAAGTCAAAGAAATAGCTGACAAACCTATATTAGTCGGTTTCGGAGTTTCAAAAAGGGAACACGCCGAAACTTTGGTTTCCACAGGGGCAGACGGTGTTGTTGTTGGAAGCGCATATACAAGAATATACGAGAAAAACTTAAAAAATCCTTTCCAAAAACTGCCTGAAATAGCCGACCTCGCAAACGAAATAAAAAATGGTTGCGTAAATGGATATAAAAAACGTACTGGAATTCTCTCCGGTTAACAGCGACCAATAGAAAGTAGCTAAATTATTTTATCGAGAAATGTAAGCGCGTCTTTTGCTTATGACAACCCGCATACAATGTATAATATTCCTTATAGCATTTTTGTGTTTGAGCTGCATATCTGAAATTGAAGAGTCGCGGCTTGAATTCTCATCCATACCTATTTGTGTTCTTCTATTTTTGTTGTGTTTTTTGTTGTTATTTCGAATTGGTCTCCAAAACCCTTCTTGACGTAAGCGTTTTTTATGGTTATTTTTTCGCCTATTTTTAGGTTGCCGGCTATTTCAGCGTTTTTTCGCCACGCTGAAACCCATATTTTGCTTGTTTCATCTTTCAACTCGAAAACTGTGACTTTGATGTTTTCTCCTTTTGACGTTTTCACTTCTCTAGTAATTGGTTTGGATGCCACCTCTCCTTTAACGTTTATGTGGTTTAAGCCTTCCTTTAAATCTGCAATTTTCGAAAAATCCTCTTTCGCATGATCAACGGCGTGAATATAAGTTTCGGGATCAACGTGAACCTCTAAGCCATCGCCAAGTCCAGTTTTCACCTTTGCATTTACCACATTTAGCTTAACGCCTTTCTTCAAAAACTTCTCAACCTCGTCAACCTTATCATTCCATACAACAACAGCAACTTCATCAGTACCATCAGCTAAAATGAAGCGCATAACTTTTCCGCTTGTTGAATCGCTTCTTTGAAAAGTTGATGATGGAAACAGTTCTTTTACCGCTCCAGCTAAGTTCACCCTTTTACCTTTATGAACTTTAGACAGTTCCTTAATCTTCGTTAAGAACTTAGCTAGTGTTGGGTAGTTCTCTGCCTTCACATCTTTGGGGCAAATTTCCACTTCACTTTTTTCCCCAATATGTAATTCAACTTTTCCGCTGCGTCCTTCCCTAGTGTAGCCATGAGAAAAACGCACTATTTGTCCAGCCCTAACCTTGCAAGAGTCAACAATGTCAGCCTTATCATTCCATAAAACAACACGCAAAACTCCGCTTTCATCCGCTACAAGCAAACTTGCAACTTTGCCATTCTTCCGTCCCGTAAAAGTCTTGGATGGGAAAGCGGCGACAACGCGTCCGACGACAGTGACATCGTTCAAACCTGGAACCAAATTCTTAAACATAAGCCCCTGGGTCAAGGCCTTATCCGCTGTAGTTTCAACGCCAAACTCAATTGCAATCATCCGTAAAAGAACATCATCAGAGATAAGACCACTAGTCTTCTTCCGCATCTTCTCTAACCGCTCCAAAATCTCCTCTCTAGAAACTTCAGGATGCTTCGAAAGTATTTTGGCAATGATTTCCTCTGTGCTCATTTCAGCTCCAATACCGTTGAAAAACAAGGGAGAATGCTGCTATAAAGTTTATTAGAGGCTTTACTCGCCCTTTTAATTTGGAAGGGAGCAAGGGTGACAGCAACGTTAGAAACACTTTATGGCTTGGGCACAGTTTTAATTCTCGTTGGAGTACTTATAATTCTAATTTCACTTGTGTTACTGTTTATGAAAAGCCCAAAGGGGGAAAGAAAAGTGAAAGGCGGAGGAGCCATAATAATCGGGCCTTTTCCAATAATTTTTGGAACAGATAAAGAATCGGTAAAGATGGTTTTGTGGCTTGCCTTAGCCCTCACAATACTGCTTATAATTGCTATGGTGCTCTTTAACTTCATACTCAAATAACGGAGGATGTACAGCTACCTTGACAGAAAGTAAGGAAAATCGAAGCAATAACGAAAATGGGTTCAAAAAACTATTTTTAATGCTTACTATCGGGTTTTTGGCAGTTTTTGCTGGCGTTGTAATTTTAGCTGTTGCCTCCGTTCTTTCTGGCGGCTCAGTTGATGTGGGCGGAGTAATTTTCATATGGTTTATCCCAATAGTTTTTGGAACCGGGCCCCACATGGCTTATGTGATTTTATTCGCTCTTATCCTTGCAGTTTTAAGCATAATAATGTTTTTGATTTCGTATAGAAGGCGGTAAACGCTATCCTACTTTGCCTTTTCCTCTTTGCCATAGAAGGCGTAGAGAAATATTAAGACCAGCGCGATGAAGGTTGCTGTCATAAGGATGTACTTGAGCATCTCAAAGTATTCTGCTGGGGTCATTTTCGATCTCTCTTCCCTATATTTTAGTTGAAGTATTTAAACGGTAGCCCTTTTCCACTCGTTCATTAAGGAGTTATAGAGCTCATCTCTTTCTTCTATTGTTTCGTACCATGCAAGCGATTTAGCTATTTTTTGCGCGATGAGATGGTAGCATAAATGCGTCTCTTTATCTAAGACTCGAAAGTAGAAGTCGTCGCAGGTGCAAAACTCTGCTTCTGGCATTATTAAATAATCCCTCTCTTTTCCAACAACAATCCACACAGTTCTGCCACTAGGGTTAAAGACGTATTTTTTAACGCGTCCTTCTCGTAGGGCTTCAAAGGCTTTTGTGAACCGTTGACCAAAGATTTCGTAAAGTTTGGTTAGGTTCTTGCCAGTTATTTTTCCTTCAACTTTAGCTTGTTTGCATATGGCATTTAGTATATCGGTTTCCGAGTTTTCTGTCATAGACGCACATGCTCTAGGAGGCGGGAATGGACGGTTGGCTACTCTATAGGTAATGGTTCGCCTTTAGGCTTCTTTTCTTCTTTCTTTGGCAGTTTAACTTCGAGAACTCCGTTTCTGTATTCCGTTTTCGCCTCTTTAACATTCACCTTTGCCGGCAACGTTACTTCCTTATAGTATTTACGTTGTGGCGTGTCAACCGAAATCGTTAGAGTATCCTCAGTTGCATGTAACTTTATGTCCTTCTTTTCAACTCCAGGGAGCTCCGCAACAACTTGAATCTCACCGTCTGTCTCCATAACATCCACAAGGGGTTCACGTTCTTCCTTGACCTGGGGTCCAAGGCGACTAGGTTTTACATTTCCGAATTCGTGTATCTCCGGTTTTCCATCTGGACCTATTTTTACGCTGTAACCATAAACGAAGGGGCCCCACTCGCGTACTGTTGAGCCGTCTGGTAGTTTGCGTTCTCTAACGTAGTCTTTTGGGATTCGCGAGGTGAAGGTTTTGAATTCTTCTTCCATCATTTTCTCCATTTCTCTGAACATTTTGTCGATATCCTCAAAGAACCAGCCTCTGAAGAAGGGGAAGCGTCTTCTTCTAAACCATTCTGGGAAATCCTCATCTTCTGAAGGCATATTCTTTCACCTTCATAGTTTGAAGACGGCTTGCATCTATAAATTTTGTGCTAGCTTGAAAGTTGAAGGTGCTTTAAAGTTCCTAAAAATGTTCCATCAAGAAGGTATGTTTCCGCGTTTTCTATGTCAACTCCTTCTGCGCGAAGAAGAGGACCCACAATTTTCTCGTTTCTTGTTTTTTCACTTAGTTTTTCGTTTAACGGTTTTCCTCCTAGAAAATCGTTGAAGGATGGTATTATGAAAAGTTGAGAGGTTTTAGGGTTGATTTTGTAGCGGTTCCATAAAGTTTCCGCGGGGTTGTTTTCAACTTTTATTTTATGTTTTAGAAGCACTGTTTTTGCCAGTTGGGCGGCGTCACAGTTTGCTTTAACCCAAACTTGTCTCATTATTCTGAAGCCTGCCGGGTCGCGGAACGCCACAACTGGGTGAACGTGTCCCATCACCAAGGTTTTACATTTTAGAAGCAGTGGGGATGGCCAGCGGTGTCCGTGGAATAGGCCTATTTCGCCTATTACCGTGCCTGTCGTTGGTAGGATTTTTATGTTTTCTGGAAGAAGCGGTTCGAGGTTTCCATCGTGGTTGCCGCATATTATTTGGATTTCCTTTACTTGTTCTTTGAGTTTGTTGAAGAATTCTGGCACGTCTTGCCACTCGCTTATTTCTGCTTTGGCTACAGTATGTTTTACGTCGCCGAGAATTAAAAGGCGTTCAGGTTTACATGTGGATATAGCTTCTTTCAGTCTGTTTAGAAGTCTCAGCGTCTGAGTTGGAACGTGTATTCCCTTTTCTGATAGAGCTATCTCCCACCCAATGTGAAGGTCTGCTATTACCAGCGTTCGCGTTTCTCTCGTACCTATTAAGGCGGCTGGATGTGGAGGTAAAGGCGTTATCATTTCTTTTCCTTTTCAATGTTTAACAAGTTCAGTATTGTTTTGTGGATTTTTTGGTTTGCGGCTGCTATGAAGGTCACTTTTTGTTTTGGATCAAGTTTTTCGTTTAACGGTTTTCCATCGGGTGTTGTGATTTTTGCACCAGCCTCTTTTATTATTAACCATGCGGCTGCGGTATCTGTTGCTCTGAGTTTTCCGCGGATGTCTATGAAAGCATCTATTGTTCCATCTGCTACGTAGCATAGTTCGAGGGCGTTGGCTCCAAGGTGGCGTATGTGGCTTGTTCTTTGGATTAGGTTTGTTAGGTGTGGGGCAATTTGGCTGACTTTGTAAGTATTTAGGTCTATTCCTATTACAGCTTCTTCAAGTGATGTAGTCTTCGATGGGACTATTTTTTGGTTGTTACGGTAGGCTCCTTTGTCTTTTTGCGCAGTGTAAGTTGTGTCATGGAAAAGGTCTGCCACAAGAGATGCATATACAGTTTTTAATGCTGGTTTTGTGGATATGGCGATTGACGTGGCGTAAAAGGGTATGCCTCTCGTGAGGTTTGTTGTTCCGTCTATAGGGTCTGCTGTGACATAATGCTTATTGGGATTCGCTCCGTATTCCTTTATACCTGATTCCTCGCTTATGAGCGTAAAAGAAACGGCATGTTCTTTGAGTGTGTTTATTATGGCGTTTTCCGCAGCTAAGTCTATTTGCTTTATTGGATCCCCACCAGCGCCTATACCCAAGTCTGGCTGGGGTTGTTTCAGCTTTTTAAATAGTGGAGTGATTTCTTTTTGTATATTGTTTTTGCATTCGATGAGAATGTTTAGCCAGTTGGTTTGTTCTGTCATTTTATGTTCTCCGCTTTTTATGTTGTTGTTTGAATAAAGATTTTGCTAAACGATTTGATTTATAAGTAGTGTTCTAGAAAAAACTTCTGAAAGACAACCTCATAAAAAATTTAAGCATACATGGATATGCTAATACATCTGTTGGGGGACATACAGACGACGACAAAGATGGTGAAAATTATTGAGCTGCTCGGTGATGGAAAATGGCATACATTAGAGGAAATACAGGAAACGGCGAGATTAACTAAACGTAGTATTATACGCGTCGTACAATTCCTAAAAGAATACGGTTTTGTGATGACTGATGAGGAAGAACATAAAATAAGGCTTAATGAGAACGTTCGGAATTTTCTTATCCAAAAAGTCACGTCATAAGAGCCTTTAACCCCTTCTTACTTTCAAAATCTTTTACCCTTTTCCGTGATTCCAATCAAGGGCATGGGTGCCATCTTCACTGGTTGCATTTAAAAGTCCCTTTTTATTTAAGAATTCTAGATAACCATCTGATAACATTTTAATTATCTAAAACTCAAGTGCAACGATTCCTAAAGATCCTTGATGAACATTAATACTGCGTTTTACATCGTTTTTTCTAAACTCATCAAAAGTCTCCTTTCGAAGGCTCTAGAGCTTCCTTCTTCCCAGCAACGATTAGGAGGGGCGGATTTAAACGTTCTGACAAGTGTAAAATGAAGCGAGAAACTTGTAAGAAAAGTAAAGAAACAAGCCGTCTAGTGGGGTCTTTCTAAAGTAAGCGGAGTTTATTTAAAATCTTCTCTAGATCGGCGTCTTTTTCTAAGAAAACGCTCACATTGTTCTCGTAGACTGTTAAAGAAAGCATCTTTGCGTCTTTTCCTTCGACTATTACATTTTTTAGCTCGCCTAAACTGAAAAGCTCCGAGAGTTCCTTGCTTGCGTCAAGCGCTGAAGAAGAAAGTATGGCGTAGTCGATAATTTTTGTTGGGTCTTTGAGGTCTATGGATGCAGAGGTGGAGTTTCTTAGGATATAGCCAATAACACCTTCGTATGTCTTAATTTCTTCAAGGCTTGACCGCAGATTATCCACGGATGCTGTTTCGACAGCTGCGGGTTTAGGTATGGTTTCAGCCTCTTCCAGAAGTGTCTTCTTTTTTCTGGTCATAACATTGTCCCTCCACTATTCGATTGCTGGTTTAACCCTGACAAGCTCACCTTTCTTGATTTCCAGTGTGAGTTGTATTTTCTCCGGCATTTGGATAATTCCCTTCCCCTCATATTTTGCATCCTTTATTGGTTTAACTTTGCATCGAGTTGACTTGCCATCGAAGGTTTCAATTTCAACCTCTGCAATTTCCTTGTCCTTGTAAAGTTCTTTCCATTGCGTCAACATTACACTGTCAATGCGCACGGTGTCTGATGGAACAAGTAAACCGCCAAGATTTTCCACAATAAGCTGACTTACGGGTGGTTCAGGAAGCAGGTTTTCATGTTTAATAGTTTCTGTTTTTTCTTCCGTGGTGATTTCTTGGATAGGTTCTTCCACTTGCTTCTCGGTTTTTGGGATTTCTGGTTCTATTTCCATTGGTGGCTGTGTGCTTTTAGTGGGGGCAGAGTGAATTTTCTCTAGTATTTTAAGAACTGTGGGTATTAAGACGTTAGTTAAAGTGTTCACGTAGTTTATGTCTACCTGCGTGGGTGTTGTTGTAACAAGGTAAAAATCGCCCATACGTGAAACATTTAGTCTGTTCATGCTTCCGTTAATAGCAGTACACTTGAAACCTCCAATAGCTTCGGCTTTTTCCAGTATGCTGTCAAAGAGGTCTACAGCCCGCATAATTGTTTTCTCAGGGGTTTTTTCATCTCCAATTATGAGTTCTCTATCTTTTTTGAATATGAAAGCGCTGGTTATGCCTTGGCAGGCGTTTACCATTTCGTTTAGAGCGTTCTTTAAAGCGAAAGAGTATAGCTCAGTATCCATACATTCCACATCCTATGACTGGCTAGGATATTTTGAATAGAATACGCTCCGGCACACCGTCGTGAACCACTACCAAGTACTTTAAGCCTTCTGTATCACCGAGTTGGTCTAGCCACTTTAGTGCTTCGCGGGTTTTCTGTAGAAGCAGCAGTCTTTCCTGAAAGCTTCTTACAACCTCTTCTATGGCTGTTAATTCATGGAAGGGGTTGGCGTCTAAGACTATGTTTAAGTTGCCTATTGTGATTTCGCCTAGGCTTTCGCTTGTAGCCTTTTTTCCAGCCAACTTCATAACGACTTCGCGGATTTTTTTGGATTTTTCGGCTAAAGCTCGTATGTCGTCTAGTCGGCGTAGGTATTCGCCTAATGTGCTTTTTGTTTCGGATATTTCTTTTTCTAGGGTTTCAGCTATTTCTTCAGCCGAAGTATATTCCTTTATTTCTACCACCATTTTGTTTATACACCTCCAATATCTGGAAACAATCGAGGGAAGCTGATAGAGGTTTTAACTCACCCTACCCCCAAACTTTCATAGACAAATGATAGGAGCTAGTAGGAGCATGTGCCAGTCGTTGTGAATTCTTTGTTGTTATTAGTTATTATTACTATAGTGTACTGGTAATTAGGTTGGAAAGTCCATCCTTTTCCGCTTATGTCTATCTTTATAGTCACGCTGGCTTTTGGTTGCAAAGTGTATAGAGTGTTGTCAAGGTCAATTTCCGTGTTGTTGACACGAACTTTATCTATGATAACTGTTGAGCCTCCACTGTTTGTGACCGTCACGTTAACTGAAGTGGAGCTCCATGCCCATGGTGTTCCAGGTTGTAGTTGTTCTGCGCCTCCCATGAACATGAATGAGAGGGCTCCCATCCATGCTGCTACGGCGATGCTGACAGCGACTGTTACGGCGATGAGTATGATTGATGCGACGACGGGGCTTAGGGCTTTCTTACTCTTCAATATTTTCATTTTCTTTCTATCCCTCCTTAAGGGTTAGTTGTGTATTTTAGTGGAAGCTTAGGATTTAAATCTTACGACTTAATACACCATATTATCCATTTGTAAAACAAAACAACAACAAAAAATATAGAGGGGCTATCAATTTTAAGCAACCCACACTAGATAAAATTGACTTTTTCATAGTACACGCTTTGAGGCAACCGCCTCTAAACGCACTCAGTTCGCAATGTGTTAATGCATATCTAATGCTTTCAGCCCAGCTTATCAAAGAACTCTAAGAGAAGTTTCGCTATTTTCTCGCCCAACTCAGTCTTTATATACTTCTTCTTCAACGGATCTATGCGTTCGCTCTTAGCCAAGCCCAAATCCTCAATTTCTATCATCCTCGCCCTAAAAGTGCCGTCGCTCAAAGTCAAGCCGTTCTCACGCATGAACTCCTTCGCCTCCTTCCACTTGCCCTTGTCCATATACAATAGGAATATGCAGTCTATGGCATGGTCTTTCTCAAGCATAGCTTTAATAGCTGAAAGCTTCGAGTCCGTCAAGATGCGCTTAATCCTCTCCTCCTCTCCACTCTTAACCATTTACACATCGACCTACACGCTTTTCTGATTATAGGTTTTAGACATTTAAAAATTTAACCTATATTACGATTTATGACTTATTACAGTGGAATATGACATAATAACGGTGAATTTATTTGCGTTTCCGAAATATATAATGCCGTTGAATTCATAGACGAATTAAAAGCCTATCTTCTCGATTAGTTTTGGCTTCTTTAGCAGAAACCTCAGCGCAAAACCTCAACTTACAAGAAAACACCTAATAAAAACGAGAAAGGGAGCAGAAAAATAGAGGAGTTTTGTGAAGGAATTTTCTGAGACTTGCGACGGCAGGCACGATTTATTACCAGTCTACACCGCTTTGATGGAGTAATAAGCTTCTCGCCAGCGTTATCATGATCGAAGTATGAGAATAGGTATAAACATTCCAAGCAAAGGGCCAAAAAGAAGTAGCTTACAAGCAACCCCTCAAAACATCAGCACTCAATAACACTTTAACTATCTCTCCTAAGACTTGAAAACTGAAAATGCGTGACAAACCACGAAACCCTTAAAGCACAACGGGATCCCTGTTCCTCTAACAACTTAATCCCGTAACAAACATAACACCAAATATAAAGAAAAATGTAAAATTAGTTAACATTTTTTATATGCAATATTCTGGAAAAGATTTAAGAACACCATTTAAATACTCATTTAACAATTGGTGGATAAGAAATGTTGAGCAACATAGAAAAGAGATTAAAGGATATTGTTGGCGAAGAATATGTTTTAACAGGGAAAGATATTGTACACGACTACCTTCTTGATGAAACTCCTCCAGGAATTCGTCCTAAGCCTGCTGAATGTGTTGTGGTGGTTAAACCTGGGAGTGCTCAGGAGATTTCCGACATTTTGAAGCTTGCTAACGAATTGAAAGTTCCTGTCTTTCCGAGAGGTGCTGGAACAGGATTAGTGGGAGGCGCCATTCCCACCAAGGACGGCATAGTCATTTCCTTAGAAAGACTGAACAAAATATTAGAAATAGACACAGAGAACATGATGGCAGTCGTTGAAGCCGGAGTACCGTTCTCGGTTCTTAATATAGAGGCAAATAAGTATGGTCTTTGGTTCCCGCCCCATCCCGGAGAGGAGAGCGCTCAAATTGGAGGTGTTACTGCATGTAATGCTGGGGGTGTAAGATGTATTAAATACGGTGTAGTTAGGGACTATGTAAAAGGCTTGGAGGTCGTATTGCCCACGGGGGAAATATTAACACTAGGCGGGAAAGTTTACAAAGATGTGTCAGGGTACAGTCTCTTACACTTATTAATAGGAAGCGGAGGAACTTTAGGAATTATAACAAAGGTAATTGTTCGACTTTATCCAAAGCCTAAAACCATGGCATCAATAGTGGTGGCTTATGACGACCGACATAAAGCCATAGAAACTGTGCCCGCAATTTTAAAGGAGGATATAACACCTTTAGCCATAGAATATATGGAAAGAGACTTTGTGGAACTCTCAGCAAAGAGAATTGGAAAACGCTGGCCTATGTCAAGTGGGGACTTCTTTCTTTATATGATCATTACAGGAGATAGTGAAAAAGATGCATACATTACAGCTGACACAATCTATAAAATTTGCGAAAAATACGATTCTGTTGATGGTTTAATTGAAACCAGTATTCCAAAACAAGAAGATCTGCTGGCTATAAGAAGCAATCTATACACGGTGATAAAGGATGCCGCAATCGATCTTCTTGACATAACTTTACCCAGAGCTAACATGGCTAAATTTCTGGATAAGTTGGAAGATATCGGAAAGAAATACAATGCGCGTATTCCTTTTCTTGGGCATGCAGGAGATGGTAACTTGCATGTGTTTATATTAGACGAAAACAATGCAGGACCGAGAAAAGAAGACCGTGAAAAGGTGTTGGAGGAAATCTACTACTTGAATAAAGAGTTAGGAGGTGTTGTATCAGGAGAACATGGACTAGGGAAAACGCATACGAAAATTTTCGCAAAACTCGTAGACAAAGAACAAATAGAGCTTATGAAAAAAATTAAAAAGGTCTTTGACCCAAACGATATACTTAATCCAGGATGCATTATCCCTGGGTATTAGGATACATGCGTATTGAAAACTATTTTCTGACTTTATGCGTTTGTTTTCTGTCCAAGCAGCTGATCTGTTCGAAGTTACATATGGAAACCTGAAAGTTTTATAGAGATGTTATAAAACATATACACTTTAATAGTCTAGGAGAGGCTGAACATGCCTCTGAAAGACGGGTTAGCTTTTCAAGTTTCTGATGGGGCATTCGTTAATATTAGTGATGAAAATACCTTAGTTTGGGGCTAACTATCACCATTAAGTCCATGAGCTAATAAGCTCACTATAGTTGAGCATTCTCATCTTCAAATAACGTACAAAAAATTTATAAGCTATTGTATTATTTTAAAAACGAAAAGGTGAATTCATTGCAGAATACAGAAGTTATTGATCCTAGTAAAATAAGTTGGAAGCCCATTGAAGAGTTCCCGAAGGGAGCTTGGATTAAAACATTACATGTTAATGATGAGACAGGAGCTATGGCGGCAATAGTTAAGTTTGACAAGGGGTTTCGTGAACCTAAGCATAAGCATCCTTCAAACCACCATATCATAGTGCTTGATGGAAAGCTTGTCGATGATAAGGGGAACGAGATTAAAAGAGGCATGTATTTCTTCACACTAGCGGGCGTGGAACACGGTCCACTTGACGCACCCGAAGATTGCGTCTTCTTTGTTTATTTCGACGGACCTGCATTTTAGTTAAAAAGACTTTAGGGATGGAAGATGAACGCCGAAATTATTTCCAAATTAGAAGAGATCGTTGGAAAAGAATGGGTAATAACTAAGCCGGACGAGATTGAGAACTATTTGAGAGATGAAACCGAGAAAACAGTTCGTCCTAAGCCTGCTGAATGTGTTGTGGTGGTTAAACCTGGGAGTGCTCAGGAGATTTCCGACATTTTGAAGCTTGCTAACGAATTGAAAGTTCCTGTCTTTCCGAGAGGTGCTGGAACAGGATT
>Ga0315298_1002908_pt1 | contig 27983 bp, 29 predicted proteins | sample WHS_1_MG_FD_203077 | JGI IMG/M metagenome (GOLD analysis project Ga0315298, IMG submission 203077) | Extremophilic microbial mat communities from Washburn Hot Springs, YNP, Wyoming, USA - WHS_1_MG | ecosystem: Environmental > Aquatic > Thermal springs > Hot (42-90C) | place: USA: Wyoming... | reverse complement strand
TTCCGTAATTAAGCAAGTTAACAATGAATATGCGAAAATAAGCGGGCGAAGCTACGGAAACGGCTTAATTGAGCCATATTGCCTTGAAGACGCTGAATTTGCAGCTGTCTGTTTGGGCTCAACAGCAGGCACAATGAAGACAATTGTTGATGAACTCAGAGCGGAAGGCGTTAAAGCAGGCTTGCTTCGGCTTCGCACGTTCAGACCTTTGCCCGTCGAAGACCTTCGAAGTGCGCTCTGTAATGTGAAAGCTGTGGCAGTCATGGATAAGTGCATGAGTTTCGGCGGTAACGGCGGCCCAGTGTTCCATGAAATTCGCCATGTACTATACGACGCGGATATTCGGCCTTACGTTGTCAACTACATCTACGGCTTAGGCGGGAGAGACACAAGCCCGCGTGAGCTGCGAAGCATCTACTCGGATCTGCAGCACATAATGGCGAAAAAACGTGTTGAGACGCCAATTCAATATTTGGGATTAAGGGAATAATGGAGGAGTGAATGAAACAATGACAAAGCAGGAATGGAAATTCACCACGAAAGACATCGCTGAAAAACCAGACCTGTTTCTTTCAGGACACCGCGCGTGCGCAGGCTGCGCGCCCACAACAGTGCTGCGACTGATAATGAAGGCTACGCGTGGACCTACCATTGTAACGCAGGCTACAGGCTGCATGGAAGTAGTTTCATCGATTTATCCCTACACATCTTGGGCTGTACCGTGGTTGCACACGGCCTTTGAAACCGCTGCCGCAAATGCTTCTGGCATCGAAGCGGCTTTGAAGGCGCTGAAAAGGAAGGGCCAGTTGAAGCATGAGCACGTGGATGTTATTGCGATTGCAGGCGACGGCGGCACATACGACATCGGCTTCCAAGCGCTTTCAGGAGCAGTTGAGCGTGGACATGACTTCCTCTTTGTGCTGTATGATAACGAGGCTTACATGAACACGGGCATCCAGAGAAGCGGCGGCACACCGAAAGGCGCGGCAACAACTACTTCGCCAGCTGGCACCTCGATTCCAGGTAAGCTGGAGTATAAGAAGCCTATTGCAGATATAATGGTGGCGCATGAAATACCCTACGTGGCGACTGCAACGCCGTATTACTGGCGTGACTTGCTGGAGAAAGTGCGGAAGGGCTTAGAAGTGGAAGGTCCAGCGTTTCTGCATGTGCTTGCGCCCTGTCCACGTGGTTGGTGTAGCGACCAAGCGAAATCTATTGAGTATTCAAAGTTAGCGGTAGAAACCTGCGTGTTCCCGTTGTGGGAAGCAGTAAACGGGCAGTATCAGTTGTCCGTGCCGAGCAAGCTTATCGCGCTTGCACCTCAAAAGAAGCGGCCCGTAACCGATTATCTGCAGGGCCAAGGCAGGTTTAGGCACTTGTTTGCGCCAAAGAACAAGAGCTTGCTGGAAGAATTTCAACGCGTTACAGATGAACGCTGGCAACGTCTCCTCGCAAAATGCGGAATAACAGCAAAAACCTAATTTCCCATTCTCTTTTCCAGTTTTCTTCGAAAAATGATAAGTAAAATTATAGAATAACCCGTCAACTGCGAATTTTTCCCTCAAATCTGCTGCTAACTTCAGAAAGCGGAGCGCACTAGCAAATTAAAAATGACGGTGGATGTGTTAGATCTTCTTCTATTTTGTGGAAGCAAGTAGCAAGATCCAGCAGATTTTCTGCTACTGCCGCTGATAGCCCCCTCTATAGGTTTCTGCATTGAATTGCTAATATGCGGCAAATATGACGGTGCTTCTGATTGCTTTAGCATATTTGCAGGTAAGAGTTATTAACTAAGAATTGGTTTAGATTAGGCTATGCCCGACAAAGTTCACTGCGCGCATATTCTTGTTAGGACTGAGAGCGAAGCCAAAGCGGTGTTGGAGCGTCTAAAGAAGGGCGAGAAGTTCAGCGTCATAGCGCAGCAGGTTTCGCTTTGCTCGTCCAAGAAGCGCGGCGGAGACCTTGGCACGTTCACGCGGGGTAAGATGGTTAAGGAGTTTGAGAATGCGGCTTTTGCGCTTAAGAAGGGCGAGATTTCAGGTATTGTTAAGACGCAGTTCGGTTACCACATTATCAAAAGGTTAGAGTAGGCTTCAGTGACTTTCACGTTTATATCTGGCGCTTAATAATAAATTAGAAGCAGCGAAGCGTGTTCTTGATAAAATGTGATTTGTGATTGAAGGCTTGGTAGATGACTGAACAGAAAATTCAAATCAGGATAAGCGGAATGCATTGCGCCGCCTGCGCTCAAGCAATTGAGAAGGCGCTTTTGAAGGCGGATGGCGTTTTGAAAGCGCGCGTGAATTTGACGACGGAAACCGCTTACATTGAATATGACGACGCCCGCATTAACGAGGAGAAGCTGAAGGAAGTCATCAGAAGTAGCGGCTATGATGTGATGGAGGAGCTTGAGACAGTCACATTGCGGATTGGCGGAATGACATGTGCAGCCTGTGCGCAGATTATCGCCAGAGAGCTGAAAAACACAAAAGGCGTGAAGGCTGCAAACGTTAACTTAGCCACTGAGAAGGCAACGGTAAGCTTTGACCCAGCTGTGACGAGCTACGCAAAAATCAAGAAGGTCATAGAGGATACGGGTTATCAAGTCCTCGGCAGAGAAGACAAGAAAGCACGGTTTGAGGAGGAAGTGGCAAGAGAGCAGCAGACTCTGCAGGCGGCGAAAAGAAGAGCATACATCGCATGGGCGCTGACTCTGCCCATAATAGCATGGATGATTCCAGACATGTTCCTCGGCGTCACATGGCCAAGCCAAGAAGTTTTCAATATAGGCATGGTTGTTCTTGCGGCGCCTGTCATCTTTATCGCCGGATTTGCCACGTATAGGTCTGCTGCTAAGGCCGTCTGGCATCGGAACGCCAACATGGACGTGCTTATCATGCTGGGCACGGTTGTGTCTTTCCTAACTGGGCCAGCCTCGTTTTTTACGCCATTAGCCAACTACGCTGGCGTAAGCGCCATGATAATGGCATTCCACTTGACAGGCAGATACGTGGAAGCAAAAGCAAAGGGCAGAGCCTCACAGACCATAAGACGCCTTCTGGAACTTGAGGCAAAAACCGCGCGGGTCATCAGAAACGGCGAGGAAGTGGAGGTTTCCATAGACGAGGTAGAAGCGGGTGATTTGATGGTTGTGCGCCCAGGTGAGAAGATCCCCACGGACGGGATTGTCGTGGAGGGCGAAAGCAGCGTTGACGAGTCTATGGCTACAGGCGAGTCGATGCCTGTGCTGAAGAAGCCCGGCGACGCCGTGATAGGCGCCACTATTAATCAGCGTGGGCTCCTCAGAGTCAAAGCGACACGGGTGGGGGAAGATACTTTCCTGGCGCAGGTTATAAGGATGGTTGAGGAAGCACAGGGCTCTAAGGTGCCCATTCAAGAGTTAGCTGATCGCGTGACCAGCTACTTCGTCCCTACTGTTTTGAGTCTAGCGCTGTTGACGCTGGTGCTATGGCTGGCGTTCCCTCAGGTCATAGGCAGCGTTAGTATCTGGGCAAGCCAGTTCCTGCCATGGGTTAACCCAAACTTAAGCGTGGTATCACTTGCCATATTCGCTACAGTAGCGACACTTGTTATCGCTTGCCCTTGCGCCCTCGGGTTAGCAACGCCTACGGTGCTCATGGTTGGAAGCGGAATGGGCGCCGAAAACGGCATCCTGATTAGACGCGGCGAAGCGATACAGACGCTCAAGGACGTTAAAGTGATAGTTTTTGACAAGACAGGCACCATAACGAGGGGGCAGCCTGAAGTGACTGATATAATCCCAGCTGAAGAATTCAACGAGAAAGAAGTGCTGCGGCTTGCGGCCAGCGTCGAGAAAGGCTCAGAACACCCGCTTGCTGAAGCCATAATTAGGAAGGCGGAAGAGAAGGGACTTGAACTTTACGCGCTTGAGCAATTTGAGGCGGTAGCAGGCAGAGGGATAAAGGCTCAGCTTAAAGGGAAAGGCACGATACTGCTCGGCAGCAGAACGTTCATGGAAGAGGAAAAAATCGATTATGGCAGCTTGGAGCCGGCGCTTCAGCGTTTAGAGGCGGAGGCGAAAACCATAGTGCTCGTGGCCAAAGACGACCAGTGCGTCGGCATAATTGCGGAAGCTGACACGCCTAAGGAGGATGCGGCACAAGCTATTGAGGAACTGGAAAGACTTGGGCTCCAGACGGTGATACTTACAGGCGATAACAGGCGAACCGCGGAAGCCATCGCACGGAAAGTCGGCATATCAAATGTGCTTGCAGAAGTGCTTCCCGACAAGAAAGTAGCTGAAATCCGCATGCTACAGGAAGAAGCAGGGCTTGTGGCGATGGTTGGCGACGGCATAAACGACGCGCCGGCGCTTACGCAGGCGAACGTCGGAATCGCAATAGGCACAGGAACAGACATCGCCATTGAAGCCGGAGACATAGTGCTCGTGAGAGGCAACTTGTCAGATGTTGTTAAGGCTGTTAAGCTTTCACGGGCTACTTTCCAGAAGATAAAGCAGAACCTGTTCTGGGCTTTCTTCTACAACATGATTATGATTCCATTCGCCATGCTGGGCCTTGCGCATCCAGTTATAGCCGAGGCAGCTATGGCGTTTAGCTCGGTAACGGTGGTTACAAACGCTAATCTCCTACGGCGTGTGAATATACAGCCTAATTACCAGAGAAAAAAGTAAAAAAGTGGAGGTGAAATTGTGGCGAAGGATCTTGTCTGCGGGATGGATGTTGATGAGAAAACGGCGAAGTACAAAACTACGTACAAGGGGAAAACCTATTACTTCTGCGCGCCGGACTGCAAGAAAATGTTCGAGGAGAATCCAGAAAAATATGTTGGCGGCTCAGCCAAGCGTTAGAATGGCAACAGCAGCCGTTGCTCTCAGCGGTTAGAAAGCTTTTTCTCCTTTAATTTTCGTTCTTTGTCCTTTTCTAATGCTTTTTCAACTTCTTCGCGTATGGTGAAGCCGCCAATGTGCAGTATAGGCTCCTTTGTCTCAGGATCAGTTACCATCGTGGCGGTGCAGGGATAACTATGATGCGCTTTTGCAATGGCATCGTACAGCACATCTTTCCGCGTGGAGACACCTGCAAGCTTCCGCGCGATGTACCATGTTGAGCCGCATGGAGCACTGCGAATGACAGCGGCGTACTCGATTATTTCATCTTTGCCGATTTTTGTGGTGGAAATCTCCAGCAGTGGACGCCCCACTTTTGTTTCTTCAACGAAACGGGCGATGACAGGCTTGTCTTTTTCAGGTTCCAACGTGCAGAAAGGCTTCGGAAACGCACATTCAAGCCCAAGTTCCATGCATTTTTCTTCCACCTGCTTTCTTACGCCCGAGGGAACCTCCTGCCAATCCTCTATTGGAACTATTAACGCTTTGATGCCGGTCTTGCTTATGTGATTAGGCAGTTCCAGCAGCAAGTCCTTATGAAGCCCAGAAGCAAGGCAAACATCCGCTTCCGGTAGTTTCTTGGGCATATAATCTTCAGGATTGTCAATGAAGGCGGGCAGCTCAGCGGGATTTGGCAGCTGAACGGCAGCGCGGATGTTGCGCACGAAACTGTAGGCGTTGTACTTGCAGGATTCGCAGTACAGCCCACAGGATTGGCAGAAGCAGGGGTCGTTTATGAGGTTGCGTATTACGCGCTCCATGAAGTCTTTGCTGTAGACAAAGACTAAAGATATACCCTCTTTGGTTGGTTGGCTCATGGTTGCAGCTCCTAAAATGCGCTGAGAAGTGCATGCTCAGCGAACAAGTCTTCGCTGAAGGCTCCGACAAACTCGATTTTATCGTTTATAACTACTTTGGGTACGCTGATGACCGCGTACTTTTGAACTAAATGTGGAAACTCGCCTCCGTCTATGACGTCTGCGCGTATTAGGTCGCTTTCTATGGCTAGCTTATGCGCTATTGACGCTGCTGCTGGGCAGTGCGGGCAGGTTAAACTGACAAAGACTTGAATGTGCACTGGAGATTTGACTTCGCCGAGAATAGCCTTGGTCTTTTCTGAAAGGTCGGTTTTACCCTTTGAAACGTTGATGACAGCGTTAACTAAAGTTTGAAATTCATAGCCGTAAGGTATGCCATAGATGCGTACGCCATAATCTTTCTCACCGATGATAGCCAACGCGGGAATCTTGTCTATGCCATATTCCTTGGCTTCGGCGTCAGCAACAAAATCGTAAACTTCAACTGTGATTTTGTCGCTTAAGGCTGCGAGTTCTTGCACCAGTTGCCGCGTATTAGCGCAGAAATCGCACTCAACTTCCTGGGTGAAAACCAAAATTTTCACGGGATTAACAAGCTTCTCCTTGAACTCAACACGGAGAAAATCCTTCTTATCATCAGGTATAAGACTCAAAGATTACCTCTCCAACAAGCAGCCATCAACAACATGCACAGTTAAATGATAAACGCGTCGCTCATGCATATTATCTTTACTGGTCTCTACCCGCAATTCCGCCGTGCAGATGCCCAGCGTCGAAACTAATATAAGCAATAGCGCATTGAAATTTTCCTGCTAATTTTAGCTGAAAAAATATGGTGTAGAAGGGATATGAAAACTTGGCCGGTAAACTTTACGCAAGAGCCAGAATAATTCAGGGCTACGAGATCGCGTTAGACAACGGCAGAGCACACGGCACAATAGTGGATCAGCCCACACAAACGTCTCTAGGGCTTGGACCGACACCGCTAGAACTCTGCGTAATGAGCCATGCAGGCTGCTACGCCACTATTGCAGCTATCACGGCGCGGAAAATGCGGTTGCCACTCAAGGGCTGCGACGTGAAGGTTGAGGCGGGGAAAAGCGAAGAGACAGGCACGATAGTTGAGGAAAAATTTGACATACTCTTCAAGATAGACGCGCCAAAGGATAGAATCCAAAGGCTGCATGAAGTAACGCTGAAAAACTGTCCGGTAGGCATCCTGTTTGAGAAGGCAGGTGTACAAATAACCTATAAGCTGCAGGCGCAAAAAGATAATGGAGAAGTGGAAGACTTATGAGCGAAGTAACCTTAGCTGAAGGCATACACTGGGTCGGCGTCGTCGACTGGAACATACGCGATTTCCACGGCTACATAACACGAAGAGGCACCACGTACAACGCTTACCTAATCCAAGACGAGAAAACCGCGCTTGTGGACACCGTGAAGCACACGTTTGCCGATGAACTGCTCCAGAAAATATGCACCCTCACAGACCCCGCGAAAATTGATTACATAATAATAAACCATGTGGAAATGGACCACTCAAGTAGCTTACCCATGATCGCCAAGTACGCGAAAAACGCGACTATAGTCGCTTCTCAACGTGGAAAAGACGCCATAATCGAGCATTACGGTCCAGACTTTCGAATACAAGTCGTCAAAACAGGCGATGAGCTGAAGCTGGGCAAGAGAACCCTGCGGTTTATAGAGGCGCCTATGCTGCACTGGCCAGATAGCATGTTCACCTATGTGGTTGAAGATAAAATCCTGATGCCTAACGACGCTTTTGGCCAGCACCTTGCCACATCAGAGCGCTTCGACGACGAAGTTGACGAGCACGTGCTAATGGAGGAAGCAAAAACCTACTACGCTAACATACTCATGCCGCTGGCACAGCTGATAACGCGCAAACTTGAGGAAGTCACTCAGATGGGCATCCCCATCGCGATGATCGCGCCAAGCCACGGCATAATCTGGCGTTCAGACCCGACGAAGATAATCAAAGCGTATGCGGCTTGGAGCGCCGGCGCCGCCAAGAACAAGATAGTCATTGTCTATGACACAATGTGGGGCAGCACCGACAAGATGGCTCGTGCCATAGCGGAAGGCGCCGCAAGCGAAGGCGCAGAAGTTAAAGTTTTGAAGCTAAGAGCATCAGACCTCACTGAAGCCATGACCGAGATCTTAGATGCAAAGGCAGTGTTGGTGGGCTCGCCGACGCTTAACAACGGCATGTTCCCCACAATCAGCGCTTTCCTCACCTACGCAGCTGGCTTGAAGCCTAAGGGTAAACTGTGGAGCTTCTTCGGCTCCTACGGCTGGGGTGGTGGCGCCTTAAAGAGCATGATGGAGATGGCGCAGAAAACAGGCTTCCAAGTCAATGACACCAGCATCGAAGTCAAGTACGTTCCAGACAAAGAGGACTTGAAAAGGTGCTTTGAACTAGGGCAGCAGATAACTGTAAAAATCAAAGCTTAACTCCTTTTCCTTTTTATTGTTAAATACATAAAACGGTAGTAGAAGCGCCATACTTTACCCAAGAGAATAGGCATAACCAGTAATCGAAGAATTTAAGCCAGCCCATTCTAGCAGTGTACCCTCATCTAAAGCCATCACGGGCAACTAAACATGCCAAGAAGGGGGCGTCAGCAATTTTTTTGGCCGTTTCGCCCACGGATCGGACATTTACAGTATAAATAAGAAAGGGTTATGGTTTTCCTCAGCGGCAGAGACCAAATGTAAAAATGGGGCTGGCAGTTTACTTCAGCGGCACATACATTGAAGACCGTGAAGCGCCAATGCCAGGAGTTCCGTGCTTAACAGGCTTGTTTGTTATGGCAAACTCGCCTAGGTAATGCCCAATCATTTCCGGCTTTATTTCCACAGGGAAGAATTCCTTGCCGTTGTGCACAAGAATTTTCACACCGATCATTTCTGGCAGAATAACTAAATCGCGAACATGAGTTTTTATGGTAATGTTCTCGCCTTTTTTGGCGGCTTCTCGCGCTTCTCGTATCTTTCCCAGTAGTATCCGTTGCTCAGGTGTCAAGCCGCGTTGAAGGCTTCTCCTCTGCCTTGAGGGAAGCAGATTAATGAATTCATCCATAGACATGGCTTGCAAACTGCTGAGCGTATGGCCGCGGTACATGAATTCTTTCGGCATTTTTCCTCACCTTAATTTTACATGTTTTAGATGCTATAAACGTTATCTCAGGTTGTTTTCCGTTTACGCTTTTGCCCTGCACCTCTCGCAGCAATCAATCCGACTTTTTGTCCTGGCGGTGCACCATGGGAAGTTGTGGTTACCTTGCGAGCGCTTCGCTTGCTACTACCGTAGGGGTGAACAGCAGCCACCATGGCTCTTCCACGAGTTCTCGGATACTTGCGTCCCCTCGCTCGCATGAGATGGAATTTTTCTCCCGCCTTAAGGAACGGCTTCTCGGTCCTGCCACCGCCTGAAACCACACCCACAGTAGCCATACAGTAGTCATCAACATAACGTGTACGTCCAGAAGGCAAACGAATCATTGTACCTTGCGGCGTGTGTGCAACGACCGTAGCGTAAGCACCTGAGGACTTAGCCAGCTTGCCGCCGTCGCCTGGTCGAAGCTCAAGATTACAGACCAAGGTTCCCTCAGGAACTTTGCCTAAGGGTAGAATATTACCTACCTCTGATGGAGCCTTCCCGCCTAAGCTGATTTGTTGTCCTTCGGAGACTCCTTCAGGAGCAGCAATGTAGCATGTTTCACCGTTTTCGAAACGCACAAATGCTAATGGTGCGCCGCGTCCAGCATCATGCACAAAAGATTCGATTACTCCGTTAATTGAAGATTCAAAATAGTCCTTAGAAGATATGGACACAGGATACTTTGCAGGAGCAACTCGCTTGTGAGTGGCAGCCCTAAAAGGCATGCCGCCGCGTCCCCGTCTTTGAACACGAATTCTTTTACCCATTAACTATTCCTCCACATAATTTTACAATATGCCAAGTTTAATAGCAACATCTGATGCCTTATATTCTGGGTTAAGCTTAACGAAAGCTTTCTTCTCGCCCTGCGACGTTATTTGAACAGTGACCTTGGCAACCTTTACCTCATAAAGGTGTTCAACAGCTCTTTTCACGTCAGCCTTGGTTGCGTTAAGATTAACTATGAAGATTAGCTTGTTATCTTTTTCCACCATGAGACTTGCAGATTCCGTCATTAACGGATGAAGAATAACTTCATCGATATTCATTATTCAGCTTTCCCTCCACTGTAAAGCTTAGCTAATTGCTTGATAGCGCCGCTTGTCCACAAAGTCAGCCTACCTGGATGAGTGCCCGGCGCCAGAAGCTCCACGTTAAGATTGCTAATCGTGGCGACATCCACTCCTGGCAGGTTACTTGCCGCTTCGGCTATTCCTTTGTTTTCAGCCACTACAATAAGTGGACCCACAGCCTGCTTCAGTTTTCTGCCTCTGCGCTTGCCTTTGCCAGCGCGAATTTTTCGACTTTCCTTCACGCGGTAAATGTCTGCTAAAATACCTAAATTCGTGATCGCTGCTTCCAACTCGCTTGTTCTATTTAGCTCCTCAATCTGATCGGTAACTATTAAAGGAATCTCGGGAACATCCTCAATGCGATGTCCTCTCGCCGCTACAGCTTCCTTAGATGCGGTAGCAGCTATGGCTGAAAACAGAGCAAGCCGCGCTTCCTTCTTGGGAATACGCTTCACTATTTTCTTTTCAGCTTTCGGTGGATGAGGCTGACGGCCGCCTACAGTGCTTGGAGCAAACGCGGCTCTGCCGCCTCCGCCTTTCACGCGGGGTACCCGTGCTATTCCCATGCCTGTGCCGCGAGATTCAGCGCTGGTTCTTTTTCCAGCCATCGGATCGCGCCCTTGGGGTTGAAGCCTGCTGGATTGAACTGCAAGCACGGCACGTTTTATCACGTCAGGCCTTATTGGCGTCTCAAAAACATCTGGAAGAACCAATTTATCTACGGGTTTTCCTTGAAGATCAAAAATTTTCACGGTTTTTTTAGCAGGCATATTTTAATCCCCATTATTTTCCTTGAGGTGAATCAAGCGATATGTAGGTAATTTGCGGTGCCGTTTCAGGCGCTTCTTTTGGCGGTCGCGCGGGATAACGAAGCCGTATAAGGCGCTTTTCAGGGCCTGGAATACTACCGTCTATGAGTATATAGGGTCCCTTAAGCACACCATAGCGTATGTAACCGCCTTTAACTGTGACCTCCTTGCCGTCTTTGCCAATCTTGAGCACACGCTTGTTATACTCGGTTCTTTGATGGTAACCCATTTGACCTGCGCGTGGGATAGAGTACATGATGTGGTGTGGGTTCCATGGTCCAAGGGTTGCAATGCCGCGTTTGGTTTTTCGACCTTTATGCTGGAGTATTGTGACCCCCCAACGTTTAACTGGACCTTGGAAGCCTTTGCCCGTCGTGACGGCAACAACATCAATGTACTGACCATCCTTGAAAACTTCTTCGGCGGTCACTGTTTTACCTAAAAGTGATTTTGCATATTCAAGTTGTTTAGGTATGGTGCCTCCACCTATTTCAATTTCGATTATCTCGGGTTTTTTCTTAGAGAGGCTAGCTTCCTTGGGTTGTGTTGCGGCGATAACTCGAACAACCGCTGTTTTGGGCAGGTTCTGCTCAAGTTTCTGAAGCATCTGTTCAGTGTCAAAGTTTTCAGGTAAAACTAGGGCGCGGTCAAGTTCGGCTGGCGGATCTTTCATCCAAGCTTCAGTGAGGTTCCTTAGCCCATAAGGCGTTTTCGTGTAAGTGCGAATGCCGCATATAAGCATAGGCGGTGTTTCTATTACCGTAGCAGCACGCATCACTTCTTTCCCAAAGCTCGGGCTACGTTTTCTATCTTCTATAGTAAAGACGAAAGTCATTCCTGCCTTGTAGCCTGCAAAACCTAAAAGCCGGGGAACATCAACGCTAATTTTAGGCCAATATCTTATCCGTGCAACTGGCCGTTTGGCGCGTTTCCTAGGCAAATAGGCAAGTGAACCATGTTTTGGAGCATGAGTTTTTCGGTGACCCATGGCATTCCCGCTTCGCGTCTTTTAGCAATAATAAACTAAAGTAATAAACGTTACCATTGCTTTTGCATTTGTTTTAAAGATTTCGGGCTTAATGTTAAGACCCCCTTTTCTCTTTTAAATGTAAGCTATAAGCACCGCAGGAGTACAGAAGCAGAAGCTACATACGTCCTTCCTTATTTTTAGATAGCAACTGCAAATTTCCTGAGCTATGGTTCTACACAAACAATAAATAAACGGCTAGTAAAAGCTTGTTATGCACGGTAGAGCTATTACAGAAAGAGGTTGCTTTGGATTATTTGCGTGATTTTTTCTGCTGCGTTACCATCTCCAAAAGGAGACTGCACAGGCAGTTCTTTCCGTCTCGCTAAGGTTTTTTCTATAGCCGCCAAAATTTCACGCTTCTTGGTTCCGACAACTTCGGCGAATCCTGCTTCCACAGCTTCAGGCCTTTCAGTTGAGAGACGAATCACCAAAACGGGTTTCCTTATGCATGGAGCAGTAGCTTCTTCCTGAACTCCCCCAGAATCAGTGATAATCAACTCGCATTTTCTCATTAGCACAAGAAAGTCCAGATAGCCAACAGGCGGTAAAACCTGAATGTTCCGGCTCTTTTTGATTTTTGTGTACAATCCACTCTTGCGTAATCGCTTTCTTGTGCGTGGATGCATTGGGTAAACAACAGGCAACGGCGATTCCATGAAGGCTTCCACGAAATTCTTTAGCACCACCAAATCGTCCACGTTTTCCGCTCTATGCGCCGTTGCCAACGCAAACCTTTCAAAACATATCTCATCAAGTATTCTGGACTTCTTTTCGGCAATAGGCAGATGCTGATTCACGGCGTCGATAACAGTGTTACCCGTCACGTAGATTTTGCCCCAAACATTTTCGATTTTCAAATTAGCTTCTGCCCGTAGCGTTGGAGCAAACAAATACTCCGACAAATGGTCAGTTAAGCGCCTGTTATGTTCCTCTGGCATACGCAAGTCAAAACTTCTTAAACCAGCTTCCACATGTCCCACTGGGACGCCACGCTTGTTTGCTGCCAGCGCTGCTGCAAGCACACTATTGGTATCGCCTTCAACCAAAACCAGTGCAGGCGCGGTTTTCTTCAGTAACCCGGCCATACGCATCATTATCCGCGCAGTCTGCACAGCAGGTGAAGTAGCCTTAATTCTGAAGGTTAGGGATGGTTGAGGAAGCGCAAGTTCCTCTAGGAACTGCTGCGCCATATTATAGTCATAGTGCTGTCCGCAGTGGACGAAGTTGAAGGGAATACCGGTTCTTTGCAAAGACCGTATGACAGGCGCCATCTTTATTATTTCAGGTCTTGTGCCCGCAACAACCAGTACTGCCTTCATTTTTCTCACTTATGTCTTCTTTAGGTAACCTTCTCTCGGCTCGTAGATTGTGCCCTCACGTAGCAATTGGCTAAGCATGCGTTCTGTTTCAGCTTTTTGAATCTGATGCTTTGACTCTAACTCGCTTACGAGCGCGGCTTTTTCAACCATACCTGTTTCTTTTTCCATTTCAACCAGCACCGAAAGAACTACTTGCAGCTTGTCTCGGACGCTTTTAGGTTTCCCAGTCATTATAAGATCTATGTCCATCCTTTCGGAGGACACATCTATGCCAACCTCCTCCAGAGACTTCTTCATGATGGCTATCGCTGCTTCCGCGTCTTCGACAGTAACCTCCTTCCTCAACGCTACGCGTGCCCTTGCCTCAGCTATACGAACAAGCGATTCCAACTGCCGTGCGGTAATCGCAACAGGCGACCCCTCAGCTTCGCTTGCTGAGCGCATCGCCAAATAGAAATCGCCTAGACGCCTGGCGGCGGCGCTGCTTAGCACAGGCTTAATGGTTTTAGCATAGCTTATGTATTTTCGCAGTAAGTCAGGTTCTATTTGTGCTTCTAAAGGGCTTGCGCCTCTTTTGTGAATCTCAAGGATGTGCTCCAACATTCTTGCATCTGAATCCTTATTCGGGATGTCTCTTAACACGAAAATCAAGTCGAACCTAGACAGAATTGTCACCGGTAAAGAGATGTTCTCAGCTACGGTTCGGTGCGGTTCATACCTTCCCAAGGAAGGGTTAGCCGCGGCAAGTATTGCTGTGCGGGCGTTTAATGTGGCGACAATGCCGCCTTTCGCGACTGATACGGTGTGCTGCTCCATCGCCTCGTGTATTGCAACGCGGTCTTCAGGGCGCATCTTATCCATTTCGTCGATGCACGCAATGCCCTTATCAGCTAGCACCAGAGCGCCGGCTTCAAGGCTCATGCTGCCGCCTTTCTCGCGGATGACGGCTGCAGTTAAGCCAGCAGCAGTTGTTCCGCGACCTGAAGTGTACAACCCACGCGGCGCTATTCGGGCTACATACTGCAAAAGCTGAGATTTAGCGGTGCCAGGATCTCCGATTAGAAGCGTGTTTATTTCGCCACGTACAGTGATGTCTGGAAGGCTTTTTGCTACACCACCGAACAGGAGATACATAATAGCCTCTTTGATGTGCTCATAGCCGTAGATTGAAGGCGCTATAGAGTTCATTATTTTCTTGTGAACCGAAGGGTCTTTTGCAAGCGCCAGAATTTTTTCTTCTTCCTCAGGTGTGGGCGGAGAAGTTTCTGGTTCCTTGCCCAAAACCACTATTGAGTTAGCGTCCAAGTGTAGAATAAAAGTGCGAAGTTTCCCTATTCCTGGACGGGAAGGCGCAACCGCACGGACTATTCCAACTATCGAGACATGGTCGCCTGGTCTGGCAAGGTCAACGATGTCGCTTCCCACGAGCTTAACATTCACTGTGCGTGGAAGCTGCCCCGGAGGCAGGTCTTCGGGTCTTTCTTGTAGACGAAGGTCTTGCGAATCTATGAATGTAGACTCATCTTGAATAAACTCGAACGGACCTTTCTGTCTGCATGTAGGATCGCTGCATTCAAAAGGAGCTTTTAAGAACGGACCTGATTGTTCCACATTTGTTATTGTCCCGCAACGCTTACATTTGAACGCCGCATTCATCACCATCGGACGAACGGGTGTGGCTCGGACCACGATAGCCTCAATCATAACTAGTTTTCCAAGCTGTTTTGAGCCGAGTTTTCGAAGCTGCTCTTTTCCTAAGAGCTGCACAACTCTAACGGTTACTTTGTCTATTTTTTGGGCATATTCCGCATCTTCGATTTCAAGTTGTTCATATGCGGCGTTGCTGGCATACTGCAAAAATGCGTCGGGTTTTTCCATCAGTTTCTCGGCAAGGCTTTGGTCAAATGCAAAGAGGTCCTCAAAATCTATAGTAATTGAGTCTCTTCCTGCTATTGCCATCTGCGAGATTCTCTGGCGATACTTCTCTTTTTTGAAGAACTCAAGAAAACTTTTTTGCGGATCTACCGTTTCTAATTCTCTTGCCATTCTGCTCCGTTCTCTCCTTCAAAGTTTAGTATTTGAGATTTCCACTCAATGATTATCTTGCTAAGTTGAGCATAAATGAAACGCTCCTCGCATGTTAATTTTTTTTGAATTTGATCAGTTTGCGGAGGACCAGAAGACAACGCAACAATTTTTTTCAATCTAGAATTCACGATGTCCCAAGCTGAATGATTTGCCTTCTCGTATTCTTGCAACTTTTCAGGGTGTTTAGCTATATCCTTTTTTATACTTGCCAAATAACGGCGAAGCCTTGGGTAAAAATCCTCTGAAAGCTCGGATATTTGCCCCGCCGCTTGAACGCGCTCTTTCCATTGAATCTTGAATAGTTTAGTAGCGTCTAGGCAGTCTTCTTCACGGAAATGGGCAACTCCTGCCTTAACAAGTTCCTGTGCTATCCAATAATAAACTTCATATTCGTTCCCTTCCTCGAAAGGTCCCACGGATAACCCGGCAAGTTGAATTTCTGGATGATTTCGATCAGCGATTATTTTTACAAGTAAATTTTCGAAGCAAAAATCTATATCTTTCATTTTTAACTGCACTGCTCTTTCCCTCTCTCAGCTGTAACGTATATTGCAAAACAAAATATAAGGTAAATAGTTTAAAGATTTAGATTAAACAATCTGGGAATTTAGGGAAACTGAAGCAATTTACCCCTGCCATGGCCAGACGCACAACGTCCTTATTGCTTTGGCAACTTGTCCTACGCATAATTATAAGCTAAGTTCAAAAACCGCTCTTTCAAGATTTTTTGGACTAGCTCTAACGCCCTCGTCAGAGACTACAAATTTTGTAGGGGTGACGGAGCCTCTTTCACGAGGCGTGAAATGAGAAGCGAAGCCACAAATTTACTATAAGATCGATAAGTACGCGATTAAGTGTACCACTTTATGATTTCGGCTATAGCCTTTTCAGAGTAACCTGCATCTCTAAGAGCACTCTGCAGATCATCTGCAGTTTCAATATTCACTAGTAGCACCAGGAAAAAGTTATTTTAAATATGTATTTATCTTTTTATTCCGAAATTGTAATATGTCAAAAAATGACCCCAAACGCCTCAAAACTGGACCTCACGTTAATTATTAAACATGAAATTCCTTAGCCATTCGCTCGTGGTTTGCGTAGAAGGATATTTCTATATATTGCTGGTTGAAGCTTTGTTTAAATCAGAAAGCGCACATCAAAAGCGAAGGAAGGCAAATTGGGCAATGCTGGCTCAAAAGCAGATTGTGAACGCGTTAATGAAGCCGGAAGCCTACGATGAAGACGTAGGCAAAGTTGAGCTTATGCAGACGCATATTTCCTTTGTATTCCTAACCGAAAGGTTTGTGTATAAAGTTAAGAAGGCTGTGAATTTTGGCTTCCTCGACTTCACAACGCTGGAGAAGAGACGGTTATTCTGCGAGAAAGAACTGGAGCTTAACAGGCGATTGTGCAGCGATATGTACCTTGAAGTCGTGCCCATCAACAAGGCAGACGGCGTCAAGATCAAGGGCGCTGGCGAAACGGTGGAGTACGCGGTGAAAATGAAACGGCTACCGCAGGAAAAAATAATGAGCAGACTTCTCGAAGAGGGCAAAGTGGACGCGAAGCTCGTGGACAGGATAGCAAAGATAATTGCGGATTTCCATGAGAAAGCGGAAACAAACCAGCAGATAAGCAGGTTCGGCGCCTTAGCGGTAATAGAGGCAAATTGGAAAGAAAATTTCGATCAAACAAGCGAGTTCATAGGCGAAACAATATCCAAGAAAGATTACGAACTAATCAGCAGCAAAGTCGGTAACTTCATGAAGCGCAACGCCGCAGTGTTCGAGAAGCGGGTTGCAGCGGGCAGGATCAAAGATTGCCACGGCGACATACATTCCGGCAACATTTTCATAACAAATGGAATCTACATCTTCGACGCCATAGAATTCAACGACAGATTCAGGTATTCTGATGTCGCTGCGGATGTAGCATTTCTAGCAATGGACTTGGACTTCAGAGAGCATGCAGACCTTTCTGACGTATTTATTGAAAAATACTTAGATTATTCGGGCGACAGAGAATTGACGGAGCTTCTGCCCTTCTACAAGTGTTATCGGGCCTACGTGCGCGGAAAAGTCGCCAGCTTCAAACTAAACGATCCGAATGTATGTGGTGAAGAGAAAGCCGCAGCAAAAAGTGAAGCCACGGCGTACTTTAAACTGGCTGCTGAATACACTAAAAATCTTTAGCCACAGAGTTTAACTAAATTGTTCAGCAACGTATTCTGGGATTTTTACGGTTCCCATGACTATGGGTTTCTGGTGGCAGTCGCTGCCGCCGGTAACAAGTAATCCATGTTCCTTTGCGAATCTCAGGTAGTGCGCAGTGGTTTCTGCATCATTCCGTATGTGCCAGCATTCCACGCCGTCAATATAGGGCAGCATCCGCTCTTTGATTATTTGTGTCTGCTCATGCAGTGACTTGGTAAGCGCCACAAGTGATGTTCCATGTGGATCATTTGGATGTGCTAGAACGATTTTGCCGCCAGCATCTCTAACAAGCTTGGAGGCTTCCTCGAGATAAAGTGGATACTTTGGCACGTCGCACTTCACGAGGTAACGGTCAAATGCTTCTTGCCTATTCTGAACAATGCCTTTTCGTACAAGGTAATCTGCAATGTGTGGCCGTCCGAGAACGCCGTCAACTGAGGCTTGGATCTCGTCAAAATCAAACTTGGTCAGTTTTGCGATGCCTTCCTTTTCAAATTCTGCGTTTAGATTGCTTAGGATCTTGGCGGCTCTTTCCTCGCGGTAACGCGCCATCTGCTTAAGCTTGGCATTTAACGCTTCGTCATCTACGTTGAATTGGTAGCCTAGAAAATCCAGCGATATTGGCTTGCCCTGCCGATAGAGGGGATGAGAAAAGGTCACGTTTAATTCAACGCCTGAAACATAACGAATCCCAGCTTTTGCGGCAGCTTCGATAGCGGCTGGCTGGCAGTCGATGGAATCATGATCAGTAATCGCCGTAAAGCCTATATTTCGTCGTTTAGCTTCCTTAACAATTTCTTCAACGGTCAAAGCGCCGTCAGAATGTTTGGAATGGATATGCAGATCGATTATCATCTGAAAGGGCCTAGCTACTTTTTCTCCACATCTATGATGTACCAATCCTCTGGAGCGTCATGTTCCGTGTCCACGGTGAAATGCACAATGCTAAGCTGTGGGAAACGCTTCTTCAAGTCATCTACGTCAACGGGCTCAAACTTGCTCTTGTTGTTGTAATAGGCTTCCTTGGTCAAAGCGTTTGACTCGTAATTCTCCTTTGTTCGTCTAAGAATCCGATTAATGGACGCCTCTTCGGAACAGTGAGTTTCAAGAATAACGAAAGTCATGTCGTGCTTAGCGGCGATTTCAGCAGCACGTCTCCGCAGATCCTGGGTGACGAAGGTGGCGTCTAAAATAAAGCCTTGCTTGCTTTTGCCCGCAAGCTCCTCGGCTCTGCGAAACATCTCATCATAGACAGATAAACGCTTGTTCATGTTCCCTGCAACCTTTGGGTCAAACACGTCTTCGTTCTTGAGAACTTCCAATCGGATCAAATCGCTCCTGAGAATCGGATATCCCTTGATTTTCGAGATTTCCTCGGAGGTCTCGGTTTTCCAGGTCCCAGGCAACCCGCAGGTGATTAGCAAAACGTTTGAGCCGAGCTCTTTCTTGACGAATTCGGCAAAAGGTTCTCTCAACCTTTATCCTCTCAAAGAGGATTTGACGTGAAAACATAATTAAACTTTTCCAGCGAGAAAAAGCAAGAGAAAACCGTAAACGTGCTGTTAGCGCTTCATTATGAAGACAAAGCTAAATAGTTAGGCGGCAATTCTTTTCTGAAAAGAAGGAAAATGCCATGAAGGAATTTCAAGTTAAAGATGAAAAGTTGGCGCCGCAAGGTCACTTGCAAATCGAGTGGGCTTCAGCGCATATGCCTGTTCTGAACCAGATCAAACAGAGATTCATCAAAGAGCAACCGTTGAAAGGCTTGACATTGGGTGCCTGCTTGCATGTGACGAAGGAGACTGCGGTTTTAGTTGACACTTTAATGGCTGGAGGCGCGAAGGTCGCCCTGTGCGGTTCAAACCCGCTTTCCACACAAGACGATGTCGCCGCAGCATTGGCGGAGAAAGGCGTCCACGTTTTTGCACAGCGCGGACAGACCACTGAAGAATACTATTGGTGCATAAACAAGGTGTTAAATTACAAGCCGGTGATAACCCTCGACGACGGAGCTGACCTCGTCGGTACGTTGCACAGCAAACGAACGGCGGAATTGGCGAATGTTAAGGGCGGAACAGAAGAGACCACCACAGGTGTGCTGCGGCTACGGGCAATGGAGAAAACTGGAAGTCTCAAGTACGCGATCATAGCTGTAAATGATGCCTACACAAAATATCTCTTTGACAATCGATATGGAACAGGACAGAGCACCATAGACGGAATTCTAAGAGCCACAAACACGCTTTTGGCAGGCAAAACCTTTGTGGTTTGCGGCTACGGCTGGTGCTCAAGAGGCATAGCGATGCGTGCGCAGGGAATGGGTGCAAACGTGATAGTAACGGAAACTAATCCGCTCAGAGCCTTGGAAGCAGCAATGAACGGACTGCGCGTTATGCCAATTGCAGAGGCAGCCGAAGTGGGGGATATATTCGTCACAGCCACAGGCGACATCAACGTGATAAGGAAAGAGCATATGCAGAAAATGAAAGACGGGACCATAATCGCGAACAGCGGACACTTCAACGTGGAAATTAACTTGAAAGATTTAGAAGATTTAGCGGCAGCAAAAAGGACGGTAAGACCAAACCTGCAGGAGTATACGCTGCAGAATGGAAGGAGACTTTACCTTTTAGCCGAGGGAAGACTGGTGAACTTGGCTGCTGCTGAGGGACATCCATCAGAGGTTATGGACATGTCCTTTGCGAATCAAGCGCTATGCGTGGAGTACATCGCCAAAAACGCGAAGATGCCGCCGAAAGTTTACACGGTCCCAAAAGACATAGATGAAACCGTTGCTGAACTGAAGCTGAAGGCAATGGGAATAAAAATCGACGAGCTCACGTCTGAACAGAGGAAATACTTGGCTACATGGGAAATGGGAACCACATAGCAAAGTATATCAGCCTTAATGGTAAACTTTAAATGGATTAAGAATATAAACATGCCCTATAAGTGGTGAAAAGCTTTGAGTAAAGATCAAGCAATAGGTGGAGCAATATTAGTTGTCTGCTTACTTGTCGCTATAGGCTATACACTATCGCTGTTTGTTCCAAACTGGCCGCAATGGATCGGACTTGATTACGAATTTCCACAATTATGGGTAGTCGCAATACCTGTATTCATAGCGTTCATTGCCGTACTCCTCATAGGAGCATGGATAGGCTGGACAATGGCTACGACACCGCCGCCAAAACCCATCGAAGAAATCACTGCTGAGATGGAAGAAAAGACAGAGGAAACAAAGACTTCAGAAGCGCCTGAAGAAAAAAAGAAGAAACCGTAGCTCCCAAATTTAACAATAAAAATAATCCTTTTATTAGTTTTTTTTATTTTTGAAAATAATTATTTGGTCAATATTTTTTAAATAAAACGCTATACACCAAGCATTTTAAAAGCAAAATATAGCACCGCATCGACTATAGCAGATATAACAAACACCGTTAAAATAAGCTTAGGCGAAAACGAAAAAACGTTTTCCTCAACTTTAGGCTGCACATCATACTCTTTAATTTCATGAGCCGACGCATCTATGCGAACAACAGCAGTAAATCTTTTTGTTTCAACTTCAACCGTGTAAACCTCGCCTTCCAAAGCAACCCGCTTAGGCTTCAAGATGCCTTTGTGACCGAGCCTCTTCAAAAAAGCAGTAGCTATAGTTGTAACCGCTTCAGCATTCAATTTTTTTAGTTGAGGTAACGCTGAAGTGACGACTGCGTCTGGAACGGTTTCTTGTGAAGGGATAGCCAACAATAACTTCTCCTAGCTATTTTTTAGAAAAACCGATTAAAGACTTAAAAGAAAGTGTGTGTATCACGATCAGACAACCTACTTTGCTTTCCTTAACATACATTCAACTATATTCTTGCACGTCATGCATTCATCGGGAATCGTATCCTTGGAAGAGCGCTCACTTAAATAACCCAAGTAATAACTGCAGCTGGAAGGCTTTTCGCGAGTTTCAACAGGCTCTTCTGTGGGCACTTTCTCTTCCGCCGCGGTTTCTTTGGCTTCATCAAACGTAACATTCACTTCATCTTCAATTGGCATTATTTTAGTTAAGCAGTATGGACATGCATCATACGGTGTCTGAGAGGCTTGTTGCAGATTTAAAACTCTAATAGGTTTAGCGAAAACTTTACCGCACGAAATATTCTGGCAAGTAAACACACTACTCTTTCGGGTTTTTGCTTCAATTTCGGAGATAGATAACCCTCCCACAGAAAAATTGCGGCTTCCACATTTATAGTATTAATGAAATTGAAATAAGTATTTGAATTACTCAAGATCGCAGACGCGTTCTGGTGAAGCAAGCTTTTTAAAGGCATCAACACCTTCAGCGTAACCTGAAGCTATCAAGATGTCGCCCAACTGAATAACGGTATCAGGTTTAGGTCGCAGGCTTTTTTCACCGCGCCTTATGACCAGAACCCACATGCCTGTCTCCTCATGCACCCGTGCCTCCTTCAAAGTTCGGTTCATAAGAGGTGAACCCTCAGTCACGCATACTTGAGTAACAGTTTCCTCCGCTTCCCGTATGGCCAATTTTAGTATGGGATGTGGCTCAATACCCCTTAAAACAACCTCGCCCATCTCCGCGGCGGCGTCTGCAATTTTTTCGGTTGCCACACCCAGCCTGATAAGCCCTAAAAAGCCAGATGCTTCTTCTTTCTTAAAATCGCTCTTCAAAGCCAGAAGCTCAAAATCAGTATGCAACTGATCCACATATTCTTCGAGACGCTGCACTTCCTCGGCTAATTCTTTACTGTTTAGCATAAGCGCGGAGTAAGCCAAATCAATCATAAGCTCAGAGGTATTCTTCAGCTCTACAAAGCGCTCCACAATTTCCTCGAAATACTTCAGCGCAGTCATGCAGAAGCCTCCGCTTGTGATGGGTGACCTTCAACAAGCAACTTAAATTCGCTAATGCCCAGTGGGGCGCCTCGTGTTATCAGAACATCCCCGAGGAAGATGCGCTCCCTCTTACTTGGATTTATTATCCAATCTTTATTTCGGCGAATAGCAATTATGTCAACACCCATTTCTGACGCTAAATTAAGCTCGCCTATCTGTTTCCCGATTATTTCGGAGCCTTCTTTAACTGTTGCCTTCATGAGGCGCTCTTCAACTTTTTCGAAGATCTCGCCGACTATGGGATGCACGCCGATTTTACGCGTTACTATAGCCGCAATGTCAGCGGCAGCATCAGAGATTTTATCTGCTGCAGCGGCCACCGTAGAAACACCTATCAGGCTTTCCGCGTCCTTTGCGTCTCTGGCTGCAATCATAATCTCAATATCTAAGAGGTAAGCCAAGGTGTCAATGCGGCTTTCCAGCTCCAGAACATCCTCGGCGAGATCTTTGTCGTTAAATAAAGCAGCTGAATAAGCCAAGTCAATCATGAGCTCGGAGAGGTTTTTCATTTCCAGTAGAAGTTCACGGACAGGAATGGGCTTGTATTCTATTTTTTCAAATTTTGGCATGCTTTTGAGAGACGCCCCATGTTATATATTGACCATGCAATATTTTAATTATACTTTTATGACACTACCCCACCATAATCAGGGCTATTAGTAGGGAGATTGTGGTTAGGCTGTCGGCAAGGGAACTCTCAAGTGGAATAACAAAGTTGTCGGGGTCTAGACCTCGACTGAAAGTTAATATTGAAACTGCATAAGATACAAGAGTTATTGTAGCCACAGCGATCACGTTGGTGATGAGTAGGATCATAATAAGATTTAGAAAAGAAGTTAATGAGAGCATTCCAAGCATTGAAAGAGATAAAACTGCCAAAATAATGAACATCATAATTGAGGCGGCCCAGGCGCTGAAAATGTTCTTTACATGGTTTCTGATCGAAGAGAAAGAGGGGGAAAGCAAGCCTAAGGCAAGTTTTGTTGTGGCTGTAGAACCAACCACGGAGCCAACATCGCCAACCATGTCAATCAAAGCAGGATATACTGTGTAAACCTCTTTGCGGCTTTCCACAAAATTGCTTATGCCCTTAAGAACAGTGCCAGTTACGTTGACGATGAAGGCTACAAACAGCAGCGTAACCATGGATTCTTTAATGGTTTTGATAAACTCGAGTTGGTGTAAATTCTTGGGCAAGATGTAAAGCACGAGGAAAACGTGAATGAGAGCTATCAAGGTGATTATCCATGGACCTAGAAAATCGAAGAAGAAAATGTTGAGCACTGCGATGTAAAAGAGCGTTATGATAATGTCTGCAGTGGTGGACATTACTGGATAAACTACAATGTCAGGATCTAAACCGCGTGAAAAAGATATGAAAGCCACCTTAATCGTCAGCAAAGTAATAATCAAACCCAAAGCCATGGTTGCCAAGACAACGGCTAAGATGGATGGAAACTCGGTAAAGGTTATTCCCCAAAACAGAGAACCAAAAATTAAAGAAACACAACTCATTGCAACGCTTGTTGCCAAAGTTATAACGATTAGAGCTTGAATCAGTTCATAAAAGGTTTTTGTATTCTTTAAAAATCTTGGATAAACAGTTCCTAAATGTAAAGCTGTGCCCAATCGACCGCTAAGTAAACCGCCGATAACGCCTTTCGCGCTTACAATCGCTGGATAAATGGCTATAGCCCATGGCGAAAGCTGGAAGATGCTGAGTTGAGAAGCTATCATAAAACCTGCAAATATTCCGCCTAAATCAAAAAAATAAGCTAAGGAGATCTCCTTGAACATCCCCCAGAAACTTTTTGACATGCCCGCGTGTGTCATGCTCCAGTCTCCCCCAAAGTTAAGCCGCAATTAAGAAAGGAAAAAGCAGGCGGAACAAGAAAAATTGAAAAATTACATGGTTTGAAGTTAAGTGAATTAGGGCAAGCCATGGCAGTTTTGTGGAGCGCTATCGCTTCTGAAAATTCGAATTGGCAGTAGGCAAATTGAGGCCACTTCATCTTTCGCTCCTTCTAAACGGCGTCCTTTTTCGGCTATCCACAGGCACCCTGCCGATGGCGTGAGCGCTTGCGGGCTGCCAAGATCCACTTCAAAGTGCACTCCTTAACTTTTACTGAGGTGCCTTATACTGCTTAAATAAGTTTCTGCACGCTGTGCACGTATGCGTTTTTCTCAAGGCTTAATTGGTTGATAAATGCACCATGGATCTTCAGCCAGATAATCGCCTCTTACCTCGGCGGGCTCATGCAGATCGCCGCAGTAGTCGATGAAGTCGCTTGAAAGCCCATACGCACGAGCACGGCAGCCGCCGCATACAAGCTTATACTCACAAATGCCGCATTTACCTTTCAAAGCGTTGAAGTCCCGCAGCGCCTTGAACATGTCTGAGCCAAACCATATTTCCTTGAAGGATTTTTCACGGATATTGCCAAGTTTGATTGGAAGATACGGGCAGGGCGTGATGTCGCCATTCGCGTAAACACGGCAATAGTATAGCCCGGCAATGCAGCCGCGGATCCACTGCCGCATGTCCAAACCCATGTTCTTAGCTATCCGCATAAATTGGGGCGCGCAGGAAGGGCGCACATTAAGCTTATGCCTCGCCGCCTTAGCAAAAACTGTTTTAATCATGCTTTCATACTTAGCAGGTGATATGTCAGCAATTTTTGCGCCCCTACCCGTGGGCACTAGAAAGAACAGATGAAAGTTTTCTACACCAAGCGACTCGGCAAGCGACATGATATCATCAATTTGATCGTAATTCTGCTGCGTCACCGTAGTGTTCACTTGGACGAGTACACCGTTTTCTCTTAGGGCTTTGATGGCGCCTACAGCTTTCTCCCATGCGCCCGCTACGCCCCGGAACTCGTCATGCTGCTCAGGAATATGCGAATCCAAACTGATTGAGACCGTGGTTATGCCTGCATCTTTAAGTCGCCTTGCTGCTGCATCATCTATGAGGCTGCCATTGCTGCCTAAGCCCATTTTTAACCCTTTAGAAGCGCCGTAGCTGATTATTTCATAAACGTCAGAGCGCAAAAGCGGTTCGCCACCGCTTAAGATGAGCAGCGGCCTGCTTACTTCGCAGATCTGATCTATCAGACGCTTTGACTCCTCAGTAGTTAGTTCATCAGCAAGTTCCTGCGTAGTGGCGTTTATGTAGCAATGAGCGCATTTCAAGTTGCATCTCCTCGTAAAGTTCCAAGATAAAACAAGTGGAACATGCTTTTCCGTCGCTGATGCGGCAGGCGAGTAGGCAAGTTTAAGGTAAAACTCGCACATTCCATCCTTGGCCATCAGTCGCGGCTGCCACAGTTCAAAAGTGAAGGGTAGAACCGTGTTTAGCATGGCTTTTGCATGGGCAAAGCAGAAATGAGTGCAGAAGAGAGATGCAATTTCACCGCTTAGGCCTAGTTCCTCTGAAATCCGCTTGTGGCCTCCGAAAATTGGGCAATTCAGAAACTGCATGCGCCCATCCAGCTGCTCAACGTTCATTGCATAATTGATGAAGTGGTCGCTTAGCATGATGGATTGAAGCTTTTCTCTGCGCATGCCAACCTTCAGCGTCACGTTTAAAGCAATACGAACAGTTTCTTCACCAAACCTTTCTTGAACCCTCATCATGGCATCTTTGAGGCGCTGAATGCCCAAAGCTTTTGTTAACTCAGCAGTAATTAGGAAGCCCCTAATTGTTTCATATTCTTGCCGCAAACGCATCTCAGCAACATGCTTCGCCCAATCCAAGAATAAGCCTTCAAGATGCTTACTTGCTTCAGGCTGCTGGCCGGCAAGAATAGCTTCTAACGTTTTGGTTTTCTTGTCTAGTTTGGTAAATAAGTCAATTTTTTCATGGTTACTCAAGCTTGCTTTGGCGGCAACAGAAGCTGGATCAAAATTTAAGGGTGCAAAGCCTTTTGTAAGCTCATACATGTCAGAAACGAACTCGCCAAGAAAGCGCGATAAAGCATTAGAAACATCTGGCTGTGCTATCCGCAGTTCAGTTAAAAGTAAACGCGTTTCCGTCTCCATCTTTGTGACCATAGCCATATGATATAGAAGAGAGCCAGCCATGCCAGGATCCGCATGCTTTCCGGAAACGCCATAAAAGATCTCAGAAAACAATCGCCGTGCGCTGCCAAAATCTTCTTGGGTTATGGCGGCTAGCGCTTGCTTGAGTTTCTCGTGCCTTTCGCGCAGTAGTAAAGCCCATTTGTGACAATGTTTCTCATCAAATTTTGTCAAACCTTTAACCAGCCTTTAAGGGTAACATTACAATATTAGTAAAAAAGTTAATGGTTCAAGAACATCTTCAACTGAAAAGCAGCATGCGAGCAGATAAGCTATTAAGCACGCGCAAACAAAGCATAAGCCTACATCATGAGGTGACAATTTGCTTTACACTCTTATAGGCTTTTTAATAATGTTCGGAGCGCTTGCGGGCATTGGCATAACACAACCAAGGGGAACAAGCATCAAAACATGGTGCTACGGCTACTTGGCCATCGCCATAATTTTCGACATACTCGTCATAGTAGCATTGCTGAACCAATATTCCTGGCTTATTGAAACATTGCTTGGGCTGGCAGCAGGCGCAGCAACAGGCTTAGGCATCCACGTAGCACACCATATACTCGAAGAAGAAAATGATGAACAAGACGGCAAAACGAAGGAAAAAACCATATTTGGCTTTTAAAGCGCTACACGCATAGTAAGCAACAGTCAACAACCGTTACGCAAGCGGCAACAAAACAACACAAAGCGCCAGTATACGCTCATTAAATAATCTTGAATTCTACAGTTAGCTGAGAAAAATTTATTTTTTTACTTTTGCCTATCTTTTTTGCGGAGGCAAACTGACCAAAAAATGGACCTGCGCAATCTGAGGAGCATATGCATATTACCTGAAAGGAGAAATGCATATGCAGAAGCAAACAATTCTGCCATTAATTGCGGTAGGTACGCTCAGCTCTTTAGGAGTGGGATTGCTAGGTCCAGTCTACCCCATATTTGTTGTTAACCGATTCTCCGCCTCACTCATAGACTTAGGACTTCTATACACAATTATTCTTTTGACGGCGGCACTTGTTAAGGCGCCAGCAGGCAGACTCGTTGACTTATATGGTAAAGAAAAAATTTTCTTTACTGGACTCATGCTTGGCGCCACATGCACACTTGCTTACACCTTCGTGACAAACATACTACAGCTGTACCTTGTGGAGTTATTCTTTGCGGCTGGCTACGCCCTTCAACGTCCTGCACTGCTGGCTTTCATTGTAGACGCAAGTGATAAAGACAAGCGTGGATTGTTTTTAGGAACTTTCGAATCAGCCTATGACATCGCCGAAGCCCTTGCCGCGATTATATCTACAATAATAGTCAGCCAAATTGGCTTTGAAACGTTATTCCTAATAAGTTCAAGCTGCCAAGCCACCACCGGATTTTTCGTCTTAAAAACAACAACAAAACCATAAAATGTAAAACATGGCGCCGGGGAAGGGACTTGAACCCCTGCGGGCCAAAGGCCCACTGGCTGGCTTGTCTTAGGCCCTATTTATGCCTATAAGGATCTCGAGGCCAGCGCGATAACCACTCCGCCACCCCGGCTTAATTAGAGAAACTGCAGTCGCAT
>Ga0315298_1002906_pt1 | contig 28016 bp, 19 predicted proteins | sample WHS_1_MG_FD_203077 | JGI IMG/M metagenome (GOLD analysis project Ga0315298, IMG submission 203077) | Extremophilic microbial mat communities from Washburn Hot Springs, YNP, Wyoming, USA - WHS_1_MG | ecosystem: Environmental > Aquatic > Thermal springs > Hot (42-90C) | place: USA: Wyoming... | reverse complement strand
GTGCGGCCACCCAGGGGCTTTCCCGGTACGATTGACGTGGGGCAAACGCCGGGTGCCCCCTCGGCGACCGTTTCGCCTTCCGCGGTTTCTGGAGTGTCCATGCCTCGCGATTTCCTCCAAGGCGTCCGACCACAGTACGATGTGATCGTAGTGGGTGCAGGTCTGGCGGGCCTTACGGCCGCCAATACCCTGGCCCGGGCAGGCCACTCTGTACTGTTGTTGGAGCAGCACTACCGGCTGGGGGGGCTGGCCACCTGGTTCCGCCGGCCCGGCGGTCATATCTTCGATGTCTCGCTGCACGGTTTCCCTTATGGCATGGTCAAAAGTTGCCGGCGCTATTGGAGCCCCGAAATCGCCGACTGCATCGTGCAGCTCAAGCACATCCGCTTCGATAATCCGATGTTCGCGCTGTCGACCACGTTCGACCGCGAGGACTTCACGCGGCTGTTGACCACCCGCTTCGGCATCGCCCCGGCGACGGTCCAGGCCTTCTTCGACACGGCCCGGGCCATGAACTTCTACGACGACCAGAACTTCACCACCCGGCAGCTTTTCGACCGGTTTTTTCCAGGGCGCGAAGACGTGGTGCGCCTGCTGATGGAGCCCATTACTTATGCCAACGGCTCGACCCTGGACGACCCGGCTCTGACCTATGGCATCGTGTTTTCGAATTTCATGTCCAAGGGGGTCTACACGTTCCAGGGAGGCACCGACCGGCTGATCGGCCTTATGGAGCGGCAACTGCGGGCCAACGGGGTCGATATCCGCATCCGCTCGCCGGTGGAGCGGATCCACGTATCCCGCCGGCGTGTAACCGGCGTGACGGTGCGCGGCCGATATATCATAGCCCGCGCGGTGCTCTCCAACGCCAATCTGCACGGCACGATATTCCGCCTGGTGGGGCCCGGCGCCTTCGATGCCGACTTCGTGGAGCAGGCCCGCGCGGTGCGACTGAACACCTCCAGCACGCAGGTGTATATTGCGCTGCGGCCCGGCGAGGGGTTTGACGAAGGCACTTGCGGGGACCTTTTGTTCAGCTCCACCGCCCCGCGGTTCTGTACCGAATCGCTGTTGAGCCCCAACATCACCAGCCGTGCCTATTCCTTCTACTATCCCAAGACGCGCCCCGGCCGGGACCGCTACTTGATTGTGGCGAGCACCAACGCGCGGTACGAAGACTGGGCCCCGCTGCCGCCGGACGAATACCGGCGGCGAAAGCAGCAACTTATCGAAGGCACACTGGAGGCCGTGTCGAAATACGTGCCGGACATCCGCGAGAAGGTCGACTGGGTCGATGCCTCGACGCCCAAGACCTTCGAGCGGTACACGGGGCATTGGCGCGGAGCGGTGTTCGGCACCAAATTCGAAGGGCTGGCGGTCAGCCGCGGCCTGCCGCAACAAGTCACTGGCCTCTATCACGCCGGCAGCGTGGGTATCATCATGTCGGGATGGCTGGGGGCGGTCAATTACGGAGTCATCGTGGCCAACGACATCGATGCGTTCCTGGCTTCCAGCGCATCGCGGAGCACCGCCTAAGCTGGCCTCTGCGGCGGGAAAACCGGCGATGAACAGACGGGGGTTTGCCGGCTGCCTGTGCACGCGGCAGTGTGGCGCGGAAGGGCCGCGCTTCCTTATGGCCCACCGCTGCCTTACCAGCCCGGGGAGGCAAACGCAGAGCAGTTCCGCGCAGTCCCCCAGCCGGAGCGGCTCGTTTGCGCCGGCGGCGCGGGAGATTGCAAGTCGCCTGGTCGTTACAAACTCTTGCCCACCAGACGGATGAGGTCCGCGGTGCGGCAGCTATAGCCCCACTCGTTATCGTACCAGGCGATGAGTTTGAAGAAGCGGCTGCTCAGGCCGATGCCGCTGCCGGCATCGAAGATGCTGGAGTGCGGATCGTGGATGAAGTCGGTCGAGACCACCTCGTCCTCGCAGTAAGCGAGGATGCCCTTGAGGTAGGTCTCGCTGGCCCTCTTCATGGCAGCGCAGATTTCCTCGTAGCTGGTTTCTTTGACCGTGCGCACGGTGAGGTCCACCACGCTGACCGTGGGCGTGGGCACCCGGAAGGCCATGCCGGTCAGTTTGCCCTTCACCTCGGGGATGGCCAGCCCCACGGCCTTGGCCGCGCCGGTCGTCGAGGGGATGATGTTGATGGCCGCGCTGCGGCCGCCCTTCCAATCCTTTTTGGAGGGACCGTCCACCGTTTTCTGCGTAGCGGTGTAGCTGTGGACGGTGGTCATAAGCCCCTCTTCGATGCCGAAGCCCTCTTTGAGCAGCACGTGCACCAGCGGGGCCAGACAGTTGGTCGTGCAGCTTGCGTTGGAAATGATGTGGTGCTGTTTGGGGTCGTATTTGTGCTCGTTCACCCCGATGACGATGGTAATGTCCTCATTCTTGGCCGGGGCGGTAATGATCACCTTCTTGGCACCCGAGTCCAAGTGGCCCTTGGCCTTGGTAGCGTCGGTGAATAGTCCCGTGGCCTCGACCGCGACATCGACCCCCAGGGATTTCCAGGGGAGGGCGGCCGGCCCTTCTTTGATGGCCAGACATTTGATCTTATAGCCGTTGACAACCAGCGTATCGTCCTCAGTGGCCCCGGGCGACTTTTCGCTCGAAACCGAACCGGGGAAGCGTCCCTGAGTGGAATCGTATTTGAGGAGATAGGCGAGATTGTCGGCGGCCACGAGGTCGTTGACCGCGACCACGTCGATTTCTTTGCCCAAAAGGCCCTGGTCGCACAGCGCACGGAACACCAGGCGTCCGATCCGACCGAACCCGTTGATGCCAATACGAATCGCCACGACATCTCTCCTTCACAAGGGACATGGCCCCACCGCCCGGGGGCCCCGGCGCCTGCTCCGCGTCCTACGTCGCGCCCGGCAGGCGAAGATAGAAATGTGAATTATACTGGTAGGGTAGCTTTTCGCAACCGCTCGGGGAGAAGTCTTGGTCGGCGATCGGATGCCTCCTGAATGGCAGCTTCCGGCGGGGGTACCGCGGGGCACGTGGCAGTACGCCCAGGAGGAAGACATCGCCCGCCAGTACGACGCCTATTTCGCCGACAATCGGCTATTCGAGTTCGACCAGCAGGTACTGGCTCGCCATTTTCAACAGCCGGGACTGTTGATCGATCTGGGTTGCGGGACAGGCCGCATTCTGGTTCCGTTTGCCCGCCGGGGCTTCCCCACCTTGGGGGTGGACCTGTCGTTGCCCATGCTCCGCGTGGTGGGCCAGAAGGCGCGATGCCAAGGCCTTGTGATCCACCGCCTTTGTGCGAATCTGGTGGATTTGGGCTGCCTTGCCGATGCCGTGGCCGACTACGCCGTTTGCCTTTTCAGCACCCTGGGGATGATTCGCGGCCGGGCCAACCGCCGCCAAGCCCTGCACCACGTCTGCCGCATCCTGAAGCCTGGCGGCCGGTTCGTGGTGCATGTCCATAATCTGTGGTACAGCCTGCTGTACTCGGCAGGTCGGCGGTGGCTTGCCGGGCATTTGCTGGCCACGCTGGTCCGCAGGGATCTGGAGCGGGGCGACCGGTTTTTCGACTACCTGGGCATTCCGAACGTCTTCGTGCATTCGTTCAGCGAGCGCGAATTGCGCCGGGACCTTCGCGAAGCTGGTTTGCAGATCGAGGATCTCATCCGGCTTCACGCCACGCGGCAGCGGCCTTTGCGGGCCGCGTGGTTTTTCGGCGCCATCCGGGCTAATGGATGGATCGCCGTGTGCCGCAAGCCGGAGTCGCCCAGGGGCAGCGGCTGACCCCCCGCCCAGCGGCTCGCAGAAAGCGGGCCAAGGAGGGCAATAGCGCGGTCGCCCAAACGGCCCGCCCCAAAACCGGCGCACCATCCAGGCTCAGTCCCACGGGCTTTCCCGCGAGGCGGGAGGGGGCGGGGCCGGGCGGCGGGCCTGTTCTTCCTCGGCCACGCGGGCCGGTAGGGCAATCCGCACCTGTCCCATCTCTCGGATCACACCTGGCAGGTTGAGCCCCAAGATCACCGCGCCTGTGCCGCCCAGGAACGTCGCCAGCGAAGGGCCCCACGGCTGCGACGTCCCCTCGGCAATGGCAAAGAGGGTGTAAAAGTAGTTGAGGAAATGCAGCGGCCCGTAGGTGTAAGTGGGGTACAGCAATGCCGCCAGGATGGTGGGTAGCGCTGCCCCGAAAAACACCAAGAGCAGATGGACTACCAACCCCGTGCTGACGCGCACCGTCGCAAAGCGTCGCAGCAGGCGCAGCGCCAATACTTCCACCCCCAAATAGATCGCCATGTACGAGGTCCCGGCTCCACAAAACAAATGCAAGGCGTCGCGGCCTGCCATGCCCCAGGGGCCGGAGGCCCATGGGGCGGCCAAGGCGGCCAAGAGCCACACGGTCAGTGCCCCGCCCAGGCTGAACATCAAGCCCGTGCCCGGGCCGGGATTGAACCACGTAAACAGCACCCGCCCCAGAAAACTCCGCGGCAAGCGGCGGCGCACCCGTAGCGACAATCGCGGCGACTCGGCGGTAAAAAATATCCCCATCACATACCAATGACTGCCGGCCACCACAACGTAACCAAGGAGGATGACCCCGGCGAACTGGTGGGTCGCCCAGAACCAGGCGAACCAGGCCGTCCACAGTAAGAACTGGACAAAAACGACGATCCGAAGGGGCGTAGAGCGGTTGTCGCTGGCAAACGCTATTTGGGCAGCCGCCGCCAGAAAAAACAGCGCGAAATAGGATGCCCCAATCGTCGCCGCCGCCACATTGACAAACCAAAAGTCCGGGCTGGTGATTTCCAGCCAGCCGCCCAAAACCAAGCCGGCCACGATTGCGCAGGCATAAATGAAAACGACGGCGAAGCCGATTACGGCCCCCACCGACACCAGCGGCTGAAGCATCCGCTGCAACGAGAAGCTTCCCAAGAGCAAGCCGCCGGCCGAAAGCACCAGCGACCCGCCTACTGTCCACAAGATCACCAAACCGATGGTGGGCAGGTCTATGCCCCGCAGCAGGTACGTAAATGCCAGACAGGGCGTGAGGACCGACAAATAGATCAGCATTTGCATGGCGGCGCTGGCCAGCTTGCCCGCCACGATTTGTCGCGGGCCGAGAGCGGTGATCGCCAAAAGCTCGTAGGTATGGTCCTCCTGCTCGGTGGCCAGGCTGCGGAAGGCGCTGTACGGAACGATCACCAGCAGTGCAAAGGCCAAGGCCAGGTAATAGACGTAGAACATATCGGGGCCGCGGGCCTCCCACGCGGCGTCGGGGCCCATGGCCGCCAACCCGATAACGGAGGCGCCCCACGCGAAACAAAGCAACAGCCCGAACATCACCGCGAACTGCCGGCTTTTCAGCGCCTGCCGGACCTCTTTGACCAGAAGCGGATTGAGCCGGTCGCCGAACCATTCGGCCCAGTGGTCCAACCGGCTGGACGGCCTGGCGAGCCTCCTGGCGGTCGCTTGCCCAACCTCTTCGCCGCGCTCGGCCAGCGCGATGGGCTCGCCGGTCAGGGGATTGAACGCGGTGTGCGGCGGCTCGGCCGGCAGGTCGGTTGCCCCGCCTCCGTCGGTAGTGGCAGGTGGCGGGATTGGTGGATCGGGTGACCCCGGCGAACCGACAGGTTTGGCGTCGCTATTCATCGGCCCCTCCAATGACGAGAACGCAGGTTGCACCGCAAGCCATCGGCCTTGAATGGCCGGCCCATGGGGTAAAGCCACCGTCCGCCCCGGGGCCACGGCATTTCGGCTCACTCGGCCGACTGCACACGCACTTCCAGGGTGCCGGCATTGTCGCGCAGGCTGCCATGGGAATCGTTGATCCGGAAGAAAAGCGTGCCGGTACGGCTCGGCACAAGCGTCGTCCCCAGACCCACGGGGATCGGATCCAAAAACGCGCTGCGGCCCGCGGAGCGCGGCGAGCGGATCGCGGCCAGCAGCATGCCCAGCGGCCGGCCTCGATGATAGCGGATCGACACCCCGCCCGGCTCGCAGGGCCAGGGGCGAGGCCAGGCGGCCACTTGGTATCGGCCCGAGGCCCGTAAGCGATACCGCCGCCCCGCCTCCACCCGGATCCCACTGTTCTGCCATGCCCGGTCGGCCGCCACGGTAATCAGGGCGCCCGAGTCGGGCAGGGGCCGGCCCGCCGTAAAGTCCATCACCACCCGCGCTATCTCCGTCCCGTAGTCCAGCTCGGCTGCGAACACCTGCCATTCCTCGGTCAACTCCTCCCAGTCCTTACGAAACAGCCGGCGGAATTGATCCGTGAAATCGGGGCGACGGACCTGCCGGACCATCTGGCGGAAGCGGGCCTGATAGCGCGGATGGCCATCCAAAAACGCCGCCAACGCCCAGCACCACCCGTAGGGCTCGACGCGGCGATGGGCCTGCTCGTCGTAGCTGAGGATATCCTCCACCAGCTTCAGCTCGCCGCGGCTGACGGCGTCTTGAACGATTTTGATGCGGCCCCACATAGGTACTTCCATGCGGCTGGCCGGAAAATAATTCAGCACCAGCTTGGCGTCGTGCCAGCGGTGAGTGGCCAGAAGTTCGGCCAGGCCTTCCATGTACCACGGTGGGCCGCATCCTCCCAAGACCGTGGCGCAGAACACATGCGTCCCCTCGTGCAACAGCAGGTGGCGGCGGTAATAGTCCGAAGGCTGCTCGTACAGCCACAGCTCGCTGCCCCGGCTATAGCCATGCGGAAACGGCGGCAAGTCCGAAGGCAACAGCCCGCTCCCCACGAACGGCTCCCGCTGCCGCATCAGAAAGCCCCGCGCGTGCCAGGAACCCAGCCGGCCGAGATCCCGGCCAAAATACGCGCACCACTGAGGGACCGCCTGATCGAAAACTTCGGGCAACTCGTCGATGCGCGGGGCAGGCTCCCGATCCGTATATAAAGTGAGGTGTTTGCTGGCCAGTTTTCGGATTCCGGCCGCGCGGGCAGCCGCCTCGTTGATGGCCCGCGGCTGGGCAAAAGGGTAAGGCGCGGCCAAGAGCGGCGGTTCGGTCAACAGGTGGTCGCCCCAGCGGCCAGCCATGGCCACGGCCCCCGCTGCTGCGGTGCTCAGCACCCGGCGACGCGTCATTACCACTTGCTCTGGCATAAACGCATCTTTCCTCGGCCAGTGTTCGGCAGGCAGCCGGATGCTGAGCGATCCTTTACCGTGCCGCCTGTGGCACAAGTTCACTGCCCGGCCAACCTGCCACCGGCGACCCGGGACCGGCACCGTTGGCCCCGGCGGCACCCTACTTGCTCTTGTTTTCGAACCACACCGGCCCGCCCCATTTGCCGGTAACAATCACGTCCAGGTCGCCGTCGCCATCGAGGTCCACGACAGGGATGTTCATTCCCGACCCGATCTTCTCATTGAAACTGATAGCGTGGCGAATCCAGCGGGGATGGGGACCACGCTGGAGTTCGTACCAGTACACGCCCAGCGGGCCGTACTCGTCCGGGTCGCTGCCGTTGTGGGCCATGAAACGCTTGCCCGTGACCAGGTCCAGGTCGCCATCCTGGTCCAGGTCGGCCAGGGTCAGGCTGTGGGCCTGCGTCCACGTGTCATCGATCGTGTGCTGTTTCCACGAGATGGTGGCCCCTTGCCGCACCTGCTCATACCAAAAAATCCCGTAACGGTGGGCCGAACTGGTGACGATATCTGCCAGGCCGTCGGCATTGACGTCGTACACGAGGATCTGGGGGGTATGTTCCGATTTGCCGTCCTTGCCGCCGAGGGCCAAAGGGTGTTCTTTCCACTGGCCGTGCCGCGGGTCGGCGGGGGCCTCATACCAGGCATCGGGGCGGAGGATGTCGGGCCGGCCGTCGCCATTGATATCTCCTACGCCGCCTCCCCAGTCCTTACGGTTGGCGGAGACCATGTGCTTGACGATCCCCCGGCGGCCGTCGGCCAGCTTGCCCACCTCGTACCAGAAGGTCTGTGGGGCATGGGGAAGGATTTCAGCAGCCCGGCCGTCGCCATCGATGTCCCACAAGTCGCCACATTCGAAGTGATCGATCTTTTCAATGAGCGTCTTGGGCCAGGGCTGCTCGAAGCCCACATTGCGGTACCACTCCGCCTCGCCGGTCCAGCAACACGTGACCACGTCCAGTCGGCCGTCGCCGTCCACGTCCAGCGGTTCGTTCATGAATTCCCAGTAGTAGCCCTTGCCCTGTTCGTCCACGTGGCCGGCAATGTCGCGGACCTTGTGAGGTTTCCAGTCGGGGGCCAGATAGACGAACGGGCCCGCGATGATATCCAGCTTGCCGTCCCCGTTGAAGTCGCCCACGTTGCAGGCCTCGTTGCGGAAGGTGCCGATGCGGTGGGCCACGAACTTCACCTTGACGCCGGGTGCGGGGGCGGTACCGGCTTCGGCCCCTTGCAGCCGGCCCTCTGAACTCCAAAACCACGCTCCGGCAATCCCAAGCGCAATCATGCAACGCAGGTACCGCATAGCCAGTCCTCCTCATGGGGAACAAAAAGCATCCACCGGCAGCATAGTCGGGCGGGGCCAGCTCTTCAAGCCAGAGGGGCAGCTCATCCCGGCGGGGGCCTGCACGGGCGGGCCTGCCAATAGCAAGCTTCCTCGGCCCTGTGTCGTCACCGGGTCGGCTGCGCCGGGGCGCCGCGTCGCGGCAGCAGCCGTGACGACGCCCTGCCGGGCGGTTATAATGGGCACTTTAGAGGCCAACGGGGATTGGCTTAGGCGAATGCTGGAAGTTGCACTTTTCGCGGGCGGTGGTTCCGAAGGGGGGATTATCGGCATTCCTGCCCGCCCTGGTAGTGGGGGGCGAGAAGCCGGGCCCGCGCGGCATCGACCGCGGCCAACAGCGCGTAAAATACGTTCAAGCCGCGGTCTCCCTACCCTAGGGCCGAAAACGGCCTTTCTGCGACGTCGACCCGTCGGCATCGCTCGAAACGGGAGGCGAAGGTCGCGGCTTGGCCCACCGGGCCTTCGGCTTCGCCAAGAGTACGGAATAGGTCATCGAACGCATGGATCCCAAACGACTGCGGAATATCGGCATCTCGGCCCATATCGACTCGGGCAAAACCACGCTCAGCGAACGGATTCTATTCTACGCCGGCCGAATCCATCGCATGAACGAGGTCAAGGGCGACGGCCCCGGCGCTACCATGGACCACATGGAACTGGAGCGCGAGCGAGGCATCACCATCACCAGTGCCGCCACCACGGTGCAGTGGAAGGAGGCGACAATCAACTTGATCGACACCCCCGGACACGTCGATTTCACGGTCGAGGTGGAGCGGAGCCTTCGGGTATTGGACGGGGCCATTCTAGTATTGTGCGCCGTGGGCGGCGTCCAGGCGCAGACGTTTACCATCGACCGCCAGATGCGCCGCTACCACGTCCCGCGACTGGCTTTCATCAACAAGCTGGATCGCATCGGCGCGGATCCCCGCAATGTGGTGCGTCAGCTCCGCGAGCGCTTGCGGTGCGACGCGGTGTTGATGCAACTGCCCATCGGGCTGGAGTCGGGCTTTGAGGGGGTGATCGATCTGGTGCGCCGCCGCGCCGTGTACTTCGAGGGAGCATTTGGCGAGGTGGTGCGTACCGGGCCGATTCCGGCGCCGCTCGAGGCCGAGGCCGACCAAGCCCGCCATGCCCTCCTCGAAGCACTTTCGATGTATAGCGACGAGCTGTTGGAGCTGCTCTTGTCCGAGCAAGACGTGCCCGAAGCGTTGATCCACCGCGTGATCCGCCTGGCCGTGGTCAACGAACAGTTGACGCCGGTGTTCTTGGGCTCCGCCTACCGCAACAAAGGGGTCCAGCCCCTGCTGGATGCCGTGGTCGATTATCTCCCTTCGCCGTGGGATGTAGAGGTCAAGGCGCTGGCACCAGGAGAACCGCCGCGTCCCATGCGCCTGCGGCCCGACATATCCAGGCCCGCAGTCGCCATGGCCTTCAAAATCGTCGAAGACGGGTTCGGCACGCTCACGTTTTTGCGGGTGTACCAGGGACGCCTCAGCAAGGGGGCGATGCTCTTCAATCAGCGGACCGGGCGGCGCGAGCGATTTAGCCGAATCGTCCGCATGCACGCCGACCAGCGGGAAGAGGTGGACGCGGCCGAGGCCGGCGACATCGTGGCCGTGTTGGGGCTCGACTGCGCCAGCGGCGATACCTATGCCTCGGAATATCCCTATTGCAGCCTGGAGCGGATCTTCGTGCCCGAACCGGTGATCCGGGTGGCCATCGAGCCGGTGGACCGCCAGGGAGCGGACCGGCTGGCCCGGGCCCTGCAGCGCTTCCGCCGCGAAGACCCTACCCTGCACGTTACCACGGACGAGGAGAGCGGCGATACCCTTGTGGCCGGCATGGGCCAACTGCACCTGGAGGTGTATGTGGAACGGATACGCCGCGAATACGGGGTGGAGGTGCGGGTCGGTGCGCCCCGGGTCAACTACCGCGAGGCGCCCACGCAGCCGGCCACATTCAACACGCGGCACCGCAAGCAGACAGGCGGCGCCGGCCAGTTCGCCCATATCATCGGACGCCTGGAACCTCTGCCCGAGGACTCGCCCGAGCCCTTCGTGTTTGAATCGCGGGTGGCGGGCGGCCGCATTCCCCGCGAGTTCATCCCTGCCGTCGAAAAAGGCCTTCGCCAGGCGATCGCCAAAGGCCCGCTGGCCGGCTATCCCGTGGTGGGGCTCAAAGCGATTTTGGAGGACGGCTCGTACCATGAGGTGGACAGCTCCGATCTCGCCTTTCAGATCTGCGCCCAGGCAGCCATGCGCGAGGCGTTCCCCAAGACCCGGCCCGTGCTGCTGGAGCCGGTGATGAAGATCGAAATCGAGTGCCCCGGGCAGTTCCAGGGGGCAGTCGTGGGCGATCTGACCGCGCGGCGGGGAATGGTGCTGGCTACGGAAACCTTGGGCGGCGTCACACGCATCGAAGGCGAAGTGCCCCTGGCTGAAACCTTCGAGTATTCCACTGACCTGCGCAGCTTGACACAGGGCCAAGGAACCTTCACCCTGGAGTTCGCGCGCTACAAGCGCCTGCCGCCAAGCATCGAGCGCGAGGTGATCGCCGAGCGCAAGAAGGTGGCTGTGGCCACCGTGTAGTGCCCGGCTGCGCAGGGCCAGGCCAGTTTCGGAGAGCCATACTTTGTCGTGGCCGCCGCGATAGAAAGGCAGCCCGGGCGCACCCTTCCCGCATGGCCATTGTTTCGCAGGAGTCTCCATGCCCCACGACGCCTCCCAGCAACCCCGCGTTCGCAATTCCCGTTGGATCAGCCGAACAGTGCTGGGCATCGTGCTGGGCACATTCTTTTCCGATTTTGGCCACGAGATGGCCACAGCGGTGCTGCCGCTGTACCTGTTGACCATTGGGTTGGGCCCAGGTGCGCTGGGGTTGATGGAAGGGGTGGCCGATTTTGCGGTCAGCCTTTCGAAATTGGGCGGCGGCGTGACGGGACATTACGTGCGTCGCAAGCAGCCGTGGGTGGTGCTGGGGTATGTCATCACCGCCGTAGCGACCAGTGCCATGGGCCTGGTCCGAAGTGCGGCCGCCCTGACCGCCTTGCGGACCACCGCCTGGATCGGTCGAGGGTACCGCAGCCCGCTTCGCGATTACCTGTTGGCCGACGCGGTGGAGGCCAGCCATTATGGCCGGGCCTACGGCCTGGAACGGGCCGGTGACATGCTGGGGGCCGTAGCCGGTCCCCTGGCCGCCGCCTTTCTGGTCGGGCTCGGTTTGCGGTATCACTGGATCATCCTGGCGGCGTTGGGGCCAGGACTGCTGGCGGCCGCCTCCATGGCCTTTGTGGTCCGCGAGCGAACAGGCTCGCATGGGGCCTCCAACTGCGCTCGCCCTGGCGACCGCCCTCGCTTCCCCCCGGCGTTCTGGCTGTTCTTGGTAGGAGTGGGACTCTTCGGGCTAGGCGATTTCAGTCGCACGCTACTGATCTACCTGGCCGCCCGGGCGCTGGGCGGGGGCAGCGAGGCCGTGGAGACCGCTGGCACGCTCTCCACCGCTGTGCTTCTGTACGCCCTGCACAACTTCACGAGTGCCGCGGCAGCATTTCCCATCGGCCACGTGGGCGATCGCCGGCCAAAGCTGGCCGTGCTAGTGCTCGGCTATGCCGTGGGCGTGGCGACGAATCTGCTTTTGGCGGCGGCCAGCGGCTCCCTGCGCTGGCTGGTTACGGCCATCGTGTTGTCGGGCATCTACATCGCGGCTGAGGAAACCCTGGAAAAAGCCGCTGCCGCCGAGTTCCTCCCCCGCGAACTGAAAAGCCTGGGTTTCGGCATCCTGGCCTGTGTCAACGCCGTGGGCGACATGGTTTCGAGCCTGGTGGTGGGCAAACTGCTCGAAGTGGGCCAAGCCCCATTGGCCTTCGGCCTGGCCGCCGCCGTCGGCGCCGTGGGGACCTTATGGCTTGCCGGCGTGGCTCTGGCCGGCCGCCGCTGGCCCCACTAATCCCACGTTGCTCGGTCGGCCCCTCAGTGTTTTCCTCTTATGCCCGCGCCTTATCCGATGCCACGCGGCCTGCCCCCGCATCAGCCTCGGCCTCGGGACCGGTGCAACGGCCTTCCGGGATGCACGGGCTCGTACAACTTTCGGCAGGCATGGCAGCCAGAATGTCTCGCAGCCGCTCCCCATCGGCCCGAATACTGGGATCGTTAATCAACGAGTCCTTCACCCACGCCAAAGCGTTTCGCACCACCGGGGTGCCCGAATCCTCGGCCAGCCGATAATACACCCACCGGCCGCTCTTGCGCGCTTCGACCAGTCCGGCCTGGCGCAGAATGGACATGTGTTTCGAGGTGGTCGAAGGCGCCAGCTCCACCAAGGCTACCAGTTGGCAGAGACACAATTCCCGGCCACGCAGTGCCAACAACATGCGGAGCCGTTTTTCGTCTGCCAGGGCTTTAGTAATTGCTACAAAGTCGCGCATCGCCCGTAAAATCGCTATGCCGAAAACGCCCCGCCGCTCAACCCGCGACGCCACGTCGGCTGGCTCGCCTGGTTTTTATCCAACGTAAGTGCGAATGTCAAGATAAACCGCGGGTGCAGTTCACCCCGGCCCCCACTTCGCCGAGTATCGCGAGAACGAGGCCGCCCCCACCCGATATGGGGTCCAGGAAGTATAGCCACGTCGCCCGATGGAGGAACCTGCCCCTTTTTTGCACCTGCCGGGCAAAGCGTTTTGGTTTTTTTCTCTCGGTTTTGCTGGCCGGCCCCACGGGACAGCGGCCGTCCTTGGAGCAGAACGCGACGGAGCGTGTCTGCCTTACAATTCGGACGGGCTGGGGTATTCGAATTCCAAATTGAGCAGAGCTGCTCGCAACGTTTTTTCGGTACCCTCGAGTTCCGAGGGGGCGAAGGTGAAGAGGTTTATGATGTCCGCCTGGGTACGTTCTGGCAGCCTCCGGAGGTGCAGTTCCACCATCGCGTCGCGTTCTTCCACCGAGCGTCCCTCGAATCGCGAATCAATTACCCGCACGCGGATCGATGCGGAGTTGTACCGATAGGCGCCGGCTTGCTCAAACTCCGCCCGAAGGACCTTCTTGACCTCGCGAGTCTCGTCAGCACACATTCTTTTCCAACGGGGGCCCGATGCGGTCGTCATGGCAGTTGGCCCTCAACCCAATCAAGAATGGCTTTGATCGTCTCCAGAAATGCCTTGGTCTCTCCTGTATCCCGTCGCAGTCGTCTCATACCGCAGATCCTTCGTCCAGTCGAAGCGCCGCCTCCGTTCGCCAAGGTCAGGTGGAAGTGCGACGCCCCGGTCGCGCAACTCGCCAAGCAGTACCTCGGGTTTGTGCATTTTCGCGCCAGAGGTGATGCGTTTGAGGGTTTCACCCTGTCGGCACGGGGGCGTTTTCTGCAGAGTGAGGGCCTTGCATTCCAGCGCATAGCCAGCCAGATACTGAGCGTCCAGGGTGAACTTCAAGCCGAGCAGAGCCTCGGCGGCCATCAGCCGTTGCCTGGCGGCCTTCTGGAAATCTCGACGTGTACTTGGTGGCATCAGCCACGCCCGTCCGGGGGTTTTCCAGTTTGATTATTACGCCAGGCTTTGCTGGGTTCAGGCGACGGGCGGCCGCCGCAAGCCGCTTGCAGTGTTCGGAACGAATTGAGCGCCGGCAGGCTACCGGCTGGACTCTCGACCTGAGACGACCTCGAAGCCAATCGCCGGCAGCATGCCTATGAACTGACGTGTGGTGGTAAGTCGCCTGTCTTCCTTGCCCACGTACGCGTATTCGCGCGAAACCAGCAGCAGCAAATTGCCTTTAAGCCCCGGCTTGACTTTCTCGGCATCGCACTTGACCGGCAGGATCAGGGCCGGGCTCAGGCCCACGGGCTGGGGGTCCTGAAGGGTGATGCCTGCGGGCGGCTGGCTCAGCTCGAATCGGAACTCGCGGGGGTGGTATCCCTGCTCGACCAGGAAGCGGATTTGGCCGGTTCCGCCGGTCGGCAGCTTCACGATGCGATCGGGCGAGACCAGCGGCAGCTTCCCTGCTGGCTGGCCGGTGACAAAGATGGTCCAGTCTTTGGTGGGCACCACATGCTGGTAGATGAAGGCCTGGGTCCACTCTTCGGCAGGCAGGGCGGGGCGCGACAGCACCCGGCCGCGCACCATCGCATGGCCCACCAGTTGCAGCACCAGCGGCTCTTTCGGGGCGTTGGTTGGAACAGACAAGGTGAGCCGGACCTTGCTCTGTCCGCCGGGCACCCAGGCACCACCCAGGGCAAAACCCGGTGGGGCGCCTTCTAAGGCAAGGGCGATGTCGTCATCGAAGCCGTCTTTGCGCATCGCATAGACGGTAATGGGCACGCAGGCGCCAGGCTGGGCCGTCACGCTGGAGGGCACTACGCGGAGGTCGAAATCGGGACGCGGCGGCCGAATGTAAAGCCGATAAGCGAAATCGGGTCCGCCCCGGCCTTGCGCGTCTTTCAGGCAAAGGAAATACGCCCCTTTGACATGGGTCAGCAGGCGCGAGTCGGCGTGGTGGGTGATGAGCGGCCAACTCTTGTCCTCGTAGTCGTCGTTGTAGGCCAGCACCCTCCCCCGGCCGTCGGTCAGTCGGACCACCGAATCCAGAGGGGAGTAGAGTCGGCGGGCGAACACCTCGGCCACGATCATCCCCGAGCTTTCGAACTGGAAAAAGTCCACATCCCCCGGCCGCTCGATGCGCCCGTTGATCACGATCGGAGGGCGCACCCTTTGGGCCGTTTCGGGCGTGTCGTTGCTCTCCGGCTTCTCCACCGTCTCCGGAAGCACATCGACCATGAAGCCCACGCGGTTGGAGACGATATTGTCTTTTTCCACGAACACGGGGCGGAACATGCGGCCCAAGTAGAACGAAGGCTCCATGTGCAGCGATTCGACGGGCAGATTCCAACCCACGAGTTGCACATTGCATCCCGTGCCCACCCGGCCGCCCAAGGGAAACAGCCCCGTGATATAGGGTATTTCACCCAGCGAGATGCGGTAGGTGAAATCCTCGCGGCCCCGGTAGATCGAGTCGTGCACTTCCAGGACGTAGGTGCCGTCCTTGGGCACCTCATAGTAGAGCACCGGGTCGTGACGGAATCCCAGCGAGTCTGCAAAGGCCAGCTCTTCTCCCTGCTCGTCGTACAAATGCAGTACCGCCTGGAACCAGCCCGGCACGGCATCGGCCAGATAGGGGATCAGCTCCCGGGCGGCGCAATGCGCCACCAGCCGGGTGCCTTTCTTGGCCTGGAAAGCGAAGCGGTCCACATCGCCGGGCATGATCTGGCCATTGATGACCACGGGCAGCTCCACCTGCACGGCGGGATGCGGGGTGGTGTCGTTGGGTTCCTGTTCCCGGGTTTCGGCCCATTGCCCCACCCAGAAGCAGAGGGGCCTGGACATGGCCGTCGGCGCCAGCAGACGCAGTTCGCGGTCTCCCACCGCGGCATCCGGCGCGATCTGGATCTGAACGGTCAGTTCCTCCTCGATCTGCGGGTTGGGCTGGCGCTTCCGGTCGGCCTGCCGTTTCTCGTAAATGGCCATTTCCCGCAGTTGCTCGTCAGTGATGCCGGCGGCCTGGATGGCCATCTCGCGCGTCACCTTGCCTTTGCCCTGGCTTTTTTCCAACTCCTCTTGCTTTTCGCGGATCTTCATGTTCAGGGCGTTATATTCTCCGGCCGTCATCGGCCGGTACCACCGCAACACCTTGGTCTGGATCCCGCCACCGGAAATAAAGGCGCGGTTGACCTCTTTGAGATGCTGCCCGCCGACGACCACCTGAAAGGTGGTGCCGCGCCGGCCGCCGCCAGGATAGACATATCCGGCATGAGGAACGCTCGAGACGGCCTGCGCTGCAAGTGGCGCTCCTGACGCCACAAAGACCGCTGCCGCCAAAAACAACACGCCGGCCCCCCGCCTGGCCAAACGCCAGACAGCCACCGAAAGAACCGTGCGACGAACCAGGCTCATGGGCACCTTTTGCTTGGGAAATCGCATCGATCCGCAGGCCGCTTTGCGAAGCCCACCCCGGCGTCGTTCTTTGCTCTGGAGGACTCGCTGGGGATAAAGGCTTCGCGCACTTACATGATTTCCGTGAGCCGGCCGGCCAGTTTGAGGCCCTCTTCAGGCGAGGGGGTGGCCTTGACGACCTCGTTCATGGGATGGGGGAGATTGGCGTCCGGGTCGATGCCCAGTAGCTCATAGATGCTGCCGATAAGGTCGCCCGGATACACGGGCCGGTCCTTCACAGCCTCGCCCCGGGCATCGGAGGCGCCCACGACCTGACCGCCCTTGAAGCCGCCCCCGGCCACCAGTACGGAGAACACGGCCCCATGATGATGCCGTCCGCCGTTCCAAGGGGCCTCCCAGGCCACTTTGGGCGTTCGGCCAAACTCGCCGCAGCACCAGACCAGGGTGGAATCCAAAAGCCCGCGGTCGGCCAGGTCGGCAAGCAGGGTGGCCAGCCCCTTGTCCAGGTTCGGCAGCAGCCGCCGCATGGCGGGGAAGTGCTCTTTATGCGTATCCCAAGCGAACTGGTTGATGGTAACGTACTTGACCCCTTTTTCGATCAAGCGGCGTGCGACCAGGCACGACTGGCCGAACGTGTTTCGCCCATAACGCATCCGCAGTTCTTCCTTTTCTGTCGAAAGGTCGAACACTTTGCCGGCATCGCCAATGATCAGGTCGTACGCCTCTTTTTCGGCGTTCTTGGCGGCGGCGATCTGGGGGTCGTCGGGCAGGGCCAGGGCCAGGGCGTCGGCCCGCTGCAGCTCGTCGCGTCGGCGCCGTTGTTGCTCGTCGGTGAGGTCGGGGGCGATGATCCCTTCCACTGCAAACCGGTAGGCGTTGGGGTCGCCGCCCGTGGCGAACGGCTTGTACTTGATGCCCATGAACCCGGCTTCAGAGAAGCGTCCTTGGGGCTGCGTGAGCACGATGTAGGGCGGAATCAAACTCTGCGATCCCTCTTGGAACCCCTTGAAGGCCGTGACCACCGCGCCCACCGCCGGATAGACCAGCCGGCCGCCCGGCATGCGCCCCGTCTGCACCATGTACGAGGCCGTCTCATGGCCGTTCTGGCCATGCGTCATACTGCGAATGATGGAATACTTGTCGGCCAATTTGGCCAACTCGGGCAACAGCTCGCTGATGCGGATTCCCTTGACGTTGGTCTCGATGGGGTGATTGAGCGGCCCGGTATAGTCGCTGCCCGCCTCCGGTTTGGGATCGAAGGTGTCGGTGTGGGCTGGCCCTCCGGACAGCCATATCTGGATGACCGCTTTGGCTTTGGCCTGGCGCGTGCGGGGGGCGGGGGGCGAAGGGGCCGCCTCCGGCTTCCGCGGGCTGGTGCGCTTGGCCGCTGCGGCATACAGCCGCTGGCCCAGCAACAACCCCGCCAACGCCAACGCTCCCTGGCCCAACACCTGGCGCCGCGAAACCAGCGAGCAGTGCAGCGTTACCATGGTTTCGGCCAAGGGGATATACACTTCACGCTTGCGGGCCATGGCTGGCCTCCCTTTCAGTGGCGAAACAAAAACTCGGTGGTATTGATCAACGTCCAAGCCAACGTCTCTCCGGCCGTTCCTCCCTCACCTTCGCTCGGAAAACGCGAGAGGATAGCCAGATACAGGTTCTCCGTGGCATTCCCCTCTTGCAGCAGTTTCCGCAGTGCGGGGCCGTTACGGATCTTGTCCCGCACATGGCTGGAATTGAGCAAGTGCAGGCGCTGTGCCGCCGTGATCCGGCTATTACGCTCCGACTCCAGCCCCGTGTCGCGCGGCGGCCGGCCAAACAACTCCAGGAAACTACTGGTAATGCTCCCATCGGGCAGGGCGATTGCCCGGCGGTTCTCCGGGATGAAGGTGTACGGTTCCGGAATGATGCTGGAATAGCTTTCCGTAGTGCCGGTGATCTGGTTCAACGCGTCGATAATTACTTCGGCTTCGAGGCGCCGCACTGTATAGGAAGCGAAATGCACCGCCGCCCGCGGATCGGTGCTCCTGGGAAGCGGCGAGAACTGGTACGTGCTCGATTTGAGGATCAGGCGGTAGATGTGCTTCAAATCGTAGTTGGCGGCGACGAGTTCCGCTGCAAGATAGTCCAACAGTGCCGGGTTGGAAGGGGGATTATCCTCGCGGATGTCGTCGGGCTCGTGAATGATGCCGCGCCCCACAAGCCAATACCAGATGCGATTGACGATGCTCCGGGTGAACCAGGGGTTGTCGGGGCGAATGAGCCAGTCGGCAAACACCACGCGTGGGTCTTTGTCCCAAGGGATTTCCGCGCGCGTGCCGTCGGGGAATACCGGGTCCGGCAGCGGGGCAGGCGCTGTTTTCTCGCCGGCCGATTTCTTGGCGCCCAGCCTTTTTGGGCCCGCTTTCTTCTCGCCGGACTTGGCTTGGCCGGGCGTCTGGCCCGATTTATCAGCCCCGTCTTGGGGAAGGATGCCCTTCAGCGGATCGAAGATGACGATCTCTTCCTTCCACTCGCCCGTGGGCTTGTACGCTACCTTGGTGAAAAAGGCCGCCATCCCCGCCAGGCGTTCTTCGGGCCAATGATCGACCCGGGTGCCCATAAACGTCAATGCCACTGCACGGGCGATGCCTTTGGGGTCGCGGCTCTGCATGGCCCGGTAGAAGTTCACCTGCGGCACCCGGAAATTGCTGCCGCTGGAGGTCAACAGCTCCCGCACGAAACGGTCGTAAGGCATATTGCTGCGGATGGCATGATGGATCCAGCGGTGGTAGGCCTGGGCGGCGTTCGGCCAGAGATTGATAGGGAACTCGGCCTTGACGCGCAGCAGATCGCTCCACTTCATGGCCCAGAAATCGGCAAACTCCCGCCGCTGAAGCAATGCGTCGATCAGCCTGTCGCGCTTGTCCGGGTCTTTGTCGGTCAGGAACGCCCGCGCCTCCTCCACCGTGGGAAGCGTGCCAATCACGTCCAGATATGCCCGCCGCAGAAAGACAGCGTCCGAACACGGATGGGCCGGCTCGATGCCCAACTCATGCAGTTTGGCGAACACCAGTTCGTCGATCCGGCCGCGCGGCACCGAAGGCGTCGGCAGTTCGAATATCGACCGGCCGAAGGTGGGCCGGGCGTTCGGGTCCAGACTGATCTCGGGCAACTGGGAATCGAAGGCTTCCGGCTGTTGCGGGGTGGGCTTCTGGGAAGGCGATTTGGCGGGGGCCTTCTTCGTGCTGCGAACCACGGGCCCCGCAGGAACCGAGTCGGTAAGCGTGGGGCGGGTCCAAACGATCGCCAACAGTACCCCGCAGGCCGCCACCGCCCCCAGGCACACCAGGACCATCCCCCCCGGCAGCGCATGACGGCGGCGCCTGCGTCCCGACCGTGTTGGCCACCGAGCAGCACTAGTCGGGTCGATCGCCAAGTCGCTATACTCCCCAGGCACCGGCGGCGACGGCAATGGCGGGGACGGAGGTGCCGGGGGCGGCCCAGGCAGAGGGAACAGGCCCGGCACTTCCCGGGCCGGACGCCACTCGGACCACGCGGCGTTACACACCAAAGTATCCGGGCGCACTACCCCGGCGGCGACCACCTCCCGCAACTGCTCCGCGGATACCGGTCCCTGGGGTTGCTTCCCCGCCACGTAATACCAGAAGTCGCCCGGCGCAGCAGGCACACCCTTGACTCCATCTTCGGCCGGCACGCAGTGATGCCCCAATTCCCATATTCATGCCCCGCTGCGCCGCTGTCAAGTGCATCCTGCCCCAAACCTCGACATTCCCTAGTGCCCGAGTTGCTCAAGCGCTGCATAGCGGGCGGCATACAACCCTCTGGAATGAAACAGCGCTGGCGGCCGCGCTTTGCGGTGGCCTGGGCAACCCGAGGCGATAACCTTCCAGCACGCCGGATGATACACTGGTCCCTCGGGGCTTCCAGGGGGAAGTAGGTGCGAGTCGAATGAATAGCGTGTCCGGAGCAACACCCTATGCAGGCGCAGGTCGGCATTGTGATGGGCAGTGACAGCGATTGGCCGAGAATCCAGGCAGCCGCAGCGGCGCTTGACGAGTTCGGCGTGCCTTACGAGGTGCAGGTCATGAGTGCGCACCGCTCGCCGGAAGTGGTGCGGGAGTACGCTTTGGGGGCCCGCCAGCGCGGCCTCAAAGTTCTGATTGCCGCGGCGGGCGGGGCGGCGCACCTCGCCGGAACCGTGGCAGCCAACACCACATTGCCTGTGATCGGCATTCCGGTCCCCACCGAATTGCTCGGCGGGCTGGATTCGCTGTTATCGACGGTGCAAATGCCCGCAGACGTGCCGGTGGCCACCATGGCGGTCGGCCCGGCGGGGGCACGGAACGCCGGCCTGTTGGCGGTCCAGATCCTGGCGATTGCAAATGACGCCCTTGCCGCCCGGTTGGCAGAGTTCAAACATCGTCTGGCGGAACGGGTGGCGGCCCGGAACGAGGCTTTTCAAGCCGCCCGGGCAGCTCAAAGCGAAGAGAACCCCAGCAAGTGAGGGCGCCAGGCGGGGTCATGTGGCCCCGGCCCCCATGGCCTTCCGCAGCGGCGGCCGGCTGTGTTATGATCCCGGCCCTTCGGCGGGCGGCGTGGTGGGCTGCGGCTCAGCCACAAAACGGTAACCCGCCTCGCGGAGTGTCAACAGGTAGCGCGGCCGGGCCGGATCCGGCTCGATCGCTTTACGCAGCCGCCGCACGAACTGATCGGGGGTCCGCGTATTGAGGCTGCCGGGCAGGCCCCAGACGTTTTCGAGCAGTTCGGCCCGGGAGATCGTCCTGCCTTGGTTCTCAATGAAGTAGCGGAGCAGTTTCATCTCCAGTTGCGTCATTCGGTGAGGCTGGCCAGCCACACGCACTTCGAGTTCGTCAAACCGCACCTCCACATTGCCAAACGTGTAGGTGGCGACAGGGGGCCGTGTGGGCTTTCCTTCGACCCGGCGGGCGTAAAGTGCTAAAAGGGTTTTCACGCGGCTGAGAAACTCATCCAAGTCGAAGGGTTTGGTGAGGTATTGATCCGCGCCCACATCGAAGCCGCGGCGGCGATCCTCGGCCAGGCTTCGGGCACTGAGGATGAGCACAGGCATCAGTTGCTCGGCCGACCGCAACGCCTCGCACACCGCATACCCGCTCATCCCTGGCAGCATGAGGTCGAGCACCACCAAGTCCACGTCGTGGCGGTGCTCTTGGAGGTAGCGAAGGGCCGACGGGCCGTCGCCCACCGTGGTCACGCGGTAGCCCTCGGCTTCGAGGTTGAACTTGATGCCGGCGGCCAGGTGTTCCTCGTCCTCGACGACAAGGATGTGCTTGCCGTTCATGGGCCAGGTTGAACGTCAATCGGCGGAACCAGGGGCAGAAGGCCAAGGGGCGGATTCCGCGGCCGCCACAGACCCATTTGCACCGGCTGGCAGCGGCACGCCGGGCAGGCGGACCTCGAAAAGCGCGCCGCCGCCTGGCCGGTCCAGCACGCGCACACTGCCGCGCAGACGGCGCAGCAGGGTGCGGACGATATACAGGCCCAGACCGGTCCCCGGCTTTTCGCGCTCCAGTTCGGAGCCAATCCGCACGAAGCGTCCGAAGATGGCCCGCCGCAAGCGCGGAGGTATGCCCGGGCCGTTATCCGCCACCCGGGCCACCACTGTCCGGCCCCCTTCGACCTCCACCGATACCTGCACCTCCGGCGGGGTGCCCGCGTATTTCACCGCGTTGTCCAGCAGGTTACGGAAGATCATGTCCACATCGACGCGGCGGCCGCGGACCATGCTGGGTGCGATCCGCAGGCCCACTGTTTCGCGGGGCACGCGATACCGCAGGCACACCATCTCGGCACATTCCCTGACCAGCGGCTCCAGGGCGACATCCTCCTCCTCTCCGTCTACCGGCTGGCTATCCACCCGCCCGGCGTCCAGCACTTGATTGATCAGATGATCCAGGCGCTCCACGTCTTCGAGCATGTAGCGGTAGAAGTCGGCCGCTTCCTGCCCGCTCATCTGCCGCCGGCTGAGCGTTTGCAGACACAGCTTCAGCGATGCGATGGGTGACTTCAGTTCGTGAGTCACGCTGTCCACAAAATTCGATTGCCGCCGCGTCAAGTTGATGGCCTTGATGGTCAGGGCCAGATAGATCACCACCCCCGCCACCAACAGCAGGGTGAACGTCGTGCCGATCGATAACAAGGCCCAGTACACGCCGGCAAACCGGCTGTTGGCCAGCGCGCCGAACACATTAAGCAGCACCCAGCCCACGGTGAGCACCACCAACAGGAGGATCATCACCACGGCCAGCGTGATGGGCAGGCTGAGCGGGCGGCGGGAAAGCATCGCCTAAACCGGTACCTCCAAGGCCTTCAGCAGCGCCTCGACGAAAAAGTAATCGCCCCACATGACCGATTCATCCACCCCCAGATTCTTGCGGATATGGTACACGCCGTGCTTGAGGATACCCTCCCACCCCGGGGTCTCGATGGCCAGGTATTCAGGCGTTACCAGGGCATCGAGCATCACCAAGGCGGTGTTGTGATACGCCAGGGAACGTTCCTCGCTGAGCGTCTGCCGGGCCAAGTCCAAAAGGGCGCTGGCCGCGATAGCAGCGGCAGAGCTGTCTTTCTGAGGCCCCCAAGGCAATGGCTGCGACAGGTCCGCATGAAAGTCCCAATAGGGAACCTTGTCCTCAGGGAGGTGCGAGAGCCAGTAGTCGGCATTCAGTTCGGCCACCTCGAGGAATTCCTCCATGCCGCTGGCCGCAAACACCTTGCTGAAGCCGTACATGGACCAGGCCAGCCCGCGGGACCAGCAGCTTTCGGGGCTCAGGCCCTGCTGGGTGCTTTGGCGGAGAAACTGTCCCGTGGCCGGGTCGAAAATCCCTTCGTGGGCGGTCGAACCGTCGGGGCGCACCAACCGGTCGCGGGTGGTGCGGCAATGGGCCACCGCCACCCGGCGGAGTTCCTTATCGCCCGTCTGACTGGCCGCGTAAAACACCAGCGGCACGTTCATCATGATGTCGATGAACAGCGACTCCGGCCCAAGAAACGAACAGAGGTACTGTCCCTTTTCTTGAAAGCGGCTGGCCAGCGTCCGGCCCGCCTGCACCAGCACCTTCAGTACCAACGGGTCGCCCGTCACTTCGTACCACGGCAGATAACTGTTCAAAAAGATGAATCCAAGGTCGTGGACCGTCGTATCGTTCTGCCGCGGTTCAAGCAAGCGGCTGTAATGCACCGCCAGGCGGCGCCACTCGAGCTTGTGCCGGCGGCGGTAGAATTTCCACATCATGCCCGTCAAGAATCCCCCCGTCCAGTCGGTCCACTTTTCCTGGTCGTGGTGCCACCGGCCGCCCACCGTATAAATGGGGAAAAAGTCGGGATACCGTTCGGTCAACTGCTTGACCTGCCGCTCGGCAAAGTCCAAAGCAGCTTCGTAACGGGCTTTCTGTGTATCGGGCATAGGCATTCCCCCCAACCACAGGCCGCCTGGCGGCGAGCGGCTCGAACGAGGCACCGAAATCCCCGCCTGGCAGCGCGAAGACGCCCGCGGGGCCTGAGTACCGTCCGAAACGCCCACGCACAGCATTCGGGCATCCTGTGCCATGGTAGCGGGGGTTTGGCCCGCCGTAAAGGAAGGCACCCCGCGACCCGGTGGCCCCGCCGAGCACCCATCAATCGCTCCGTGCTGGGTGAACCGCAGAACCAGTGCTCCTTTTGCCTGGCAAATACCGGGCCTGGTGCTGGCAGCGCCGAATCCATTTCCGGCCCGGCTCGTGGCGCCCAGGCCACGCACCGCGGTCCTGCCGACCCCCCACTTGGCCAAGAGCGTCAAGGGGCACCGGGAGAATGATAATCCTGGTTGCCCAGATACTCGAGCACTGGTCGATTATCCCCCCAGATTTCGCGCATCATCCGCTGGCCCAGATACTGGCGGATCGCGGCTTTCTGATCCCGATTGAGCGAGCCTGGGCCGGTGATTGCCTTCAGGATGGCGTCATCTCCACGGACCAAGGACGTCAACGCCCACCGCTGGGCCAATTGGAACACTCGCAGGGCCCGGAGCAGAGGGCGCTGGTGCTCTACCGACAACTCCAGCTCCACGAGCTTGAAGTCACCTTGAGAGGGGAGTTTGTCGGCGTTGAGCGCCAAGCGGGTGTACCCATGGTCAGTGCGAAGAAGCCAGCCTTGGCCCCCCCCCTCCCAGGCGGCAAACACCCCAGTGCGGTCGCAAATGAGATAGCGATTGTGCCCCACCAGCCGGGCGGGGTGCGGAAGGTGAGGCCGGACCGGCGCCTCCGCGGCGGGCTGGACTGCCGCAGGGGAGCCATCTTTGCTGGGCTCGGGGACCTGCCGGGTTGCCGCGGCCGGCACGGTTACCGGGTTGCGGCATTTGGGGCATTTGCGGGTTTGACCGGCGATTTCTTCCTTGGCGTCCAGTCTGCTCCCGCAATGCGGGCAAGTAAAGCGGATCATATGGCGGGCTGCTTTCTTTATGGGCACGATAACAATCCCCAGTTCGGCCGTCAATGCGCGCCCGCGGCATCAAAGGCAATCCTCCGAGTTGTGGAGCATGGCGGGCGCAGGGGAGGGGGGGTGCGATTGTGAAAACCTATGCGTAAGCGTAAGATGAGGGGCTTACAGGGGAAAGCGAGGCTTTTTGGCATCGGCACAAAGGTCTTTCCCGCTTCCCCCGGATTGTCCGAAGCGAAAAGCGGACGGCCGCGCGCCGACGCGCCCCCTTTTCGGTGGGTCGCGGGGCGGTTGCCGCCAGCACAACTTGCCCTGATTTACCGGAGCTTGAGCCGTGCTACATGAGGACCGCCTGCCCGGTACGTTTTTCGGTCCCCCAACGTTGGTCCACTTGGTGCGCCATCGGGCCGCCTGCCAGCCTGACGATATCGCCTTTACGTTTCTAGTGGATGGGGAAAACGAGCAAATCCAGCTGACCAATGCCGAATTGGACCGGCAGGCCCGGGCCATTGGGGCGTGGCTCCAATCGCTGGACTTGGTGGGCGAGCGGGCGTTGCTGCTGTACCCGCCCGGACTGGAATTCGTAGCGGCATTCTTCGGCTGCCTCTATGCGGGGGTTACCGCTGTCCCGGTCTATCCCCCTCGCCGGAACCGCTCGCTGGCCCGCATTCAGGCCATCGCCGACGATGCCCAGGCCCGCGTGGCCCTGACCACCGATGTTGTCGTCCGGCTGATGCAACCGCTGATTCACGAGACTCCGCACCTGGAGGCCCTCACCTGGCTTACCACCGATCACGTGCCGGCCAGTATGGAGGAACGATGGCAGTTTCCCGATGTGCATACCGATACCCTGGCGTTTTTGCAGTACACCTCGGGTTCCACCGGTGCCCCCAAGGGGGTGATGCTCAATCACGGGAATCTGCTGCACAACTCGGCGCTCATCGCCTACGCTTTCGAACATACGCGTAGTGGCGTCGGGGTGTTCTGGCTCCCCAGCTACCACGATATGGGGTTGATTGGCGGCATATTGCAGCCCTTGTACGTGGGGCGGCCCAACATCCTCATGTCGCCGGTGGCCTTTTTGCAGAAGCCGTACCGCTGGCTGTCCGCCATTACGCGATTCGGAGCCACGACCAGCGGAGGCCCGAACTTCGCCTACGATTTGTGTGTGCGCAAGGTCACGCCGGAACAGAAGGCCACGCTGGACCTCAGCACGTGGCAAGTGGCGTTCAACGGCGCGGAACCGGTCCGCGCCGACACCATCGAGCGCTTTTGCGAAGCTTTTGCCCCCTGCGGATTCCGGCGCGAAGCGTTCTACCCCTGCTTCGGCATGGCCGAAGCCACCCTCATCGTCTCCGGCGGGTTCGTCAAAAAGCCGCCGGTCATCCGCTGGTATCAAGCGGCCGCCTTGGGGCAAGACCGAGTAGTGCCTGCGGAGCCGCACGACCCGGCGGCCCGAGCCCTGGTGGGCTGCGGCAACAATCTGCCCGATCAGGAGATCGTGATTGTGGATCCCGAAACGCGCACGCGCTGTCCGGCCGGTCGCGTGGGAGAAATCTGGGTTCGCGGGCCGAGTATCGCCCTGGGGTATTGGAACCAGCCCGAGGCCACTGAGGCCACGTTCCGCGCTTACCTGGCCGACACAGGCCAAGGGCCATACCTGCGGACGGGGGACCTGGGGTTTTTGGACGATGGCGAGTTATTCATCACCGGGCGGATCAAAGACCTTATCATTTTCCGCGGGGTGAACATCTATCCTCAGGATATCGAGCAGACGGCCGAAAAAAGCCACCCTTCGCTTCTGCCCAACGCCGGCGCGGCGTTTACGGTGGAGGCCGATGGGCGGCAGCGCCTGGTGCTGGTCCAAGAGGTCGAGCGGCGCCGCAAAGGCAATTTCGAGGAGGTGTTTGACGCGATTCGCCGGGCGGTGTCCCGGGAACACGAACTGCCGCTGGATGCCATCGTGCTGGTGCATGCCAACTCCATTCCCAAAACCTCCAGCGGCAAGATTCAGCGGCATGCCTGTCGCAATGGGTACCTGGAGGGCAGCCTGCGGGTGGTCGCTCAATGGGAGCGGGGGATTCGCGAGCCGGTCGAAGCGACTCGAGCTGCCTTTTCGAGTGCGGCCGCGGGTTCAGCGGCTCTCCCGGCTGGCGAGCGCGTCGCTGCAACCGTATCCGAGGCGCCCGGCCGCGGAACCGTGGTGGTCGGCAGCAGTTCTGGCCGGCGCGGGCCGGCGGCCTCGGCCGACCCGCTCGCCAGCGGTGGCAACGGTGCGCCCCCGCGCATCTGCCCACCGGCTGCGGGCGAAAGCGCCGCGGCATTCGACCGGGTGGCCCAACTGGTACTGGAACAGGTGCGCCGGGTCGCCCGCGAACGGGCCGACGGTCTGTCACTGGATGATCCCATCACCGAAATCGGCCTGGACTCGCTGGAGCGCATGGAGATCCTGGCCTCGCTGGAGGAGCGATTCGGCGGCCGGTTTCCCGAAGAGATCCTCCCGCAACTGGAAACCTGCCGCCAAGTGGTCGAGGCGGTGCAGAAGTACATGGGCAGCGAGCCGCGGCCGGCCCAACCCCTGCCCGCCAATGCGGAAATCCCCGCGGAATACTACCGCATCGAGCGGTTTCCCGAGTATGTCAAACTCCGGCAGAACCTGGACATGCTGGAGAACTCGGAATTGGGCAACCCGTTTTTTACCGTGCACGAGGGGCTGACCAACGACCGCACCATTATCGGCGGGCGCGAGATCATCAACTTTTCCAGCTACAACTACGTGGGCATGTCGGGCGACCCGGTGGTAGTTCGCGCCGTGCAAGAGGCGGTGGCCAAGTACGGCAGCAGCGTGTCGGCCAGCCGGCTGGTTTCAGGCGAGAAGGACCTGCACCGGAAATTGGAATCGGCCTTGGCGCGATTCATTGGCGTGGAGGATGTGGTGGTGATGGTGGGCGGGCACGCCACCAACGAGACGGTCATCGGCCATTTGTTCGGGCCAGGCGACCTGATCCTCCACGATGCGCTGGCCCATAACAGCATCGTGCAAGGGGCTATCCTTTCAGGGGCCCGGCGCCGGCCGTTCCCGCACAACGACTGGCACGCGGCCGACCGCCTGTTGGAGCAGTATCGGCACGAGTACCGCCGCGTGCTGATCGTCATCGAAGGC
>Ga0315298_1002902_pt1 | contig 28030 bp, 25 predicted proteins | sample WHS_1_MG_FD_203077 | JGI IMG/M metagenome (GOLD analysis project Ga0315298, IMG submission 203077) | Extremophilic microbial mat communities from Washburn Hot Springs, YNP, Wyoming, USA - WHS_1_MG | ecosystem: Environmental > Aquatic > Thermal springs > Hot (42-90C) | place: USA: Wyoming... | reverse complement strand
CCAACGATATTTCATATTTAAAGTTGATCAAGTATAAAAAAATCACAGGAGGTTTTAAGATGCTGACTTTAAATTGGAATGAAAAAATGAAATTCACAGCACACACCGAATCAAATCATGAAGTCGTAATGGATTCTTCTCCGGATGTCGGTGGAGAGGATACAGCGGCAAGGCCTATGGAGGTGCTTTTAGCAGCACTTGGAGGATGTACAGCAATGGATGTAATTTCAATTCTTGAAAAGATGAAGACGCCGCCGAAAGATTTTAAAATAGAAATTGATTACACCAAAGCTAAGGAACATCCAAAAATTTACACATCTATTCATTTAAAGTACATTTTTATAGGAAATGTACCGAAAGAAAATGCCGAAAAAGCTGTCAATTTATCTCAGACAAAATATTGCAGTGCGTCGGCAATGCTTAGAAAATCAGCCGAAATTACTTATGAACTTGTCTTTGAAAGTTGAGAAATGATGTCTTCCAATTGTTTTTCATCGATGATTTTAATGCCAAGTTTTTTTGCTTTATCGAGTTTGGAGCCTGGATTTTCTCCAACGATAAGATAATCCGTTTTTGATGAAACGTTTTCTCCAACATCACCTCCAAGATCAAGGAGGTGCTGTTTTATTTCTTCACGAGGTTTTGAAAGTGTTCCCGTTATAACAAAGTGTTTACCGGAAAGCACAGAAGGAGATCTGATTGGAGATACGATTCCTGTTCCGACTCCATGAGATTTGAGTTTTTCGATCATTTCTTTCGTTCTATCGAGCGAAAAGAATTGAACGACTGAGTTCGCAACCTTTTCTCCCACTCCGTTTATTTTTATAAGTTCTTCTTTTTTTGCACTTTGAAGTTCTTCTATGTTGTGGTAACGTTTCTCAAGCAGTCTCGCAGTTGTTTCTCCTACCATCGGAATGCCGATTGCGGTTATAAGTCTGTGAAAAGGTAGATTTTTTGACTTTTCTATCTCATCAATGAGATTTTGAGCCGATTTTTCACCCATGTTTTCCAGTTTTGAGATGAATTCTTTGCTCAAAGCGTAAACGTCAGCAGGATCTTTAATTTTACCGCTTTCTATGAGTTTTTTTATCAATTTGGTTCCAAGTCCATGAATATCCATAGCCTTTCGGGAGGCAAAATTTTCAATCCATGCTTCCAGTTTGGCAGGGCAATAAGGGTTTAAACATCTTAATGCAACATCTTGAGGTTCGATTTTGCCAACAGGTCCACCGCATATTGGACAGGAGGTGGGAGGATTTATCTGTTTTTCATCGCCCTTACGCTCTTCAACGATGGATTTAACAACCTGCGGTATTATTTCTCCGGCTTTTTCTATTATAACAGTATCGCCTATCCTTATATCCCTTTCTTTGACGTAATCGAAATTGTGTAAAGACGCACGTTTTACCGTCGTTCCGGCAAGACGCACAGGTTCCAATTCAGCAACAGGTGTGAGTGTTCCTGTTCTCCCAACCTGAACTGTGATTTTGAGTATTTTCGTTCTAACCTGTTCGGCCTGGAATTTGTACGCTATAGCCCAACGCGGAGCCTTGGCTGTAAAGCCAAGATTTTCCTGAAGATCAAAATCATTTACCTTTAGTACGGCACCATCTATAGGATAATCCAATTCTTCTCTTCTCTTTTCGCACCATTCAAGGTATGTTTTTACATCGTCCAGATTTTTGACAATTTTTGATTCGCCGTTAACTTTAAATCCAATTTTTCTCATGAATTGAAGTGCATCCCATTGTGTTTTGATTCCGTATTTTCGAGGGCTTTCAAGAGTATATATGAAAGAATCGAGATGTCTTCTGGCGACTTCCGATGTGTCAAGTTGCCTTAAAGTGCCTGCGGCCGCATTACGTGGATTTGCAAAAAGCGGCAGTTCATGATGTTGCCTTATAAGGTTAAGCTTTTTAAATTCAGTGAAAGACATGTATATTTCTCCTCGTACCTCAACGTCTATCGGCTCGTTGAGTATCAAAGGTATGGTTCTAACTGTTCTTGCGTTGTCAGTAACATTTTCTCCAACTTCACCGTCTCCACGGGTCGCGGCAAGAACGAGTTCACCTTTTTCATATTTAAGTCTTATCGAAAGGCCATCTATTTTCATTTCGCAAACGTATTCCATTTCATCTCGCTCGGCAAGTTTTTTTATTCTCTCATCAAATTCTTTCAATTCATCAAAAGAGTAAATGTTGTCGAGGCTGTACATCAAAAATGGATGTCTTACCGATGAAAATCCGTCAAGGACTTTCGCACCTATTCTTTGCGTCGGAGAATTCTCGCTTTTAAGGGTAGGATATTTATTTTCAAGATCCACAAGTTCTTTAGTGAGCATATCGTACTCGTAATCTGTTATAACAGGATCGTTGAGTGTGTAGTATCTGTAATTGTGATATTCTATTTCCTTCCTGAGCTTTTCGACACGCATCTTTATTTCTTCTGGAATTTCGTCCATCTTTTCCTCCCTGATGTTTTTGATCTCTACTAATGCCTGTTTTTTCTATTTGCGGTTATACTTGATCAACTTTAAATATGAAATCTGGCTCCGGCACTCGCCTTTTTTATACGTTAACTTAAACAGGTACCCTTCACTTGTCATTCCCAATGCATCCGGTCTCCCTTAAAAGTTTCAATCCAATTTCGGTTCTTCGGCCGGAATAACAGAAGGCTTGAGAGATGACGGAGAAATGTCCGTCTTTTCCAGGCGCCATCAGCCATGTGCTGTTTTTCTGCTAATTGTTGACGCCTTAACTGTCATCGTTTTCCCTTTCCCAATATGCCAAAATTGGCGTACATTGGCTGTAAATCCTTTGTCTTTGTGACGTAGTCTATCAAAGCACCTATCATCGTGTTGCACGAAAATCTTTCAGGATCTAAACCATTCAGAATTCTGACGACATTTCTTCCGACGTAAAGTCCCGTAGCGATTGATTCAACGTACCCTTCAACACCGGTTATTTGACCGGCAAAAAAAAGATTTTCCATGGCTTTCGATCTGAAAAACTCATCCGTAACTTTGAATGGTTCTATGTAAATATTGGCATGCATTACACCGTACCTTACAATTTTAACATTTTCAAGTCCAGGTATCATTCTAAAAACCCTTTGCTGTTCATGCCATTTGAGCCTTGTTTGAAAACCCACGATGTTTAACAAAGTTCCTGCGTAATTGTCACGCCTTAGTTGAACAACCGCATACGGTCTTTTACCGTTTAATTCCAACCCGACAGGTCTCAAAGGACCATATCTCATGGCATCGATTCCGGATCTCGCTATTTCTTCGATTGGCTGGCATCTTGAAAATAAGAGTTTTCTGTCGAATTTTTCCATCGGAAGTACTTCGGCGTTGACAAGATTTTCTCTGAATTCAAGATATTCATCTTTGTTCATGGGACAGTTAAAATAATCTTTCCCTTTATCTTCATATCTGTTTGCAAGAAAAGTCTTTGACATATCGATCGTCGTGGCATCAATTATAGGAGCAACTGCATCGAAAAAATGTGATCCGGTTTTAAATTTCGTCATGATCCATTTGTAAAGTTTTTCGGAGGTCGCAGGACCCGTTGCCATTATCCAAAAATCGTCTGGAGGAATTTCCGTTATTTCTTCTCTTTGAACGTGTATTTTGGGATGAGATTCGATGATGGAAGTTATCTCTTCGGAAAACGTTTCTCTATCGACGACAAGTGCTTTTCCTCCTTCAATGGCATGTTTGTTGGCAATTTTTAAGACAAAGGAATCAAGATCGTTAAGTTCTTTTTTAAGAAGTCCCGAAGCATTTTTAAGATCGACGGATTTCAAAGAATTAGAACAGACGAGTTCAGCGAATTTACCAGTTTCATGCACATCTGTTTTTACGACAGGCCTCATTTCGTGCAATACAACATCATATCCTGCCTGCGCTATTTGATAGGCGGCTTCACTGCCGGCAAGTCCTCCTCCTACTACATGGACGATCTTTTCACTCAAGGACTTTTTCCTCCGAATTCATGAGTGTTAAATAAAGTATAACGCTGTCTTTAAAAACTTTCGGATCGAGGTACGTTATTTCTCTTATCTTGTTGAGCCTGTTGAGAATTGTGTTACGATGTATTTTCATGACCTTTGAAGTTTTAACTGGACTCGCGTCGTTTTCAAAAAAAATTTTCAAAGTTTGAAGAAGTTCAGGATATTTTTCGAGTTTTTCGATCAAAACTTTCTTCATTCCTTTGTTTTCAATGACATCTTGAATTAAGAAGGCGGGAGAAAGTTTTGAGTAACTTGACAGGCCAGATGGATCCGATCCGTAATGAAGAGCCGTCACAGACTGATGATAGGCTATTTCAGGAGTTGGATCCACTGAAATGCCAACCTTACATCCTTGTGGAACTTTTTCGATTTTCCCATCGAAGATGAAAAAATCCTCTCCCGATTCCATATGCTTGACAAATCTTCCCCCGATTTTGGCCATCTCTCCTCTTAACTGGATGTTGCCTATCTGGGATATCGCGGCGCACAAAACAGGCTTACTTACCCCCTTGAAAGCGTTTATTATCTCAGGAGGTATGGATTCTTCGGCGTAACCTTCCGTTGTTTTTGCAAACTCTTCAAGTACATTTTGAACGAAGATGGTCAAAGTTTCTTCAGAAAATTCGTATCCAATCAAAAGCACACAGCCCTTAAAATTTGTGAAGTTGAAAGGAATGACAAGCACGTGTCTTTGATCGTGCATAAGGCCCACCCTTACGCCTGTCTTTATGGCAACAGAAACGGCCTGAGAAAGATCGGCAGAGAGACCTATCGTTGAGAATTTCGGAACGCCTTCCATATCGGTGCAGATAACATCTCCGTTGAAAAGATCAATCAGTTTTTCTCCGATTTCATCCCATATTTCCATGTATCACACCTTAACCTTTGAAAGGCTGAAAACACAGCCACAATAATTTTGTCTGTAGATTCCAAGCGATTTGCAATAATTGACGCTTTCCAAGAAACCATTCTCTTTCCTGAAAGCGCTTTGAATGTATGTAGTACCTATTTTTCTGGCAAGTTTTGTGCCAATGTCATTTATGAAGTTCACATCTTTGTGAGGACTCGTCGTAAGTGATGTGGCAAAGGCATCAAATCCGTTTTCTTTGGCAAAAAGTGCCGATTTTCTCAACCTGAAGGCAATGCATGCTTTGCATCTCATAGATCCTTCCGGTAGATCTTCAAGGCCTCTGACCGTCTTAAACCATTCATCCGGATCGTAGGGAGGGTAAAAGACGTCAAAGTTCCAAATGGATGAAAGTTTTTCAAGTGCCTGACGTCTTTTCAAATACTCCTCGTACGGCTGAACATTCGGATTGAAAAAATACCCAACAACTTCGCCAGCTCCAGAGAGCCTTTTGTATGCTGTGGTGGCATCCGGTGCGCAACAGATGTGAAGCAAAATTCTCATCCAACAATCTCCTTTATCTTTGATTTCAGAGAATCCACATCTAATCCTTCTATTCTGTAAAGATCCTTTACAAGGCCAGATCTTGTGTAGTCGAAGAGACCTACTCTCGTAAAACTTTTTGGATAAGCACGGTTGTCAAGTGCAAACTCGGATATAACGCTGCCAAGTCCCGTGTTAGCGTTATGATCTTCGAAAGTTAAAACATGTTTTGAAGATATGTAAGTTGTTATCCATTTTGGCAATTCAAAAGGTGTCGGTACTCCCACGACCGTAACTTTGATCCCTTCTTTAAGCAGATCGTCTGCGGCTTTGACGGCGATATGAGAAGTCTGACCGGTTGAAAAAACAGTGACATCTTCGCCTTTTCTGAAAAGATCGCATTCGCCATAAATGAACTCGTAATTTTCATCAAAAAATGCTTCACCGTTACTTTTGGTTATAACGGGGATCTTCGATCTGCCAACTGCCATGGCGTAATTCCCCCATACTTTTGCCATAAATCTTACCGATCTATCAGTTTGATTCCCATCCTGAGGCACGATGAGTTTGAAATTGTATATGTTTCTCAATCCACCTATGTAATCAACGCAATGGTGAGTTTTGCCATCTTCACCAACATCGGTACCCACATGTGTTACGATCAACTTCAAATTCGTGTGGTTTATGTCATTTAACCTTTGCTGATTGTAGGTTTCATCTATTCCAAACACACCAAAGTCTCCAAAGAAAGTAATTACGCCCTGACTCGAAAGGGCTCCGGCAACCGTCGCTGCGTTGTGTTCCTGAACGCCTGCCTGAAAGAAAAGATCCGGTGCCACATGCTCGAACAGATCCGTTTTTGTGGAAGGTTTAAGATCGCAATCTATGACGGCAACAGGTGTGTTGGTGGTCAATTTGGAATTGGCAAGCCCTATATCTGCGAGAGCACGGCCAAAAGCGTCACGATTCGCAACACTTTCACCCACTTTATAAATTCTGCTTTTGCCCGTATCGATCTTAACCTGATAAGGTTTTATCTCGAAATGAGGCATTGAAAAAGTTTTGCGCCTTTCGATGTACTTTTGAATATCATTTTCGACACCGAGTTCTTTCAAAGCCTTATCGGCTTGTTCAAGGGAAAGTGCTTTTCCGTGATATTCAACATCGTCTTCCATGAAAGAAACTCCCTTTCCCATAATCGTCCTGCCTATGATCACCGTCGGTTTGTCTTGATTCTCAAGGGCATATTTTATGGCGTCATACAATTGAGCGTAATCATGTCCATCAACTTCAAGTACTCTCCATCCGTCTGCCTCGTAATCTTCTTTTATATTGACAAACATCACGTTACGTGCACGTCCGCTTATTTGAGCATCGTTGTAATCTATCACAACCGTTAAATTTGAAAGGCCGAATTTTTTTGCAAATCTTCTTGCTTCAGCCACCTGACCCTTGGCCTGCTCAGCATCACTCATAAGCGCAAAAGTGTGGTAATCAAGATTTTGTATCTTTGCAGATAGTGCCATGCCACAGGCGGCACTCAATCCTTGTCCAAGATTTCCGGTCGTCCATTCAACGCCTGGAATACCTCTTGTTATATGACCTTCAAATGGAGAATCAAAATATCTAAAGCCGGTTATGGCATCTTCCACGTTGAAAAATCCAAGTTCACCAAGAGTGGCGTAAACTCCGGGAGAAGTATGACCATGACTCACTATAATTCTGTCTCTCGAAGGGTTCCAAGGATCTTTAGGATCTATTCTGGCATTTGAAAAAACAGTAAGGTATATGTCTATCGAACTCATAGAACCTCCGGGATGACCTGAATCAGCCACGGTTGTCATTTTTATTATGTCTCCTCTGCAGCGTTTTCCGAGCAATTTAAGTTTTTGTATCTCTTCTTCCGGTAATTTTTCATGAGAAAATCTTTTTTTCATCCAAAACACCTCCAAATTCATTTGTTATCAAGCAATCTTGCATACTCATCTTTAACGTTTTTCTTTCTTTTAACCGTCTCAAGGACAGAAAAATCTATCTTTGCCACCAACGTTTCTTCGAGAATTTTACTTTGTGTCTGCTTTATTATACCGCTCATGGATTCAGTTGCTTCTATCGGAGCGTAAATTCCGCTTTGACCTGTGAAATGATCTCCTACCATGTAACTTTCCATCGAATATGAATATTTCTGCTGTGAATAAAGCCATGCATGACCGAATGATTCATAATCGCCAACCCATTTCTTGGTAAGACATGGATTTAAAATCAGATCGACGTCTTCATCTATCTCATCGTCCATGAAGGCAACTTTCACATTGTAGATCGTAAAAGTATTTCCTTCAACTGATTTACCGTTGCTATTTATAAAATGGTATATCTTCATGCCCTTGACCAAGTCAGCGTATCCAACGTAAATTTTTTCGATAGATGCAATGTTGGAAAAAATCTTCAAACATTCATCTTCTATCTTTGATATTTGATTTCCAGAAAGGCTTTCTTCAGGGACAGAATACAGTTCCATATTCATTCCGGCCGGAAAAAGCACGAGTTGAGCTCCTTCCATTTTTGCCACTTTCACAAGAGACAAAATTTTTGTATGGAAATCTTTGGAATTTTTGAAATTCTGATGCTGAAATTGTATAACTCCTACATATCCAAAAGCATCAGGCTCGATTAACGCATGGTCCAAAAAAGCGTTTGTTTTTCTTTTCAGAAAAAAGGACCTGAAAACACTTGATATCTTCCCAAAGATCATTTTTCTGCTTGTCCTTTGTTATTTTGAGTGTATTCTTTCTTTTCTGTCGAAAAAGCAACCATTGTGTATCTATCAGAAAGCACTATCATCCCATCTGTGAATTCGGTCATTTTTAAGAAGAAAGAATAATTCACATTTTCAGGTGGCGTTACGTTCACGATAATCGTTGGGATGCCGGTCGTTTGGGCACATCCCCAGCCACTTGCTATAAGTTCGTAAGGGTTGTAACTTTGACTTTTGAGGTATCCGACGATGAGGTCTATTTTAAAATCGGTAATTTTCAGAAGGAGATCACGCATTCTCAATTCATCGTTGTAAAGTGTGCCGATTTTCAAATTCGATGATTCGAAAAAAAGTTCGTCCAGTGTTACAGGCACACGCCACTTTCTCTGAAAGATATTGAAATTGGAATCGTCAAAAACAATTCCATTTTCATCTACCTTTAACCATCTACCAATCGTCGAGAGCGTACGATCCGAAGTTATACCAAGATCGAATTTCGTGAATTCGGTAGATGAAAGAACGGATCCCATGTAAATTCTGAACATTCACATCGCTCTCCCTTTAACATCCCATACCGGATGAAACTATAAATTTGCATATCTCCCTCACAGTTTCAACGATAGAGTTATCGCTTATTTGGAAAAAAAGAAAACTCGTTCTTAATTTTTGATCGCTTTTGGCTATTTCACTGACAAGTTCGTGCTGTGTGTAAGGGGTCAATCTGTTTATGTCAAGTGTGCTTGCTGCCATTTCAAGTAAATCAAGGTTTAAAGAATCAAAAGAAGTGGCTTTAACAGTTTGCAAAATTTTTGGAATTAAAACTTCGTAGACGGCAAGATCGTGTGAATAATTTCCTATTTTTAAATCAAGAATACCTGCTACCTTGGAAAGTTCTGTTGCATTCATTGAAAGCAAAGCATTTATAAGTACAGGTGATTTAGGCGGATATATGTAATAATCCCGTCCAACGAATTTTCCAAAGGCCTTAAGCGTGTCCAAATATCCCATCTTTTCCAATCTGCGTTCATCTGTTGGATTGAAATCCATTGCGTTTCCTATCGTTCCAGATGGCGTTATGATCTTCAATTCGACATCCTTCGGTATTTGCGGAAGAGAAAAAGGAATATCCGAAACGTTTATAAGTAAGATCTTTTTAAATCCCTTTTCAAGAGCCATGTTTACAGGCGCATTGTTGTAAACTCCTCCGTCTATGTAGGTTTGACCATTTATGACTTGCCTTTGGAAGATCGGATAATTTGCACTTGCAAGCACATAATCCAAAAGTTGTCCTTTGGGAATTTGCGAAAGGTACAATTCAACGGGAGAAAATTTTGAAAGATCGTAAGTTACAAGTCCAAAATCTATTCCGCTATCTCTGATACGCTTTTCATCAAGATTTTCTTTCACTATTTCACGTAACGGCTTCACGTTTAAAAGATGAAAAGATAATATTTCATGTGCCACATGAAAGTACACATTGATGGTGGAAGAAGCATTTACCGACATGACATCAGAGTAAGAAAGATCTTGCCATATCTTGTAGAGCTTTTCAGTTTCTCCCTGGCAGTAAAAGACGCCATTTAAAGCTCCGACGGAGGTACCATAAACGCCTTTCACGTCAAGGTCTAATTGATTTATCGCTTTAAGAGCTCCGGCTTCGTATGCTCCTCGTGCACCACCGCCCGTTAAAACCAAAGCCCATGAAGATGAAAAGGCCATAAAAGCACTCCCTATTAAGATCAAAATGAAAAAAAGCCATCTCATTTAAACCATCTCTTTTAAATTATACCATACGTTATGGTAAAATTTTGAGTGGGAGGTTAAAATGAAAGACGAAAAGAAAGATGAAAAATTCATGAAAGTTATTGAGGAAACAGTTTCGGTATGCAAGGCGTGTCAGTTAAGCCAGACAAGGACAAATGTGGTGGTCGGAGAAGGAAACATCCATTCACCGATAGTCTTTGTCGGAGAAGGACCCGGTGAGGACGAAGATTTGTCAGGAAGGCCTTTTGTTGGAAGGGCAGGCCAACTTTTTGATAAAATTCTTGAATCCGCAGGTTTTGTAAGAAAAGATCTCTACATAACCAACGTTGTAAAATGCAGGCCACCAGGCAACAGAATACCTTACACCGAAGAAATTCTTGCCTGTTCTCATTTCTTAATGGCCCAAATTGCCATAATAAATCCTCAAATAATAGTCACGCTTGGAGCAACTGCACTTAATTTTTTTATAAACGGAGCGATAACGGAATCTCGTGGGAAATTTTTTGAATGGAAGGGAAACATAAGGATCTTCCCCATGTTTCATCCAAGTTATCTTTTAAGGAATCAATCCAAAGAACCTGGTTCTCCAAAGGCTTTAACGTGGGATGATATAAGAGTGTTGAAAAAGGCATACGATGAAATAGTAACGCGTGATCGTTAAGCGGGAAAACGACGCCTGGCGTGCATCGGTAGCGCGTGGAAAAAAACAAATTGGTGTCGAGTAATCGGTAACAAGTGAACGGTGGAGAGCATGACGAGATCTAAGGAGGAATAGCGTGATATCGAGGATAAAGGGCACAAATGACATAATCGAAGATTCAAAAGTGTGGGAATGGTTGGAAGAAAAACTCAAAAATGTTGCGTTGAATTTTGGATTTGTTGAAGTAAGGACACCTATTTTTGAGGCGACGGAGTTGTTCAACAGAAGCGTTGGAAATGAAACCGACATCGTTCAAAAAGAGATGTACACTTTCGAAGATAAAGGAGGTAGATCGATAACGCTTAGGCCGGAAGGTACGGCTCCTGTTATGCGTGCTTTTATCGAGAATAACCTTTCTTCTAAAGGCCTTCCTCAAAAACTTTTCTATTGCGGACCCATGTTCAGATACGAGCGCCCTCAGGCGGGACGATTAAGACAGTTTCATCAATTTGGTGTGGAACTCATAGGATCACCTTTGCCGATAGCCGATGCCATGACAATTCTTCTGGCAATAGAAATGCTTAAGACAATAGGCCTGGATAAATTCAAACTCAAAATAAATTCGACAGGCGATGAAAAATGCAGACCGAGTTACGTTGAAGCACTCAAAGCGTATTACAAACCTTTTTTAAACGATCTTTGTGATGATTGCAAGGTCAGATACGATAGAAATGTTTTGAGATTGCTTGATTGTAAAAAAGATGCGAAATACGCCGAAAGCGCACCAAAAATAACGAATTATCTTTGCGATGATTGTAAATCGCACTTTGATAAACTAAAGAAATACCTTGATGATATGGAAATAGAGTACGAGGTCGATCCTGCGATCGTTAGAGGCCTCGATTATTACACGAGAACAGTTTTTGAGTTCAAATATCCCAATCTTGGGGCACAGGATGCAATAGGTGGAGGAGGTCGCTACGACGGTCTTATAAAAGAATTGGGGGGGTCAAAAGTTCCATCGATTGGCTTTGCTTTTGGAATTGAAAGATTGATCCTTGCCCTTGAAGAAGAAAAAAAGCTTCCTGAAATAGAAGGATTAGATATTTACATCATATCCATAGATGAGGATCAAAGGATCGAGGCGTTGAAGATTGCCAACGCGCTTTCAAAATATTTTAAAGTTGATGTTGATGTGATGGGGAGAAACGTTAAGGGTCAGTTTTCTCTTGCTTCGAAAGAAAATGCAAGGTATACGGTTGTCATAGGCGAAGAAGAAATAAAGACGGGCCTTTACACTTTGAAAAACATGAAAACGGGAGAACAGTGGAAGGTAAGGCTATCGGAAATAATAAAAATTGTGAGTGGCTCAGCAGAAACAGAGATTAGAGATCAGAGAAAAAGCGGTGATCTGTAACGCTTAATTGGAATTAGAATATTTCTAAGTGCATCCATGGAATATTTACGGATAAGTTCCAAGGCGATTCCGGCTCGCAGGCCAAAATGACAGAAGGCTTAGGAAATTATGGAACTGAATATCATAAGGGCTGTTCGTGGAGAGAATTGCTCACACCGTCATCCCCGCCCCCGATCAGGTCAAGGGTAACGTTAAGGATACGGTTTATCAAGCTGCGGGAATAGCCTTTTTCATAAGGATGGACATCTCTGTATTTCATATTTGAAGTTGATCAAATATAAAAAGTCTGATTAGACTAAAGGAGGAGATCAACATGCACCTCGATCTCGATCAGAATTTGGTGAGAAAAGCAAGAGAACTGGCGAAAGAAATCACGGATGATGTACAAAAATTCATAGATCTAAGAAGTACTGATTCTGTGGAAAGAACGGTGGCACGATTTTATGGCATTGATGGCGTTGATGCCGATGGTATTCCGCTTCCGAATTCCGTTGTCTACGACGTTAAAGCGCATGACGGTCTTAAAAGAGGCATAGCCTACTGGATTGCAAATGCATGCGTGGCAAAATCTATGTCTCCTCAAGAAGTTGCGGAATCGGTGGGCAAAAAAGAATTTTCTCTCGTAGAAATAAGGCCTCAGAAAGAAAGCATCGTTGCAGAAAAAATCGATGAATTAACTGAAGTATCCATAAAGAAGTTGGAAGAAACCAAGAACGAAAGAGATGACCTGCTTAAAGAATTTGGAGATCCAAATCAACCTTACATTTACGTCATAGTCGCAACAGGCAACATATACGAAGACGTCATTCAGGCAAAGGCTGCCGTCAACGAAGGAGCAGACATAATTGCCGTGATAAGATCGACGGCTCAATCTTTGTTGGATTTTGTACCATTTGGACCAACAACGGAAGGATATGGTGGAACTTACGCAACGCAGGCCAATTTCAGGATAATGAGAAAGGCTTTAGATGAAGTGGCAGCAAAAGTTGGAAGATACGTCAGGCTCACAAATTACGCTTCCGGTCTTTGCATGCCGGAGATAAGTGCCATAGCCGCAATAGAAGGTTTAGATATGCTGCTTAACGATTCGATGTATGGAATTTTATTTAGGAATATAAACATGATGAGGACATTTGTCGATCAATACACATCGAGGCTTATATGCGCTTTTTCTCATATAACCATAAACACGGGAGAGGATAATTACATAAAAACATCGGATCCGATAGATCGTGCCCATACAGTTACAACATCCCAACTCATAAATGAACAATTTGCCCTTAAAGCCGGAATGGAACCCAAATACATGGGAATAGGTCATGCTTTTGAAATAGATCCAGATGTGGAAAACGGCTTGCTTTACGAAATTGCACATGCACTCTTGACAAGATCGCTTTTCCCGCAAGCAACCCCCAAATACATGCCACCTACACGTTACATGACAGGCAACATATTCAAAGGATACGCACAGAACACTTTGTACAACCTTGTTTCGGTTATGACGGGTCAATCGATACACTTGCTTGGAATGCTGACTGAAGCGATTCACACTCCACTTGTGCAGGATAGGTATCTTGCAATATCAAACGCGAAATATGTTTTTAAAAACGCAAAAGCACTTGGTGAAGATGTTGAATTCAAAAAAGATGGTTTTATTCAAGAAGAGGCCAGAAAAGTACTTGAAAATGCCGTTTCACTGCTTGATCACGTGAAATCGGTAGGCTTGATGGCTTCAATAGAAGAAGGGACATTTGGAGATATTTCAAGGAAAATCGATGAAGGGAAAGGCGCTGACGGTGTCTTTGTCAAGGGTGAGGATTACTACAATCCCATCATCGAAAAAATGGAAAAGATCGTAAGGAGTGGTGAACTATGATACCAAACTTAGATCTTAGAAGTATAAAGCCTTACGGAGATCAAACCAACGATGGCGTAATCCAGTTATCTTTCACGCTGCCGGTACCGGCAGGGGCAAGAGCACGAGAAGCGGCAAAAACGCTTATCGCTTCGATGGGTTTTTCGGATATCCAGATGGTGCTTTCGGAAGATATAGGAGGAGATTTTACATTTTTCGTTGTTTATGCAAAAACCAACAAATACGTCGATTACACCTCGATCAAAACGCTCGAGGTTGAAATACCAAAAATGGGGATTGAAGAGATAAACGATAAGATTTCGAAATATTTGAAGCGTCAAGTCGTGATAGTCGGCGCAACGATAGGTTCTGATGCACACACGATAGGGCTTGACTCGATTCTTAACATGAAAGGATATCATGGAGATTCAGGCCTTGAAAGGTATAAAGCCTTTAAAGTTTACAATCTCGGCAGTCAGATACCACCTTTGGAACTTGTTAAGAAATCAAGAGAGTACAAGGCAGACGTTATACTTGTCTCGCAAATAGTAACACAAAGAGAGATTCACATCAAGCAACTGACAGAACTTGTCGATATATTGGATGCTGAAAAAATAAGGGACAAAATACTTTTGATAGTCGGAGGGCCAAGGATAACCCACGAACTTGCAGTTGAACTTGGATACGATGCTGGCTTTGGCGCAGGCACTATGCCATCTGATGTGGCTGCATACATAGCGGATAGGATTTTGAAAAAGCCCTCTTGAAATGTTAGAAGGAGTTAAGATAAATGAAAGAGAGTGATAGACAAAAAATAGCAAGAAAAGCGTTTGAGATGAAGGATCCGAAACTTCACGATCAAGCCCATTCAAAAGAATTGATAGCGGAAGAGACCTGGCATAAGACCACTCAGGGCAGGTACATGAGTCCTCTTGTTTACGGTGCAAGCGATGGAATAATAACGACTTTTGCCGTTGTCGCTGGGGCGATGGGCGCGCATTTAAGCCCTCAGGTAGTTTTGATCATGGGATTTGCAAATCTTTTCGGCGATGGTTTTTCAATGGCCATGGGAGATTATCTCTCACAACGAACATCCTTGAAATACAATGAAAGTGAGCGCCAACGCGAAAAATGGGAGGTGGAAATAGATCCCGCTTCTGAAAAAGCAGAATTGATAGAGATATACAAATCAAAAGGTTTGAAAGCGGAAAAGGCAAAAGATCTTGTAGAAATTCTAAGTTCAAACAAAGATTTGTGGGTTGAAACCATGATGCATGAAGAACTTGGAATACTGGAAGACAAAACGGCTTCTCCGCGTATAGACGCATTCGTTACCTTCTTTTCTTTTGTCTTTTTTGGATTTATGCCACTTGTAACTTATATCCTTGCAAGTTTTATACCTTTTTTTGCACAGAACACCTTTTTAACGGCAACGATTTTAACACTTGTGACTTTGTTTACCGTCGGTAGTTTGAGAAACATAGTTACAAATGTAAATTGGTTCAAAAGCGGTCTTGAAATGCTTTTGACGGGCAGTATGGCCGCTTTCGTGGCTTACATTGTGGGCTTCTTGATAAGATACATAACAACTTTGTGAAGGAGTGATCGAAATGGAATACAGAAAAGTAGGAAAATGGGGATTGAAGATAAGCGAATTGGGATTTGGGACGTGGCTGACATTTGGACCGCAACTGGATGTTGACAGATCGAAAGAGATAATAAAGGAAGCATTCAAAAATGGCATAAACTTTTTTGACACGGCAGAGGCATACCAAGGTGGGATGGCAGAGTACATATTGAGCCAGGCTTTAAAGGAATTCAAAAGGGAAGATTTGGTGGTATCGACGAAGATATTCTGGGGAGGGCCAGGTCCGAATGATTTGGGATTATCGAGGAAACATTTGATAGAAGGGACAGAAAACTCTTTGAAGAGGCTTCAGATGAAATACGTAGATCTTGTGTACTGTCACAGGCCGGATCCATCTGTACCGATGGAAGAGGTTGTTTTGGGGATGGATTACATAGTCAGGAGTGGTATGGCTCTGTATTGGGGGACGTCCGAATGGAGTGCACAAGAGTTGGAAGAAGCACACAGGGTATGCAGGGAATGGAAATGCGTTGAGCCGATAGTGGAACAGCCTCAATACAACATGCTCAAGCGTGAAAGGGTTGAGAAGGAATATCTTCCGATATACGAAAAGTATGGCATGGGATTAACCACATTTAGCCCTCTGGCATCTGGATTTCTTACCGGCAAATACAACAAGGGTATTCCAAAGGGAAGTAGACTTGATCTTTTTCCGGACTTAAAAAAACGTTTCGAAGAACAAGGTAAATTCTCCGATGTGCTTGTGGAAAAAGTTGAAAAACTTGGAAAAGTGGCAAGAGATCTCGACATCAAACTTTCACAACTTGCCATTTCTTGGGTCCTTAAAAACCAGCATGTCAGCAGTGTCTTACTTGGGGTCAGCAATATGGATCAATTCAAAGAGAATCTTTCAGTTATAAAAACGGAGAAGAAATTGACGGAAGACGTTATGAAGAAAATAGAGGAGATAATTGAATGAGGTATTTTCTTGCAACGAGGCCTCAAGTTGTAAGTGCGAGTTTGGTACCTTTTACCGTTGGCGCATTTTTGGGCATGAAGAATGAATATTTTTCTTGGATACTTTACATTCTTGGCGCAATTTCTCTGATGTTCATTCATCTTGGCTCCAACAGCGCCAACGATTATTTTGACTACAAACATGGAATTGACAGACCAGGGACTTTCGGATCAAGCGGAAGCAGACTTTTAATAAATGGAAAGATAACTTTAAAAGCAGAAAAATACGTCATGATAGGATGTTTTGTCATAGCCATTGGTTTCGGAATCACGGTTGTTTTTCTTTCAACTCCTTACATTTTGATCTTTGGTTTGGCAGGTATAGCCGGCGGTTATTTTTACACCGCCGATCCTGTCAATTTAAAATATCACGGTCTTTCAGTTCCTGCGATATTCGTCATATACGGTCTCTTGATTACAACCGGTGGTTATTACTTGATGACAAGGACTGTATCGTATGATGCTTTAATCCTTTCGATGATGATAGGATTTCCAGTCACAAATATAGTACTATCAAATGAGATAAGAGATTCAACGAATGACAGACAGGTGGGAATAAAATCAATGACCATTTTATTTGGGGATATTGCGGGTGCATGGTTGTACGTCACAATGTTTGTTTTTCAATTCATCTTGTTGCTTTACATGATCTTGATTCAAAAAATTTCTTTGCTGGGATTGATTTCTTTACTTTCAATACCTTTTTATTTGATGATTATAGTGAAACTTTTCTCAAAATCTTATGGTAAAATAAACGGTAAAGCGATCATGAATATAGATATTTCAAGTTCTAATGCAATGCTTATCTTTGGGATCGGTTTGATAATCGGGCTTATAGTCAGAAATTAGACATTGTATACTAAATCTCTTTTAAAAGTGAAATGAATGAACAGCACGTAGCACGTGGCGGAAAGAGAGTAGTGATTAGTGATTAGTGAGCAATGAGCAGTAAATGGCGAATGCCGGAGCCAGATTTCATATTTAAAGTTGATCAAGTATAGATTAGAGAAAAACGAAAATAATTTCCGATACCCTTGAGGTGACGCTGTGTAGGTAGGGCCAGAGACCGAGGGGGCATCTGTTGGAAGCCGAAATTCAAAATATGGAGGTGTTTTATGGCCAAAAGTGTGATAGTCATTGGAGGTGGATTTGCCGGAGTTGAATTTGTCCAAAGATTGTCTAAAAAATTATCTTCAAAAGATGTTGAAATCAAACTCTTTGAAAAAGAAGGCGATCAAACTTTCAGAACTGAAATACATAAATTTGCCTGCGAAAGAATAACTTTAGATGCTATCAAAATACCTTTGAAACGGATATTACCCTCTACCGTAAAACTTGAAAGTGCCGAAGTTAAGAAAATCGATTTGCAAAACAAGAAAGTTTTTACGGATAAATCATACGATTACGATTTTTTGGTCGTTGCAGTTGGGAGCGATCCCAATTTCTTTGGAATTCCTGGCATGAAAGAAAATGCCTTGTCTTTCTGGACTTTAGAGGATGCACAAAGGATAAACGATCATGTGAAGCAAATCTTTGAAAACGTCAAAAACATCAAGGATTCAAACGAAAGACAAAAGATGCTAACATTTGTGGTTGGTGGTGGTGGATTTACCGGTGTTGAACTCATGGGGGAATTGATGGAGTGGACCGACAAACTTTCCAAAATAAACGGAGTTGATAGAAAATCCGTGAAATTAATGATAGTCGAAGCCTTGCCGAGAATTCTTCCAAACATAGAAAAAACTGAAGTTGTGAATAAAGCCATCGAATATATGAAAAAATATGGTGTTGATGTTAGAACGAATTCAATGATAACAAACGTTTCAGCGGATGGATTAACTCTTAAATCCGGTGAATTTATCCCGACTAAAACGCTTATATGGTCTGGTGGAGTTCAAGGCTGTGCCTTTACCAACCAACTTGATCTCAAAAAAGATAAAAGAGGAAGGATCATAGTAAACGAATATATGGAAACATCTGATCCAAATGTTTACGCGATAGGTGATGTGGCTTCTTACATCGATAAGTTCAACAAGATTATGCCGGGACTCGTTGAATCTGCTATGCAATCTGCCGATGTTGCCGCAAACAACATCGCCGTTTCGATAAAGGGTGGAGAAAAACAAGCGCTTGACCTGAAATTGCACGGAAACATAATTTACGTTGGAAAAAGATATGGGGTTGCAAACATAAAATCTCTTGGCACCTTTGCCGGATATAGAGCCATCCCGATGAAACACCTTGTAAACATGCAACATATGTTCCATGTCGGAGGTTTTGGCCTCGTCATGAAATATCTTAAGGATCAGGTTTTTTGAATTTGTGGTATGATCTTTCCGTCTGACAACGGGAGGTAAATATAATTTGAAAAAAATTATCGTACCGGTGATCTTTTTGTTTGTTTTTTCTGTTTCGATTTCTTTTGCGTCTTCTACAACTACTACCGCAACTTTCATGAATGTACTTGCCGGGAAAATCATAGTTCTTGATCCCGGTCATGGAGGGGAAGATACAGGAGCCATAGGGCCAACCGGATTGCTTGAAAAGACCATAAACCTTCAGGTCGCTCTCGATCTTGCAAGCATACTAAAAGTTCAGGGTGCAAGTGTTTACCTTACAAGGGCAACTGACGTGTACGTTTCTCTTCAAACAAGGATAGCGCTTGCCAACAACCTTAATGCTGATCTTTTCTTATGCATGCATCACAATTCGATAGAAGGTGCTCCTGATATAGACAGGCCTCAGGCTTTTTACTGGAGTACAACAGATACCTCCGAACTTGCGGCAAAGATTTTTCTTGAAGGTTTTGAGAATTTCACCGGAGTCCAGGGCGATCTTATTCAGGAAGAATATTACGTGTTGCGATACGCACAGGTACCAGCTGTTTTGATAGAACCGTTCTTTATGTCAAATCCCACAAGAGAGAAATGGCTTGAGAATCCCGTCAACATATGGAAAGAAGCGCTTGTATACGATAACGGCATTTTGAAATATTTCAAAACGATATCGAATGGCTCATGATATACTAAATTTCTTTTAAAAGTGAAATGAATGAACAGCACGTAGCACGTGGCGGAAAGAGATTAGTGATTAGTGATTAGTGAGCAATGAGCAGTAAATGGCGAATGCCGGAGCCAGATTTCATATTTAAAGTTGATCAAGTATATGATATAATATCGAAAAACGATCTAAGAAGGTGGATCTTTTGGCTAAGTTGATTTTTGAGGGAAAATCTTACGATGTAAATGAAGGGGTATTAAAAGAACTTTTAAGAGAAAATCACCTTGATTCAAAGATAATTGGGGGTTCTATCGGGAAAACACTTGTGGATCTTTTTCATACGGTTGGAAAAGATGAAGTGGTCGATCTTTTCACGATAGAAGATCCAAAATCTGCTGAACTTTACAGGCACACTATGAGCCACATAATGGCTCAAGCGATAAAGCGCCTTTACAAAGATGCGAAATTTGCTATAGGTCCAACGATAGAGAACGGTTTTTACTACGATATCGATGTTGATGTGCCTTTGAACGAAGAGGAACTAAAAAAAATAGAGACAAAGATGAAGGAGATAATCAAAGAAAACCTTCCTCTCGAAAAAATTACCATGAGTTCGGATGAGGCGATCAGATATTTCGAATCTCAAAAGCAACCTTACAAGGTTGAGATAATAAAAGACATCGGTGATTCTTCCGTTACACTTTACAAGCAGGGAGAATTTGTGGATCTTTGTCGCGGCCCTCATGTTCCATCCACCGGAATGATTAAAAACTTCAAATTGCTCAACGTTGCAGGCGCGTACTGGCGTGGAGACGAAAAGAACAAAATGCTTCAAAGGATCTATGGAACGGCCTTTTACAAAAAAGAAGACCTTGAAGGTTATCTCAAAATGCTTGAAGAGGCTGAAAAACGTGATCACAGAAAGTTGGGACCTCAACTTGACCTTTTCTCGATTCATTCCGATGTTGCACCCGGCATGGTTTTCTTCCATCCAAAAGGCACAACGATAAGGCGTGAACTTGAGAAATATTGGAGAGAGGAACACAAAAAGGCCAATTACGTTGAAGTTGTTACTCCGATGGTCATGAATGAAACGTTGTGGAGACAGTCAGGTCACTGGGATCATTACAGGGAAAACATGTATTTTACTGAAAAAGAAAATCAAATGTATGCCATAAAGCCGATGAATTGTCCTGGCCATATAATGATATACAAATCCCAGACGAAAAGTTACAAAGATCTGCCGTTGAGAATGTGCGAACTTGGTACAGTTCATCGTTACGAAAGAAGCGGCGTCGTTCATGGCCTTTTCAGAACGCGTGCTTTTACTCAAGATGATGCGCATATATTTTGTACTCAAGAACAAATTGAAGATGAGATAAAAGGCGTAATATCCCTTGTTGATAAAACTTACAAACTTTTTGGATTTCCTTATAAGGTTGAACTTTCAACGAGGCCCGAAAATTCCATGGGTTCAGACGAAATATGGGAGATTTCCACGAATGCCCTTAAGAATGCACTTGATCATGTTGGACTTGATTATCAGATCAACGAAGGAGATGGTGCTTTTTACGGCCCAAAGATAGATTTTCATGTTAGAGATTCGATAGGAAGAACATGGCAATGTGCAACGATACAACTTGATTTTTTGATGCCAGAGAGATTTGAAATTTCTTACATTGGTCCTGATAATCTTGAGCACAGACCTGTCATGATTCACAGGGTAATATACGGGTCGATAGAAAGATTCATAGGAATTCTCATAGAACATTATGCGGGAGCTTTTCCGACGTGGATTGCCCCGATTCAAGTGATGCTTTTACCGATATCTGACAAACACCTCGAATATTCCAGAAATATTTTGAGAGTGCTTGACGAAAATGGAATAAGAGTCGAGATTGACGATAAACCAAGAAAGATAAGTTACAAGATAAGAGAAGCACAACTTCAAAAGATACCTTACATGTTGATTATCGGAGATAAAGAAGTCGAAAATGAAAGTGTGGCTGTAAGACTTAGAAGCGGCAAAGATCTTGGCGATCTTAAAGTTGATGAATTCATATCCAAAATTACTGAGGAAATAAAAAGTAGAAGTCAAAATTCTATTTATGGAGAATGAAATGGCATACGAGGATTGGGATAAGCCTTCTATAAAGATAAGAATCTCTGAATCAGATGTGCATTACGCAGGAGGACTTGTTGATGGTGCCAAGATGATGCAACTTTTCGGGGATGTTGCAACTGAACTTCTGATAATCTCGGATGGAGACGAAGGACTTTTCAGAGCATACGATGCCGTTGAGTTTTTGGCGCCTGTTCATGCCGGAGATTACATAGAAGTTTATGGCAAGATAAAAGAATGGGGAAAGACATCAAGAAAAATGTATTTTGAAGCATACAAAGTTATTGCACCGGTTGAAGGAAAGGCAGGAGCATGTGATGTGCTTGCAAATCCCTTACTTGTCGCAAAAGCAAGTGGAACATGTGTTGTGCCTTTTGAAAAGCAAAGGAAAAGTCAAAGCGTATGAGTATCGATAAGTTGATCATTACCGCGGCCATTTGCGGTGCAGAGGTTACAAGGGCACAAACGCCTTACATCCCTTTAACGCCTGAAGAAATAGCAAATGAGGCTTTTTTGTCTTACAAAGCGGGTGCTTCAATAGTTCATCTTCACGTAAGAGACAAAGCGGGAAAGCCCACACAAGATGTTGAGGTTTTCAAAAAAGTCATTGATCTTGTGAAAACCAAATGTCCTGATTTGATAATTCAAGTTTCGACGGGCGGAGCGGTCGGAATGACACCGGAAGAAAGGCTTCAATCTATATACGCGGGGCCGGAAATGGCATCTCTTGATACAGGAACAACGAATTTTGGAGATGAAATTTTCATAAACGATATGCCTCTTATACGGCATTTTGCATCCAAAATGGCTGAAATCAACGTAATGCCGGAATTTGAATGTTTTGAATTAGGTCATGTTTCAAATGCGTTAAGAGTCGTGAAAGAAGGTATAATAAAAGGTCATCTGCATTTTGACTTTGTTCTGGGTGTACCCGGTTCATGTCCGGCTGATGCAAGAAATTTGGTACGCATGGTGGATTCAATTCCTGAAGATGCCACATGGACTGTTTCTGGAATCGGCAGGCATGAATTTGAAATGGCTATGCTTGCCATCCCGATGGGTGGCAACGTTAGAGTCGGACTTGAAGATAACATTTACCTGTCAAAAGGAGTTCTTGCAAAATCGAACGCTGAACTCGTTGAAAAAGTTGTAAGAATTGCAAGAGAATTAGGTCGTGAAATTGCTACCCCGACGGATACAAGAAAAATTTTGGATATAAAAGATTCTTATTGAAAGGAGGAATAATTCAAGTGTTTGACAAAATCGTACTGGCCGCAGCTCCAACTTCATCTGCTCCTCAATCGACAACACCAACAACAGGTGGTGGGGATACAGGGATATTGACAATGATAATTTGGCTTGTGGTTATCGTTGCTATTTTCTATTTTCTGCTGATTTTCCCACAGAGAAGACAGAAAAAAAGTTTTGAGAATTTAATGAACAATCTCAAAAAAGGAGATACAGTTGTCACAATTGGAGGAGTTATTGGGAAGGTAACGGATATAAAGAGTAACACCGTAAAAGTGAGAACTGGAAATACCGAAATGGAAGTCACGAAAAGGGCAATTTCGTCCGTTATCAAAAGCGATGGTTCTGACTCTTCTGAAACTAAAAATAACGGAGATTCAAAAGATATCGATCAGTCAGAGCCAAAAGATTCAACTGAAAAATGAGTGGAGGTGAATAGGCCTTAGGCCTTTTTGATGAGATACGGTAGAATAAGGGCGATAGTAGTAATTGGTGTTTTATTTGTTGTAATGTTCTTTCTGTTCTATCCAATGAATCCTTCCAACACAGGCTTATTTGCCAACATACCTCTGGGACTGGATATTAAAGGTGGTTCCTTACTTGAATACACTTTTTCAGGTAACGTTACTCAAGATACCGCAAATCAGGTTGTCACTATTTTGAGAAGAAGACTTGACGATGCGAATTACACCGAGGCAAATGTTGCAGCACTTGGCAACAGTGGAATAAGAGTTGAGATTCCAGGCATAGATAATCCACAGCAGGCTGAATCTTTGATAGGTCAAAGGGGAGAACTTTATTTTGCTCAGGTGCTTGACACAGTTCAGTCATCTGTTCAGCCGGCTCCAAAGATAGGTCTTCAATATGCGGGTGCTCAATGGCTTAGAACATCAGATCCGAGCGCTCCTCCAAACACATGGTATCTGGTGAATAAAAATATCCAGGTAGGTGCTGGGACGCTTCAATTAAGCGGAAGTGATGTTACAAATGCTGCCGCTGCCATGAACACGTCAAACGGCGGATGGGAAATAGACCTTTCTTTCGGTACAAAGGGATCACAAAATTTTTATCAGATAACACAGGCTCTTGTCGGAAAACCACTTGCCATAGTGCTTGATAATTCTGTTTTAAGTGCACCTATCGTCCAGCAGGCAATACAAGGTGGTCATGCACAGATAACAGGTAATTTCACTTACAAACAGGCTCAAGATCTTGCCGCTCTTATACGCAGCGGTAATTTGCCTGTGACATTGAATTTGACAGAAGAGCAAACGATAGGACCAACTCTTGGAGCCGATGTTATACGCACGAGTATAATAGTTGGCTTGATAGGAATGGCGATAGTACTTGCCTACATGCTTGTGTATTACGGACCGTTGATGGGTATGGTTGCAGATCTTGCGCTTGTTTACAATGCATTTTTTGTACTTGGAATGCTTGCACTTACCCACGGAATTCTAACTCTTCCAGGCATGGCGGGAATCATTCTTACCATAGGAACAACGGTAGATGGTAACGTCATAATCTTTGAGAGAATAAAAGAAGAGATGAGAACAGGAAAGACTTCAAAGGCCGCGATAACTGCAGGTTTCACAAGATCAACGGCCGTTATATTGGATGCAAACATCACAACCTTGATAGTTGCCTTTGTGCTTTATTACCTTGGTACGGGATCCATAAAAGGTTTTGCAGTTACCCTTACGATAGGTATAATTGGAACGATCTTCACATCTCTTGTTTTTTCAAGAGTTCTAATGGATCTGATCGCACCTGTGGTCAAAAATAAATACCTCCCATTAACATCAAATGCCGGACAGGTTAAACCCGTCGAGTCCGATCAAAAAAACACAACTTCTAATAACAAAAACAAAAAGGGAGGTAATCAACGATGAGGAAGATGATAAATTTCGTCGGGCCAAGGTACATATTCATAGGTATATCTTTGGCTGCCATAGCGCTTTCCATAGTTTTCATACTTGTCAAAGGCTTCAACTTCGGAGTTGATTTTGCAGGTGGCACTATGATAACGGCTTCTTTTAACAAACCTGATCTGTCGATTGCCGAAGTCAGAAACATCTTTTCCAAAGCAGATCCTGCCTTTACAAATGCGAGTATTATTAAACTTACGTCGATGACCGGAAATGGCACGAATACCAAAAAATCTCTTTTCGATCTCACGGTAAAACAATTTTACAATGCCTCTGCAAGGGCAAAATTAAACGCGGATGTTCAAGGTGTCGCAAGTAAACAAGGGTTGCAAACCAATTTTGAATCTTTTGAAACGGTTAGCGGTTATGCGGCGGCAGGCTTGAGACAGTCGGCAATATGGGCGTCTATCATCGTCATGATACTTTTACTTATATACATAGCCATAAGATACCGTTTTGTCTTCGGTGTCGGCGCACTTGCATCACTTGCCCACGATTTGATAATCACGGCCGGTCTTTTCTCGATGTTCTGGATAACCTTCGATAGCACTGCGATCGCGGCATTACTTACCTTGCTCGGTTATTCTCTGAACGATACCGTCGTTGTCTATTCAAGGATAAGAGAAAATTTAAAAAAGATGCACGGCAAACCAATCGATGAGATCGTCAATGTCTCTATAAATGAAACTCTTTCGAGGACTATAAACACATCTTTGACAACATTCATAGTGGTCTTCACCTTGTTCCTCTTTGCCAGTTCTGTCCTAAGACCATTTGCCTTTGGAATGAGTTTTGGAATCATAACCGGTACATATTCCTCTATATACATAGCAAGTCCTTTACTTATAGGATGGCTTGGAAGAAGAAAAAAGGCCTTAGCAAAAAGATAAATGCAATTTTATAAACAAAAAAGCCCCGAAGGGGGCTTTTTTGATTTTCAATTAAATCATTGACCAAGCAGATCTTTTGTAACTTCTTGCTGTGCAAGTTGCAAGGCTTCCTGCGGGGTTTTCTTGAAGAACATAGCATCAGAGACAAGAGTTCCGACATCGTTCCTTATCTGGCTCCATGCGGCAATTCCCGGATCAGAGGATCCATAAGGGATTTGAGATACAAGTATGTTGGCCATTGGATTTGACGCAGCATAATCTTTCCATGCTTGAGTCTCTATTGCACTTTTCGTTACAGGCAGATAGCCAGTTTTTATCGCCCAGAAAGCCTGAATTTGGGGACTCAACAAAAATTTGACGAATTCCCATGCGGCTTGTTGCTCTTCGGTTGTTGCGGTGTTAAAGATGGCAAGATCTGTTCCTGCAAATGGTGGAGCCTGCGTCTTCCAGGCTGGAACGGGTGCTATAGTCCATGAGAATTTTCCTCCAACACTGTTTGCCGTGTAGGAAAGTCCTGCCGATGTGTCTATGTACATCGCTATTTGACCATTCCCAAATGGACCGTCCAAATATCCACCTTGTCCAAGTACATCACCGCTTTTTATCATGTTTACAAGTGTTTGAAGTGTTTCAAGCGCAACCGGCGTATCCAAAGTGGCTTTTGTGTAATCCGAATTTATAAAATCGGCTCCATTTTGTCTCAAGAACACTTCAAAAGTATCAACAGTGGTTCTCAGACCAAGGGCATATTGGATAACCTTTCCGGATGAATCCTTTATCGTCAGGAGCGGAAGATCGTTTATAAGTTCTGGGACGGTTTTCGGAATACTCACGCCCGCAAGAGCCAAGGCGTCCTGGTTGACAAACATGATGTATATGGATTTGTTAAAAGGTAAAGTGTAAATCTTTCCATTCCACGTGTTAGCCTTTAAGAATGGTTCCCAGATGTCATTTAATTGGCTCTGAGAAAGTCCAATTTGCGGATTGTCTATGAAAGTTTGCATTGGTTGAATGACGTTTGATTTCATCAAAGCAGCAGTCCAGTTTGAGTAAACCTGACTGATGGTGGGTAGTCCGCCACCGACGGCACTTGCAAGCAGTTTTTCCTGTAACGTTGAATAACTTCCAACGTATATGGCCTTTACTTCTATGTTTGCGTGCTGGGAATTGAAGGTATCGACTATCTGAGTTAACGTTTTACCGAGGTCTCCGCCCATTGATTCCCAGAAAGTTACAACCGTCTTTGAAAAGATCATGCCGGTCATCAACACAGATATAGCCAGCATCACTACGAGAACCCTTTTCATCGATGATCCCTCCTTTTTTGATGTATTACCATAGCCTTATATTTTACCACACCAAGGTTTCTTCTTCAACATTTCAAAGATCTGATCAAAAGTTTTGTTGATATCACCGGAGGTATCAACAACCAAATCTGCCCTTTTTAAATACTCTTCTCTTTGCATTTGAGAATGTATTCTTTTAAGTGCTTCTTGATAATTAAGGTGATCTCTTAAGATCATTCTTTGAATTCTAATCTCGTCAGGGCAGTCCGCAACTATTACAAAATCGACGCATTTATCCAACCCCATCTCAAACAAAACCGCAGCCTCTACGAATATTAGGTCATTTACGATTCCGAGTTCTTTAGCCTGATTCAAAATTTCATTTGTTATTTTTTGATGTGTTATTTCATCAAGTTCTCTCAACTTTTCTTTATCCGAGAAAACAATTAAACCGAGTTTTTTTCTGTCAACATTTCCATCTAAATCTAAAACGTCTCCGAAATGTGCCACAATTTGCGACTTAACATCTTCACGATCAAGTATTTCATGACCAATTACATCTGCGTCTATAACTGGATAGCCAAGACTTCTGAGATATCTTGAAATAACACTTTTACCTGTTGCAATTCCTCCGGTTATTCCTATCAGATTCATCATCATGCACCTTTATGATTATATACCAACTTATCCACTACGTGAAAGTTAAGAAGGCAAAGTGAGCAGTCACGAGTAAAGAGTGAACGAGAACTAAAAATACCTGCCCAGAGGTTAGATTCAGTAAAGTATGATCACCTAATGTGAGGTTTCTGACTTAAGCGATCTGGCATACAGACTGCAAGCATGAAATGATACCTTGTCCATAATGTCATTCCCAACTTGATTGGGGGTCAGGAATGACGGTGTGAATGATTCTCTCCCCGAACGGAACTATGATATTCAGTTCCATAATTTCCCAGATCTGCTGTCATTCCGGCCTACGAGCCGGAATCGCCTTGGAACTATGAGTTAGTATACTTGATCAACTTTAAATATGAAATATCGTTGGTTCCGGCATTCGCCTTTCGTGACAGCAAATAAGTATTTGTCATTTACCGCTTACTTCTCACTATTCACTGT
>Ga0315298_1002901_pt1 | contig 28034 bp, 20 predicted proteins | sample WHS_1_MG_FD_203077 | JGI IMG/M metagenome (GOLD analysis project Ga0315298, IMG submission 203077) | Extremophilic microbial mat communities from Washburn Hot Springs, YNP, Wyoming, USA - WHS_1_MG | ecosystem: Environmental > Aquatic > Thermal springs > Hot (42-90C) | place: USA: Wyoming... | reverse complement strand
CCCACTTTGTAATCTTCAAGCCCCAGCAGGATTGTGGTACCATTGTCTTGGCCTTTGGCCATGGTGGTAAGACCTCCTCTCGTTTAATTCTGTGCTTTGGGGTTCTTACCACCATAAATTTTTGTGACAACTTTTTCCACACAATCTAAAATACAGCCTCACCATATTTGCCGAAAATTTTGGTAAAACCTATTGATTTTGGTAGCGGCGGTGGTAAAATGGGGACGAAAACAATAAGGGAGGTGTGGATCCGATGAGCTACTGGTTTACCGACCCCTTAATCAAAGGTCTGATACCTTTAGCCACAGCTAGCGCAGTCAAAGGGGCTGCCAGCACATTCATGGTGCCAAGAATCTTCATGGGAGCAAATGCTCTGGGCGAAGCGACCGGGGTGTTGCCTGGCGGTGCCGATGTTATCGCCCGTGTCTGCGCCCGGAAGCGCGGGTTCATAGTCACCGATGAGGTCGCAGTCAGGTTTGCCCCCCGCATCGCCGCCGCTTTCCACAAGCGCGGTTTTGTTACCGAGGTCTGGGACAAGTCTCAGCCGGAGCCACCCATAGAGACGGTGAAAGAATGTGCCGAGGCTATGACGAAGTTCGAGCCCGATTTGATAATCGCCCTCGGCGGTGGCTCGGTGATGGACACTGCTAAAGCGGCCTGGATATTATATGAGAGACCGGACATCACCGACCTAGCTAGCGTCTCCTTCCTAGTGCAGCTTGGCTTGCGGAAAAAAGCCTTCCTCGCCGCCATACCCACCACCAGCGGCACTGGCTCTGAATGCACTGCCATCTCCGTGGTCACCGACACGGCAGCCAAGCGAAAGGTCCCTATAGTTAACGGTGAGCTGCTCCCTGACTTCGCCATCCTGATCCCATCGTTGACCATGGGTATGCCACCCAAGCTCACCGCCGGCACCGGGCTGGACGTCCTTGCCCACGCTATGGACTGTGTGATGTCGCCGGCGAGCAATGACTTCACCGATGCCCTGGGCATTCGTGCCACGCAGATGGTCTTCCAGTACCTGCCGAAGGCTTACCACAACGGCACCGACATGGAGGCAAGGCTGCGGATGCACATCGCCGCCAGCATGGCAGGCATCGCCTTTTTCAACGGCGGCGTTGGACTCACCCATGCTTTAGGGCATTCGCTGGGCAAGGCTTTCGCTGTGCATCATGGTGTTGCTGTAGGTGTGTTTATCCCCTATTCCTTCCAGTTCTATCGCCCGCTCACCGACAAGTACCTTGTGCTCGCCGACGCACTGGGGGTCAGAGAGAAGACCGACGAGAAGAACTTTGCCGGACTCATTGAAAAGGTGCGCAGTCTTATCAAAGAAGTCGGTGTGTCCACTGACCTGAAAGGTCTGGGCATACCCAAGGACGAGTTTGAAAAGAATATGGGCAAACTTGTCCAGTATGCCGTTGAAGACCCCTCTCACTTCCAAAGCCCGCGACCGATGACACCGCAGCAGTGCGAAGCTATCTTTAGATGCGCCTACGAGGGCAAAGACGTAGATTTCTAAGGAGGTAGAAGATGTTCGGGTATCATGGGAAATATTTGCATGTTGACCTCAGCAGCGGAGAGTGCAGGACCATTGAATTGAGGGAAGACCACTTAAAAAAGTTCATCGGCGGCACCGCCCTAGCTGCCAGGCTCATCTACGACAAGGTCAAGCCGGGTATGGACCCGCTTTCGCCAGAAAACCCCTTGGTGTTCGCCGCCGGCGCCTTTCAGGGCACCACCATCCCCATGGCAAGCCGCTCTGCGATAGCCACCGTCTCGCCGCTCACCGGCTACTGGGGTGAGGCCACCACCGGCGGCGTATTTCCCACCAGGCTGAGGGCCACCGGGTTCGATGCTATTTACATCACCGGCAAGGCAGCCAGGCCTGTATATCTCTATGTGAAGGACGGCAAGGCAGAGATGAAGGATGCTTCCCATGTCTGGGGGAAGGACATCTACGAGACGCAGAAGATCCTCAAGGAGGAGCTCAAAGACCCGGAAGTGAGCATCTCCGCCATCGGGCTTGCCGGGGAGAACATGGTGAAGTGCTCCGGTGTGATTAACGACCGCGGCAGGGCAGCCGGGCGCTGCGGTGTCGGAGCAGTGATGGGTTCGAAAAAGCTGAAGGCAGTGGCGGTGAGTGGGAGCGCCAAAATAAGCGTTGCCGATGAGCAGAAGGTCGCTGAACTCACCAGACAGGCCCGTGAGACCATCTCCAACAACTTCACCTCGGTACTCTACCGCGAGTACGGCACCATGCTCTGGGTGGACATGGGGATGGTGATGGGAGATGTTCCCGCCAAATATTTCACCCGTAGCCTCTTCCCGGCACAGAAGGTCACCAGCCAGGCCTTCCGACAGAAATACGTTATGGGCAATTACGCCTGCTATGGCTGTCCCATCGGCTGCGGCAGGCTGATAAGGAACTTCAAGGGAATCCCGGAGGTAGATGGCCCCGAATATGAGACCACCATCGCCTTTGGGCCTTTGTGCTGGAACTTCGATACCGACTCTATAGTGGAGGCAAACCACCTGTGTAATGCCCACGGGCTGGACACCATATCCGCCGGCGTTGCCATCGCCTACGCCATGCACCTGTATGAGAAAGGGATACTTACCAAGAAGAAAGCAGGGATGGAGCTCAAGTGGGGCGATGGCAAAGCGGTGGTCAAGCTTGTGGAGATGATGATCAAAAAACAGGGCTTTGGCGAGCTTCTGGGACAGGGAGTGCGCCGCATGGCTGAGGAGCTGGGCGCCGACCCGGAGGAGGCAGCCCATGTCAAGGGACAGGAGGTACCTATGCACGATGCCCGGGCCTTCTTCGGCATGGCTATCTCCTATGCCACCGGGCCCCGTGGCGCCTGTCACCTGAAAGGCGACTACTACATGGTGGATATCGGCTCCATGGTAATGGAGCTGGGCATACTGCCCGGTGACCGGCACCAGTCCCAGGGTAAAGCCGAACCGGCAGCTAAGTATCAGGCCTACCGGGACTTGTTCGATTCCATGCTGATGTGCAAGTTCGCCCCCTACACCGCCACTCAACTAACTGAGATGCTCAACGCAGTGACCGGCTGGAATTGCACGCCCGCTGACCTGGGCACTGCCGGCGAAAGGTCAATAAATATCAAGCGCGCCATCAGCAACAAGCTGGGGCTCACCAGAAAGGAAGATAAACTGCCGCGCATCTGCATCCAGCCCTTAAACGAAGGTTCCACTGTGGGCAAGTCTCCTGACATGGACACCCTGCTTAAGGAGTACTACGCCTTCAGGAAATGGGACTGGGAGACGGGTAAGCCGACGAAGGAAAAGCTGGTTGAACTCGGGCTTGATGACGTAGCCAAAGACCTCTGGGGGTAGGGGCTAGCACAGGAAGAACAGGCTGGCGGTCGCTGCTATCAGCACACAGCCGAGGGCAATGACCACGTACGCCCACGGCGGCACAGCCGAGGGCACCGAGGTGGGAACGGCAACCAGCTCCAGAGTCTCGGTCTGGAAGCAAAATACCGGACTCCAGTCGCCGGGCGCAGGTCTGCCATTAACCTCCAGGGCGCGCACCCGCCAGAAATAGACGCTATCGAATTTCAGCCAGCCTTCATAGGAGTAAGTTGTCCCCGCGGTGACCACGCTGGAGACGACCCGGCTAAAGTCCGCGTCTTCGGCGAGCACAAACTCATATTTGGTGGCATTCGGCAACGGCGCCCAGGAGAACGACAGCGAGGTTATCGGGCAGCCTGTAGCACCGTTTGCAGGCGCCAGTGGTTGTGCACTGTGATACGGTGCCTCCACTGGCAGTCCTGCTCTCACGGTGAAGCTCTTCACCTCTGACCACGGGCTCCTTATGGTCTCAGTGGTGGCGGCATGGCGCACCCTCACCCGCCAGTAGTAAGTATGGCCGCACTCAAGCTGACCAGCCGCAGCGATGGCTGAGCCCTCCGTGACATACGCTGGCCTGGTGAGCTTACTCCCACCCTGACGGTCGACCAAGTTTGCGGTGCTACCGCCAGCGGGGAAAAATACACAGGGCCTGGTGACGTCCACGGGGAAGAGAAAGCCTTCCCAGGTGTGCTCACCAATCCAGTCGAGGACTCTTATGGTGAAGTTCTTGTCCTTGGCGACCTCGATGTCGTAGCCATCGGCCAGGGAAAGCTGCTCCCAGCAGAAATTTACCTCCTCAGCCCGCCCCGAAACCGGGTCACAGCCTATCTCTCCAGTGGGCAAGGTCACCGGCCCCGAGCGACAGATATTATCCTCAAAAGCGTAGATAACCTGATTAGCGGTGTCCACCGCCCAGAGGATATTCCGCCCGCCTTCGTTGGATACCTTCAAATGCGGCAGATTATGGTTGAAAACCACCAGAGGGTTGAAAGCAGCACCGACAGGCAGGGTGCGGTTCACAATGTCCCACTCAATTTGCGTGAGTTCTCTGTGGCTGGGGTTGAGCGAGCGAGTCACGCCGCCGCTGTACCCAGTGACATTCTCGCTGGAGGCAGCATAGAGTGTCCCTTCCTGCCCCACCACCATCCCCACCACCCGCCGGCGGGCGCCCAAATCGGTGACCACCCTGTCTATTTGCTCCCACCTTCGAGACATGCCAAAGGTCCAGCGCCAGATGCCACCGTCGGCTGCGTTGTCCGAGGCATAGATTGTGCGGTTGGTCTTGTACCTGGCGTCAGCCACCACCTGCACATCGCCCAGGCGGTTGCGGTCATTGCCCACAATGGGACCGATCTCGGCAAAGGTCTCGCCACCGTCCGTAGAGTAGGCCACCCGACCGCGCCGGCTGCCCACCAGCACATGCCCGGCGACGGGCACGCTGAGCATATTTATCTCTGAAACGCAATCGGGGAAGCACGTCACCTCCGGCCTGGCCCAGGTGGCGCCGCCAGTCGCGTCCTTGCGCACCTTGCCCCCGGGAAGGGCAACGTAAATGGTGTCCCTGTCCTCCACGGCAAAATCAATCACCGGACCGGGTACAGGGCGATGGTACCAGGTATTGCCGCGAGTGTACGACACCGCCATGCTATTATACTGTGAGCCAGAATCCCCAACCTCCACCGCATACACGGTGTAGTCGTCCTGATAATGAGGACTCAGCCTGAGTATCAGCCTATCGGTGGTGGTCTCCATCGAGAGCACCCGCCCCCAGTAATGTCCCAGCGGCTCGCCGGCGCTGCGCCAGACGCCTTCGGGACCGTATGGCGTATAGCTTGCTAGAAACAGGCTTTTGGAGTCCGGGGCTGGCGCAATGTCGGAGATGTTAATCGTAGTGTCTATCAGACTGAGCTGCTGCCAGGTATCGCCGTATTCGTAGCTCACTGAAAACGCGCTCTCATCGTTGGCAGTTGTGCCACTGGTGCCGCAGTAAGCCACCGTGCCATCGTAACTCCACCTGACAAAGGCATTGCCCGGCCCCGTGGGGGGCTGGGTAGCTTCTCTCAGCGACGGTGATAAGCCAGGGCCAGGGTAAACGCTATCCGTCCACCACACCTTTACTCGAAAATCTGCTCCCAGCACTTCGCCAGCAACCAGCCTGCCCTGCTCCTTCCTCCCGTAATGAGAAATACTATGAATCCTCCCATAACTACCGCTAAAGCGCGTAACGGTGGGGCTGACGCCCTCTATGCGGTAGATACCAATTTGAACTCCACCGGTAGTACTATCAGTGCTCACGTAAACGCAAGGGCGCATCGGGTTGAAGTCAGCAGGCATATCAACGTCAGCGCCGAGAATCTGGTCCTTATTTGGAGAGGTTCCACCATCTTCCAGCGCTACGGGGTAACCGGTAAGACCCGCGGCAGTGTTCCAGTTTGTGGCATTGTTAGCTATATCACGCCTTCCAATGCTAAGCCGGGTATCAGTAACATTGGCGCTCACGGCAACGATCGCTGAGTCAAGGGAGTAGGTAGGTGAGAACTTTAGTGCCCAGACATCGCCCTGGTTGAGCCCTTGCTCCTGCCAGGAACTGAAAGCCGATGTGCTCCTTACATAGACCCTGCCGTTGCCCCCGTCCCTGGTGCCTACAGCGATATCGCAAACATACTCATCCCCGCTCATATGGTAAACTGACAGAGCTATACAACGGATGTCGGCAGCGGCTGGGGCTGGAAAGGCGGTATCATCCCAGGTGGCGCCGCTATCTTTGGACACATAGACCTTTTTTCTATCTTTGTCCACCACCGCCACTATGCTAGGCCTGTCAGGGCAGACCGCCACCTCTTGTGCCGGCAAGTCTGCACCGGCAGCGACGAGGTTGGCAGCTATCTCCGCCCAGGTGGAGCCTCCGTTTTCTGAGCGGTAGACCCCACCCACCCTGCTATCTATAGCGTAGATGACGCCACCGTGCCCCACAGCTATACGGCTCACCTCGGAATTCAACATAATGATGCAGCCCCTTCTCCCCGGAGTCTCCACCACATTCCATTTGAGCGGCAGCCCCAGCCCCTCACCTGATGCTGGAGACAAAAACAGACTCAGGGATATGATGGCTACGACAGCAAAACCTAGCCAGTACTTCATTCTGCTGCCATCCCCTGGGATGTGGCAAAAAGCATCGGCACCTATAATAAGTACAAAAAGTTAATTTTGTGTTAACATATGGCTCGGAGATGGGACCGACAGTGCGCTCTGTTGGGTTAATAGGTTCTTAACAATCATTGCCTAAAATCTGTGGTAATTTAGGTGGAATAATACTAAAATGCTAGGCAGGTGGCAACGTGAGAAAAGCGCTAATAGCCTTCGGACTTATCGCCGCTCTCCTTAGCGGCCTACTTTTCGGCTGTGGCTCAAAAAACACTTCTAGTCAACCCACGGTCCAGACAGCCACTGTAAAAAAGGGTAACCTCACCGTGGAGATCACCGCCACCGGAAACCTGGCGATGCCCGATTCGGTCAACCTATCCTTCGGCTCATCAGGCAAAGTGCAGGAGGTGCTGGTGGAGATGGGCGACGAGGTGAAGAAAGGGCAGGTGCTTGCCAGGCTGGATACCTCCACCTTAGAGCAGAACCTCATCCAGGCACAGATAAATGTAAAATCGGCTCAGTACGCCCTGGAAAAGGCTAAAGAACCGACCACTACTGCGTCCGGCGACCGTATCCTCTCCGCCCCTGACCCGCTCGACATCGAGATAAAGGAACTCCAGCTTGAACTCGCCAAATTGAGGCTGAAGGAGGCACAGCGGCAGCTCGATGAGGCCACAATAATAGCGCCCTTCGATGGCCTGGTAGCTGTGGTGAACATCTCCAAAGGTGATAGGGTTAGCGAAGGCGCCACCGCCATCCGCCTCCTCGACCCCTCCAAACTCGAGGTGGACGTGCTGGTGAGCGAGATGGACGTGTTCCAGCTCAAGCCCGGGGCACGGGCAACGGTACAAATAGACGCCGTTTCCGGCATCAGTTTTCCTGCCAGAGTGAAGCGCATCTCCCCCGCTGCCACTATCCAGCAGAATGTGGTCAACTATAAGGTGCGGCTGGAACTCATCACCGGCGAGACCGTGGCGACCCAGCAACGCTCACCCTCCGAGATAACCCTGGAGATGCTGCCGGAACAGGTGAGAAAGGCAGTGCAGGAGGGACGGATAACCCTGGAACAGATCAGACAGTGGGTCGCCCAGAGATATCAACAGCAGACAGCTAAGCCAGCTATTTCAATGGCGGACTTCCAGCCCAAGGAGGGACTCACAGTCACCGCCACTATATTTGTCAACGAGAGAAGGGACGTGTTACTGGTGCCCAACGGCGCCATCGTCAAGGAGGGGGGCAAGTCATATGTTCAGGTGGTGAACGGTGAGACCACGGAAAAGAGGGAGGTCGTCACCGGTCTAAGCAACTGGCAGTATACTGAGATAACCGAGGGCGTAAGCGAGGGTGAGCAGGTACTCATCGTCAAGACCGCCTCCTCATCTACATCAAGCTCGACCCAGCAGACCCAGCGTCCCCCGATGATGTTTAGATGATCAAGCTTGAGCGCATAACCAAGACCTACACTCTGGGGAAGAGGGAGCTTCAGGTGCTCAAAGGCATAGACCTCTGCGTGGAGCAGGGGGGGCTGGTGGCGATAATGGGACCCTCCGGCTCTGGCAAGACCACGCTGCTGAACATCATCGGATGTCTGGACAGGCCGACATCCGGAAGCTACCACCTCGATGGCAAAGAGGTCAGTTCCTTAAGTAGCACCGAGCTTGCCGCCATCAGGGCAAAAAAGATTGGCTTCGTCTTCCAGACCTTCAACCTGCTGCCGCGCCTGTCGGCGCTCGCCAACGTGGAGCTGGGGCTCAAATATGCCGGTATAGACGACCGCGACCTGGCTCTGGAGGCGCTGAGACGGGTGGGGCTTGCCGACCGCGCCAATCACCGGCCCACCGAGCTTTCCGGCGGCGAACAGCAGCGGGTAGCCATAGCCAGGGCACTGGCTAAGAGACCACCGGTCATCCTCGCCGACGAGCCGACTGGCAACCTGGACAGCAAGTCCGGGGAGGAGGTGCTTTCCCTGCTCACCGAGCTGCACAAGGAACAGGGCATCACCCTGGTGATGATAACCCACGACCCGGACGTTGCCCGCCGCTGCCAACGCATTATCCGGTTGAAAGATGGCCTGGTGGTGTCCGAGGAGAGGACATGAAAAGGTGGCGCGCTGCAAAGTTGAACAAGAAGTTCAGCAGCCTGAAAAAGTGGCTTGACCCGGTCTACAGCGCCTGGACGAGCATAGTCACACATAAACTGCGCAGCTTCCTCACTATCCTCGGCATCGTCATCGGCATCGCCGCTGTTATTGCGCTCATGTCCATCGGCAGAGGAGCAGAAGCACAGATAATGTCCCGCATCCAGGGTCTGGGGGCTGACCTTATTGGCATCCGTCCCGGGATGGCGATGGCTGGTGGCATTAGGGGCGGCTTTGGCAGCGCCAATACCCTGACGATGGAGGATGCCGAGGCCATCAGGGAGCAAATACCGTACATAGCTGCGCTGGCGCCAACCTTCTCCTCGTACCAGCAGCTTGTTGCCGGCAACCAGAACATGAACGCACAGGTCATCGGCACAGCACCGGAATATATGTTCCTGTACAACCTGGGGGTCGCCGACGGCGCCTTCTTCACCGACTACGAGTACCAGAGGGGTGCGCGTGTGGCGGTGCTTGGTGCTAATGTAAAACAGACGCTTTTTGGCGACGAGTCGCCGGTGGGACAACAGATGCGCATCGGCGGCAATATCGTCCGTGTCATGGGCGTTCTCAAGCCTAAAGGTGCCGTCTGGGCTTCGCCGGACGACGCCGTCATCATCCCCCTCACTGCCATGCAGCAGATGGTCACCCAGCCACGGACGAGCCGCGGCGAGCGCGTGGTTACTTCCATAGCGCTTAAGGTCACCGACCAGAAGCAGATAGAGTTTGTCACCCAGCAGATTACTGATTTGCTTCGCTCCCGCCATCGCATCGCCCCTGGCGCCGAAAACGATTTCAACATAACTTCGGTGCAGGCAGTCACCCAGGCACTGTCCGAGGCCACCAGCACCATGACCCTGTTCCTTAGCGCGGTAGCAGCCATCTCCCTGCTCGTCGGCGGCATCGGGGTGATGAACATCATGCTGGTATCCGTCCTGGAAAGGACCAGGGAGATAGGCATTCTCAAAGCGCTGGGGGCGAGGGAACGCGATATCTGGGGGCAGTTCCTCACCGAATCAGCCTTCCTCACCTTCACCGGCGGCATCATCGGGGTGGTCGTTGGCTGCGGTGCATCGCTGCTGCTTTCCAAGCTGAAGGTGATGACCACACTCCTATCGCCGGACATAATCATTCTCGCTGTGGTGGTGTCGCTGGGAGTGGGACTGTTCTTCGGGTTTTATCCGGCGTGGAATGCCTCCCGCCTCGACCCCATAGAGGCTCTAAGGTACGAGTAGTAATAGTTCAACTCACGGTAGTCCCGCCATCACCGGTGTAAGCTGGCAACTTGACCGTGAACACGCTCCCTTTCCCCAGCTCGCTTTCCACCTCTAGCTGGCCGCCGTGCGCCTCAACCAGCCTCCTGGCAATGGTCAGCCCCAGACCGCTGCCACCCGTAGCCCGCGACCTCGACTTGTCCACACGATAAAAGCGCTCAAAAATATAGGGCAGCTCTTCTTGCGGTATGCCAGGGCCGGTATCGGCAACGCTGACCACAACCTCGTCTTTTGTGCATTTCACCGATACAGCGATTTCGCCGCCCTCGGGCGTGAAGTTGATGGCGTTGCTGAGCAGGTTGCGCACCACCTGTCCTATGCGGTGCGCATCCACAAGCGCCAGCGCTGCGCTCTCGGGCAAGTCCAGCCTCAGCTTCAGCCGCTTATTTGCAATCTGATAGCCCATGGCGCCGGCAACGTCCTGGACGATATCCCCGATATCACAGACCTGCTTCTCCAGCCCCAGTCCACCGGACTCCGCCAGAGCGAGTTCGTGGAGGTCATCAACCAGCCGGGAGAGGAGCTCTACCTCTTCATAGATCAGCTTTATGGTGGCTTCGTCAGGTCTGACTACTCCGTCCTGAATCCCCTCGAGGTAGCCCTTTATATTCGACAGCGGCGTCCTCAGCTCGTGGGCGACATCGGCAACTAACTCACGTCGCAGCTTGTCGGCCTTCTCAAGCTCCGCCGCCATAGAGTTGAAAGTACTGGCAAGCTCTCCAAGCTCATCCCTGGACTTCACCGCGGCTCGCTGGCTGAAATCGCCCTTCCCCAAATTTCGGGCAGCCGAAGCCAGACTCTGCACCGGTGCCGTTATCCTGCGCGACAGGAAAAAGGCAAGCAACAAAGCTAGCCCGATGCCGACAAGTCCACCCCAGACTACCGCCAAGATGATAGAATTGCGTAGCTCCGCTATCCTCTCCTCCCAGACCCGCCAGGCCGCTGGAGGCATTCTGGGTGCAGGCATATTCCCTGGCTCCACAACCAGATAACCCAGCCTCTGCACCCTATCGCCAGCGGACAGAAAAATGGGCAGAAACAGTGGTGGTCGCTCTGACATCTCACCTAGAGGTTCACCCCGTGGCTCCCCCATCGTCCATCTGCGGGCAAATGCGCTGACATCCAGCTTTTGTCCCAGAGATGACTTGCTCGAGTCGGCGACCACCACACCATTTATGTCCACCACCCTCACCCGCCAGCCATATAGCTGTCCCATCTGCTCCACCGAGGACTGCACACCTTCCCAGTCCTGTCTGGCAAGATAATGGCGCAACAGCAGCTCCCTCATCCGCATCATCTGCTCCCCCCTCCTGCCATACTCGTAATGCTGTATCTGGGTGCTAACGGAAGTGCTGATGAACAGAGAGATGGCACCTATGGTGACCACCACCACGGCCAGAAATACCAGGAACAGCTTCCAGCGCAGACTCAGCTTGCTCACGGTTCCACCTCGAACTTATAGCCCATGCCGTAGACAGTCTTTATGCATCGCTCCGCGGAGGTGTCAGCCGCCTTGAGTTTGCGTCTCAGGTTCAAAATGTGCACATCCAGGGTGCGGTCAAAACCGCGGTAGTCCAGCCCCAGGGCCTTCTCGATGAGTTCACCGCGACTGAAGACCTTCCCCGGTTCGCGCACCATTGCTGCCAGAATGCGGAACTCGGTCGGCGTAAGCCGGAGCTTGGTGTCACCGAAGCGGGCTTCTGCGGAGCGGAAGTCAACCGTCAGTTTACCCCACGTCACCTCTGCTGGTCCGCTGAAGAGCTCATCACGGCTGCTGCGTCGCAGTATCGCCTGCACCCTTGCCACCAGCTCTCTGGGGCTGAAGGGCTTCACCACATAATCATCGGCGCCGCAATCGAACCCCTGAAGCCTGTCCGATTCGGTGACCTTGGCGGTAAGCATAATCACAGGCACGTCTGACTCCAGTCGAACCTTCCGACAAACGCTCAAGCCATCCATACCGGGCAACATAATGTCCAGGATTATCAGGTCAAACTCTTCTTGCCGCGCTTTCTCCAGTCCAGCACAACCATCGTGGGCAACATCAACGCTGTACCCCGCCCGCTCTAGGTACAGCCTCACCAGGTCAGCGGTCTTCCGGTCGTCCTCCACCACCAGGACCCTTTTCGGCTTACTGGTCGTCCTCATAATAGTGTGTTAAACGGAATGAATGCTCTCAGTAGCATTATTGTATACGATTGTTAAGAACGGGTTAAGAAACGAGGCACTCGTCGCCGTGGCAGCGCGAGGGTCACAATTTGCGGCCTTGCCCTTCGCCAGTCTAGCTACGAAGTCTTTTCACCTTTTCCACGATTCTGGGCAGAATTTGAGCAAGCCGTCCCTGGATGAGGTAATCGGAGATGCCCTCGCGGGTCAGCGGTGTGGGCTCAGCGTTGACCTCGATGATGACCGTCCTCTTTCCCTGCTCGCCGGAAAACAGTCTTGAGCCGGCTCTCCGGTACCGCGCCACGCGGGGTAGTTCGGCAAAGGGATAGACAACCGCCGAGGTACCGCAGATGAGCATTAAATCACAGCGGTGTGCCTCTTCCAGGCTGGCATGGGCGACATCAGAGGGTATGGGCTCATTGAAGTGTACCACATCGTCCTTTATCGGCGACTTACATTCCTTGCACCTCGGTGGCAGCTTATCTTCGGCAAGAAGCTGGTGGAGGTCGTATTCCTCATACCTGAAGCGCATGCCACACGACGGGCACCTCAGCTTGTAGATACTGCCATGGTACTCGAACACTCTCTGGCTACCAGCCTTTTCATGCAAGCCGTCTATGTTCTGCGTGAGCACGCTCTTGATTATCCCCATCTTCTCCAGTTCGGCAAGGGCGTAGTGCGCCGGGTTGGGCTTCGCCTCGCGCAGGTTGCCCAGAAGCGAGGTGCCCATCGTCAGCCTCTCCTTCCAGTACTGCCCCGGGTCCCTGAGGAACCTGAAATACGTCTCGTATGCCCTCCTTTCAGCCTCCGGGTTCTTCGTCCAGATGCCATCGGGACCGCGGAAGTCGGGTATGCCGGAGTCCGTGGAAATGCCAGCACCGGTGAGGGCAATGGCATAGCTGCTAGCAGCTAAGTCCTGAGCGGCGCGTTCGATCAATTCCTCGATGTCGCTCATCACGGCGCCCCCTGCATTTTTTTAGCACCTGTACGCGGTGATGTCAAACAATCACTACCTTTCGCCGCCAGCCGGGCACACTACTGTTCTGGTTTTTCGCCACGGGTGCGGCTGCGGAGCTGGTCAAGAGTATATGGGGCTGCCCCCTCGCTCCGCCCCAGCCGCCCCAGAGCATTGAGCTGACGGTGGTAAGCGAAGGTGGCATCAAGGTTCCATGCCATCAAAGCATGCGTATTGAGCGCTTCCTTGAGAATCATCATGCCGTCGGCGGGCACCTCAGCCATCTCCTTTGCCATCTTCCACACCTCCTCCTCCAGCTTGTCCGGCGGCACAGCCTTGTTCACCAGACCGATGCGTTCCGCCTCCTTGCCAGTGATAAGTCGGCTGGTGAACAGCAGCTCCTTGGCCTTGCGCAGCCCCAGGATGGTCACCCATAATGGCATGCTGGTCACCCCGCCGCCGCGAGTTGCCGGATGTCCCAGTATGGCATCCTCAGCGGCAATGGCAACATCGCAGCACATCTGCAGATAGCACCCGGCGGCTAAACAGTAGCCATGCACCTGGGCAATAGTTGGCTTGGGGAAATTGAATATCCTTAGGTAACGGGCACTGATGCCACGCAGCGTCTTCAAGGCATTGCCTATCGTCCAGCGGTCATAGCCTTCGGGGATGCTGATGTAGGGGCTACCCGTAAGGTCGTAACCGGAACAGAATGCCTTGCCGGTGCCTTTGAGAATGACCACCCTGACCTCCGGGTCGTTTTCAGCCTGGTCAAAGGCGGCGTCCAGGTCCCTGAGCAAAGCGTGGTTTAAGGCGTTGCGCTTGTCCGGACGGTTCATGGTGATGGTGGCGATGTTTTCTTTCACCTCGTAGAGTACGGTTTCTAAATTCATGATGACCCCCCTTAATGATATTCCGCGACGCGACAATTCTAGCATATACCACAGCGGCGAGGAAAAAGCCCCGTTTGACAGGGAGTAAAGGTGTGTGATAGCCTCTGTTCCAGAGACGGCAATGTTGGGTAGACAGGTCGAAGGGTCTGAACATTCGGGCGGGACGGAAAACGGCGGGGAGAAAGAAAAGTGTCTCAGCCACATGAGCGAACAGAGCTACAACCACAATGTCACGGCCGAAAAGAACGATTTCAGTAATTGGGTGCGATATGCGTTCGGCGATGTCAGGCTGGCAAACGAGCTGGCCCGTAGCCGTAACAGGGCTGATGTTGCCAGGATATTGAACAATAGGATTTCGTGGCTTCAGAGGAAGCTGCTTTTGAAGATCTGGTCGGCGCCCTGTGGTTGACTCAGCGGCGCAAAATGGTTTTAAATATTAGCGCTAAATGACGGCTACCTCGAATTACCGCGCTGGACTGCAATCGCTGGCACTGGCGTTGATTTTTATGCCGGAGCCGGTAAGCACTGTGGTCGGCCTTGCCCTGCTGGCTGTCTCCCGCACAATAGAGACGCCGAGGCCGAACAACTTCCACCGTCTCAGCAACGGCATCAGCGACCACTTCGACTATAAACTCGCGATGAGAGGCGACTCCACAATCGCCGTGGAGTTCAAGCCCAAGAGACACGGTCAGTTGCCCAGGACATACCCCAGGGTCGCCAGGCTACAGGACAACCCCGAAGCCCTGAAATCGCTCCAGGAAAAGGCACAGCTTCAACTGCGGAGTAGGATGGTGACGTCTTCAGTACTGGAGCCCGCAGGACTTCCAAAACCTCCGGTGCGGCTGCACCCCCGGCTTGCTCCGGGTAGCCTGTCGGTCCCCCCTATCATGGGCAGGTCTTCCACCCGTGCCGAGGGACACAGGAAAAGCAAGCTCTAGCCGCCTTGCGGCAACGACAACTTTTGATGGCGCTATTCATAGTCGGGAGACGAATAGGTGACAGGTAAATTCGCGGCAATAGACCTCGCACCCCTGTTCCAGCCGCAGTCGGTCGCTATCGTCGGTGCCTCCCGGGACGAGCTGAAGTCCGGTGGCATGTTTATCTCCAGCCTGCTCAAGGACGGCTATCGGGGTGCCATCTACCCGATAAACCCCAAGGAATCGGAAATTATGTCCCTCAAGTGTTACCCGAGCGTCAGCGACGTACCCGGCGAAGTTGACCTGGCGGTCATCGCCATACCGGCGCGGAATGTACCCCAGGCGATGGCTGACTGTGCTCGCAAAAAGGTGAAGTTCGCCATCGTGCACAGTGCCGGCTTCGCCGAACTCGGAGGTGAAGGGAAAGAGCTGCAGCGGGAAATGGTGGAGATAGCCCGAAGCGGCGGCGTGCGGGTGGTGGGACCCAACTGCATGGGGCTGTTCTCACCAAGGGCGAGGATCAACACTATATCCCCCCATACCAGGGTGGCGATGGAGCCCGGCGGTGTGGCTTTTGTCGGGCAGAGCGGGTGGGCGAGTGAGAACATGGTGCTCCTGGGCACCGAGCGTGGGCTGCGCTTTAAGGGGATAGTTAGCATCGGCAACCAGAGCGACCTCTCCATCGAAGACTTTCTGGAATTCTTCGGCAACGACCCCGAGACCGGGGTCATCTGCTTCTACATCGAGGGACTGAAGCAGCCGGAGCGCTTTTTTAAGCTGGCGGAGAAGGTCTCCCCGCACAAGCCGATAATCGTCTGGAAAGGCGGCAGCTCGGAGGCTGGGGCTAAGGCCGCGATGTCGCACACCGCCTCGCTCGCAGGTAGTTATGCCGTCTTTGCTGCCGCCTGCAAGCAGAAGGGCGTCATACTGGCCGAAGGTCTGGCAGACCTTTTAGACCTGGCAGCGGCATTCTCGGCGCCACACCTGCCGCGGGGGAGGGAGGTGGGATTGCTTATCGAGGCTGGTGGCGGCGCTGTTGCCAGTGCCGATGCCTGTGCCAAGGAAGGACTGAAGGTCTCGCCCTTGCCACAGCACATTCAGCGGAGACTGCTTGACTTCCTCAAGGACAGAATACCCCCGTCACCGAACCTGAAAAATCCGGTGGACCTGGTCTGGGTCCCATTCGGCGAGGCGAACCTCATCTACAGCACCTGCCTAGAGATCATGGTCGAGGCGGTTGATGCCTGCCTCACTATATGCTACGCCTTCCTCGAGGACGAGGGCTTCCTGTCGCGGCTGGAACAAATCCGCGATGCAGCACAGAAGCCCATCATTGTGGTGCCGGGACATTCCAATGAGCAGCAGAAGGGGATGACGCTGGCGACAAAGCGCGGTATACCGGCATATGCTATGCCGGAGAACGCGATAAAGGCGCTTGGCGCCATGGTAAGAAGGGCAGAATACCTAAAAAGCCTGCAGGCTTGACGGGCGCGGGTCCTAGAGCTCCAGACCAGCACGGTAGCCCTCTGCCACCGCCTCCCTTATTCCCCGCGGCATTACGCAGTCGCCAACACGAACCAGTTTAGGTACCTTCCCCTTGAGCAGCTTTGCCAGTCCATCGTTGGGCATGGCGCCGGCAGCTACCACCACAGTGTCCGCCTCCACCAGTCGCCTGTTGCCTTCGCTATCCCGTATCACCACACCTTTTTCTGTGACCTTCTCGTATGCCACCCCGGTGAGGATGGCGGCACCTTTGACATGCAGCCGCTCCAGCATCGGCTCCCTTATCGAACGGTTGACCCTGGTTGCCAGCCTAGTCCCCCGCCTCATAATAGTCACTTTCTTTCCCCTGTCCAGGAGAAACAGCGCCGTCTCGCAGCCGACAAGCTCGCCGCCGATAATCGCCACGCGCTCACCGGTATCAGCACCGCCCAGCACCTGGCTTGCCAGCAGCACATTCTTGCCTTCGATGCCGGGGATGTCCGGGATGAGGGGCCGGACGCCCGTTGCCAGCACCACTACATCGGGCTTAAGAGCAGCAACTAATTCAGGGGTGAACTCCTGCTTCAGCTTCACCTCCACGCCAAGCTTATTTACCTGCGTTATGAGATATTGCCGGTAGTCCTCAATTGTGTCCTTGAACGGCGGCTTCGCCGCCAGTATGAGCTGCCCACCCAGCTCATCGGCCTGCTCAAACAGCGTGACCTCGTGCCCTCTCTGCGCGGCTACAATTGCCGCTTGCATACCGCCAGGACCACCGCCCACGACCACCACCTTCTTCTTTCGCCCCGCCGGCGGCGCCGACTCCCGCTCCCTGCCCAGAGTTGGGTTAACGGCGCAGCAGACACCATTCCCCCTCCTCCTTCCCACGCTATCCAGACAGTAAAAGCAGCGCAGACACGGCCTGATGTCCTCGAGCCTGCCACTGGCTATCTTCTCTACCGTATGGGCATCAGCAAGGAGCTGCCTACCCAGAGCGATGAAGTCCGCCCTCCGCTCGCGGAGCGCCTGCTCACCAAGCTCTGGAGTAATCCTGCCCACGGCAATGACCGGCACCGAGACCACCTTCTTCACTGCCTCAGCGTACTCGATGAAGGCGCCTGGCTGTTGTGCCATGGGTGGGCGTCGGGCAGTGCCCACGGCGTGTGCCGAGACATGTATGGCGTCGGCGCCCGCCTGCTCCGCCAGCTTCGCCACCACCTTTGTCTCCTCCAGCGTGATGCCGCCCTCTACATTCAGCTCCACGGCGCTCAGCCGGCACCACAGAGGGTAATCCCGTCCCAGCCTCGAGCGTATCGCCCTGATTATCTCCACGAGAAACCGCGCCCGGTTTTCTATGGTGCCGCCATACTCGTCCTGACGCTTGTTAGACAACGGCGACAAAAACTGGCTCACCAGATAGCCATGGGCGCCGTGTATTTCCACACCATCGAACCCGGCCTCCCTGGCGCGCCAGGCGGCCTCGGCAAAGCGGTTGACCAGCCGTTTGATCTCATCTGCTGTCAGCTCTCGCGGCACCTCGCCGTCGCGCCCGGCAATAGGAGAAGGTGCCACCGGTTTAAAGCCGGTAAGACGGGATGAAGTCTGCCTGCCGGCATGGTGGAGCTGTATCGCCGCCCTGGCGCCATGGCGCTTAATGGCACTGGCCAGCCTGGCAAGCCCGGGGATAAAGTTGTCGTTATCAATGCCTATTTGCCTCGCCAGTCCCCTCCCCACAGGGGCATCGATACAGCTTATCTCCACTATGATAAGCCCTGGTCCCCCCTTCGCTCTCTCCTCATAGTAAGCTATCAGCCTATCGGTTACCGAGCCGTCCTCGGAGGCATAGCCGGTAGCCATCGGCGGCATGACGATGCGGTTCTTAATCTCTAAGGTGCCGATCCTTCCCGGCTGGAAAAGCCTTTCAAATCTTGTTGCAGCCATACGAAGCCCCTCCTTGTGCTGTGGTAGGGAAATGATGACGCCGTAATTTAGCACAACTGCCACCGCGGTTCAACCACGGCGGTTGAAACCATCACATGGGGAACGATATGCGGCTCGAAGAGGTAAGAAAGGCCTACGACTTCGGTAGCACGGCGACGCCGATGACACGGGGGCCGACATGGGTACCGATAACGGGGCTTACCTTCAGCCAGCGAACGCGCTCCCGGGGAAATTTGGCACTGAGTTCCTGCGCCAGCATATCTGCCTCGTCAGGTGTCATCGCATCTTCGATCGCCAGCTCCTCGATGGCAGGGAAGCTGAAGACAAAGTCGCGGAGATGCTCCAGCGCCTTCGCCCGGCACCTCACTCTGGTCACCCCCACAGTGATGCCGTCCTTGAGCGAGAGGATGGGGTTCAGCTTCAGAGTTGAGCCCAGGAACGCCTGCGCCTTACCGATGCGCCCTCCGCGCTGGAGGTACTCCAGCGTATCGAAGGCGATGCGCAGGTCAACCTTCTTCATGCTCTCAAATGCCACCCTTTTAACCTCCTCCATGGTGGCACCAGCCTTAGCCGCCTTGGCGGCAGCTATCACCACCAGCCCTAGTCCGCTTATCGCCAAGTATGAATCGACCACCTCAACGCGGCACCCCTCCCCCACCATCTCCTTGGCATCCAGTGCAGCCTTATAAGTGGCGCTGAGCTTCGACGATATGGTGATAGCGAGCACCTCCTTGCCCTGCCTGGCAAGCCTCTCATAGACCTCGGCGAACTCACCCGGGCTGGGTGCCGAGGTGGTGGGTAGCACTTTGCTCGCCGGCAACCGACGGTAGAACTCTTCCGTGGTGAGGTCAATACCGTCCTTGTAGGTCTCGGTGCCGAAATGAACATTGAGCGGCACCACGGTTATGTCCAGCTCCTCAACAATCCTCGGGGTCAGGTCTGAGGTACTATCGGTGACGATTGCCACAGCCATGACACACCTCCACTACAGCGGTCTCAGTTCCTCGATAATCCCGCTCGCTCTCTGTTCCGGTGACAGGGACGATGCCCCTTCCTGCAAGAACTTTCCCACCACGGAATGGAGGCCCTGCCACAGTCGGGCATGTTCAGCCAGGAACTGCCGTCCCTTCTCTGTAATCTGGTAGTAGCGCCTGCCTCTCCCCTGAGTAACCCGCCGCCACTTCGATATCACCAGTCCCCTTTTCTCCAGCCGCAACAGCGCCGGATATACCGTGCCGTTCCCGAACTTGAGGTAGCCACCAGCCCTCTTCTCCAGCTCTTTAATAATCTGGTAGCCATACATCGGCAGCCGGCTGACTAAAGAGAGCACCACCAGGTCCACAACCCCCTTCAGCCACTGTTGTAGGTAACGCATGTGGTACCTCGCTTAGCGATGTTTTGCAATGCGACCTATTATAAACACATATGACCTATCCCTGTCAACAGGAGGCTGTGCGGTATACGCGGACTCAGCCGGCCAGTTGGGGTACCCAGCAACCGGGGTCGGTCGCCATCATATCGCCGGTTTCCTCGTACGCCCTGCCCCGACAGCCGGAGCAGGTGACCTTATACATACACCGCCCACATTCCCCTTTTAGCAGCTCTCTCTGCCGCAATTGTGCCAGCACAGGCGAGTCTTCCCAGATAGAAACTATGCTCCGTTGCCTGATATTGCCAAGGTCTATCTGAAGCAACATGCAGGGGTTCACCTTGCCATCACACTGCACCATCACATAGCCCATAGGCATACCGGCAGCACAACCCCTGCCGTAGTATGGAATCCGCCTCAGCAGCTCGGACGGAAAGTGTCTGGGCTTGACCTGCTTCTGCTGTAGCAACAGGGGGTACATGGGGCAACCTGGCACCCTGATAACGATGGGGCAGTCCACCTGGAGCTCGGCAAGCAGTTCCATAGCCTCTCGTCGTTCTTCGTTGCTCAGCACCTGCTCCCTGCACTCCTTCCTCGCCCGCCCCGCAGCCACCAGGTCAAAGAGTTCGGCGGCGTCTGCGCCGTATTCTACAGCCATGCCCACTAGCTCCTTAACTTGCCGCAGCGTGTCTTTTCGAATTACGGTGTTGAATTGGAAGGGAAGCCCCACCTTCTTGCAGGCCTCGACTCCTCTCAAGGTCTGGTCGAAGGCACCCGGAACACCTCGAAATGAATCATGCGTCTGTGCGTCAGCGCCATCAACGGATATCGCCACCGCCATAACACCGGCCTCTTTCATCTTCTTCGCTGCCGCTTCGTCAATCAGGGTACCATTGCTGCCGATGGTGGTCCTTATCCCTCTGGCAGAGGCATACCTGATAACATCGAAGAGGTCCTCGCGGCATAGCGGCTCACCCCCATCTATGATGAGCAACCCAATACCCCAGCTCGATAGGTCATCAATGAATCTGAAAGCCTCCTCGGTGGACAGTTCATCCGGTGCCGCCTGCTCCACTGACTCGCTATAACAGTGCTTGCATTTCAAGTTGCATTTCTGGGTGATGCTGTGGGATACCATGAACGGCGGTTGCAATTGCCTGCCTCCTTTACCAGCGGTGCCGTAGTCAGGACCGTATCCGGTACCCGGGGCATAGTCCGCCCCGGGGCGCGGCTAGTCTAGCATAGCCGTAGCTACCTGTCAACGAGATGTACTCGTCCAGTAGATCGGTGACACCTGACCTCACCCGGCCTCTCCCCTGACGGGAAGGACTCCCCTCACTCTAACTCTCTCCCACAAGGAGAGAGAACCTTTCCCACTTGATGTTGGACTTTCTTCCTTCTTTCCTCTCCCATCAAGGGAGAGGAAAGGTTCTCTCTCCCCTTAGGGTTAGAGTGGGGGCGTATGCCCTTTTGGGCTAGAGGTTGGGTGAGGAGACTAATCTACCGGGCGAGCACGTCGGCTTGACGCCGGGGTGATATTGGACTACACTAGAAGATGTGTACAGAACCTGGCTGGTGCCGTTCCCTGGTTCGGCACCCTCTTGGGGGGAGACCGGAAGCATAGGGGTTTTCCCTGGCGACACGGGAAGAGAGGTCTTGTGCCGCAGAGACTGCAACAGAACAGGTCACAGTAACACAACAAGGAGGCATGGAATTGGCTCTAGCGGACAAGACCCTTACCTGCTCCGAGTGCGGGAGGACGTTCATCTTCACCGTCGGTGAGCAAGAGTTCTATCGGTCGCGAGGGCTACAGAACGAACCCGGTCGCTGCCCCGAATGCCGGGCAGCCAGGCGACAAAGTCGTTATCGCGGTTATGGTCAATCGAGGACGATGTACCATGCGGTCTGCGCCAACTGCGGCGCCGAGTGCGAGGTACCTTTCGAGCCCAAGGATGACCGCCCGGTTTACTGCAGCACCTGCTATGCCGACAAGAAACGCAAGTAGCGGTTAGACAAAAAACAGCGCCCTCAGCTACTCCCCCGCTGAGGGCGCTGTCTGAGGGAAATGAACGCAGGTATCTGCCAGATAAGGCTCCACCTTCATGGGAGCCAGTCGCTCAAAGACAAAAGGCGAATAGTCAAGTCCATTATCACGCGACTGCACAACCAGTACAATGTCTCTATAGCCGAGGTCGGTGACCTCGACTTACGGCAACTGGCAACTCTGGGCATCGCCTGCGTCAGCAACCATGCCCAGCATGTGGACGATATCCTCAACCGGGCGGTAAACTTCATCGCCCAGAACTACCCCGAGGTGGAAATAGTGGAGCGGGCGATCGAAATCCTGCCCGCTCCGTAATAGCGGCGGCGGGCTTAGTTATGTACGCTGACGCCTTCATCCACCATCTCACCACCCACCCGGAATACAAACAGCAGATAGTCCATATCCAGCATGTTCCGCCCCGTGAGCCTAAGTTCGGCGCACTGGAAAGACCACTCCACCCCAGTCTGGAAGCCAGACTCAAATCCCTGGGCATAAGCTCGCTTTATAGCCATCAGGCTCAGGCAATAAACACCGCCCGTAACGGCAAAAATATAATGGTGGCCACCGCCAGCGCCAGCGGTAAGACGCTGTGCTACAATCTGGCGGTGCTACAGAGCCTGCTGGAAGGCCGGCCTGCCTGCGCCCTCTACCTGTTCCCCACCAAAGCACTGGCACAGGACCAGCTGCGCAGTCTCCGTGAGCTCGCCTGTCCCGAGCTGGTGGGCTATACCGAATGCGCCACCTTCGATGGCGACACACCCCTGGCGGAACGCAGAGAGATAAAAAAACGGGCTAAAATCGTGCTCACCAACCCCGATATGCTGCATGTGGGCATCCTGCCGAACCACGGCTCCTGGTCGCGGCTGTTCCGCAATCTGAAATACGTAGTGGTAGATGAGGCACATGTCTACCGCGGCGTGTTCGGCTCACATGTGGCAAATATCTTGCGGCGCTTGCGCCGCATCTGTGCCATCTACGGCTCCAGCCCCCAGTTCATCTGCTGTTCTGCCACTATCGCCAACCCCGGCGAGCACGCCCAGAGGCTGGTGGGGCTGCCCTTCGAGGTGATAGCCGACGATGGCTCGCCCTCCGGGGGCAAGCTGTTCGTCTTCTGGAACCCACCCCTAGCCGAAAAGAAGGTGGGCAGACGCAGCGCCAACTCCGAAGCCACGTTCCTGTTCACCGAGCTCGTCCGCAACAATATCCGTAGCCTGGTGTTCACCCGCACACGTAAGCTCACCGAGCTCGTCTACCTTTACACCAGAAACCAGCTCGAGCCAGAGCTTGCCCAGCGCATCAGCCCCTACCGCGCTGGCTACCTTCCTGAGCTACGCCGCCAGATAGAGAAGGCGCTTTTCCAGGGCGAACTCCTCGGTGCCGTAGCCACCAACGCCCTGGAACTGGGCATTGACATCGGTGACCTCGAGGCGACGGTGCTGGTAGGTTACCCTGGGAGCATCTCCAGCACCTGGCAGCAGGCGGGACGCAGCGGCAGACGGGGCGGTAGCTCTCTCAGTTTCCTTATTGCCCACGATGACCCCCTCGACCAGTACCTGATGAACCACCCCGACCACTTCTTTGGCAGCAACTTCGAACACGCACTGACAAACTGGGAGAATCCCAACATACTCAAGCCACACCTCCTCTGCGCCGCGTGGGAAAGCCCATTGGTTGAAGCCGACAGTCAGTTCTTCGGCGATGTGCTTAAACATGCCATCACTGAGCTTGAAACAGAGGGCAAGCTGAGGAGAGTCGATTCCAGATGGTACCTGTCGCCCCGCGTTGCCCAACCGGCACCTGAGATAAATATCCGCTCCAGCTCGGGCGAGGTCTATGCCGTCCTCGATGCCTCGCAGGGATATGCGCTGCTGGAGACCGTTGAGGCCAGCGTCGCCTTCTTTCAGATACACCCCGGAGCTGTATACCTCCATCAGGGCGAGAGCTATGTGATACAGGAGCTCGACCTGCAGCGGAAGCTCGCCATCGCCACCCCTGCCGACGTCAATTACTACACCCAGACCAAGGAGATTATTGACATCAGCATCGTCAGCAAGCTATCGGAGAAGACCTGTGCCGGGGTGAAGGTGTGCTTTGGCGAGGTGGAGGTGACCAACAATGTCGTGGGCTACAAGAAGAAGATGCAGTTCACCGAGGAGGTCATCGGCGAGGAGCCGCTCGACCTGCCGCCAATCCGCTTTTTCACCCAGGCACTGTGGTTCGACGTACCGGAGAAAGCCATGGAACAGATAGCAGGGGAGGGACTTGACCTCGCCGGCGGCTTGCACGCCGCCGAGCATGCCGCCATCGCCATACTGCCGTTGTTCGCCCTCTGCGACCGCAATGACATCGGCGGTGTCTCCACACCGCTTCATGCCGATACCGGAAAGCCACAGATATTTATCTACGATGCCTATCCCGGTGGCATCGGCATCGCCCAGAAAGGCTACGAGGTCATCGAGCAATTATGGAGGGCGACCTTAGAGACAGTCCGGAGTTGCCCCTGTGAGGAGGGCTGCCCCAGTTGCGTCCAGTCACCAAAGTGCGGCAACAATAACGAGCCGCTGGACAAGAGAGCCGCCATCACCCTGCTCCAGGCATTGACATCGTCACGGGAGTCTGTGGAAAGGATGGCACCCTGACGGGCACCCGCCGTATCCCGAGTCCGTTCAGGCAGGTCGGCAGGACGTGTAGGACATAGCATAAAGATCCTCCCCTGTGCGGGCGACTCATCTTCCTACATCCACTCTCCCCTATGCGGGAGAAAGCTACCTCCTTTATTCTCTCTCCCGCGGGAGAGAGTTAGAGTGAGGGGATACTTTCACCCTTACCTTCACCCTCACCTTAGTCCTCTCCCATCAAGGGAGAGGAGGGAAGGTACTCTCTGCCCTCGCGGGAGAGGAAAGAGGCTCTCTCGTTAAGGGAGCAGGAAGTGGTGCACTTCCGGAGGGAGATACCAAAGTACCCCCTTTGCTTCTTGACTTTTTCGGACAATTTTGCGAACATCGTGGGCGAAAGTCCTCCGACGCAATAGCCGGAACTCAGGGAGGAGGTGGTTATGACAGATGACTTGGCTTCCGGTATCCAGCCTCAAGGCACAAGCCTGAGACAACTGCTCGAGGGGCTAAACCCGCACGACCACCTGTGTCTCATCTATGAGTCACCACAGGAGCGAATAGCTGTTGCCGTGCCCTTCCTTGCCATCGGTTTAAAGCGCGGTGAGAAGTGCACCTACATTGTTGATACCACCGCCGCCGATGAGATCCGCAGCCACCTTAAAGAAGAGGGGGTGGATGTCGCCGCGGCAGAAAGAACAGGGCAGCTTTCCATCCTTCACGAGAGCAAGGCCTACACCAGAGGTGGCTTCTTCGACCCCGACGCGATGGTCGCCTTCCTCGTCGAGGAGATGGAGAAGGCGCTGGCACAGGGTTACCCCGCACTCCGGGTGACCGGTGAGATGAGCTGGGTGCTGCGTAATCTCCCCGGCTCGGAGAAGCTCCTGGAATACGAGGCAAAGCTGAACCGGGATTTCTTCCCCAGATATCCCGCCCTCGCCATATGCCAGTACGACCGCTGGAAATTCGATGCTGAGATAATTAAGGGCGTGGTGATGACCCATCCACTGCTCATCAGGGGCAACCGCGTGTACCAGAACTTCTACTACGTACCGCCCGAAGACTACCTCGGTGGCAAGCTGGCTGAGGTGGAGGTGCGGCACTGGCTTAACAACCTTGAGCGGGAACAGAGGACACAGACCGAGCTGAGACAGAGCGAGGAAAGATACCGTGTCCTCACCGAAAATTCTCCCTTGGGTGTGCTGGTGGTCGTCCCGGGCTTCCGCATCGTCTACGCCAACCCGGCCATGACCGAGATAACCGGTTACAGCGTTGCCGAGCTGCTTTCATTGCCGCCGGAAAAGGTGCAGGCGTTGGTGCACCCGCAAGACCGCGCTATGGTCTGGGGACGCTTCCAGCAGCGGCTTGCTGGTGAGGACGTGCCACCGCATTATGAATTTTGCGGCATCCGCAAGGACGGCAAGGTAAGGTGGCTGGAGATGTATGCCACCCGCATCGAGTACAATGGTGCCCCCGCGGTCCTGGCAGCTATGCTGGATGTCACCCAGCGCAAACGGCTGGAAAAGGCGCTTCAGGACTCCGAGACCCGCTACCGCCGTCTCTTTGAGGCCGCCCTGGACGGGATACTAATCCTCGATGGCGACAGCGGTGAGATAATTGACGCCAACCCTTTCCTCAGTTACAGACTGGGCTATAATCTCGAGGAGCTTCAGGGAAAACATCTCTGGGAGGTGGGCTTCATCGAGGACGTCGAGAAAAGCAAGGCTACCTTCGAGGAACTCAAGAGAAAGGGCTATGTACGCTATGAACACCTGCCACTACGCACCAAGGAGGGACGGAGAATCGATGCCGAGTTCGTGTGCAACGAATACGAGGCTGGTGGCCGCAAGTTCTTCCAGTGCAACATCCGCGACATCACCGAGCGCAAAAAGCTGGAAGAGGAGCTGAGGAGGTCTGAGGAAAGGTTCCGCACCGTGCTGGAAGAGGTGGACGAGGGGTATTACGAGACGGACTTGAGAGGCAACTTCACCTTTGTCACCGACGCCATATCACGCCAGCTCGGCTATTCTAAAGAAGAGCTCATCGGCATGAACTACCGCAAGTACATCCCTGAGGAGGAATGGGACGCGGTGTTCAAAGCCTTCAACGGCGTTTACCGCACCGGTCAGCCATTAAAACGGCTTAGCATGACCCAAATCACCAAGGATGGCAGGAAGATGTTTGTCGAGGATACCGTTTTGGTGCGGCGGGACGAGAAGGGTGAGATAGTCGGCTTCCGCGGCGTCAGCCGCGATATCACCGAGCGCAAGCAGTTGGAGGAGGCACTTAAAGCCAGCGAGCAGGAGAAGTCCATCGTCCTGAGCACGGTGCAGGAGCTTATCCTCCGCCAGGACTTGCAGCATAAAGTCCTGTGGGCAAATCGGGCTGCTGCCCAATCGGTGAATTCGACCCCGGAGCAACTGGTGGGGCGCCACTGCTACCAAATATGGCACGGGCGGAGCACCCCATGCACGGGCTGTCCGGTGGCAAAGGCAAGGGAGACCGGTGAGCCACAAGAAGGCGAGATGTCCACCCCTGACGGCAGAATATGGCTCGTCCACGGCTACCCGGTCAAAGATGCCAGCGGTAAAGTGACGGAACTCATCGAGGTCACCCTGGAGATCACCGAACGCAAGCGGTCACAGGAGATGTATGAGACTATCCTCCGTACCACTATAGACGGCTTCTGGCTGGCAGATATGGAGGGACGTTTTCTAGAGGTCAATGATGCTTACTGCCGTCTGACAGGCTACTCGCGTGAAGAACTTTTGAGGATGACGATCAGGGATGTGGAGGCAATAGAGACCCCGGAGGAGACGTCCAGACGCATCCAGAAGATACAACAGGTGGGGTATGACCGTTTCGAAAGCCGTCACCGCTGTAAAGATGGCAGGGTTGCCGACGTAGAGGTCAGTGTAAGCTATTTACCGGGAGACACCGGGCGGATGGTAGTATTTGTCCGCGACATCACCGAGCGCAAGAAGGCTGAGGAGGCATTGAGACAGTCCGAAGAAAGGTACCGCACCCTGGTGGAAAACGCCGCCGAAGCTATCGCCGTCATGCAGGACGGCATCATCAAGTTAGCCAACGCCAAGGTGACCGAGATCACCGGCTATACTATGGAAGAGTTGAACTCCATGCCCCGCGGCGCAGTCGTCCACCCCGACGACCGCGACCGGGTGATAGGCTACCACGAACGGAGACTGCGGGGCGAAGAAGCCCCGACTGATTACGAGTTCAGGATTATAGACAAGCAGGGCAACTTGAAGTGGCTGGAGAGGCGTGTCGCCCTGATTACCTGGGAAGGCAGGCCGGCGGTGCTGGCGCTGGACACGGATATCACCGAACGCAAACGGGCAGAGGAGCAACTGAAAATGTCGGAACAAAGATATCGCACCGTACTTGAGGAGGCGGACGAGGGCTATTTCGAGACCGACCTCGGCGGCAACATGACCTTCTGCAGCGACGCAATAGCCCGTACACTCGGCTATTCCAAGGAAGAGCTGTGCGGGATGAACTACCGCCAGCTTTTCCCCAAGGAGGAGTGGGAGGTTAACTTCGAGGTGTTCAATAAGGTGTTCCGCACCGGGGGGCCGGTGCGCTGGTTCCCGGGGACGGCAATAACCAAAGACCGGCGCAGGATTGCCATCGAGAGGACGGTGCTACCGCTACGAAACGAAAAAGGCGAGATAGTCGGCTTCCGCGGTGTTGCCCGGGAC
>Ga0315298_1002899_pt1 | contig 28044 bp, 19 predicted proteins | sample WHS_1_MG_FD_203077 | JGI IMG/M metagenome (GOLD analysis project Ga0315298, IMG submission 203077) | Extremophilic microbial mat communities from Washburn Hot Springs, YNP, Wyoming, USA - WHS_1_MG | ecosystem: Environmental > Aquatic > Thermal springs > Hot (42-90C) | place: USA: Wyoming... | reverse complement strand
GTTTTTTTAGTCGCCCCGCGAGCGATCGCGGGGCGCGGATTGAAACTTATCAATTTGAAGTATTACCATCTTGAAGGTGTGTCGCCCCGCGAGCGATCGCGGGGCGCGGATTGAAACGGACGATCGCCGCGGTGCCCAAAGGATAGGCACGTCGCCCCGCGAGCGATCGCGGGGCGCGGATTGAAACGACGCCGGCGGAACAATGGCTCTGGGACTATGTGTCGCCCCGCGAGCGATCGCGGGGCGCGGATTGAAACTAGGCTGGGCTGTGGGCCTCTTTGCGTTTTTTTAGTCGCCCCGCGAGCGATCGCGGGGCGCGGATTGAAACCAATGAGGCCTCAATGAGCAATCACTCCCTGATAGGTCGCCCCGCGAGCGATCGCGGGGCGCGGATTGAAACAATACGGCGTGGCGAGTCAGAATGCGCCCCACGTCGCCCCGCGAGCGATCGCGGGGCGCGGATTGAAACTCAAAAGCTTGGCGCGCCTGGCGCTTGTTGTGTCTGTCGCCCCGCGAGCGATCGCGGGGCGCGGATTGAAACTCTTTTAACGCTTCCCCACGGGTGCGGAAACGGGAGTCGCCCCGCGAGCGATCGCGGGGCGCGGATTGAAACAGCGACTCCGTGATGTCACCCCAATTATTCCGCAGGTCGCCCCGCGAGCGATCGCGGGGCGCGGATTGAAACGCTTAATCCCTGACCATTCAATTACAACGCGCTCGTCGCCCCGCGAGCGATCGCGGGGCGCGGATTGAAACCGCAAGCGCCAAGACGTGCGCACTGCGCACGAGCGGTCGCCCCGCGAGCGATCGCGGGGCGCGGATTGAAACAGCGCATAGGAACCCCGCCCGCTAAAGCAATGGAGTCGCCCCGCGAGCGATCGCGGGGCGCGGATTGAAACAGTCTTTATCTGTTACTGATAAGGACAGTCACATATCTTTCCATATGCGAATGAGGTTGGGCCAACTGAAATGGAACTGGAGTTATCAATTAGACGTCTAAATGTAAAGTTGGCCTGCGTGAGAAAATATGTTGTCCGCCGGCTAACGTCGGCGGATACGAGGAACAGGGCTTCCCTACGGGATTAGGAAAGAATGTCCGCCATCTTACGATGGCGGCTACATTGTTTATGGGACGGCGTGGAAGGCGTCACTTTATCCACGTAGCTGCTGACGTGAGGCGGCAGAAATCATAATGGCATAATTAGCGTTTATTCGCGTAATTCGCGGTTAAGAAAGATAATTGGAAACCGCCAATGACGCGAATGGACGCGAATTTATGAAAAGAATGCAGGCGCAATCGGTAGAGATAGGTGTGATCCATCCGCCAACTTACGTTGGCGGCTACATGAAGGGCCAGGGACACCCCGGCCCTTCGTTTACGGAACGGCGTGGAAGCTGTCCTTCCAAGAATGTATTCGAGGAACAGGGTGTCCCTGCGGGATTAGGAAAGAATGTCCGCCATCTTACGATGGCGGATACGGAGAGCTTGCCATCCATACGGGATTAGAAAAATGTCCGCCATCTTACGATGGCGGCTACATTGTTTATGGGACGGTGTGGAAGGCGTCACTTTAACCACGTAGCTGCTGACGTGAGGCGGCGGAAATCATAATGGCATAATTAGCGTTTATTCGCGTAATTCGCGGTTGAGAAAGAGAATTGGAAACCGCCAATGACGCGAATGGACGTGAATTTATGAAAAGAATGCAGGCGCAATCGGTAGAGATAGGTGCGATCCATCCGCCAACTTACGTTGGCGGCTACATGAAGGGCCAGGGACACCCCGGCCCTTCGTTTACGAAACGGCGTGGAAGCTGTCCTTCCAAGAATGTATTCGAGGAACAGGGCTTCCCTGCGGGGTTAGGAAAGAATGTCCGCCATCTTACGATGGCGGCTACATTGTTTATGGGACGGTGTGGAAGGCGTCACTTTATCCACGTAGCTGCTGACGTAAGGCGGCGGAAATCATAATGGCATAATTAGCGTTTATTCGCGTAATTCGCGGTTAAGAAAGAGAATTGGAAACCGCCAATGACGCGAATGGGCGCGAATTTATGAAAAGAATGCAGGCGCAATCGGTAGAGATAGGTGTGATTCATCCGCCAACTTACGATGGCGGATACGAGAAATAGGTCTTGAACATGGGTTGGTGTCAGCCGCGTGGGCGGATGAGGATTTCTTCTACAATGGCGCGATGGGGGAGGCGAATAGCAAGAAGGGCGCATTCGGCCACGTCTTCGGGTTGAAGCATTTTTGCGCGCGCTTCCGAGGTCGGGGGTTGCGGGCGGCAGTCGAGCAATGGTGTGTCAATGTCGCCGGGGAGGATTGCGCAGGCGCGGATGCCGTTGAGGCGTTCTTCGGCGTTAATGGACTGGGTTAGTCCAAGGAGACCGAATTTGGACATGGAATAGGCCGGGCCGGCCTTTGGGCTGGCCTGGCGGGCCGCGTCGGAGACGATGTTGATAATGGTTCCGGTTTTGCGCGCGCGCATTTGCGGCAGGAACGCCTGCAGGCAGTAGTAGGCGCCGTTCAAATTGGTATCAATCATCCGGTGGTAGTCTTGAAGGGATAGTTCAGCAAGGCTGCGGCGTGGGACGTTGACGCCCGCGGCGTTGACGAGGAGGTCAACGGTGCGCATTGCGGCAAGGATTTCGCTGCCGGTTTTGGCAACAGCTTCGGCGGAGCCGATGTCGCATGGGAATGGAAGCATATTAGTTGCGTGTTGGCCGGCGAGTTGAATGGTTTGGCGGAGTGTTTCGTCGCGCCTGCCAATGAGTGCAACGCGCCAGTTGTCGCGGGCAAGGGCAATGGCCATGGCGCGGCCAACGCCGCTGCCTGCGCCTGTTACAACAGCATTTTTCGATTGTTCGGAGTTCATGGAGTTTTTCGTATTCAGAGGTGTTTTGTGGCAGAGATGATGGCGGAAGGCAATGTAAAATGGTTTTTATGAGCAAACGGTGGCAGCGTGAATTTCGAGGAGGTTGTTGACGGCCCAGTCGGCGCCGGATTGTGCGAGGGCTTCGATTTTGGCGCCGCCGGTGGCGAGGGCGAGGGTTTTGGCGCCAATCGCCTTGCCGCATCGGACATCGTGCAGGGTGTCGCCGATGACAAGAACTTCTTGCGGTTTCAAGTTGTTGCCGAGGATGTGGCGTCCGCGTTGGAAGGCGATGCGTGCAATTTCGTTGCGGTCTTCGTGGTCGTCGGCGAATGCGCCGGTGACGAATGGTTCCCAGATGCCGAAGTGGCGGAGTTTGATTTCCGCGCCGAGGCGGATGTTGCCGGTCAGGAGGCCGGTTATGGGCGGGTGCGGAAGGTTTTGGAGTTGATGCAGCCATTCCCACACGCCGGGGATGACGCCGCCGGTTGAGCTTTGCAGGTAGTAATCGAGGAGAAATACGTAGCGGCTAAAGAATCGTTCCATTTCTTCTGGGCCGGGTTCGATGTGGTGTATGCGAAAGAATTGGCGGACGACTGAGGTGTCGGTGCGTCCGGCGAATGTGAGCTGGTCAAAGCCGTCTTCGAGTCCGAATTCACAGGCAAAGGCGCGCATGAAGGCCTTTACGCCTGCACCGTGGGTGCGGATGAGTGTTCCGTCTATGTCGAATAGCACGAGTTTGACCATGTGAGGGCAAAAATAAAAGTTGGCGGATAAAATGCAATCGTGAAAGGGGCGGGTACGGAGAACAGGTCATCCCTACGGGATCAGGAAAGAATGTCCGACAACTTACGTTGGCGGCTATGAAAAGAAGGGTTGATTATTTTCTTTGCGGTTTGGGCGGGATTCATTAGCATCCGGCGAATTTTGATGCCCGGGAATGGGGCGCGAATAAAATCATGAAAAAGAAGAGCTATCAAATTGCGGTTATCGGCGGGGACGGCACAGGACCGGAAGTGGTGCGCGAGGCCATCAAGGTATTGGAAGCGGTGTCTCCGAAATATTCGATCAAGTTGAATTTCACCCATTACGATGTGGGTGGAGAGAGGTATCTGAAGACCGGGGAGGTGCTTCCGGACAGCGTGCTGGAGGAATTGCGGAAGTTTCCGGCGATATTGCTTGGGGCGATAGGGCATCCGCAGGTCAAGCCTGGCATTTTGGAGAAGGGGATTTTGCTGCGCACGCGTTTCGAGCTTGAGCAGTACATAAACCTGCGACCGGTGAAGTTGTACGATGCGCGGTTTTGTCCGTTGAAAGACAAGGGGCCGGAGGATATTGATTTTGTGGTGGTGCGGGAGAATAACGAGGGTTTGTACACCGGGGCCGGCGGTTTTGTGTTCAAGGGGACGCCCAATGAAATAGCTGTGCAGGAGAGCATCAATACGCGGCGTGGTGTAGAGCGGTGTTTGCGGTATGCGTTTGAGTACGCCCGGAAGCGGCATGCGTCAAAGGTATGGAAGGGGTTGAAGCCGGAGGATGTGAAGGCCGGGAAGAAGGCCCAGTTGACGCTATGCGGGAAAACGAATGTGTTGACGTATGCCTTTGATTTGTGGGAGCGGGCGTTTCACGAGATCGGTGAAAAGGATTATCCGGATGTCAAACGGGATTATGCGCATGTGGACGCGACCACGATGTGGTTTGTAAAGAATCCGGAGTGGTTTGATGTGATTGTGACGGACAACATGTTCGGTGACATAATCACAGATTTGGGAGCGATGATTCAGGGCGGGATGGGTATTGCCGCGGGTGGCAACATCAATCCATCTGGCACCAGCATGTTTGAGCCGATAGGCGGTAGCGCGCCCAAGTACACCGGCCAGAATGTAATCAATCCACTGGCGGCAATTTGCGCCGGGCAGATGATGCTGGACTTTTTGGGCGAGACGAAGGCTGCGCAGGCGATTGAAAACGCGGTGATTAAAGTTGTCCGCGAGAAATTAAAGAGCCTTGCCGCCGGACGGATGGGTTATTCGACAACAGAGGTGGGGGATTTGGTTGCCGCTGCTGTTGCCTGAGCAGAAGGGAACGTCAGGATTTTGGAGCACGGCGCACAAGCACGAGCGCATTTGCGGATGGGCGTTCGTGGCCGAGTGAAGGGCTGTTCATGACTTGCCCCATGACCCACATGGTTGTGGAGCCGCCACCATCGAGGTTCATGGCGTATTCGCAACCGAGTTTGATCATGTAGTTGGCCAGTTCGGCAAGTGTCATGCCAACTGAGAGACCGGCCTGGCGTCCATCAACAACCACCATGAAAAAATGGGTCTTGTTCCAGCCGATGGCGACACGGGGATGGCGTAATTGAAGGCCTTCGAATGGACGCGGTTTGCCCTCACGCACCAGTGAAGGCCCGCCGCCGATTGCCATGACGGCGTTGGTTACCAGAGGAGTTGTGGCCATGTTCACTTTCAAAATCTGGCCAACTTCGATTTTTGGCGCCTGGCGCGCGACTTGTGGGCTCATGGAAAACACGAGATAATCCGGGCTTAACGGTGTTTTGCCTTCGGTGTTTATTTTTTTGACCCTGGCATTCAGGACTTGTCCGAGGCGGAGTGGGAGCCACGGGTCTTTTCCGTTGCGCTCCAAAACCACTTCCAAGCCGCCGAGTTGGAATGTCGAATCACCAACTGTGGATGTGTACAAGACCGACGTGCCGGGCGGGCGCGGCTCGTTCAGGCCAACTGGAATGGAGACGCCGTTGGGCCATGTTACAACAAATTCAGTTACGAAATTTGTGAGGTATGCGTTTCCTTTGTCATCCATCCACATGCAGGCACGGTCCTTGCCGGGGCTGCTCAGAACTTCTCCGTCGCGAATGGTCAAACCCATGGGTTCGCCATAGAAATTGGGGACGCTGAAGAAGTAATCGCCGTTGATTGCTGCCATGGGCCTGCCCCATTCAGGGGGCACCGACTTGACAATTTGAGAAACCATGGCGAGGCCGAAGTTTGTAATCCTGGCAAGGACGGGAATGAGGCATAAATCGGAACGTGAGCGGTCAACCTTGACGACGTGAATTGACCATGGGACTTCGGAGACAACATCGTGATGGTATGTGAAGCCTTGGTTGGGTTTTGCCGGATTGTTGGGGGCAGATGGCGGTGAAGACGGTGGCTGGGCGGGAGTTGAAGCCGGCTTTTTGGGAATATCTTTATCAGTGGCGGATAGCGGCGTTGATGTTTGCCAAAGCAAAACGCCGGCTGCCAGCAACATACCGGTTACAAGCCCCAACCGTATCCTATTAAATCCAAAACTTTTACAGCGCAACATGACTTCGCTTATTTTGTCCCAGACTTCCCTTGGACGCCACAGCAAACTTATGACGCAATGAATATGCTTGGTATTCAAAAGGATAAGGTGGCATGTTGCAGTGAGTGTGGCTGCATGCCAAAGGCGTTTTCTGGCGGCGAAATGAGCCGCGCCTGCGGGTTTGCGGATGACGTTTGGCTTAAAAGCGGTTCGTTTATGGCGTAATAAGCAGCCGGTAAAAGCCCATGGGGGTTGCAGGCCGGTTAAACACTGCTTCCATTAGCCCGCTGCCCAATGGTGTGAACACGGCGCTGTTTTCGGGCAGCCACTGGCCATCATGGACAAGAGGCCGCCATTCAAGCAGCAGGTTTTGGCTCGTGATATTAGCTTGGAAAACGAGACGCAAGGCGGCGCCGTCGTTCACCCTCGTAATGGACACTGGAGTGCTTAGCAAAGGCTGTCCCTGGAGGTTAAGTTGGTACACTGCCTGGACTTCGGCGTCTGATAGAGCGCGTTTCCAGATGGCAACTTCGTCCATGTAGCCATTGAACAGTCTGTTGATGCTGAGGTTTGGCCCAAAGTTGCCGATAATAAGCGGGAATGTGTTTGGAGGCCCGGGACGGTATGCAACCGGCACACCGATGAGCTGTCCATTTTTATAGAAACGGATGGAATTGGTTTTATAGACGATGGCGAAGTGCTGCCACTGGTTGGCAACCAGTACATTATTTGAGCTGGCTGAAATGGCCTTGTTCCAGCCGTACATTTGAATCCTGGCAGTGGGAGACTCCAAAGCCACATCGAGGTTGGACTCTTTGCGGAGCACGCGCCCAACGCCCCCGCCAAAACTCAATGTGCGTGGATTAAGCCAGAATGAAACGGTGACTTGGTCATTGTTATCGAGCCGCTGGTCGTGTGGAACGACGATGAAATTGTCCACGCCGTCAAAATCAACAGCACCGCGAACCACGCCGCGGACGGAAGGGTCAACCACGAAGTTGCTCATCCAGCCGTGGTGTTGCTGGCCGCTGTAATCGAGCACCATGTCGCCAGTTGTTTCATCAAATGGCCAGTAGGCAGCCAGCCCGGAAAGAAGGCTGGCAGGTTGAAGAACAGTAAGAGTTGCTGGGGGTGTGGCGGTTATTACGCCGAGGGCGTTGCTTATGACAACGGTATATTGGCCGCTGTCGGCGACAGTCAAATTGGTGAGGACAATAAGGTTTGTGTTGCTTTCTGGAAGCGGTGTTCCATTGCGCAGCCAGGTGTAGGTTACCGGCCGTTCACCTCCGACTGATATGCTGAAGGTGACAGAGCCACCTTCAAAACGTTCTGCGGATTCCAGGGTGCTCATCTGAATAGGCGGGCCGTTGGTCGGTATGCCGACCAGACTTAGGATTTCGGTGTCACTGAGCGGGCGCGCCCAGATGCCGACTTCGTCGAGGAGTCCATTAAACAGGTTTGTTGGGGGCGTGCTTGTATTGAGACATCCCATTACGGCATCCAGGCTGTTGCTTGGGCCGAGTGTGCCGGCTTGAGGGGCGCCAAGCGGGAAGCCGTTTTTGTAAAAGGAAACTGTGCCTGCGCGGTAAACTATGGCGAAGTGCTGCCACTCGTTGGTTTTCAGACATGATTCCGGGGCGTTGACGCCGCGGGCTGAAATAGTCTGCCGCACGGTGCCCGGGTCGTCCACGATGTAAATATCAAAATAAGAGCCTTTGCTCAGGATGCGGCTGAATGAGCGTTGCCATGAGCTATAATTTTCCACTGTGCCGTAAGTGTTGGGATTAATCCAGAAGGCGAATGTGGCTTCCTGCCCCAAGTCCATGGAGCTGCTGGCCGAGATTAGAACGCGGTTGGAGACGCCATCGAATGCCAGAGCGCCGTCCATCTGGCCGTAAACCCATGATTCTTCAGGCAGCGCGTAATCAATGAGTGCGCCATTACGGTTGTTGCCAGAGGCATCAACAGCAGTGGAACCACCCAGTTCATTAAGTGGATAATAGACTGCGGCGCCGTCGTAGATACTTGTGATGGGAATAATATGCACCACTGCAACTTCACTGGTTGTGGCACCGAGGTCGTTTGAGGCCACCAGTGTGTAATTCCCGGCATTGGCTGGTGTGGTATTGAGAATTGTTAACGTGGTATTGGTGGCATTCGGCAACGGCAGGCCGTCCTGGAGCCACTGATAGAATAATGGTGCGCGTCCGCTGGCCAGTGCGCTGAGCGCCACCGTGGCGCCTGCATAGACGGTAACGCCGGCTGGCTGGTTTATGAATGTTGGCGGGCCGTTTAATCCCGCCAGCTCATCTATTTCAGACTGGCCAAGCGGACGGTCCCAAATTCCGACTTCATCCATCACGCCTCTAAAATATTTGCCGGAATCGTCCGAGCCGATGCGCAGAGGCAGATGATCGTCGTCAATATCGCCGCCGACATATTTTGTGCCCATCAACTGTCCATTCAGGTAGGCACGGATTTCCTGCCCATCAAAGATGCCTGCAAGATGGTACCAACGCCCGGCTTCGAGCGGGATGCCGATGCTTGCCGTGTAGATTTGATTGTTGCGCTTCACGGCAAAGTTCATGCCGCCGACGCCTACGTTGGCCGGGTTGCCGTCTCCCTGAAGGAAAAAGATGTTATCGCCTTTTTCAAACATCCGGTATGTATTTCCGTTGGTGGTAAGGGCAACATCCGATTTGAACCATGCGGCAACGGTGAACCCGCGCACCAGTCGCGCCCCGATTGATGGAGCGTCCGGCACCTGCACATAATTTGCGCCGTTGAATGATAGGCCGCCATTGATTCGCCCGGCAACCCAATGTGATGTGTTGTCAGGGAAGTTGTTTAGTGCGCCGTGATTGTTGTTTGTCCAGGAATCAGAAGCGACAAGGCCGCTGGTTTCGTCCAGATGCCATAATGCCTGTAGGCCGACGGTGATGTTGGTGATTGGAATGACGATGAGAGTAATTGGCGCGCTGGTTGCCACCCCGTAGGCATTGGATACCACCGCGCTGTAAACTCCGGCATCGGAAAGTTGGAGATTGGTAAGAATTAAAGTGCTGCTATTGGCGCCTTGGACAGGCTGTTCGGCTTTATACCATTGAAAGTAAAGCGGGCTGGCACCTGATGCATTGACCTGCAGTTGGACTGCCCAACCTTCGTAACCGGTCTGCTCCGATGGTCCAGGCTGGATAATTGGCGGACTGGTTAGAGGCACGCCTGCCACGCTTTCGTAGTTGGTGCCTATCCGGATTTCGTCAACTTCCAGCGGCGCGGCGGAGATGTTTCGGATTTGGAGCCGGACTAATGTTACGCCGCTGCCGCCGTTGGTGGTGACCTGCCATGTAGTCGGTTCAATTGCGGGCACAACATCAGTTGCACGGTAAACATTCATGAAAACTTGGTCGTTGGCGGAGGCGTGGGTAAGCATTTTGCCAATGATGAAGACAGTTTCGTTCATGGGGAAGATGCCGGACACTGTATAATCACCGGTAACGCCTGCAACAGCGCCGTCCGTTCCTGATGCACCCATCCGCCAGCGCACATTTGTGCTGTTGTCAATGAACTCAATTCGGAAGTCGCCCTGCCGTCGCACAAGGGCGCTGAAGTAATAGGTTATTCCCTCAGTGTTGAGTGGCATCACAACGGCGAAACGGCGCTCAGCCTCGCCTGCGCCGGCGAAATAGAGTCTTGCACCTACTGGAGTGAAAGTCACGTTTGCAGGAAATGCAAGGCTTGTTCCGTCATTGGACAACGGGGCGTCATTGTCGGTGTCCTGCCATGCGTTGGTCCAACCGGTGCCGCCGTTTTGATTGTGCAGGGTAATCCCAGAGTAGTCAAAGCCCTCATAAGAAAGCGGCGGGGTAAGTGGCTGTCCGGGCGCGTTGCAAGCAAGCGCAAGGAATGCAAACGATGCTGCAATCATTCGGATTGCGCCAATTGATTTGATCGAGATCAGTTTTTTCATAAACATTTTTTTATTCTCGCTGTTTCAATAAACCGGGCGGACGTTCTGCTTTTACCAGGGCCCTTTTACTTTTGCACTTCACTTTAAACCAGTTTCCGCTGTTGGTCAACGATGCACGAAAGCGTTTTGCGAGCCGCGATTACAAGAGGGCTTTTCAGTGACAATTCGGGATGGGAGCTTGGATTTGCAGCAAATCAATCTTCTGGCAGTGGCTTGCCTTTTGTTTCCGGCGCCCAAATCAGCGCGATCATTCCGATGATATAAATGCTGGACATGATTATCGCGGCTGTGCGGAAAGGCATCTGGGTGCTCATCCAGCCGAGCAAAGCCGGAAATGGCGCTGCAAGGTAGCGGACGGTGTTGTAGCAGAAACCGACGCCGGTGCCACGCAGGCGTGTCGGATAGATTTCCGGGAAATAAATCGAATAACCGGCGAATAGGGCCAACTGTGCAAAGCCCATCATTGGCAGCATGATGTAGGCATGGGCTTCGGTTTTCAGCGAGTAAAAAACAAAAGCGGTTATGCCAAAGCAGAGGATAAAAGATGTCAAAAAGGCCTTGCGGCGGTTGAACACGGAGGCCATCCAGGTAAAGGCGAACATGCCCAAAAGCGAGCCGACATCCTGGAGGGCCATTCCGCGGCTGCGGACTTTGTCCACGGCCTTTTGCAAACCGGCGATGCCGCCCGGGAAAGTCTGCTCAAGGAGCATGCGATTGGCGAAGGCGATGTCTTCTTTCGGCAGCGCTTTTCCGGAGTCAATCTTCTTGGTAATTTGGGCCAGAAGGTTGGTGGTGGCCTTGTTCAGTGAGAGTTTTTGAAATGCTTCGGGCTTGAAGACGTTTCCGGAGAGGAACTGCGCATTCAAGTCTGCAACCAATCCCGACAGAAGTTCAGCAGGGATTTCCGCGCCATTTTGCCATTTATCGAGCTTTTGGCGTGTGGTTTCAGACAATTGTTCCCTGATGAATATGACGGCATCGTTATTCGGCGATTTCAGCGTTTGGCAGATTTCGGCAGGCTTGATTATTTCTTCCACTTTTAATGGGCGGCTTTTGAGGGCGGTGGTAATCAGTTCCGGTGAGAAAAAGCCGATGCCCCAAAGGCCAGCCATGCCTGCCAGACCGAGGCAAATCCCAACCAGCGTGTTGCGGCGCCATCTTGGGTGCCGGAACAAGTCTGCCATGGCGCCTACCTGCTTGCCTGCCTCGCCGCTTGCTGCGGCGGCTTTGGCGTTTTTCCATGGTTCCGGTTCCTTCAAGAACAACATGATTGGGACAGCCAGAAGCGCCGGGACTATGCCGACGAAAAACAAAACCCGCCAGCCGGCGAGGGAACCGACTAGATTTTCCGTGCCGGGCTGGATTCCCAAACTTAAAAGCGAGCCGATTATGTTGCCGGTGGCAGAGAGGGCTTGGAGCGAGCCAAGGGCAAAGGTGCGAAACCGGGCGGGGACACTTTCTGCAACCAATGTTGTGGCGGCTGCGAACATTCCGCCGACCCCAAGCCCGACCAAAAACCGGTAGATCATAAAATCCACCCATCCATGCGCCAGTCCGCAAAGGCCGGTGAAACCGGAATAAACAAGGAGAGTTGCCATCATGGTTTTGACGCGGCCCCATTTATCACTGAGGATGCCAAAGATGATTCCGCCGGTTGCCCAGCCAATCATCATGGCGGCTGTTGCCCAGCCAATATATTGTTTGACGTTTTGAAGTTTGTCGGTCTGGCCGCTCAGGAGGTCAGTCAGCGCGGATTCGCGGGCGATTGTGAAAAGCCGCTGGTCCATGCAATCGAACAACCATCCGCAGGAGGCTATGATGACCACCAGCCAGTGGTAAAATGTTACACCGGCGAAAATGCTTTGATTTTGTGAGGCTGAATTATTTTCAACAGGCACGTTGTGCATGGCTATATCCCTTCCAAAAACAGCAGTTATTCCAGACAGTTTCTCTTTGCAAAACGCCGGTTATTCTCCAGCCGGTCAAGCCGATGTCAAACGTTTTTAGCCGGCTGTGCAATGATGCCGGTTGTGGGTTGCCCAAGAGATGGCGGATGGAAACCGGCGATTGGATTTTATCTTCGGCCGGCAATTATTTCCGGCCTCAACACTCCTACAAATGGGAGGTTGCGATAACGCTCGGCATAATCCAGACCGTAGCCGACAACAAAATAATCGGGAATCTCGAAACCGACATAGTCTGCTGAGATTTGTTCGGTGCGTCGCGCTTGTTTGTTGAGCAAAACGCAGGTTTTAACACGTAACGCTCCAAGGCCGCTGAGCTTTTCCGCAACACGCTTCAGTGTGCGACCGGTGTCCAAAATGTCATCCACCAACAGAACGTCCCGCCCGCGAATCTCCAAATGAAGTTCCTTTGTAAAAACCAGCGGCCCTGGCGTTGTGCCCTCGCCATAACTCGAAACCCCGATGAAGTCCAGACGCAGCGGGCGATCCAAATGCCGGATTAAATCCGCCAGAAACATAACTGTGCCTGTCAGCAACGCGACAACCAGAAGGTCGCTGTTGGCATAATCAGCCTCCAACTGACGGGCAAGTTCACGCACCCGGTTTGCAATCCGGCGGCGACTGATCAGGATTCCCTCCAATTCATTTTTCCATAAAGGCGGCGGCGGCCGCAAAATCCGGGCTTCCTTCGCCGGACGCGCCGGTGTGTTTGTACGAAGAGTTTTCATCTGCCTGCTGTGAGATATGTTCCTCCGCCCCTATTCAGCGGTGGACTGGCGCCTGATTTTATGGGCTGGCTCAGATATGCCGGGAGTCATCCTCGTCTTTCTTGGTGTAACCAGTTTCCTGCCGCTGGAAATTGACCGCATTCTTTTTTACGTACGCGTCAAACACATCATCAGCGCTCATTCCCAGCACCTGCGCAAGGCTGATGAGAAAGTGGAACAAATCCACAACTTCAACCTTCGCATTTTGGGGGTCAAACCGCTGATATCTGGCCCACCATTTCCACGGCACGCTGTCGGTCAACTCGGCTATTTCCTGCGACATGGCCCGGCAGTAGTTCAAAATCCATTTGATCTGCTCTTCCTGGCTCATTCCATCGGTCCGGACTCCGATGCGTTCGTTCAGGGCCTTTTGCATCCGGAACAACTCTCGCAATTTGTCTGGCTCCATGTGGCGAGCATTCCGGCGAACGCCATTTCCGGCAAGAAAAAAATGCCCACATAGAAATGACGCAAAATAATGAAAGAACGCGCTGTGTAAACTCCGGCAGCCCCGTAGGGACTATTTAACCCGGCTGAGACGATTTGGAGCGGTATTTCAGGTGTTTCCAAAACCTCGCAGAGAGTAAAGTTCAATCAGCATGCAGAATGATGAATTATCCGTGACAGGCTTGGACTGGAGCCAGTGAGTGGGATCGAACCACCGACCGACGGTTTACGAAACCGTTGCTCTGCCGCTGAGCTACACTGGCATCCGCGACGGTCATTTTGATAATGGAAGAATGGCCGGAAGTCAAGCCGGCAGTTTGTAAAACCAGGCCTTCACTCCAGTTGTATGGCAGCCGCTGTGAGGCGGCGGAATTGTTCGCCAACTTACGTGATGGCCACGGGAAGTCCTGACAATTTACGATGACGGCTACTGAGCATTCAGAACGTTGTCCGGCTTGCGGAAAACCTGAGACGCGTTTGGCTGTAAAAGAGCCTGATAAATCAACCTTCGTTCGAGGAAGTATCAGTAGGGGTTGGTGCCGAGGCAAGGGAAGGGTGTTGGCGTGGGGCGGCCATGGTGGTTCCGGGCGGGGTAGTAGTGGCCAGACGTTTGCTGTCGTTATTTCTATTGTAATAACCGTGATAGTAGTGGTTGTAGTAGTAGTAAGGGTTGTCAGCCGTGATGCCATTCAAGACAACGCCGAAAATTCTTGCGCCGCGTTGATGAACGGCTGCGATGGCGTTTCGTGCGAAACGCATGGATGTCTGGCCGGCGCGTACGACAAAGAGGATGCCGTCGGCCAGTCCCACCAGCGCAAAAGTATCGTCAATGGCTGTAAGCGGCGGGCAATCGAAGACGATGTAATCGAATTGCTGGCGCGCCTCGCGTATCAATTGCTGTGTAACGTGGCTGATGAGGAGTTCGCCAGGGTTGCCCGGCAAAGCGCCGGTTGTGATGACTTTCAAAGTGGGAACAGGCGTTTGGCGGGCCGCATCGGTCCAGTTTAACTTTCCACTGAGCACCTCGGATAATCCCGGCTCGCGCTGGCAATCGAAAAAGGTGTGACTATTTCCTCTGCGCATGTCGGCATCAACAAGCAGGACACGGTGGCCGGCGATGGCGAGTGTAACGGCAAAGTTGACTGTAAATACAGTTTTACCATCGCCTGGGATTGCGCTGGTGATGACCATGACCTGTTTTTTCCCACCTTCGATGCCCAACATGACCGCGGAGCGAACCACGCGGATGGATTCCGCAAACATGCAATGCTCTGCCATTTTCGTGATGACTAATCCGCCGCGCGGGATTTCCTTGCTGTTCATGAGCGGGATTTGACCAAGAACGGGTGTTTCCAGCTCCGCCTCAATGTCTTCGGCCAGTTCAAGCCGGTCATCGAGGCGGTCGAGCAGATAAATAAGGCCCAAACCACTGACCAGTCCGAACAAAAAACCAGCCAGGATGATTTTTCGGCGGTTGGGACTTACGGGCGCAGGGGAGCCGATGCCCTCCTCCAAAATGGTGAGCAGGTTCTCGCGGCTGTTGCTGGCTTCCAGGGCGCGTGCCGCCTTGCGCAGGTTTTCGAGATCGGCCTTGATGTCGCTTTCGTCGGCCTTGAGACGCTCGAATTCATTTTGGATGCCGCGCGACTCAAAGACTTGCTTGCGCAATTTTTCGATGAGGGGCAGATAACTTTCCTCGTCGCTTTTGAGGGAGGCGATACGCGCGAGGCGCTTGCCTTCAATCAACTCCAGTTGGTACTGAATCTCGTTTTTAAGGCGGTCAATTTCGGACTGCAATGCCACCATGAACGGGTGTTTGGGTTTGAGTGTGGCCGAGTATTTTTGGTAATCGGCCTCGCGTGTTTTAAGTTTGAACTCAAGCTCCGAGAAGCGCGATTCCTCGATGAAACGTTCCAGTGGGTCGGAAGATTCCCGGCGTTCGGTGGCGTTGGAGCCTTGAGGTGGCTCGGTAGTTTTGCGGGTGGCTTCCAAAATACCGCCTTTGGCAAGCTCGCGGCTGGATTTGTTTTCCAGGCGCTGGCGGAGTGTTTGAATTGCAGTGTACTCGTCGAGCAGGTTGTCAAGGCGCTGTTGCGCGGCGTCGGCGGTTTCCTTGACACTTGCAATGTTGTGGCGGATTTGGAATTCCTGAAGCGCCTGGCGGGCGCGTTCGAGTTTCTTTTCGACCCGCTCAATTTCACGTCGGTTTTCCGCAAGGCTTTGCTCGATGGCGCCGGCGGTGCTTTCCTCCTTGAAAGCCATGAATTCACGCGCCCAGTGAATCGCGTATTGTCGCGCGTAATCGAAGTCGGTGCTTTCAACTGTCATCAGAAAATAGCCCGGGCCATTGGCGGCCATTGGATTAACGAACGGTGTTTTCCCGGCGAAGCGGCGGTCAGCGTTCATCTTGTCCTGGACTCGCTGTATGACCTTGCTGCTGCGCATGTATTCGAGGTGGCTTTCATAAAAGCTGGAGAGGTCGGCCACCACATAGGCCTTGTTGTCATACGGAGTGACAACTTTCGATGCAATGCCGATTTTTGAGACGGCGCGGTAAAGGTTTGGCGTATTGATGGCCTTGTGGGCTGCCACGCCGGCTCCGAGGCCGGTTGTAAGCACCACCAGATACCACCGCCTGGCCAGCATTTTGATGTACCGCCGCAGCCTGAAGTACAGGTTTATGCGGTCCATCAATGGCGTGCCAAAGCTGGCAACCGCCTTTGGTGCGGCCTCTGATGACTCAATCAATGCCATGCCGAATTTGCGCCTTTGATGGCGCTTTAGAATATGTTAATCGCTTTTTCGGGCACGTCAATGATATCGCCGTCCCGCAAAATGATGTTGTTTGTCCGGTTGCCCTTTTTGATCTCTTCAAGGTCAATGATTTTTGTCTCGGTTTTTTGCGTTGCCGGATCAACGCGGGTTAATTTGACTTTGCGCAAGTTGGCCCATTCAGTGACGCCCACCTGGTAAACGGCCTCAAAGATGCGTTTTTCTTCACCGGGTTGCAAAAGAAGGATATTGCCACGGGTGCCTTTGCCGATGAAAATGACCTGGCTCGGCCGGGCTGCAATTTCGCGGAGTTCAAGTTTGACCTGTGCGTTGTGGTAATAGTCGGCGTCGAGTTTTTCTTTTATTTCCCTGCGGACCTCCTCGACGGTCTTGCCCTTGACAACGAGTGTGAAGGCGATATCAGAGCCACGGCTCACGCGAAAAGTCGCCTCTCCCATTGCGTTGACGGAAATTATTTCCGGTTCGGGGCCGCGCACCGGGTCATCGAGGATGCTGTAAGCCAGTTTGTCCTGGGGGCCGAGGCGGTGTGTCTCCGCCATCTTGGGCTGCGCATTTGTTGAAGAGGCTGGAGCGTTGGTTGTTGCAGGGGCATTTGTTGTGACCGGCGCCGAACAGAGGATTTGCGCCAGGCATAGTATGGCAGCAGCCGAAGCCACCCTTGCAAACGGCCGATATGTCAGTGAACGAGCCATTGCATTATCCATATTATTTCAAAATTGCCGCCTAAAGTCCAGTGTAAGCCGGTTTTGTTCGTAGTCACGCCCCAAATCGGATGTTTTACATGAGTAGGAATAGCCGATTCCCACGTTCCAGCGTTTGGTAAGTTGATAGCCAGTGCCGAAGTATAATTGATAAGCATCGCCGCTGTCGCCGCGTGAAGCGCGGAAATGGCTGTAGGAAAACATGGTGTTCAGTGAAACAGCGCGATGTACGCGTGTATTGAGGTTGTATTGGAACCCCCAGGTTTCCGTGTAATTGCTGCCATAGCCTACGCCAAGGGCGCGGCCAACCCGCAGGCTCTGGGTTGTGCGGCTGTTGACGCGATGGCGCAGGCCAGTCTGAAAAGTGATGCTTGAAAAGCCGCTTGTGTCGCCAATCGTGCCGGTCTGGTCGAATTGAGACGTGGTGTACCCGGCTGCTGCGTCCAGGGATATGAAACGTGTCAATTGGTACGAAATGACCGGTCCGATTGTATAAGCCCAACCGTCATTTTGTATGTTCTGGCGATAGATTGTCATGGAGTAGCTGTTGTTCAGGCCGAGAACAAGTTTCGAGGAAGCGGTGTAAAAAGCGCCCAGGGAAAAAGTATGCCCGTCGTAATCGAGGTCCTTGAACTGGCCGGTCATGCTGCGGTCAATGGCATAATCGTAGCCAAATGTAATACCCAGGCGGCGCACTGGACGCCATTCAGCAATGGCGCCGATGGTGTTGTTGAAGCGCCGGAAACGCATTACTTTTTCCGGCGCGCCAAAAACTTCCGGGCGTTGCACCGGGTCGCTTTGAATTTGAAATGCATCGTGCAGGTTGAACTGCACGTTGCCGGCGTACCCGCGATAATCCACGCGTGAGCGTGGCGCGAGCGACAAGGAGCTGACAGCCGGATGGTTCAAATACCAGCGGTAGCCGATGCCCAGGTCCAGTTGCAGGATGTGCTCGCGGGAATAGGGTATCATGAAACCAAAGTCCAGTGTCGGGCCAATGCTCAAATCCGACTGGCGCTCCTGCAAACCCAGTCCGATGTTGTCATTGAACTCGAACTGTACTCCTCCATTTATCCGGGCGATCATGCGGCCAAATTTCAAGTTGTAATTGGCCTGCTCAGGCGTGGCATAGACAGGATATGGAACTGTTTGCATTATGTAGCCGCGGTCAGGCTGAGCCGGCAGTTGCGCCACGAAAATAGAAAACACGAAGGCCACCGCCAAAAACACGCATGGCGGCACATGCTTTGAAAAGTTTTGTGCCTCGCGTTGTATGAAATGCATCCTTTAAGGTCCTTTTACTGTAACCGGCGGAGATGGCACGCGTGGAGGAGGCACCAACGCAGGGTCCAAGCCTGGCTGCCATCGCCAGAACCCCAAAGGCGGCTGCCCAGAAGGCGGGGGTATATGTGCTGGAGTCGCCGTTCCGTAAGCAGCCCGTCCGCCTCCTCCTCCCTCTGCTTCATAGAAAACTACTCCACCCTCAGTGTGCCAAAGCAAAGAACCTGGCTGCGGGGGTATGATGGTTATTATCCCTCCCGGTTCGACCGAAAAAAGCATGCCATCCGGTCCGGTAAATGGCACAGGAGATGAATTGTCCGCGCTGGCAGTGCCAATAAACACTCCGCGATTGACATCAAATGAAAAAGAGATGCGGTTGCCTTCATCGAGGTTAAAAGACCAGTCCTGCAACGGTTCAAGTCTCACGCCCAGCTCTGATTGGATGGCGCGCAATGTAATATCCCGGTTTGCCCCATAGTCCACTTCCATTTGCGTTGCGTTTTCGCCGGTTATCAGTTCGCGCGAATTGGCAGGCACGCGGAAACGCCCCGGAGTGCCGCTCAAGTTAACACTGGTATCGTCCCAATTTATCCTGAGCTGGTTTCGTGGCGTTGTTGCCGGGCCATCGGCCATGCCACGCTGAAAAGTGCGGTTTCCCTGACTCACAGTTGTGGCGCGGCCGGTATCGGGATTGTAAACTTCCACATCACCGCCTTGAGCAGAGCCGATGAACGTGTTGCAGCCGTAAATACTGAGGTATTGGAAGGTGACTTGGGGGTGGACGCATGTGGTTATGCGGCGCGCAATGATAACCAACGGGTCCAGGTTGGGCTGGTAGATGTTTGTTGGCGTATAGTTTGAAAGATCAACCGCTCCCTGTGTCACGTCCCAAACCATGCTGCAATGCTGCTCGGTAAAACTTATCGCATTCCAGCAATCAAAGCCTGCCAGCCAGATTCGGAAATATCCCTTGGGTATCTTCCAATCCAAATTCCGGTTGAATGGATTCTTGATTAGATCAATCACTGCACCGTGCGGTAGTTCGACACGCTTTTGTTCCTTGCCAGGCAGCCAGATTTTGTTGGTGCTGACGTATATCTCCAAGTTGCCGCCTGCCGGCCCGCCAATGATTACATCGCGCACCGGGCTTAGCCGTTCCCAGCGGGCCGCGCCTTTTTCATCAACTACGCGTCTCAGCGGCCCGCCGGTCATGGGCGGGAAAAACTCTGATAAATCACGGCGAAGCCCGTCGGCATCCACAGTGTGGATTTTGCCGCGCCCTGAAACGTAATAAGACTGGTCGAGAAAGACATCATACCTTGCGCGCGAGCCGCCTTCCATTTCGGCACGGCCGCCATCGTGAAACTCGAGCTTGACGGCAGCCGTATTGTTGCTGGGCGTGAACATGTCAATTACCGAAAGCTTTTTGTCCAGCCGCACCGCGAATTGATTGGAGGCTTCCAGAAGCGCTGAAAATCCCCCGAAACCGTCTGCTTCGAGCCGGATTTTCTGGTTTGGATGGGATAATGTCACACATTGACCGGACTCATCAGTACTAAAAAGCACGCCGTTGATGACGGCGCCTTTTTGGAAATCACGCAACGGGATGGCTGCCTTGCCTTCGATTTGGGCTTGGACAGCGCCGTCAGCGCCGGCTATAAGCCGGACATTCAAGGATGAATCAGTTCCTGCGCCAAAACACCGGCTTGCAAGACTTGCTATGCACAGCAGAACGGCCTGTACGGCTGTCATTTGAAAGGACATACCTTCAAAGGTTACCAACTAGATAGGGGGGTTACATGCAAAAAAGCAAGCAAAAATTTGCAAAAAAGACAGAAATTTCAGACTATGAATCAAACTGATTTGATTATGTTGCTTAGCATGGTTGGAATAATGCGCCACCGACAGCATGAAATGCAGACTCAGTTCATGCCTTCGCGGTTGCTCTTCAAGCGGGCGCCTTATTTAGGCGGGTGCGGATTAACGCGCAGGCCTGTAAATTGTGAGCCGTCCGGCTTTGCAACGCGCGCGCAGAATCCCCAGCCAGATGTCCATTGCGTGATTTTTAGCAAGAGACAATTCCATCCCGGCTGGAGGTTGAGGTTGGCTTTTATTGTGCCGGGGAGTACATCGCCGCCGCGGTTGGCTGAGGCAACGAGCTGGCCGTTTAACCAAGCTTTGATTCCATCATCGCAGCCCAGTTCAAGAAGCGCCGCCTGCCAGCGGTCAGAGTGGAGATATGTGCGGGCATAAGCCACACGATTTTCTCCGCCAAACAGTTTGCCCAAATCCAACTGCCAGGGTCTGTCTTTTCGCAGTCCGGCAGGCATAACTTGCCATTTGACATCGGTTGGATTGCTCTGTTCCGGTGGAAAAGCGACATCAAATAGCGCTTCCCCATTTTTTCCGTCCTCCATGTAAGGGCCGGAAACTTCCCATGCCATGATGAAATCGCCGAATTTGCCGATGGTATCAAGCAGATCGCGGGCGGATTGCTTGAGTTCATTATCAACGGGCATGGCAGTGATTTTTTCGAGCATTGAGCGGGCGGCATCAGGGGCGGCGCCTGCGAAGCGCGGCGCAAGTGTCATGGCCGCTTGAATGGCTTCGGCCTGAATGGCGGACTCTTGGAGGCATGATTCCACGACCTTGATGGCGGAGGGGTCAGAAGCATTGGCTAGACCGCCGAGGACAAGTTTTTTCTCAGCCGGACTTTTTGCGAGGGCCATTACTTGCTGGAAACCGGTAGTGGTGTTGATGGTTGTTGAATCAGTTGCAGCGGACAAAAGCCGGACACACCCGCGCAAAGCCAGCACCCGCTCGGTGTTGTTTGAGGCGGTTCTGGCCAGCTCCAGCAAGGTGTCAAATGCCGAGGCGTCGGGCCATTCAGCCAGGGCGCGCAGCGCCGCCTCGCGAACGATTGGATTGGAGTCGCGCAACGCGGCCTTCAGGGCTGAGACAGCCTGTGGGCCGCCGCATGACGGCAGAAGGCTGAGCAAAGAGCCGCGCGCATTTGGTGTGGCTGACTTGTTCAATGCGGTTAGTACAATGGCGCTGCGTTGTGAACTGTCCTGCATGCGGGAAAGCACGCGGGCAGCGGCGCCTAAAGCATCCTCGCGCGCATCTTCCGACTGCAAATTGGACAGGCGTTGAAGAATTGCGGGCAATTCTTCGGGGCCTGCCAGTTTGCCCAGTGCGCGGAAAGCCGCGCGCGCAGTGGCGCTGTCTTTGCTTTCGGCCGCTTCAAGCAACGCTGGGATGGCGATGCGGCTGCCACGAAGCGCCAGAACGTTTATCAAAGCGGCCTTTGATTGGATGGAATTATCTTTCAGCGACTCAATAATGCGGCGGTCAACGGCCTCACCACCTTTCAAACTGACAAGTGCAATGGTTATCGGCTGTTGGGCGGCGAAGCTCGTCGCCGAAGTCAGCGCCTTGGCCAAAACGGGCACCGAACTGGCGTCTCCTGCGGAAGCAAGCGCGCTGATGGCGGCCTTCTGCACGTCAGGATCAGGAGAGGCGACTTTGGCTGTTATGGCATCGCGGGCAGCGGCATCCGCACGCACTGCAAGGGCCGATAGCAAAAGCGCTTGTTCGGATGGAGGCAATTTGTCCATCACAGATGCGAAGCGGGCGGAGGCATTGGGCGATTTTAATGATGGCAGGCATGCAATTGCCGATGCCTTCAGGTCGGACTGCGGCTGTTGCAAAACAGCAAGGGCGCGTTGTTCGCCACCGTCTGCATCGAGTCTCAAAAGGCCCTCAAAAGCCGCCCTGCGAATCCTGGGCATGTCGGTGACTTTGAGAAGCTGTTCATAGATTGCCTGGGCGGCTGGCCGGAGTCCCTTTTTTGCCATCAGCCCAGCCGTGACAATCAGAGAAGCGGTTGCCGGGCGAGCCAGTTCGGACTGGCCTTGCTGTCGTAATGCCGACAGCTCGGCGGCAGCCTCCGGGGTGGCAATTTTCCCCAAAGCAATAATGGCTGCCTCGGCGGTTGGGCGGTCCGGTTGGCGGGCCAAATCTGCCAGTGTTTTGATGGCGGAGGCATCGGCGCGGTCGCCCAGTGCGGTGATTATCTGGAGCCGCGCGTTACCGGTTGCGCCATTAAGTGCGGCGCGAAGGATTTCATTGATTTTTGGGGATGGATTCGATGCAAGCGCAAGGCAGGCTATGCCCGCTGTTTCCGGCTCTTTAAGCATTGTTTCCAGCGCCGGCAGTGAAGAGTTGGCCCCAATGATTGCCAGTTGGGTGCAGGCAAATCGCCGCGCTTCAAATGTTGCGGTTGGCGCCAGCATTTTGATCAGAGCCGCTTCTACTTCAGCGCGACGAGCCGGGTTGTTTCTGCACTCGCGGACGGCTTGCTCGATTTGGCGCAGAGGCTCGACGGCCAGCCCTGATTCGTACCTGGCTGCCTCGTCGGCCACTGAATTCAAATCAGCAGCGGCCAGATTCAAACAAGCGGCCAGCGCCGGCAGAATCAGGATTTGTAGTTTGATGGATGATTTTTTCATGGGAATGTGTGTGCGATAGGTTTTTAGTTCAACGATTCTGAAAATCAAACCCGCCATGGAGCGCGTGGCTGGCGATACAACATCCGGTTGGCGTCTTCGTCATCAAACAACTCTTTGACCGGGTCCCAGCGCAACTTGCGTCCAAGCCTTGCGCTGATGGTGGTGGCTTCACAGATTGTCTGGGCGCGATGCGCTACTTCGGGGTTGCAGAGGGTGGGACGGCGGCTGCGAATGCAATCGAGCAAGTTTTGGATATGTGAGCTGGCATTGGCCCAGCTTACGCCGCCGGCTTGTTTGGCATCGAGGATTGACTTTGGGTGGGCGGTGACGATGTCGGTCTCATCATCAACTTGAATCCAGCCCTCGTCGCCGATGTACCGGATGTACCGGTCTTTGAAAGCGCCGCGTTGATAGATGATGCCACGGACGCCATTGGCGTAAGTGAACTTGAATGTGCCGGAGATGGCGGTTTCGCTCATGTGTATTTTGGGATCAGGCCATACCAAATCAGTGGCCTCGAATTCGACTGGTCCGGTATCATCGGTGCCCAACACCCATTGCATCTGGTCGGTGTAATGAGTGCCCATGTCGGTATGCATTCCTTCGCCTGTATCCCAGAAACAATGCCAGTGTTGCACCCTGCCAGGGACAAACGGGCGCCATTGGACCGGTCCCAGCCACATGTCATAATCCCAACCCGGCGGCACCGGCGTGGGCTTTTGATGCGGCACGACTCCGCCTGTCCAGAGCTGCATTTCCACTGTGTGCACCCGTCCTATGCGGCCCTGGAGCACCATCTGGCGGGCGAATTGGTAGGATTGTGTTGAGCGGCGTTGTGTGCCGGCCTGATAGATGATGCCGTATTGGCGGGCCATGTTCACAAGCTCGCGTCCTTCGCGAATGGTGAGGCTGATGGGCTTCTCGCAATAGACATCCTTGCCTGCGCGCGCGGCAAACATGGATGCAGTTGCATGCCATCGGTTGCCTGTGGCTATGAGCACCGCGTCAATGTCCTTTTGCGCGAGCAAATCCCTGAAATCAGGATAAATGCGGCAGTCGTTGTTGTTGTAGTGCTGGTCAATGGCGCGTTTGGCTCCATTGCGCCTGTCCTCGCGTGCATCACTTACGGCGGCGAATTGTATTTCCGGAAAAGAGAGGAAGTTGGGCAGGATGAACATTGCGCGATTGCCCATTCCGATTCCGCCAAAGACGATTCTATTGCTGGGCGCAACAGCTCCGTTAAGACCCAGTACCGAGCCGGGGACTATCAGCGGGGCGGCCGCGGCGGTTAAAATACCGCGAAGAAATCCACGTCGGTTCAAGTTGGCCGGCCTGGCCGCTGGTTTGACGATTTCACTGGAATTTTTCTTAAATGGTGTTGCTGACATGGGCCAAAGAAATACACTGTTTGGCAAATAAAGGCAACTTTTTACCAAACTGTTACAAAAAAAACTCTTGTCGGTTTCGCTGACTTCTGTCTCATATCGCCTGAACATGAGCTTGCTGCAAGATCAAGTGGCAGTGGTAACGGGGGCCGGCCGTGGCATAGGCCAGGCGATTGCGCTGGCATTTGCCGGCGAAGGCGCTGACATAGCCGCGGTTGACCTCAAGGAAGAATTCTGCGCGGAAACAGTGGGAAAAGTGCGGGCGCTGGGGCGGCGCGCATGGGCCTACGGGGTGGATGTTTCGCAGGCCGCAGCCGTCGAGGAAATGGCCGGCAAGATTCTGCAGGATGCCGGGCGTGTTGACATATTGGTCAACAACGCCGGCATAACCCGCGACCAGTTGCTGATGCGAATGAGCGAAACGGATTGGGATGCGGTGTTGAACATAAACTTGAAGGGGGCTTTTCTGGTGACAAAGGCGTTTTGTCGCAGCTTCATCAAGCAGCGTTCCGGGCGGATAATAAACATTGCGTCGGTGATAGGCTTGATTGGCAACGCCGGCCAGTGCAATTATGCCGCCAGCAAGGCCGGGGTGATTGGTTTGACGAAATCGGTTGCGCGCGAGCTTGCAAGCCGCGGTGTAACAGCAAATGCAATTGCGCCCGGATTTATCCAGACGGCCATGACCGATAAGTTGACGCCGGAGCAAAAGGAAGCCATTCTGAAGCAGGTGCCTTTGGGCGTTTTGGGCCAGCCGGAGGATGTGGCGCGTGCCGCCCTGTTTCTGGCGAGTCCGTGGGCAAAGTACATCACCGGACAGGTGCTGGCGGTTGACGGCGGGATGGTAATGTGAAAATTTTTTTGAAAATATCCGCTGGACAGAGTACCCGGCGGTCATTAGAGAAAGCGGCGGTAACGAACCTGGAATGACCAGGCGCCCGGCGGCCGGGAGGCTGCTGATGGGAGAGGATGGGGTAATTTGGGCGCTTGACGAATTTTGCAGGGACACATAGAGAGAAACCAACAAAGAAAAAGGGAGCAACCAATGGCTGCAGAAAAGTCAATAGAAGAACGAGTAAAACAGATCATCGTGGACCAACTCGGGGTAAAGCCCGAACAAGTAACGCCTGAGGCCAAGTTTATCGAGGACCTCGGGGCGGACTCTCTCGATACAGTCGAACTCGTCATGGCATTTGAGGAGGAGTTCGGCAGTGAGATTCCCGATGAAGAAGCAGAAAAGCTTCAGAGCGTCGGGGATGTCATCAAGTACATCGAAGAGATGAAGAAGTAAGGGCTGGGGGTGATTTCAAGGGGGCAGCTCTGGCTGATGATGCGCCCTGGCTGCCCCTTTTACATTCTTAAATGGCAAGCAACTGGACTGAACGCCGGGTGGTGGTGACAGGCATGGGGGTGGTCTGTTCACTGGGCCAGGACCCTGAAACTGTCTGGAACAACCTCGTGGCCGGGCAGTGCGGAATTGACCGCATAACGCACTTTGATCCTGCGCGTTTTGACTGCCAGATTGCGGCTGAAGTGCGGCAGTTCGATCCTACTCCGGCATTCCCGTCACCACGGGATGTGCGGCGGACCGATCGTTTCGCCCAATTTGCAGTTTACGCGGGCCATAAAGCCTTGCTGGACTCAGGGCTTGACCTGTCGAAGTGCAACCTGGACGAAGTGGGCTGCATCGTTGGCTCCGGCATAGGCGGTTTCAACACAACTGCCGAGCAGCACAAGATTTTGCTTGAGCGCGGCCCGGGGAGAGTCTCGCCGTTCATGATACCGATGTTGATTCTCAACATGGGGGCCGGATTGTTGTCCATCTTTTACAATTTGCGCGGTCCAAATGTGGCGACGTGTTCGGCATGTGCGACGTCCACCCATGCGCTTGGCGAAGCGTGGCGCACCATCAAAATGGGTGATGCACAGGTCATGCTTGCCGGCGGCAGTGAGGCGGCAATATCCGAGCTTGGCATCGCCGGTTTTTGTGCCATGAAAGCCATGAGCACCCGCAATCATGAGCCTAAAAAAGCTTCGCGCCCGTTTGACAGGGATCGCGACGGGTTTGTGATGGGCGAAGGCGCCGGCATTTTGGTGCTCGAAGAGCTTGAGCATGCGAGAAAACGCGGCGCCCGGATTTATTGTGAACTGGCCGGGTACGGGAACACGGCGGATGCGAATCATTTGACAGCGCCTGCTCCGGGCGGGGAGGGGGCAGCCCGTTGCATGAAGATGGCTTTGCGCAATGCCGGTCTGGCGCCTGAAGCTATTGACTATATCAACGCTCACGGGACAGCCACAATACATGGCGACATTGCCGAGACCGAGGCAATCAAGACTGTTTTCGGCGCGCACGCCCGCAAGCTGGCGGTAAGCTCCACAAAGGGCGCTTTGGGACACATGCTCGGGGCGGCCGGCGCAGTTGAAATGATTGTCTGCATCAAGGCCCTTGAAAAACAAGTGGCGCCGCCGACAATCAACCTCGACAATCCAGACCCGCAGTGTGACCTCGATTATGTCCCGTACACTGCGCGCCCGATGAAAATCGAGGCATTTGTCAACAATTCATTCGGATTTGGCGGGCACAACGCAACCGTCATCGGCAGGAAACTTGTTTAAAGGTGGCCGGGCGCGGCGCTGAGCTACTCCAAATCCTGGCCCAGCTCCACATTCCAGTAGGCAAGGTCAATGAAATGCTTCCAACTGTCGTGCTGCGGCAGTGAGAGGCGGAACTCAAGGAATGGCCGCCACTTCGGCTTGCGTGGCTTGCGGATCAGCGTCATGCCCGCCTCCTGCGGCGTGCGGTTGGCTTTGCGCGTATTGCAGGAGATGCAGGAGCAGACCACATTTTCCCATGTTGTTGGGCCTCCACGGTCTCGCGGTATGACGTGATCGAGATTTAAATCTTTTCTGTCAAAAACCCGCCCGCAGTACTGGCAGGTGTTTTGATCGCGCTCGAAGATATTGTGCCGGGTGAACTTGACCTCTTTTTTGGGCAGCCGGTCATATACCAAAAGCAGGATTACCCGCGGTATTCTAATCCGGAATGAAACGGTGCTGATACAATCCGGATGCGGCTGTGCATTGGACAAGTCCTTCCATTCATTGAAACTGTACGTTTCAAAGCTGCCGTTATCGTCACTGAACACAACCTGGGCGTGGCCGGCAAATAGCAAAGTGAGCGCCCGCCGAACTGAGCAAACATTTACAGCCTGCCACAGCCGGTTGAGCACCAGCACCTGTTGGTTGAGGCATGCACCGTCCATAACCCCAGATTTATTTGGGAGCATACCATATCGAAGCAGATTCTGTCAATGGCTGCATTTTTGTTGTCAAAACTCTTTAGAAATGTCCCCTTTTCGACTCGATAAAAATGTCCCCATATCAAGCGAATCGTGGCGGGTTCCACCCCGGCCATCCATGTAGCTGCCGCCGTAAGACGGCAAAAATTTCTCCGCCATCTTACGATGGCGGCTACGCACTATCCAAATTCGTAGCAACCGGCGTAAGCCGGTTGATATTTCCGTACGCTCACAAATAAGGCTCGAAAACATGCCTGCCCTACTGAGCTTGGTGTTTGCTTTTGAGCCGGTTTCTGCAAACAGTCCATCCTTACGGGATTAGAAAAGAATGTCCGCCAACTTACGTTGGCGGCTACAAACCTAGTAGCTGCCGCCGTAAGGCGGCAGACTCGTCCGCAGGCTCACGCCGGCGGCTATGTGATTATGGTTGGACTTTTATCGTCAATTGCTGCGTCGGTGATTCATTCACTCCCCCATTCAAAGTGCCTCCCAAATCTACTAGCTTTATCGTCAATACCGCTTCTCCCGTCACCGTGCCACCCTTCACCTTGAATGTCAGATTCCCTGTCAGCGCATTTATCGCCGGTTGCGTGGCAAACAACCCTGGATTGCTGTTGTTCACTATCACATACTTCAACCCCTGCACCTCATTCGGCCCGGCGCTCTGCACGCTTATCACATGATTCGTGTACGACGCATTCACATTCGTACCAACCACTATGTTCGTAATCGCCAGCTC
>Ga0315298_1002897_pt1 | contig 28066 bp, 27 predicted proteins | sample WHS_1_MG_FD_203077 | JGI IMG/M metagenome (GOLD analysis project Ga0315298, IMG submission 203077) | Extremophilic microbial mat communities from Washburn Hot Springs, YNP, Wyoming, USA - WHS_1_MG | ecosystem: Environmental > Aquatic > Thermal springs > Hot (42-90C) | place: USA: Wyoming... | reverse complement strand
CTTTACCGATCCACCCCATACCTAACAAAACCCTGGTAAAACCCCTCAACCCAATATTCCCATTAACAGTACTATACAATTCATACCTCTTATCCTTGAGCGTAGTCGTCTATGTGCTCTCTAAAAACTTTGAGTGGAGAATCGTAAAGGGTAAAGAATTGTTTAAAAACATGAAGGAACCGCCTTGGAAGATGCTCCTGGCCCTCCTCACAGGCTACAAAACTTCATACAGAAAATTAAAAGGTAAGACGCACTTGTATCCCATGGAGGAGCCTTCAAAGAGCGGGGAACACATTAACAGAAGGCTGAAACTTCTATATAAGTCAGAGACAGATAGAAATGAACTTATTAGGCAACTTGAAGAATCAATAGATGAAGGCTTTGAGGACCAAGTCTGGATTACGCCTGGAATACCCCTACTAACCTTCATCTGGATCTCTGTACTATCTACCACCTTCATAGGGGATTTACTGCAAACTTTGGTATTTAATGCACTACAGAATGTAATGAATATTGGCGAATCGTTGAGATAAATAGGAGAACGATAAACCGATGATGCAAATCTCGAAAACATGTCCAGAAGTTTCACGAATTCGATGCCGATCCCACATGACTCATATTAGTCTCTAAAAAACTTTGATAAGCGTATATAATACTTTTACACCAATACGATGGACATTTATCATTCTGATCATGCTATTACATTGCCTGTACTTTATGAAATATATGCTCATTTTAATTGATTGTAATAACCACCAAAATTACGTTATAATACTCTGCAATTATGGCCAAGGGCAAATATCTTCCTATCAGTTCAAATAGACTAATAATCCATCCATTAGTATGCCTGCTATGTAGAAGGGTTCCCCTTGAGCACTAGAGAATGCAGCTGACCCGAGAAATATCGCCCTATCATTGGGATAACTCTCAAGCATACTTTCTAACTCACTCTTGTTACCAAATGAGTGTCTTTCAATTACCCATATTACGTCAAATACTTGGTTGGGTGCGTAGGTCCCTGCGCCGGATTCCATCCATCCACCCAGGAAGAATATTTTTTTATTGTCTGGTGTATCGCAGATCTGTAGTAGTATGTTGCCTGATGCTATGGTTATCGAACGTCCTGCTGTATTCATGAATGTTGCTTTTACCCTCAATTTTTGAGGTTCAGCAGCGCCGAGGGCAGTCCATAATTGCTCCGAGCCGATATATGGCGATATCCATTGTGTAAGTGTTGCATACTTTATTTTCATAGAGCCTGATGAATATGCTAGGGTGGGTCCTTGAAAACTCACTTTATATTCTTTGACGTAGCTGAACTGTCTTCCCCGTTCTGTAGTCAATATGACCCTGTATGTGTGTAGTTCGTTTAATGGCGTTCCCTTGACCTCTATTTTATGGTATTGCTCACCAACATCTATAGAGCCGTTTACAAATCCATTTCCCGCGCCAATCCTCTGATCATATAAGTAGAGCTTGGACTTATCGGTTTGGTCATAAATATATATTCTACTTGTTTTCACAAGTACCCCACCGATATTATCTACTATTAATGTTAAATTGTAACCCGCTACCGTGGAGTTCTCCAAGCTCCTGATGTGAATGTTTTCGCTTATCCTCTGAACATCCCAATCATTCATCTTGGTTTTGACTTCTTGGTATCTTGCCTCGTAGGTGTTTATTGTCCAGATCGTTACGAATCCGACTATTACTATGAGTATGAAGAATACGGCTCCTATTGCTGTTGCGATTCCTTTTCTGGATCCGGCTGGATTTCTCAATTTACACCACCTCACTTTGTGACTGTTGTTGTTGCTTGGTATCCTCTGGCTGTGACGACCTTGATGTTTACAGATGTGTATTGAGGTATTGCTATGGAGAATCTTACTACGTTCTGGTTGCTGGCCTTGGTGTAGATTGGGTAGCCTCCTGTGAGTGGTGGGTTTACTGAGCTTGAGTAGTCGGCTCCGTTAACGTATACCGCAACTATTTTGACATCTATCTCGCCCACGTTTCTGACATATATGTCTGTATGGTTGGTGGTGACGTTGAATAGGGCCATCTCAATCACTATCCTCTCCTTAGCTGCTTCCTCCTGGTTTGAGAACCATATGCTCGCTGAACCCTGATAAAGCATGAGTGAGGAGGTTGCCCAAGGATACAGGATGGCGAACATGGCGAATACTATGCCAACCATAAGTAGTGTCGCAACTACGGGGCTTAAACCTTTCCTACCACATGTTATGGTTGGGGCCAAGTTGATCATAGATGGTTCGGAGTTGGGTTAACTTATACGTTTCGTAACCGGAGATGAGTGGTCCGATGGGACGAAGCTATCCATGCGACTAAATTATAGCTAGCCAAATCAATTAGGAAGGTTCTCGAGCTTTTGCACCTTTCTCCAATAGATTTTCAGTTTTTGAGAATCTGACTCTGGCGTACCTCATCCTATTATGGGAATGGTTCCCCTGACTGTTTGAGCACCACTACTCCTGTGTCGGCTTGATCGTTCGTTGTTATAGTTCTTGATTCTTTGATGTATCCTGGACATGAGAATGTTAATGTATATGTTCCAGCAGGCATGTGTATTGCGAAGTCTCCATCGTATGTGTAGGCTAAGTAACTGTCTGTGGCTGCTCTGGCCCATACTAGGTGGACTGGGAGTGAACTCTTGTCGTATCCGTCTACTGTGCCTGTTATCTTTATCATCCTCTCAATGTTGAAGAAGGCTTCAACCTCCCATCCGAGCTCAGGAAGATTTACGTATATGTCTATTCTCTGTGTGAACCTGCGGTTCCAACCGAAGTCTTGAACATTTATTCTGTACCTGCCTGTGTCCAGACCGTAGTCTCTCCATCTTGTTCCTTCAGGGTCGACGTAGAAGAAGTGTCCTCGCCCATATATCCCATATGTGTTGAATCTGAATCCTAAGGATCCTTCTGGGGCCTCCACGACATCTACGCCTTTGAAGTTGCCCTCAAGCGTTGTTTGGGTTCTTATCGTCACATCCTCGGTCAACGATACGGAGACGCCTCCCATAGTCAGTGAGGTGGCCCCATGCACACCGCAGCCTTGGAGTATGGGGAACGCTGTGCGTGTATGGGTCGGGGCGAAGGGGCTCAATATTATAGTTACTGAGGCGTCGTATGCTTGGATATACCCGTATGTGTAGGCTTTAACCTTGTATTCGCCCGCCTTCAACGCGTTTGGAGTGTAACCTTTCATAATAATCTCTTCTGTAGACCAGTTGTGTCCTGTGAAGTTGAGTGTTGCCGAGGTATTCTCTACTCCTGGGCTTCCTTGGCTCAGGACGGTCTCAGCATATCCAACCTCAACTCCTGAGGTTTGAAAGTATATGCGGAGTCTGGGAGGGGGGCATAGGTCCATGAATCTCCATCTGGTAGGCATCTGAGGTTTTCTCGTACCAGGTTTGACAACTGTGGATGTGACGGTGACCTGGACTGAGCCGCCTCTTCTCAAATCTACTGTGGTTGAGGTGTTTCCTCCGTCGCCGACCGTGAATGTCTCTATATTCTCTTGTATGTATCCTCTGATCCATACTCTTAGATAGTATGTTCCAGCCTCAACCCCATAGTCGTGGGGGCTCGGCCCAGGGTAGGAGCCTACACTCCAGGAGCCTGAGTAGGACCTGTTGTAGAACTCGCTGAACCCTAGTATGTGGAATCTTAGAAGGGGTGTCTGGTCTCCTGATGAGTAGCTCGCATATTGGACCGTGCCGTCTGGCAATGTACGGTTGAGCACAGTCAACCCCTTCAACACCCCATCGCTTCTATACATCTCGACGAGGATGTTTCCTCCGAAATGTTTGCCGGTCGTGGATCCGAATGATTTTGCCTCACCTTCAAGCGGAGTCTCCTCCGCTCCTGAAGGGCCGCTTCTCAACCTTATACTTCCTGAGACGCAGCCTCCATATGGGAGTCTGGATTCACCTACATCGATGGTCTGGCCGTAGCCTGTGAATGTCACGGTCTTGACCTGGCTTGACGGCTGAATGAAGCCGTAGACCCAGATTCTGATCTTGTAGGTTCCTGGGCCGAATCCAGCATACTCTGAGCCTGAGGCTGGGTAGCCTACATATCTTGTGCCGTTTCGAAGCCACAGCGTATACTTCTCACTCTGAACGTTTCCAGACTTGTATGTTCTGGATGCAACTATTCTTCTCTCAGATCCATCGTAAACCTCAACTGTATAGTTCAACCCCTTATAGTTAAAGACTTTAAGGTACGGCGATTCCAGGGGTTTTATCGGGTTGCCTGACCAGTCGGTGTAGGTTATTGTGCCGTTTATTATGCAACCCCTGTTGAGGGTGAAATTTCCTATATCCAGACCTCCACCCTTACTCAAGTGATAGTTGGCCGTGCTCCTTGTTATCGCATATGCGTATCCGGTCTCCTGGAAGTAGCCTGCTGAACCCTCAAGATAATACAGGCCCGCATACAGGCCTGTGATGTTGAAGAATCCTGTAGAAGGGTCTACAAGCCCCCTCCCAACAACCCCAGAATTCACCCCAACAGCATACACGACACCTTTGGTCTTGATGTATTTCTTGGCGGTTGAATCGACTATGAAACCGCATATGAAGCCTGGATCCTCCCTCATGCTGACATGGACCTGCAGAATCTTGCTCGGTGAGGTTGGATAGATCGGTATCCCCTCAGAATCGACATTCAATGCGATATAGACTGTGAAATTGTATACCCCAGCTATTCTTGGAGACCTCAAACCTTTGAGGAGGATCCATTTCGGAGGAGTGTAGTTGTAATATTTCCCTGAACAGTCAGGCCTCAAGTATAATGGTGGATTCCGCACCTCAATAGTGTAAGGTGCATTGGCGTCGTATGGGTAATATTCAGATTGGTCGATTACAGAATAATAGTAGTAGTCGCTTGAAATATTTGATTCTATGAAGGATGTGTCGTTCGTTTTCTGCCTGTTACTTTTAGCGGCGACACCCTCAAGAAACATTCTCGGAACCTCAACCTTAACAGCCACACCAGGCTCAGTCAAACTGATGTTTATGTTACCGGTCGTATCAAAGAACATACCCCACCCCACCGAAGGCTTCACAGCAGCCTCACCGTTTACACTCCAGATGGTGGAGGGAAGGAGGATGGAGGTCGTGAGGGTGAGCATATAAAAAATTTTGATTTGGAACCTCACGTCAACCCACCCCCAAGTAGGAATAGGTGCCTTCGAATTATAAAACTGAGCTTGGAACAGTCAGCTTCAAAAATTAGATCCAAAAAAAAGGTGGAATGTTGGAGGGATTCTAACCTGCGGATCCGCAGATGACAGAATAGGTGAAGACCCCACCTGTCTTCGTTACAACTTTAACAGTATATGCGACCCCACTGGTCAATCCAGTAGGTGGCGTAATCGATATTTGTACTGGTGGACCTTGCACGCTCAGGACCGAAGACATCTGGCTGCTAATTTGTTTCCCAGCCAGGTAGACGGCGTCTACTGTAACTTCTGTGTTTCCAACATTTCTTAGGTAAAGTTCTAATTTTGTTGTTTTAGTCCAGTTGTATGCTTCAAGGATCACCTGCTCTCTGACCTGCTGGCCTCCCCCTGTCGTCAGTGTTCCTATTAGCCCCATGCTCCAGACGTAGACGAGGATTGAGGCGGCGACTGCTATGGCGACCATGAGTAGGACTGCTATGACTGGAGATACTCCTTCTCTATCTTCTCGAAGATCCCTAAACATGTCACATCACACCTATATTTCGTCGTCATGTTGATTTATTTAAACTCCTACTTTTCCACTGGAGAAATCTCCATTCTACACTCAACATTTATTGCTTATGTAACCCGGCTTCTTAAAGTCCGGTTACTCGGCTGGAGATATTTGCTGGTTGAAAGTTTTCTTTGAGAAAACACATATAAAACTACCATGGTTAAGACTCTTGGAGGTTCAATATTGCAGATGCGTCTGCGGTTCCGTCTGCCGTCATTGGTGAATAGGAAAAGTAGGGTTGAAAGTGCCAAGTCTATCCAGGAGCATGGCGGTGGAAGTGTTCTATCTGAGCCTAAAGTTAAGGGCAGCCTCCCCTCCTTCATGGAGGTCTACGCCCTGATGGAGCCGCATGTCTATGCAGCTATATCTAGGGATCCTGAGACTGGAGGTGTAAAGTATCATGTCATTGAGCCTACCTTGACAGATGGTGAGAAGGCTGCTCTGGAGAGGGTTAAGGGGATTATTCTTCAGGTTGTCGATGTGAACCTGAACTCTTTAGGGTCGAGGGAGAAGGCTGAGGAGTGGCTCAGCAACTATGTCGACAGAATAATTAGAAACTATAAGGTGAATGTTGAGCCTGAGTCTCTTGGAAAGATCAAGTATTACCTCGCCAGGGATCTGGTGGGCTTCGGTAAGATAGATCCTATGATGCATGACCATATGCTCGAGGATATTTCATGTGACGGCCCAAGGATCCCTATCTATGTCTGGCATAGGGTCTATGAGTCTCTACCTACCAACGTTACTTTCGATGATGAGGGTGAACTGGATTCTTTCATCGTCAGACTCGCATATCTTGCTGGTAAACATATCAGCATAGCCAGCCCGATGCTCGATGCGAGTCTGAGGGATGGGAGCAGGATCCAGTTGACCTATGGTAGGGAGGTGACGAGGAAAGGCAGCACCTTCACTATCAGAAGGTTCAGGGCCGACCCCTTAACCATCCCCGACCTTATAGAGCTTGGGACGATGAGTCCGATGATGGCCGCCTGGTTCTGGATAATCGTTGAGAGGAAACTAAACATCCTGATAGGTGGTGGGACAGCCTCAGGTAAGACGACGACTCTCAACGCCCTCTGCACCTTCATCCCTGCAAACAGTAAGATAGTCACCATAGAGGATACTCCTGAATTGAATATTCCTCATGAGAACTGGGTCTCATCGGTGGCGAGGGTTGGCTTCGGTCCAGGCGGGGTTGCCGACATAACCCTATACGACCTGTTGAAGGCTGCGATGAGGCAGAGGCCTGACTATGTGATCGTAGGTGAGGTGAGGGGTGAGGAGGCCTATATCCTCTTCCAAGCCATGGCTACAGGCCACGGAGGAATCTCGAGCCTCCACTGCGACTCAGTAACCTCAGCCTTCAGCAGGTTGGAGTCTGAACCTATGAACATCCCAAGGACCCTGATACCTATCCTGAACGTTGTACTCATACAGTCTAGGACCAGACTCGCCGAGAAGGTTACAAGAAAGGTGACCACCGTGGTCGAGATAGTTGAGCTCGACCCAGTCTCTAAAGAGATAATTACAAACGAGGTCTTCAGATGGGATCCTAAAAGGGACGTATTCGAATACTCTGGGAGAAGCATCCTCCTGGATAGGATCATGAAGGATTACGGTGTGACGAGGGAGTATCTGACGGGTGAGCTTGAGAGGCGGGGGCTCCTTCTTGAGTGGGCGGCGCGGAACAGGATCAGGAGGGTCGGCGAGGTCGGCGAGTTGATCAGATACTACTACATCAATCCTGAAGGTGCGATGGAGAAGGTTAAGTTGAGGTTGAGAGGGTGAGGAGAATATTCAGGGTGGAGGGTGACTACCTCCAATACCTGGCCCTGGCACCCTACCGGATGATAGGTGATCGAATAGAACCGATCATGCCGGTATTCAGTAGGCTCGAGAGGGAGATCTCCAAGGCCGATATGAAGATAACCCTCCAAGCATACGCATCCCTCACGTTATTCCTCTCATTCACGGTTGGAGTGACCATATTCTCAATCACGCTGATTCTTGGAATCGCTCTGGGAGCCACCCTAACCTCCACAATCATAGCTGCCTCAACCCTAGGCTCCGCAGGCGGCTTGGCCATCTTCATAACCCTATACTTCTACCCCTCCCTCCAAGCCGGCACAAGAAGGAGGATATTGGAGGAGGAGCTTCCGCATGTGGCAAGCCACATGGCTGTCCTCTCAACAGCAGGCCTACCTCCTGAGAGAATATTCAGGTCTCTCGCCCAGATCGAGATGAAAGGTTACAGGAGTGTCGTAGCCGAGGAGTCTAGAAACATTGTGAGGGATGTTGGTCTACTGGGGTACGATGTGATCTCGGCGATTGAGAGGAGGATTAGAGACTCGCCTTCGAGGAGGTTCATAGACTTTCTCGACGGATTCGTATCGGTCTCAAGGTCCGGTGGGGACTTGACAGGCTACCTCCTAACCTCGGCGAGGGGGTTCATGGACTCAGCCAGAATAGCTGCGAGGCAGCTCGTCGAGACCCTAACAAGTATAGCTGAGGTCTACATATCCCTGATGGTTGTGTTCCCACTGCTCGTCATCATAATGCTCTCGGTGATGGGTATGATAGGTGGGGGTGTCGGTGGACTGAGCATAATATTCCTCATGCAGCTTGTGACATACATAGCCATACCCATCTTCGGGGTGGTCCTTCTGCTTCTCTTAGACTCTATTATGCCGCCGAGGTGAGACGGTCCCTGTTCATGTTCAGGGTCTCTAAGAGAGATAAGACGATAGTTCTAATAGTTTCAACCATACTGTTCACGGTCCAAATTTTCACATTGATCATGAATGAGATCTACTTCAGAGCCCCCCTCATCTTCACCCCTGACCAGCTCCTCTTCCTAACCATGATAGTCACCATATTCCCACCGGCCGCAGTGAACTACTTCGACCTGAGGTGGAGGAGGAGTGTAGACAGGAATATTCCAGAGTTTCTCAGGGAGCTCTCGGAGGCAGGTAGGACAGGCATAACGTTGACTAGGGCTCTGGAGCTGGCTTCGAAGAGGAGGTATGGGCCACTCTCGTCTGAACTTGAGCGAATAGTCAACAAAATCTCCTGGGGAGAATCTTTAGAGGATTCTCTGAAAGACTTCGCTGAGAGGGTTGGTACGAGGCTGGCTAAGAGAACATCCATCCTCCTATCTGAGATAAACAGGGCTGGAGGGGATATAAGGGATGTTCTGGACATGGTGAGTAAACATATTCGTGAGCTCCAGGTTATAGAGGAGGAGAGGATGAGTCAACTCAGAATATACGTAGTCATCGTATATGTGGCTTTCTTCATATTCCTGTTCATAGACTACGTTATCCTGGAGACTTTCCTGTCGAAGATTGAGCTGCTCAGGGCTGGTTTGAAGGAGACCGGTGGAGTATTCGCAATGGCTGGCATAGACTTGAAGAGCATCAAGACGTTGATGTTCCACATGTCTGTGATCCAAGGTCTTTTCGGAGGTTTGGTTGCTGGGAAGATGGGTGAGGGGAGTCTGGGAGCCGGCTTGAAACATTCAGCAATCCTGATGAGCATCAGCCTCATAATATTCTATTATCTGATGTAGGTGTTGATGTTTGGGGTTCGTAGCCTCAGCCGAAGAGACGATTGTAGGCACCGTAGACTATGATGATGAATCCTTGAGTTTGGATTCGAACCAGTGCCTCATATCAGCCGCTGAGACGTCGATTTTGGAGAGGGGTGTCTTCATAAAGATAGGTGAGGGCCAGCCATACTTCATAGGCCAGATCGTAGACGGCCCATTCTACATGGGTGGCGGCTCAGAGATCCATGGAAGATACGTCGCCGAACTCATCTCATACATAGACCGAGACTCATCCAGAGCCGTACTGACGAGGCCTGCGCCTGGGACGAGGGTCAGAACAATAGGGAGCGGGGAGGTCCAGAGGATCTTGGGGGTCTCAGGGGGGATGTATATGGGGCATGTGACGACAGACAGTAGGGTGAGTGTGATGATGGATGCGGCGACGTTGACCAGACATGTAGGTGTCTTCGGAACCACTGGGAGTGGAAAATCGAATACCATACAGGTCTTCATGGAGGAGGCTTCTAAACAGGACTTCGCAGTCCTCGTCTTCGATGTTGAGGGCGAATACATCTACATGGACAAGCCTACCGACAGACTCGTCGAACGTCTAGGCTCGTTCGGCCTCAAACCGCTGGGTGTAGGGGACCTCAGAGTCTATGTTCCATACCCATCATTCTCACACAGGAGTGGGGCTAGAAGGTTCGCTGTGAAATTCTGCAATGTAGACTTTGACGTATTCTCCGAGGTTGCGGGGTTGAATAGGCTCGAGCAGCTGTACTTCCAAGACTTGATAGAGAAGGTCGCCGCAGTCACCCCTGAGACTAAACCTGTGACCTTGAAGGCGGTCATAGACCGTCTCGCCCAGAGGCTGAAGGGGCAAGCGGAATATGCGGCCATGCCTCCTTTCATAGTTGAGGTGAATACAACCCTATACAGTAAGCTCCGCCTCATATCGGCCCTGAACATAGTGGATGTGGATGCTGAGGAGATCATGTTGGAGGAGATATTCAAGGCTGGGAGAATATCTGTACTAGATCTGAGCGACGCCTCAGACTATGTGAGAAATATTGTTATAGCAGACCTCCTCAGCAAGGCCTTCAAATATAAGGTTGGGAATCCTGAGTCGCCGAAACTTTTGACAGTCATCGAGGAGGCCCATACATTCATCAGTAGGGAGAAGAGGGATAGGATGATGGCTACGATGATGCTCATCATAGAGACCGCGAGGCGCGGGAGGAAGAGGGGGTTGAGCCTCGGCATAGTGACCCAGCAGCCAGCCCACCTACCCTCAGAGATCCTGGAGCTTTGCAACACCAGAATAATACATAGAATAAGCTCGACAGCAAACATCGAAGTCCTTAGGGAGTCTACTGGAAATGTTCCTGAAGGATTATGGAGCACAGTCCCCTCCCTCGGTAGGGGTGAAGCGATAATTGCTACACCAAAATATTCCAGGGCCCTACCGGTCACTGTGAGGCCGACGATGTCTATGAGGATAGCCATGGAATAAAATTTTTGAGGTTTATTCAAAAACTTAGGGAGCTCGTCTGTGTTGAGGGGCCTGGTAAAGGCGGTGGCTGCTATAACTGTTCTGCTGGCTACATTACATCTTATCCAATCTACATACTCCGCTGAGGTTGAACTCTTCCTCGACGATGAGAAGGAGATGACCATCAGCGGGAGATCATTGATACTTACAAGCGACATAGTCGTCAAGAATAAGAGCCGCCTGCTCATCGCCAACTCCCATATCCAACTCTCCGTTAGAGGTGAGAGAGGCTACAACCTACTCATCCTTGACAGTGGGAGGGTCATGTTGAGCTCCTCAACCTTACAGTCCCTATTCAACGCCTCAACCATAGAAGCCTCAGGGGCAGCCAACATGACAGTATTGAACTCAACCATAACAGGATTCAACATCTTAACATCGAGAGACAACTCAACCCTGCATATTTATGATAGTAAAATCTTGATACCTTACGTTAACTGTTCAGGCAGAAGCGTCTCAGTAACCGGCGGATCCATGCCTAAGGGTGAGTTGAGGATAAACACGCCGACGGTTAGGTTGGAGAGGTTCAAGGGCGACAGGATCATGATGGATGTAGGCAACTCAACATTGAGGAATGTTCAGGCCAACCAGCTAGCAGCCAAGTCTACCGGACCCCTGAAGCTGAACTCATCTAGAGTAGGAAACTGCACAGTGGAGTCGAATATGAGTGTGGTTATGGCGGACTCAACCTTCGACTGGCTGAAATTCTTCTCCCCAGGTGTTGCAGTCAACATCTCAATCTCTAAGGGGAGGGCTGGAGGCCCCATCTACGCCGACACGAACGTAACCGTTCAGAGATACTGGTATCTAAAGGTCAACGTCACGGATCTCGCTGGATCAGGTGTGCCTGCAAAGATAATTGTTGAAGACTACTTCGGCAAGACCGTCACAACAGGTGAGGCTGACGCCAGAGGCCTATACTTCAAGCCTATTCTAGCTGAGGTTGTGAACGGTTCCAAGACAGTCTTCCTGGGCAACTACAGGGTCAGGGCTGAATATTTCAACTACACAACAAGAACAGTCCCAATAGTCCTGGATGGAAACAAAAATGTTGAACTCAGATTCATTGAGAGCGTCCCTTTGGAGTCAGCTACTAAACTCACGGTCTCCCCCAGAATCGTCAGGGTCGGCGACCCTGTGAAGGTGAGCGGCTGGGTTGATTCAAAGAGGTCTGGTGAACATGTCGAGGTCATCATCCTAGGACCGAACAACAGCAGGATCGATAGGGTTTACAGAACCATTGAGGGCGGCTTCTTCGAGGGCGAGTTCAAGCCTACCGTTGAGGGTAGGTGGATAGTCTACGCGGACTGGATAAGTGGACCACCCCAGACATCAAATACGCGAAGCCGAGCGTACACCGTCCTCGTTGAGCCTAGACCACCCCTGATAATACTCCTCATCAGGGCCCTACCGATCGTCGTAGTTGTAATAGGAATATGTGTGGCAGCCTCATTTCTTTTATTGAGTCGATTCAGAGAATCCAAAACTTGAATTTGAGGAGATAAGACCAAAAATATTCTTTTGAAACTATCAAGTCTTAATGTACGGCGGCAACTCGATGAAAATGGACCAGAAGGCGACGGCTGAAACATATGAGAGCAACGCCGCATCGACCCAGACCTTATTCTCCGAATAACGATAGATCCTGTCGAACATGTAGGCTAGGGATATGTATGCGAAAGGTATGCCTGGGAGGAGGTACCAGATGAAAGTCTTGCCCACAGATGTTGAGGCGACCAAGAATATGAATGCTAAAGGTATGGGAGCAGCATACTGAGCCTCCCTCAACATGTAGTAAGCCGCCAGAATAGAGGCTGAGAATGAGATTGGCCAGGTTAAGGGGTTGTATGCGCTGATGAAACTAAGCCCAACCTCGGGACTAGAGGTGACGATGTTGCTGTCTGGATTCACTATCAAGGTCCTTATCTGGGTAGGCCCCTCTATCCCCGTCAAGAAGTTGAGCAGGTTGTATAGGGGTGGGGGACTCCCCAATTCGAACCTCATCCAATGATGATATGCAAACATTCTAGACTGGAGATTCATAAAATCCTGCAAGGTGTTTCCGGATAGGAAGAAGACGATGTAGGTTGCTGTATATGTCAGAGCCGAGATGGAAAGGTACAGAGGATACGACCTCAACCTATCAATCTTTCCAGTCGAGAGGTAATATATCGGCGGCAACACAAAAATGAAGAGAACGGTCCACTTACAAGATAACGCTAGGCCAGCAACCACATAGAGAAGGGGCGTAGCCCAAACCCTTCTGGAAACCACCAGCAAGTAGATGGATAAGGCTGAAAAGAACGTCGCATATATCTCGAGCATGCTGCTTGATGAGAAATCTATATACAACCTGTCCAGGCTGAGCAGAAGTGGTGGGAGCAAAGCCATGAGATGATTTGCCAGAACCCTCCTCGAGACAAAGAATATCACTATCAAAGTCAGAGCTGAGAATATGAAGCCGAGCATAACATGATTCATGAAAAAAATCTCCGATAACCCGATAAGATACTTGCCGAGAGGTGGATGCTCAAAATTTATAGCATCGGGGCTGGCGCCATGTACATAAGACCAGCCGGCCACAGCATACAACTTATCATCAGAGAAGAATCCACGGCCCAAAAGAAATTCCTCATACTCCTCCAGTATAACCCCAGGCTGAAAATGTGTAGAGAATACGCTACTGCACCTCACCGTGAAGTAGACCAGTATCAAAATGAGGAGCCAAAGCCACACCTTCCTCAACATACTCATCCCTCACTGAAACATGGTAGGAGCTTAGAATTTCACTCCAACCATTAACCTCACATGTATATCAATATTAGTATTCAAATGTTAGGATACTCTACTCTTAACCTTCACGCCGGTCTCGAAGCTAGGAAAAGCTCTGTAGGCTACGATCCTACTGTCGACGTGAGGGATCGGTGCTGTATGCTGGGAGTCGGCATCGCCGCCTACAGTCAAATAACATATAAGATGACATATGGTGGGGATAATATTTTGGCGGATAATGAAACAGACTTTGGAATCTAAATGATCATGCTAGTCTTGTGGTGTATCAAAGATATTCTGTCGGCCCTCTCCTTTTTATATCGACCGTATCGAAATGCTTATCGTAGCTGACTATAGCTTCGACTTCAAATTTTTTAGCTATGAAATAGTGGAGGGCGTCGTCGAAGTCGAGTTTTATCTTGTCCATCAGCATCGATGCAGCCATCTCTTCCTCCAGGCGAGTTTCATATATGTCAAGGCCTGACGAGTTTTGAACGTTTCTTAGAAAAGCTAGGATCAGTGTAGGGTCGTTGAGGATGGCTTCAACTGCGTGGACTGTAAAATTTGAAATGACGGCTTTAATCTCTCCACTAGAGATTTTCTCCAAGAACTTTTCGCATATCTCAGCCTTATCCTGTCCGAGTAAAAGTTCAAGAAATATGTTTGTGTCGACTAAGAGCATTCAATCAACCTTCCTCCATATTTCATGCTGCAACTCCACGGATGTCAACTTGGTCTTTACGCAACCGACTAGGGTTTTCCAATCAGCTTCGCCTGAAGTTACATAACGCTTCAACGCGTCTTCAAGTGCAGCCTTCACTGCGCCCTTCTTATACCCGTAAAGTTCCATTGCCCGCTTTCTGAATTTTTTTGCTAAAGCTTCTGAAACCTCAGCCTTAATAACTTCGACCATAAGTACATGTGGTATATAAGTTCTTTATAAATCTGTCACTCCTAACCATTACACGTATACACATATCTTCAGGACTGATCCCACCATAAACCCCCAGAAACCTATTGGAAGATCTTCGCCCATCGGCTTAAGATTTGATAACCCTCCCAACCTCACCTAGACCACTTGCATCGATTGGGAAACCTTCTCTCAACCTCCTCTTCATCCAAACCATTTCCATCATAGGTTGCAAAATATTTGAAGGTAACCAAATTAAATTTGGTATCCTTAACCAACTATTACTCCAACCGCACCTGCGCTGATCATGCAAAAATGGAATATGTGCCCGCTCTGAGGGTGAATTGTAACCTTAATTGAACAGCTAAATGTTTCCAGTTCGTTCCTTTTTATTTTAGAAGGCTCCATCCAGGCTAGAATGACTACCAACGCCCACACTAGCTCGAGAGGTAAATGAAATTTTTCCACCAAGATGTTATGGGCGAGTTCAGGGCTATCCGTCCATGAATTGACGGTCTTGAGCAAGGATAGGTACAAGGCTGAGGGTGGAGGTCCTAGGGCCTAACAGAGAAGATAGCTGATGTAGTAAACTCCGAGCTTTTCGGTAAGCCTTAAAGCCCAATACCGACTCTATAGAATAACAGGTGAAATGTATGAGTGAGGTACGTTACGCCTCCGGAGAGGGGCAGATAGGGAGAATAATAGTAGCCCGACTCAAACCAGGAACAGACCTGATGGAGGGTCTCAACAAGATCTGCGACCAGTACAACATCAACCACGGTGTTATCGTAGAATGCATAGGCAGCCTACGTAAGGCCGTATTCAAATTCCTGATACCGAACCCTCAGCTGAAACTCGGATCAGGATACGGTGAACCATACATCCTCGACGGTCCTATAGAGTTTCTAGGCGGACAGGGAATAATAACGCAGGGTGAGGATGGTAAACGGAAGATACACCTGCATGGACTCGTCAACAGGACGAGTGTTGAGGGAGGTAAGGCTAAACCCGACTATGTTCTGGGAGGGGACTTCGGTGTACCGCCAGGCTCAAACCTAGTACTGGCAACGATGGATGTCACAATAATAGAGGTGAAGGGACTCAGCATAACTCGAAAGTATGATGATGAGACAGAGATCGCTACAAGACTAGACTTCGAGAAGGCCTAAGCCTTCTCCCCTATTTTTATTCTCTTTGACATTATGATACCAGAAGTGTATGTAACGAATCAAATATGTAGACTTCATTATCGGAAGGTGCGGCTTATTTGAGTTATGCTCATTCTATGGATTAAACAAAAATATATAGGGATAAAAAGTAGCCTCCAAGTGAAGATCATCACTACTACAGGTAAGGAGGTAGCACACACTAATAAGCAATCTAGTCTGTCAAATGGCTAGAAAAAAGACCGAAGCGAGCCTCCTCTTAAAATGGGGAAATTGACTGCCCTATATTTTTTATACCAGTTACTGAACAAGTAATATTGGAAGTATTGTGTGAGGTATCTGTTTTGTCTGAGGAGAAGAAGGTTTCCAGAAGAGGCTGGATTAAGTATGCTGGTGCTGGAGTCGTTGTAGTTGCCGCTGCGGCTGGAGCAGGATACTATGCAACACAACCCAAACCAACACCGACAACACCAACTCCAACAACGCCAACACCTACACCTACGCCAAGTCCAGGTGGTAAGAAACTGAAAGTCAGAGTAGGTGGAACAAAACCGTTAACTGGACTTATGACAGTTTGGGGCCGAGATGAATATAATGGACTCAAACTATGGGCTGAGAAGTGGGTTAACGCTCAAGGCGGTATAAAAGGTGGAGACGGAAACACGTATGAAGTTGAACTAATAATATACAGTGACGAGTCTAAACCTGAGAATGTTTCGAGGCTTTATGAGAAGCTGATAACTGAGGATAAGGTAGACTTCCTCATGGGTCCAGTATGGGCCCCTCTGAGTATGGCAACTGTTGCAGCCGTAGAGAAATACAAGAAGCTAGAAATCTGGGGTACAGCTGCTTTCGACCCAGACTTGTATAAGGACTGGAAGTACAGTGTTCACGTTATAACTAATGGACCCGATTATATGGCAAATGAACTGGATCTTATCCTTGCAGAATGCGTTCCTAAAGATCCTGAGGCAAAGAATGTTGCTATTATTCATGGCGACGCCCTCTTCGAAAAAGTATTCGGGTCATATGGGTATAAATATGCTAAAGAACACGGGTTTAACGTCGTCTATTATGAGCAATACACAACACCCCCAACAGATCTGACACCAATACTGACCAGAGTCAAGGCTGCTAAACCAGCCATACTCCTAGCGGGAGAGGGTGGTCTTGCAGGAAGTCAACTCTTGACCAGGCAGTGTGTGGAGATAGGTCTAGACCTTAAACTGTTATGTCCTGGCACTCCTGCAATATTCAAAGAATATTATGATGCACTGGGCAAGTATGCTGAAGAGACCATCGTGATCTCACAATGGGAGCCAGGTGTAAGATACAAAGCTACCTATGGTCCTGACCATGACTGGTTTGTATCAAATTATGAGAAAGAATTCAAGCTCCCACCAACATATGCCAGTGGAATAGGCTTCGCTCAAGGCTTGGTTCTACAGGCAGCTATGGAGAAATCTAAGGATCCGTTAAACTCTGATGCTGTCAGGGAGGCTGTTAACACAGTGGAGTTCACAGGTTTTCATGGAAAGTTCAAGATAGACCCGAAGACAGGCTGGCAGATAGGCCATAAGATGGCAGTACTGCAGTGGCAGAATGGTGTTAAGGTCCCCCTCTGGCCGCCTGAAGTTGCGATAGGTAAGCTGAGATATCCAATGAAGAAATGGACTGAGAGATAGAATTCTCTCCCCTTTTTATTTCTTGAACGCTGTGTTGCGAGAAGTATATTTGATTTATCGAAAAATGCGACTTGGAGAGGCTCATTTGGATCAATCTAATTTTATGCTTGAAAATCTGCGTAAACATATTGTTGAGCTCGATGCTGAAGAGTCTCGTAGAGCTGCACGTGAGGCTGTAGATGCTGGTATAGATGTTGAATCCATCCTCAGTAAGGGTGTAGGTCTTGCTCTAGAGGAAGTGAGTAGAAGGTATGATAGAGGTGAGTATTTTCTGAGTGAACTGGTTATGGCAGGGGAGGTTGTGAATGAGGTTTTGACGGAGGTTCTACCCAGAATAAAAAAGGGAGAGAACGAAGCCGCCGTCATCGAGAAGGGGACAGTAGTAATCGGAACAGTTCAGGGAGACCTGCATGATATTGGGAAGAACATTGTGTCAACCTTCATGTCGGCTCTGGGGTTGAGTGTCATAGATCTTGGGGTGGATGTTCCTCCTGAGAGATTCGTCGAGGAGGTGAGGAGGAGTAGGGCCCAGATCATGGGATTGTCATGCTTATTGACGACAACTCTTCCAGCCATGAAGAGGACGATAGAAGCCCTGCAAGAGTCAGGCTTACGTCCGACAGTCAAGATTATTGTTGGAGGCAGGCCTGTCACAGAGACTCTGGCCAGAGAGTTGGGCGCCGACGCCTACGGGCATGACGCGCCAGATGGTGCAAGAAAAGCTTTGAAACTTCTAGGAAGAGAGTAAGGTGAGCTAGACGTTATGGTCAGGAAAGACTTTGCGAAGATAAATCGGGAAAGAATGTTGAAAGCCATAGATCATGAGGAGCCCGACCGGCCACCTGTTGCCCTAATGGTTAACGCTCCATTCTTCGCAGGTTACGCCGGCATTCCGATAAAAGAGTATTATACTAATCCTAGGAAGATGTTGAGGGCCCAACTTATTGTCAGGGAGAGGTTCTATAACCTCACACCAATATGGGCTGATGGAGGCGTCGCCGTCGAGCCTTCAGCCTTGGGTGGAGAGGTCTATTGGGATACAGCCGGCAACCCCCAGGTGAAACCGTTCATCACAGACCTTGAGGATATAGACAGGCTTGAAGTCCCCGACCCTTCAAGAGACGGCTGGATGCCTAAACAACTCGAGACCTATGAGTTCATGATCAGAAACGTTGAGAGGGATATTAGAGTCGATTTCGGCTACCTAGTTATAGGCCCAACAACAGTAGCTGGCATGATCAGGGGCATGAGCAAATTTCTGATAGACCTATTCAAAAATCCAGAAGCCGCCCGCAAACTCTTGAGAGTATGCACCGATACAGCCAAGGTGTGGGTTAAGGCTCAGGAAGGAGTTGTTGGGGAAACAGATTATGGAGTATTCATTGCAGACGACGCCGCCTCATTCCTAACACCAAAACAATTCGAAGAATTTGTGTCACCACTATACAAGGAACTTTATGGAATCTTCCCAGATTATAGGCGATGGTACCATAACGATATGAAGTCGACACATATACTCAAGCCTCTGGCGGATGCTGGAGTCGAAGTATTTCACATAGCCTACGATGTTGATCTCCCCGCAGCAAAGGAGATTGTTGGAGACAAAATATGTTTTGTAGGAAATGTTCCACCTCTGGAGGTTCTCAAGGAGGGTACATTGGAGACGGTCAGGGAAGCATGCGCGACTCTTATTCGGAAAATGGCTGATGGTGGGGGATTCGTACTTTCAACAGGAGGGTTCATCAACGCTGGAACACCTGCTGAAAACATCGACGCGATGGTCGAGTCTGTAGAGGCCGAATAAAAACCGCATGCCCTCAAGCTAGGACTATGTGTCGCATCTAAAATTATAAAAACAGTTGTGGATACGGTCTAGAATAACTTGTTTGAAGATACAAGAAGCATTGTAAGTTACTGTTCCAACCATGTAAAATGATATAAATATGGATCGATGTTAAAGATTTGAATGAAATGTTATGAAGCCTCTTCTAGAATTTTTATCTAAAGACGAAATATACATGATACATCAGGCTTCCCTTGAGATTCTTGAGAGGGTCGGCGTAAGATTCGAGAGTGAGGAGGCTCAGCAGACTCTTAAGAGTGTTGGGGTCGACGTCGACGCGAATGGTGTTGCAAGATTCCATCCCGACATTGTTGAGGAGTTTGTAAAGAAAGCACCTAGATCAGTGGTTCTGAGGGCTAGGGATCCTAAGCAGGACGTATACCTCAGGGATGGTCGTGTAGCCTTCACTTCCGGAACTGGGATGTATGTTGTGGAGGGGGAGTCTGCTAGGAAGTCAACATACCAGGACTGCTGTGACTGGGCAAGATTGTGTGATTCGATAAAGAATGTTGATTTCGCAGCCGAGATACACTCGACCGATGTTCCACTGGAACTCACCGACAGATACAACTTCAAGGCTATGGCTACAAACACTACGAAGCCATTCATTGGAAGCTCCTTATCGAGGGCCGGTGTCCTCGATGAGATAGAGATGGCTGCGGCTATAGCCGGTGGGAAGGAGGAGTTGAAGAGGAGGTCGCAATGGTGGACCGCGTACTGCGCCATCAGCCCTCTGACATGGAGTGAAAACGCATGTACGGTCTTCAGAGAGACCGCGCCATACAACATTCCAGTATTTGTTGAGGGAGAGTCGGTCATAGGCGGGACATCACCGGTGACCGTTGCCGCGACGCTGGCCCAGACCAACGCCGAAGCCTTGAGCGGAATAGTTTACAATCAGATTCTGAAGAAGGGTAGGCCGTGCGTGTTCAACATAGGGTTCAGCCATCCAATGGATATGAAGACATGCCTTGCACTCCACGGCAACATCGTCGCTGGAATAGTAGGGGCTGGTGGGGCGCAGATCGCCAGATTCTACGGTTTACCATCAGCTTCGTGGATGGCCACAGACTCCAAGCTCTCAGACGCCCAGTGTGGCTACGAGAAGGCGTTGACTGGAATCATTCCAGCTTTGGCTCGGGCAAACATTATATGGGGTATGGGGCAGGCCGAGTTCACATACGCCGTAGACTTCGAGAAACTGGTCATAGATGACGAGATCGTAACCCAGATGAAGAGAGCCCTAGACGGAATAGAGGTTACTGAGGATACCCTATGCTTGGAGGCGATTGAACGTGTCGGCATCGGAGGGAGCTTCCTAACATCCAAAGCAAAAGACACATTCAAACATATTCGAAAAGAGACCACCGAACTCACTGTAGGCGACAGGAACACCAGGGAGAAGTGGCTGGCCTCAGGAGGAAGAAGCATCGGCGAAAAAGCTAGGGAGAAGGTGAAGGAGATCCTTGAAACATATGAACCTGAACCGCTTGATGGTGACATCGTTAAGAAGTTGGATGAGATTATAGAGAATGCTAAGAGAAATCTGTCAAAGAAACAATAGAGAGCTTGATGGAGAATATGTCGAATAAAAAATCAGACATTGAGGGGCTTGCCGAGCTAGTCATCGAAGGAGACCCAGACGGTGTGAAGTCGACTGTCAAGAAACTGTTGAAGACTGGAACGGATCCGTTGCATATAGTTGAGGAAGCCCTCACCAGAGGAATAAGGATCGTAGGCGAGAAATATGGTCGTGGAGAAATATTCCTTACTGAGCTACTCATGGCAGCTGAAGCGATGAAGGAAGGTATGAACCTTATCTACCCTGAACTCCAAAAACAGAGGAGAGAACTAAGAAATATAGGCTCAGTGGTTATAGGGACCGTGGCGGGAGACATCCATGACCTTGGAAAGAATATTGTCGCAGCCCTATTCTCAGCCCACGGATTCGAGGTCACAGATTTGGGAGTAGATGTTCCAGATCAACTATTCGTCGAGAAAGTCAGGGAGTTGAAGCCAAATATTCTAGGCCTCTCAGCTCTGATGACCTCAACAATCCCTAAACAGCGTGATATAATCAACCTGCTGAAAAAAGAGGGTTTGAGGGAGAGTGTGAAGGTGATGGTTGGAGGTGCGGCTGTGAATGAAGAGTTTGCAAGGGAGATCGGGGCAGACGGCTACGCTGAGAATGCAAACGACGCCGTGGCAAGGGCTAAGATCCTTATCGGAGAGAGACCGGTTTAGACTTTCCACGTTCTATACGGTGAACCCATTCTTCAATGTCTATTCGTTACAGTGATTCACTTGAACAGCCGAACTTTCAAGAGAAGTCTTTACATGCATATTCCTACTAGATTCCCATGTAGGCCTTTCTCAACCTCTCATCGGCACGTAGGTCCTCACTTCTACCTTCCATAGTTATCCTGCCGTTCTCCAGAATGTATGCTCTCCGTGAGATCTCAAGGGCCCTCTCGACATGCTGCTCGATCATAAATATCGGTAGGCCTTCCTCACTCAGCTTCGCCAGAGTCCCCATGAGGAGCATGATCAGTTTCGGACTGAGGCCTGTCGATATCTCATCGCATATGAGAAGTTTGGGTCTTGACATGAGGGCTCTTCCAACAGCCAGCATCTGCTGCTCCCCACCACTGAGGGTTCCCGCTCTCTGGTTCAGCCTCTCCTTCAAGACTGGGAATAGTTGGTAGACCTGGTCTGAGGAGTCTCTCAGTTTCTCTTTGGCTCTTCTCGTATATGCGCCCATCAGTAGGTTCTCCCAGACAGTCATCTCTGTGAATATTCTTCTGCCTTCAGGAACCATCGATATGCCTAGTTCAACCCTCCTGTTAGGTTTGACTCCAACTATACTTGAACCGTCAAACCTGATATCTCCTGACCAGGTCTTCTGCAGACCCACTACACAGTTTAGGAGGGTTGACTTCCCAGCCCCATTCGCTCCCAGCAGTGCGGTTATGCCTTTACCTTCTACGTTTAGTGAGACATCCCAGAGAACAGTTATCTCCCCATAACCTGTCCGGAGATTATCTACTTCAAGTAATGCCAATTGAATCATCCCTTCATGTTTACACGTTCACCGAGATACACCCTCAACACGTCCGGGTTCTCGGAGACTTCTCTCGGTGTGCCTTCAGCTATCTTTGAGCCTTCACTCAAAACTACAACCCAGTCTGATATGGTCATTATAGCCCTCATAACATGCTCGACCACTATTATGGTTAATCCAAACCTGGTTTTTATGTCTCTTATCATATGTAGTGCTTGGTCGACCTCTGTCGGGTTGAGGCCTGCCATAGTCTCGTCCAATAATAGGAGTTTAGGGTTCAAGGCTAGTGCTCGGGCGATTTCTAGCCTCCTCTTCTCAGCGAAACTCAGCATGTCGGCTTGAGTATCGGCTTTCTCGCTGAGGCCGGTTATCTTGAGTATCTCGTGGCACCGATCCTCAACGCTCAACTTTTTCTCCATCCTTGCTTGAGCGCCGAATAGTCCGCTGACGAGAAGATTCTCATATACGCTCATATCGCTGAATGGTCTCACGATCTGGAATGTTCTACCGACACCTCTCCTCGCTATTTCATGAGGTTTAAGTCCTGTGATGTCATCTCCGTCAAAGTAGATTCTTCCAGCTTCAGGGGAGTACATTCCTGTGATTACGTTGAAGAGGGTTGTCTTCCCAGATCCGTTTGGTCCTATCAGCCCAAAGATCTTTCCACGTTCAACATTCATGGAAACCTTATTGAGGGCGTAGAGGCCGCCGAACCTCTTCACCACACTGTCAACTTTCAAAATCGATTCTTGACTCATTCTATTCTCACGCCCCTCCCTCTCTTCGATAATATTCTATTCAATAGACCCACGATCCCTGCAGGAAAAGAGCGGACGAGGGCTATCAATACCACACCAAATATTACTTGGTGGTAGAATGGGAATCTGATCAGCAATGCATCCTTCACCATGTAGTATATCACCGAGCCTATGAGTGGGCCCAGCATGGTTCCGAACCCTCCAAGAACCAGAGCTATCAACATGTCGACTGTTCTGCCTATGAAGAAGTATTCTGGAAACGCGTAGGCGTAGAGCAGAGTCAAGACTCCTCCCGCTAGGCCTGCGAAGAAAGCCCCAATAGCGTAGGATAGGATCTTATACTTTGTCGTGTTGACACCCATCGCCTCAGCAACATCCTCGTCGGCCTTTATGGCCCTCAACCCGTAACCAAACCTAGACTTGAAGACGATATGTGACGCTATTATGACGGCGAATAGTATGATCAATAGGTATGTGTATAAGCCTTTTATGTCGTAGGCTGGAACGAATCCGTAGATGCTTATGCCCCTACCCTCCCCCAGTTCCTTAGTGTTTATTATGATGACTTTCACAGCCTCATTGACACCGAGTGTGGCGATTGCGAAGTAGTCCCCCCTCAACCTCAGAATGGGAAAACCCAATGCTAAGGCGCAGATGCTTGCGAAGGCACCTCCAGCGAGAACATATATGAATGGGTTCACCTGTGGAGAGGCAACTATGCTTGCTGAGACGGCTACTGTGTAAGCTCCTAAACCATAAAATATGATGTGGCCGAAGTTTATGTAGCCTGACAGACCTGTGAAGATGTTGAGGCTGTATGCAAGGATCATTAGCTCGATCATTGCATAGCAATATGCTGTGGTGGCTGCTCCTGAGAGTAAACCTATGAGTGCTATTCCAACAGCAAAGGCGAGACAGATATTGAAACTGTTTATGAACTTATTCCCAATCCCAGAGGCCATTATTTCAACTCCTCTTACCGAACAGGCCTTCAGGCCTGAGTAGAAAAGTTAGGACGAGTATGATGTAGGCGACAGCTGGACTCATCCCCTGAGTCCAGTAGCTGCCTGTGAAGCTGAGGGCCAAACCCATTATCAGTCCTGCAACCAAGCAGCCTTTTGGGTCGCCTACGGTCCCCAATATGACTATGCAGAATGCGTATAATGTGTAGGTGAGACCTCCGTAAGGTTCGAATGGATACACTAGGGCGATGAGTCCTCCAGAGAAAACGGTTAATGCAACACCTAGTGTGAACCCGTAGGCATATATCCTATCCACGTTCACACCCATCAGGGTTGCTGCTCTCCAGTCTAGGACGGTGGCCCTGATGCTTCGGCCGAAGCTCGTATATTTCATAATGAATAGTAAAATGAACGTTCCAGCTATAGCGAAGGCAGATGTCAACACTCTATTACCTGCCATAGTCACACTTCCAAACTCTATTATAGGATAGAAGACTGGAACACCCTGGGTCATAGGAGACCAAGCGAGCAACATAGAGTTAGCCATCAAACCTGAGAGGCCGAAGAGAGTCAGCAGAGATCTGAGTCCAGGGGTTAACACGATTGCCTTGATCAAAGAGTAATATAACCCTAAACCTAAAACAGTACCTATTAAGAGTACTGCTGGGAGTCCAACTAAAGGATCTATTTGATATAGAGTCACCAACCAGAAGAGTCCGTAGCACCCAAGTATTACCATGTCTCCGCCGGCGATATTGAAGATTCTCATTATTCCAAAGATCAGAGTCATGCCCATAGCAGGCAATACTAGTAGGAATCCGATGAAGAGTCCGTTGATTATTGTTTGCACGAACAGCTCTAGCGACATGTCTTATCATTCCATAAAGAATAAGGTTAAAAAGGTTAGGGTTGTTTGAGCCTTTATCTCTCAGCCCACTTCTTCATAGGATATCTAACTTTACTCGAGGCGACTTCAGGTGGCCAGATACATACCTTTTTGCCGTCCTGCCATTGGACTACTGCTAGCTTATGACCTATCTGCCAGCCTGTCTTCGGGTCTATCTTGAACTTTCCATGGAAACCTGTGAACTCCACTGTGTTAACAGCCTCCCTGACAGCATCAGAGTTTAACGGATTCTTAGATTTCTCCATAGCTGCTTGCAATGCCAGACCCTGTGCAAATCCTATGGCGCCATGGTATGTAGGAGACTGTTTAAATTCTTTCTGATAGTTTTCTAAGAACCAGTCATGGTCAGGACCATAGGTAGCTTTGTATTTTATCCCTGGCTCCCATTGAGTATTGGCGATTATTTCTTCAGCGTATTTGCCCAATGCGTTATAGAAGTCCTGGTACACTGCGAATGTTCCTGGGAAAAACAGTTTAAGGTCGAGACCTATCTCTCTTGCCTGTTTAGTCATTAATGTTGCTCCAGCGGCTTCTCCAGCGAGGATGATGGCTGGTTTGGCGGCTTTGACTCTTGTCAGTACCGGTGTGAGGTCGGTTGGAGGTGACGGATACTTTTCATAAAAGATTAGGTTAGCTCTTTTCTTTACAGCCTCAGCGCCCCATACTCCACATACTTTTTCGAAGAGGGCGTCTCCGTGGATGACAGCGATATTCTTAGCTTCAGGATCCTTAGGAACACACTCTGCAAGAATCATGTCCAGAATATTGTCTATATAATCGCTTCCGTTTGTGCATACGTGGACTATGTATTTCCAGTCTTTGTAAAGTTCTGGGTCGAATGTGGCTGTGCCGAAGAACTCCAGCTTCTTGTATTTCTCTACGGCTGCGACTGTCGCCATTCCTAGAGGGGCCCATACTGGACCCATGAGGAAGTCTACCTTATCCTCAGTTATCAGCTTCTCATAAAGCCTCGAAACATTCTCAGGTTTAGACTCGTCATTATATACTATCAATTCAACCTCGTATATGTTTCCGTCTCCACCTTTTATACCGCCTTGAGCGTTAACCCACTTCTCAGCCCATAGTTTGAGCGCATTATATTCGTCAATACCTGCTAACGCTACTGTTCCAGTTAGCGGTTTTGTCCCCCCTATTCTGACTTTCAGTTTCTTTCCGCCTGGGCTCGGCGTAGGTGTGGGTGTTGGCGTTGTTGGAGTTGGAGTTGGTGTTGGTGTTGTCGGTGTCGGTTTGGGTTGTGTTGCATAGTATCCTGCTCCAGCAGCTGCGGCGACTACAACGACTCCAGCACCAGCATACTTCATCCAACCTCTTCTGGAAACCTTCTTCTCCTCAGACATAACTTATACCTCAAATATTGTTTCTACTATGCTGCTGCTATAAAAGACTTGGCATTGTAGGGAATTTGATGTATCCACCAGGTTAATAGAGGGTGGATTAGAGTCGTCGAGTCGTTGAAGATGTGTATCCTAATTAAAATTTTTAATCGTTCTATTTCTGTCTCAGGCTCCGTTTAAGTGTTTCCGCCAGAACTATTATTCCCCAGAGGTATATGGCTAATGTTAGGGCGATTGCTGATCTGACTGTTCCTGCAAGCCATGGTAGGTTCGCCATGTTACTGATCAGCTTGAATAGAAGTATTAGGAACCATAGGGCTCCGGCTGTTCCGAGCAGCCTCCATGCCAGACCCCTCCTCTCACCGTAGGCTACCATCATGTAGAAGATTGAGCCGAAGAGGAAGCATGATGCTACGACTGCGTCTATGAGGGGTTCGACAGGATCCATTTATTCTCCGCCCATCTACTCCTTGTATTCCATCAACTCGTGGAGTTTGATTCCGCTCAGGGCGAAGGCGAATGCTCCGGCCAGTAGGAGCATGTACTGCTCTGTACGCTGGATCGTCGGGTCTACTGGGAAGACCATGTCGACCAGTCCAAGCAGCATTGCGAAGAACATGCAGAAGGATGTTATCCCCAAGTATATCCATACGGGGGCGCCTCTTCTAACCTTGGCCATTATGTATAGTGAGAACCCTACAGAGATCAGGGCCAGAACGGCTCCAACCAACTCAAATACTGTGGACCAATCCATTGTTAATCAACCCTGCTCAAGGTCCAATATTAAATCGGTAGACATCTAAAAAACTTCCTGTTAAGGTCAGGGGCTGAGGATGGCTATCGCTATTAGGATCCAGCCGATATGTATCGTCAGCAGGATTGAGTATACGGTGTACCATAATCTTGGGTCCCCGGTCAACGCGTGGTTTATGATGTACCAGTCGAATACTGTTATGACTGCGAGGGTCGCCGCCATGAATATTCTTGCTCTCATATGCCATCTTCTTGAGACTTCTGGTGGAGCCTCCTCTCCACCTGTGAAGACTTCGCTCTCACGCCTTTTCTTGAATAGCCTCAAGGTTTATCACATCCAACCTCCAATTCAGGTAGGCAACCAGTCATCAGCCTGATATGCTGAATTTTATTATAGAGAGTAGATAGGATCGATATAAGATATACAGGTCGCCGGATCAATTATTAATCTTCTGAGCGTTGAATAGTTTAAGGGCTCGAGTGTAGAATCTCTTGTTCAGGAAGGACTATTTTATGATGGTCAGCAGTATCTTCAGGATGAGGCCTGCCAGAAATATTGCTACGACTGTTGAGAGTTCTACGCCTCTGTAATGGAGTGTCGCCGCGAGTATCGTGGCCCCTGCGAGTATGATGGATCCGGTGACCTCCCTACTAACCCCTCTGAACATACTCGGCCTTCCTTTTACGGTTGCATTTCTCACACTGCCAGTTGATGTTCCAGTTTCTCCTCCCGCGAAAACTTCAGGTTCCTTCCTCTTCTTGAGTGTTTCAGACAATCTCTTTGCCTCCGAGAAGCCTTCTTTTAGATTCAGGTTAAGATTCAAGTGTTTACATATATTGTTTACGTTCAGCGCCCATAGGATGGTTCTTGGTGGTGGGTCTTGAGGGTTACTTGAGTCTCTTCAACAGTTTGTTGAGGCCGTCTATGAGGGCTTCAGGTCTCGGGGGGCATCCTGGGACGTATATGTCGACAGGTAGGACCTTGTCTAGGGGGCCTGCGAATCCGTAGCCTTCCCTGAATATGTCTCCGTCGACAG
>Ga0315298_1002895_pt1 | contig 28086 bp, 28 predicted proteins | sample WHS_1_MG_FD_203077 | JGI IMG/M metagenome (GOLD analysis project Ga0315298, IMG submission 203077) | Extremophilic microbial mat communities from Washburn Hot Springs, YNP, Wyoming, USA - WHS_1_MG | ecosystem: Environmental > Aquatic > Thermal springs > Hot (42-90C) | place: USA: Wyoming... | reverse complement strand
AGGTAACGCTGGTGGGCTTTGGTTCGTTTCTCGTCTCTACCCGGGATGCGCGCAAGGGGCGTAACCCCGCCACCGGTCAGGAAATCATGATTGCCGCAAGCCGCACTCCGAAATTCAAGGCTGGTAAAGCATTGAAAGATGCAGTAAACTAAAAAAATATGGTTAGGGCGGTTAGCTCAGTTGGTAGAGCGTCGGCTTTACACGCCGAATGTCGGGGGTTCGAGCCCCTCACCGCCCACCACTATGAATTCATCATCCAGGGGTGGTAGTTCAGTTGGTCAGAATGCCGGCCTGTCACGCCGGAGGTCGCGGGTTCGAGCCCCGTCCACCCCGCCACCATTCCGTAGGGCGATCCCGCTGGGGTTCGCCCTTTTTCGCGTCCGGGCTCGGCTCATTGGCAGACTGCCGGACTTGGGACCGATCTGCCGCGTCGCTGGTCGCGGTCGGCGGGTAGGCTGCCGGGGTGCCGCGGCCATGAATCCCTTGCCGCCTCCGGGAAGGCGTGGCAGTCCTGCTTTGCTGTCTAGGGTATTTTCTATTATTTCTGGTGGGGAAGAATCATGTTGGAATTTTTTCGGAATCTGGGCCAATCGCTGGCAGCAAAGGCGCTGTTATTGCTGATCGCATTGTCGTTCATGCTATGGGGCGTCAGCGATTACTTCATGTCGGGATCCGAGCAGAGCAGTGTCGTTGCCAAGGTCAATGGCCAAAAAATCGGCGGAGCGCTTTTCCAGAAACGCCTGGAGGATGCGCGGGCCCGTTATGCGCAGGTCTTTGGTGCCGCTGCTGCGGAAAAAATTACCCGGGAGCAAGGGTTCAGTGAGCAGATTCTGGACAGCATGATCAACGATGTTTTATTGAGTGAAGAAGGGCGGCGCCTGGGATTGCAGGTGCCCGATGCGGCGCTGGTGAAGAAAATCGAATCCATACCGGAGTTTGCGGAAAACGGGCATTTTTCCAAGGCTCGTTACGAGAAGCTGTTGGTGGCCAATGGCCTGACTCCGGCCCAGTTTGAAGACATGCTCCGCGAGAGCATGCTATTGGCGCAATTGCAGGCGATCCCCCAGGTTGCCCCCCTGGCCAACGCCGGCGAAGCCCAGCAGTTGTGGGCTTGGTCCCAGGAAAGCCGGGATGTGGAGAGCGTGGAGATCCCTTTCGCGGCCTTCGCCCAACAGGCCGCACCGAGCGCGGCGGATATCGCTGCGTATTATCAGGCGCATCTTCAGGCATTTCAGGAACCCGCGCAGGTCCGGGTGCAATATGTGCTCTTTGGGCCCCAGGCGTTCCTCGGCAAGGCGGGCGATAAGGCGCCGACCGCCGCCGCGCAGGGGGCCAGCGCCCCCGGCATTTCCGTCGAGGGGGCGCAGGCCGGGGACAAAGCGCAGGAGGAGAAGGCCCGGCTGTTGTTCAACGCCCAGGTGGAGAATTTCAAGGACCGTCTTTTCAGCAGCCCGAAGAGCCTTGCAGCGGTTGCCCAGGCCTATGGTTTGCGAGTGGAGGAGAGCCCGCTGCTGGTAGCCGGACAGGTGGCGGCGACGGGTCCTTTCCATGATCCCAAGGCCTTGGCGCTGGCCTTTGGCAAGGCGGTGCTGGCGGGGAAGAACAGCGAAGCGATCACTCTTCCCGACGGTACTTTGCTGGCGGTGCATCTCATCCATTTCCAGCCCGGACAGGCCCGGCCGTTGGCTGCGGTGAGCGCGGATATTGCGCAGATTCTCAGCGCTCGGAGCAGCGCGGCGCTGGCAAAAGCGGCGGCGCAGCAGGTATGGAAGGCGGCCCGGGGCGGTAAGGCCCTGGCTTCCTTGACGCGCAATGGCATGTTTTCCTATCGGAATACCGCCGATGTGACCCGCCACAATCCCCAAGGTTTGCCGCCGGGATTAGTGCCGGCGATCTTCAATGCCCCCGCTCCGCAGGGGGGGGTGCCTTCCCTGGGCATGGCGAAGACGGGGCAGGGATATGCGGTCTTTGCCGTTACCCGCGTCGGTGTTCCACCGGCGGCCAGCTTGAATCCGCAGGTCTCGGCGCAGATCGCGCAGTCGCTGGAAGAACAGCGGATGCAGTTGTTGTTTGCGGGGTATGTACAGGATTTGCGCAGCCATGGCGAGGTGAAGGTCTTTCCGCAGCAAGTGGCGAAGTTTTCCCGCTGACGGGGTCGGTTTCCTCCCTTTCCCCAGGGCACGGGGTAGCCATGGCTTCCCCCGCACCCATTTGGAGATATCGCCCGCTTATGCCATTGCCATGGGTTCAGGGGCGTGCAGCAAGGGCAAAAAGGCCTGTGCGGCCTGGCTGAGCCCTTTGCGGTAAAGGGCGGAAAGGGTGTGGCCGATGGCCGGGGTCACGGCCACGACGCAGAGATCGGGATGGGCTTCCGCGCCGGCCAGGGCCGATACCAGGCTGATGCCCAGACCACAGCGCAGCGCATTGCGTACTGCGGAGAAGCCGCTCAGTTCATAACGGATGTCCGGATGGATGCCCTGTTGCTGGAGCGCCTGCAAGGCATGTTCGCGGATGCCCGAGCCCTCTTCCCGCCAGACCAGGGTGTCGGGGTCGATGGATGCCAGGGGAATGGGGGCGCCGGCGTGGGCGAAGGGATGGTCGCGGGGGACGAGGAGGGCGATCCCGGTTTCCACCAGGATCCGTTGCTCCCAGTCGCCGCCGAGATCGGCACCGGATACCGTGTCTTCGATGAAAATCAGGTCGGCGCCTTCGCGCAAGGCTCGCGCCTGACGACTGTTGGTGCTGGTGAGGCGGACCGAGACGCCGGGATAGCGGGCGCGGAAGGCGACAATGGCCGGGGGGAGCAGATATTCGGCATTGCTGTGACTGGCCACGAGGGTCAAGCTTCCCCGCAAGAGGGACTGGGTGTGGCTGCGCAGGGCCTGCGCCTCCTCCAGGGCTGCCTCCAGGCGCTCGGCCGTGCGCAGCAGGAGGACACCCGTCGGGGTGGGCACGACGCCCCGGCTGGCGCGCCGATAGAGGGGCTCCCCCATCCATTCCTGCAGACGGCGTAGCTGGTGGGAAACTGCGGGCTGGGTGAGGTGCAGCTCCGCCGCGGCGACGTGGAGGCTGCCGGCGCGGGCTACCCGGGCCCAGGTGAGGAGAAGCTGGGGATCAATGGCGTTCATAAGCTATTATCCGAATTCATATCATGAATTATAAAATATCATTTTATAATAACCCACTGGTAATCTATAGTTATATTCTCACAGACTGAACGATGAGATGACTATGGCGCTTTTTTCTGCCCTTCCCCGTGGCGATCTCCGCGAGATCGTGCGGCAGTTTACTCCCAACTGGTTTGCCGCCAATATGGGTACCGGCATTCTGGCGCTGATGGTGGGCGCATTTCCCTATTCTTTCTGGGGCCAGAGTCCATTGGCGCGGGGGCTGTGGATGATCAACGGGCTGTTTTTCTGCCTCTTCGCCGCCCTCTTTCTGGGCCGGGCGATCTTTTACCCGGCCGCCTTCCGGCGCCTTTTCGGGCACCCCGTGCAATCCCTGTTCATTGGCGCCATTCCCATGGGGCTGGCCACCATCATCAATGGCGGCCTGCTGCTCTGGCCTCATTCCGGGCCGACGCTGGAGATGGCGGCGGCCTTCTGGTGGGTGGATGTGGCGTTGTCGGTGCTTTCGGTGTTGGTGGTGCCCTATTTCATGTTTACCGCCCATGAACACGCCATCGAACGCATGACGGCGGCGTGGCTCCTGCCCGTAGTGCCACCGGAGGTGGCGGCCGCCAGCGGGGGACTGCTGGCCCCCCATCTGGCGGCGGGAGGGGCGGCGACGGTGATTTACATCAGCTACATTCTGTGGGCCATTTCGGTGCCCCTGGCCCTGGGCATTCTCACCATCCTGTTCCTGCGCCTGGCCTTGCACAAGCTTCCCCATGCGGATATGGCCGTTTCCGCCTGGCTGCCCCTGGGGCCATTGGGTACCGGGGCACTGGCCCTGGTGCTGTTGGGGGATGCCGATACCCAGGCCTTTGCCGCTACGCCGCTGGCGCCGTTGGCGGCCTTTGGGCAGATGGCCGGTGTCTTCATTGCCTTCCTGCTATGGGGCTTCGGCCTGTGGTGGATGGCGATGGCCGGACTGTTTACCCTGCGCTACCTTCATGAAGGCCTGCCTTTCAATATGGGCTGGTGGGGCTTTACCTTCCCCCTCGGGGTCTATACGGCGGCTACCTTTGCCTTGGCCCATGACACGAGTTTCGGCGTTCTGGCGCCCCTGGGGGCGGCCTTTACCCTGCTGCTGGTGTTCTTCTGGGTTTTGGTCACCTGGCGCAGTTTCCAGGGCATGTGGTCCGGTCAGTTGTTTCACGCCCCCTGTCTGTCCGAGGAGACGGGGCTGCCGGAGGGCGTCTGCACCCTGGCCGCTCCCGGCAGCCGTCCGGATCTGCTGGAGAGCCTGAAGCGCTAGGGGCGGTGTGCGCCCGCCCCAAGTCCCGCGAAAAACGGAGATTCGGCCAAGGGCGTTCCCTTGTTCATGGACGGTCCTGAAGACCCTTGGTGGGGTCGCCGGGTTGCTGGGCGATGGCCTCGTAGAGGGCGAGGGAGAGGGTGCGCATTTCCGCCAGGGCGGCGCGCAGGACCTTTTCGTCGGCGTCCTTGCCCAGGGCATGGAGGCGCTGGTGCATGCGTTCGGCGGGGAGAAAGGCCGGGATGTACTGATATTCCCTGCGGCGCAGGCTAAACCACTTGCTCATTGGACAGGCGGAGGCGGGCAGCATGGTCAGGCCTTCGCGGTGGCTCGCCCCTTCTGCCATGTGGCTGAGGAGGGGGAGGTCCTCCAGCAGGAGGGCGGCGACGGATCGGCGCAATACGGGTTGCAGGCAGGGGTACCAGGTAAAAAAGGCATTTTCCGGCAGGGGCGGGGCGAGGTGATAGCCCTGGATGCGCCGCCCGCCCATGCGCAACCAGAGGGTGAGATCCGCCGGATTGGCAATGCCTTCGGCAATCATGGAACGCCCCGAAAGGTCGCCCAGCAAGCGGGCGGCGCCGGCTACGGCAAAGCTGGCGTTGTCGCGGCGGAAGCGGAAGACGAAGTTTTGGTCGAGCTTGAGTTCATCAAAGGGGAGTTGGGTGGTATAGAGCATGGAGGAGTACCCGGTACCAAAATCGTCCAGGGACAGGTGAAAGCCCCGTTCCTTGAGAATCATGGCCACCTGCTGGGCGTGGCGGAGGTCTGCCAGGGCAATGGATTCGGTAATCTCGATGGTGAGCCCTCCTCCCTGGGGACAGTGCCGCGCTACGTCTTCCAGAAAATCGGGATGCAGGAAATGCAGGGCGCCGATGTTGAGGGACAGGCGGATGTGCAGACCCCCGCCCCGGCAACGCTCGCGCAAACGGACGGCTTCCTGGAGCGCATGGATGCCGAGGGCGCGGATGAGGCGATGGTCTTGTTCCACAATGGCCATGAATTTGCCCGGACCGCGCCAGCGCCCGTCTTGCTGGCGCCAGCGGGCCAGCATTTCGGCGCCGTCGATGTGGCCCGCGACGACGTCGGCCTGGGGTTGCAGGAAGAAGGCGATATCGCCCTGGCTGATGGCCAGGAGGAAATCCTGGTGGACCTGAATGCGCCGTTCCGCCGCCGCCGCCACTGCACCGCCATAAAATCGGTAGGTGGACTTGCCTGCGGCCTTGGCGGCATACATGGCCTCATCGGCATGGGCGAACAGGGTCTTGAAGTCCGGGCCGTCATCGGGAAAGATCGTCCAGCCCAGGGAGCCCGATACGGGCATGTCGGTCACGGTGGCGGCGCCGTCGGCCACCGCCAGAAGGGCCTTGTGCGACACCATATTGAGGTCATCCCCGGCCTGCCAGGGCAGGCAGCAGGCAAACTCATCGCCGCCCATGCGGGCCACCATGAGGCTCCCTTTGCATACATCCTGCAAGCGCAGGGCTATGGCCTGGAGGATGGCGTCGCCCACGCTATGGCCGTGGCTATCGTTGACCTCCTTGAAACCGTCCAGGTCGAGCAGGCCAATGGCCAGATGCCGGCCGCTGCCTCGCGCCTGGGTGATGGCGGTGCTGACGGATTGCTCGAAATGGCTGCGGTTGGGCAGGCCGGTGAGAATGTCGTGGACCACCAGGTCCTGGACCTGCCCATAAAGCCGCTGCTGGTAGAGGAAACTGCCGATGTTCTCGGCCAGGAGTTGCATCAATTGCTGCAAGCGGAGGGTGAAATGGCGCCTGGCGGCGAGCTCGATGGCCAGGACGGCCACGGGTTCCCCGTTGTCGGCGATGCGAATGGGCCAGGCGACCACCGCCCCCAAGCCCTTGAGGCCCGCATTGTTGCTGATGATATCGGGGTGCGGCGGGAGGGGGCCGATGGGAACCCCTTCGCGAAAGGCCCGGCTGACCAGCATTTGTCCATAGGGATGGCGCTGCGGATCCCGGGAGGGGACGAGTCCCTTGATGGCATCCCGCCGTGCCGCATCTTTCGCTGCTACCGCGGCGATCTTCAGGGCGTCGCCATGCTCGGCGGGGACCACCACGTAAGCGGCGATGCAATCGGTCTGACGGACGATGATATCCGTAAGACGGTGAAATAGCTCTGTGGGCGCAGTGCTGCGCAGCATTTCCTGCTGGGCCAGCAGGGCGGCCTCCTGGTACCGGCGTAGGCGCAACAAGCGCGATAGGAGCGTAAGGAAGATGCCGGCGGCAAGGGCATCCACCAGGAGGAGCCCGGTCAGGAGCAGCAAACGCTTGCGTTCCTGGGTCCAGAAGGCCGTATTTTCCGCAGCGGCGCTCCATTGCGCCCGCAGGACCCAGGGCATTTTGGGAACGGTCAACTCGACGCTCCCGACGGGGGGCGGGAGGAGAGTGGTGGGGGGCGCCCATTGGCCATCGTGCCAGACGCTGATGGCTTGGCCGTTTTGCCGGTTGAGCAGGATCGCGTCCATGTCCGGGGGGGTGTGGAAGAGGGCAAGGGCCGACAGGGTGACGGGCGAGCCGATAAAACCCATAGTCTTTCCCCGGTGGTTCTGGAGGCGCACCCGCATGGTGATTACCCAGGTATGGAGGCGCCGGCCATAATGCACGGGACCGATGAACTCTTCGGGGTGCAAAGGCATGGGGGTAAAGGCCTCGGGCTTGACCATGGGCTGTGAGGACTGGGTCACCGTTGACCAGAGCAGGCGGGTCCCCGTCGCATTCTGGATGTTGATGGCCAGAAGTTGGGGATGGGCGGCGTCAAAGGCGCGCAAGGCCGAGCGGGCGGCCGGACCCAAGTCCAGGGCCGCAGCGGTGGGGGGGAAAAACTGGTTCTTGAGGAAGCGGAGATCGGCGAAACGCTGGGCCATGGCCTGGCTGATGCCGGTGCTCAGCCGCTGCGCCGTGATGCCGGCAGTCTCGCGAAAGTGCCGATGAATATCCTGGCGGTTTTGTATGGCAAGCTGTCGCCACAACACGATGAATACCACGCCCAGAAGCAGAAATGCCGCCCCTACCGCCCAGAGGAGATAGCGATCTCTCCGGCCATGGGGGACGCCGATATGTCTCATGAGCACCGGCATTGCCCTTGCCCGCAGGCGGTCGGCCCGGCGTCCATCAGGCCCTCGTCCCGGCATCATCCAGGCAACGCGTACCGGGCGGGGGCAAACGCCGGGTTTCGGGAATTGCGCAGAGGAAGCCCTGAAAGAGCTCTACGCCCATATCCCGGAATGCCTGCCATTCTTCGAGGCTTTCCACACCCTCCGCCACAAAGCGGATGGCATAGCTCTGACAGATGCGGGCGACGGTTTCACCGATGAGGCGTGGACTGCGCGAATTGGTGATTGCCAGGATCTGATGGACGTCGAGTTTGACCATATCGGGCTGCAGGAGGTCGAGCAGGTTGAGATCGGCACTGCCTTCGGCAAGGTCCGTGAGGTCCATGGCCACCTGGACGCCCTCTCGCTGATAGGTCCGGAAGATCCGCTGCAGGTGCAGCAGATCCATCCGTTGGCCTGTATCCACCACCTCGAAGATCAGCCGCTCGGGAGGAAAGGCACAGTCCCGGGCGATGCTCAGGGTGTAAGCAATGTCTGCTTCGGGATGAAAGATGGTTTCGGGCAGGAAGTTGATGCACAGATGATTTTCCAGGCCCAACTGTTGGGCCTCCAGCATGGCCCGGGCGCGGCAGGCGCGATCGAAGGCGGGGCGGTTGGCCGGGGTGAGGAGGTCGAGTATGGCCTGTGCGGGTTCGCCCTCGGGCCCGCGCACCAGGGCTTCGTAGGCAAAAACCGTCCGTGTCTGGGCATTCACGATGGGCTGGAAGGCCATGATGAAGGGGGCGGAAAATTCGCTGCTGGTCAAGTTGCACTCCTTGGGGCGCCGCGCACGATTATGCCATATACCGTACTGGAGATCAGTTCGACAAGGCCGGTATCCCCTTACTCCATGGAATCAGTATTTGGCTGAAAAAATTGCAGGCCGCCGATGATCAGGGCAACGAGGCTTTGGGCGAGGACGAGGAGGACGAGGAAGCGCAAGGTGATCATGCTGGCCCAGATCCAGAGGGGGTAGCTGGACAGCAGGGTGGCGGCATCCGGGCAGAGGGGGATCAACGGCCCCTGAGCGGCGAGGATGGCCAAGGACCAGGTAATGGCCCAGGGTTTGATGCCTCCCCTTTTTTCTCCTCGCCGGCTCATGGCGGTCTAAGCGGTCCGTGGCGGCAGCGCTGCGCGCGGTTCGGTCGTGGTGGCGGCGTTCCCTCCCTGCGGCGGCGGCGCCAAAAGCTGGAGGATATCCGTAAAGATCCGGGCGAAATGGTCGAGGCGGTGCTGGAGCTGCTCCACCCCGGCGCCCAGTTCGTTGGCGGCAGCGATCTCGGCGTTGCCGCCGGTGACGATCTCCTCCATGTTCTGGCGGGTGGTCTGGGCGGACTGGTTGGCCATTCCCAGGACCTCCGCCACGGTTTCGAGGGAATCCCCGCCCCGGCGCAGATGGACGAGGCTGTCGGCCACCCCGGCCTCGACGCTGGTGGCGCCGCTGTTGATGGCGGTAGCGGCGGTCTGGATCTCGGCGGCGGCGGTGGCGGAGCTTTGGGCGAGTTTTTTGACTTCATCGGCCACCACGGCAAAGCCGCGGCCATGCTCGCCGGCGCGGGCGGCCTCGATGGCGGCGTTGAGGGCGAGGAGATTGGTTTGTTTGGCGATCTCCCGGACCTTGGCGGTAAGGTCGGTGATGGTGCGGGTACTCTGCAGGAAGATGCGGACGGTTTCCCCCATGTGGGTGACGGCCTGCTCCACCAGGTCCATCTCGCCGATCAGTTCGGACAGCCGCTCATTGCCGAGCTGTACCTCGCGCACGGTCTCTTCGGCCAGGGTCCGGTTTTCGGCGAGGCGCTGAGCGGAATCGTGCATGCTGTCCACTACGGTCTTGGTGACCAGGAAGAGCGCTGCCGCTTCGCTCTGCGTATGCTGGAGTTCCTGCGCAAAATCCACGCCCATGAGCCGGGTATCGATGGCATTCCGCAGGTCGGGAAGGGCGTGATCGGCGCTCTCCAGGGCGTTTCGCCGGAGTTTGTGCAGGCGCTCCAGGACGGGCGCGGCGAGGGCGGCCAGTTGTTCATCCCCTTCCAGGCGGGAGAGCATCGGCGCATCGCCATCGAGGAAAGCGGTGAGGTAGAGGATCAGGTTTTCTGCATTCTGGGACATGCCGGCGCTCTCCTAGGTGGTGGCAATGGCCTTGGCCACGGCTCGGGCCAGGTCGTCGGGCAGGAACTTGGCCACATAGCCATCGGCACCGACGCTATTGGCATGGGATTCGTTGGCGGATCCCGAGAGGGAGGAATGGATGACCACGGGAATGGCCTTGAGGGTCTCGTTTTCCTTGATCTTGCGGGTCAGGGTGAAGCCGTCCATTTCCGGCATCTCCAGATCGGTGAGGACCATGGCCACCTTCTGGCGGATGGGAATGCCCGCCGCCCGCGCTTCCTGGGTCAGCGTTTGCAGGCGCTCCCAGGCCTCCTTGCCGGTCTTGGTGCCGATGAAGGGCAAGCCGAGTCGGGTGAGGGCCTTTTCGATCTGGCTGCGGGCCACGCCGGAGTCGTCGGCATAGAGGATCACCGAGCCCTGGGGGATGCTGACCTGATGCGGCTGGGTGATTTCATCGCCGGCCTTGAAACGGGAGGGCAGGACCTGGCGGAGGATCTGCTCCACATCCAGGACCAGGGCGAGGCGGGATTTTTCCTCGTCTTCATCGAGGCGGGCCAGGCTGGTGACCATGCCGCCCACGGCAGCCCCTTCGGCGGACATCACTTGGCCCCACTCCAGGCGCATGATCTCTTCGACTTCTTCCACGGCAAAACCCTGGATGGAGCGCTCATACTCGGTGACGAGGAGGATGTTGCGGCCCGTGGGCTTGCAGCCGACCACCGCGGGCAGGTCGATGACGGGGATGATCTGGCCGCGGATGTTGGCCACTCCCAGCACATGCTGGGGAGCGCCGGGCATCGGGGTGATGGGTGGCATCACCAGGGCCTCGCGCACCTTGAAGACGTTGATGCCGAAAAGCTCGCGGCTGCTGGAGCGAGCGTCCACTCCCAAACGGAAAATCAGGAGTTCAAACTTGTTGGTGCCGGCCAGCTTGGAGCGTTCATCCACTTCCTGCAAGGTGCTCATGATACCATCTCCAGACGGGAAACCAGTTTTTTGATAGCCAAGGTGACTTTGCTGATATCGGTGAAGCTGTGGTTGGCCGTACTGACCAATTCCTGGGCCTGCTCGATGAGATGATTGTTTTCCCCGGATTTCTGGGCAATATCGCCCATGGCGACGCTGATGCCCTGGGTATTTTCCTGAATCTCCCGGGTGGCGTCCTGCACCCTTTTGGCCAGATTGCGCACCTCGTCGGCCACGACTGCGAAACCCCGTCCATGTTCTCCGGCGCGGGCGGCCTCGATGGCCGCATTGAGGGCTAGGAGATTGGTTTGCGCGGCGATTTCCCGGATCGTGTTGACGATGTTGTTGATTTCGATGGTTTGCGTGCCGAGTTTCTCCAGCGACTTTCTGAACTGGGTATTGATGTCCAACACATTGGCGGTTTGGCGCGCCACGTTCTGGATGGCCTGGCCGCCCTCCCTGGTTTTCTCTTCCAGTTCCATGCTAACCGCAGTCAGGGATTTTTCGTATTCCTTTTGCGCGGTAATATCCTGGGCGTTCTTGACGATCCTTTCGACGGATCCATCCACGCCTTTGATGGGTGTGTATTCGGCTTCCAGCCAGATGCTCTTGCCGTCTTTCCGGGTTCTCTGAAAAATGCCTTTTTGCCCGTTTCCCGCGCGCAGTTGTGCCCAGAATCTGGCATAGTCCGGGCTCGCGGCATAAGCGGAGTCGCAGAGGATGCGATGATGCTGGCCGCGTAATTCATCCATGGTATAGCCGGTCGCTGCGAGGAAATTCCCATTGGCCGCGGTAATGATTCCATCGGGGGTGAACTCGACGATGGCCGTGGTGCGGTTGATGGCCTCCCACAAGGTGCAAAGATCCGCATATTTCTTCCGGATGACTTCGGGATCGCCGGAGACGGCGCAATTTTCCGGATCTTCATGGTGTGCTGATGTCGCCATGGCGGTTCTTTCTCCTTTACGCATGCATTGCAGACAGGGCCGTACCCACCGGCAAGGCGTCGAACCAGTGCAGAAAGCGCTGGACGTTGGGGCCAGCGTAGATGGCGCCGTGCTGGGGGCAGAGGAAGTCGATGTCGAGCTGGCTGACGCGGGCGATCCAGTCCTTCTTGGCCTCATTGGATGGCATCCAGCGCTGATGGAAAAACTTGGCGTGCTGGATATGCTCATCGAAGGCCTTGCTGGATTCGGGGTCACGGCGATCCACCCAGGCGCTGTGCCCCGGCGGCAGCAGCGCCGCCCCCACGTCGCCGCAGAAGAAGACCTTGGCTTCCGGGTCATAGACATGGAAGTTGGCCGAGGAGTGCAGGTAATGGGCGGGGATGAATTCCAGCTTGCGCCCGCCGATGACCAGTTCTCCCCCTTCGTCGGGGATGCTGACGAAATGGGCATCCAGTGCCCCGTAATGGCGGATGAAGCCCTCCCAGAGTTTGGGGATGTGCCAGTGGATCTTGTTGTTGCAGGCATTCCATAAGGGCAGGCTGGAGGCGATGTCCGGATCCTGATGGGAGACGAAGGCGGCCTGGAGGGAGGAAGGCTGGACCACCTCCACCATGGCGGCAAAGACCTGGGGGAAGATCTCGAAGCCGCCGGGGTCCATCAGGATGCTCTGCCCGTTGGATTCCATGACGTAGACGTTGGAGTCGATGACCCGGTGTTCATCCTGGTCATAGAGGATCCACCAGCGGTGATCGCCCGCTTCAAAAACCGGTGCCGCTTTCATGCAGAATTTCCTCCAGTTGGTTGCGGTAGCTGCGGATGGCATCGCGCACGATGCCCACGGCGTTGCCCATGTCCCGGGAAACGCGCATCAGCGGAGCCCCCGTATCTTCGGACAGGGCGGCCTCGATGCGGCCGTTGGTGACGACATATTCCTGTTCGGCGATCCCCTCCTGAATCCGGTTTACGGCCTGGATGAGGATGTGCAGGGTGTTCAGGGCCTCGGCCTCCTCGGCGGCGATGGTCTGCGCCCAGGTTTCTTCGGTGCAGCCGAGGGTGGGACAGATTTTGCCGGACCCGTCCATGGTTTCGCGCATGCGCCGGAAGAGATCGGCATAGCTGCGGTGTTGCAGGATGCGCATGTGGGCCTGGATGAGCGGCGCCATGGATTTCTGCATGTGGGAAGCCGCTTCCTTGAGGTCGGCGGCGCCCTCGCGGAAGGCGCGGGCCACCACGCCGTAGCCCGCCAGGGCGTTGCCGTGGCGCTTGACCAGTACCATGGCGTTGAGGGCGCGGCGATCGATATCCCGCAGCGCGCCTTCAATGCTGTGCCGCGTTTGGTAAGAGGCCTCGACGATGGCCATGATGCGCTGGATATCCATCAGGCGGCTCCTTCCATGTCGGCAATGGCCGCGGCGGTGAGGGCGTTGGGATCGAGGATGAGGACGACGCTGCCCTTGCCGGAGATGGTCGCGCCCTGGTACCAGTTCTCATCGGCCAGGAAGTCGATGGGCTTGACCACCGAATCTTCATTGCCGAGGACCTCCGAGACGATGAAGAGACCACGGTCGGTGAGTACGCCCTCAATGCTTTCGGAGCGCAGGGCCAAGGGTTTGTGGTGGAGCAGGGCGCCGAGATCCACCACCGGGGTCACCTGGGCGCCGTCGATGCGGTAGACGGTACGCCCGTTGAGGCGGTGCATGCGGGTCTCGGCTACGTCGATGAGGCTTTCGATGGCCGATACCGGCATGGCGTAGATATCCCGCCGCAGGCGCAGGTAGAGGACCGGCAGGACGGCCAGGGTGAGGGGGAATTCCATGGCAATGCTGGTGCCCTGGCCGAGGCGGGTCTGGAGATCCAGGCGGCCGCGCAGCTTGCGGGCGGTCTCCTTGACCACGTCCATGCCGACGCCGCGGCCCGAGAGGTCGGTGGCCCGGTCCTTGGTGGAGAAGCCGGGCCGGAAGATGAGCTCCAGGGCCTCCTGCTCCGAGAGGCGGGCGGCCTGCTCGGCGCTGATGACGCCCTTGTCGATGGCCTTCTGGGTGACAAACTGGCGGTCGATGCCTTTGCCATCGTCGGAGACCTCGATGCGCACCTTGTCGCCCAGATGGATGGCGGCGACGCGCAGGGTGGCGGTACGCGCCTTGCCGGCGGCGGCCCGCTCCTCGGGCCCTTCGATGCCGTGGTCCAGGCTGTTGCGCACCAGATGGGTCATGGGACCGGAGAGGGCGTCGACGACGGTCTTGTCGATCTCCACGTCCTCGCCCACGATCTCCAGCTTGACCTCCTTGCCCAGTTGCCGGGAGACATCGCGCACCACCCGGGGCAACTGCTGGAAGAGGCGCTTGCAGGGCTGCATGCGCAGGCGCATGACGGTGTTCTGGATGTCGTTGACGGTGAGGTCCATCTCCCGGGCGATGCGGGCCATGTCCTCGCTTTCCTCCCCGAGGCTGCCTACGGCCGAGGCGAGGCGATTGCGCAGGAGGACGAGTTCTCCCACCTGATTCATGACCGCATCCAGACGCACGGCATCGACGCGCAGGGTGGTCTCGGCGGCCTCGGGGGCGGTGACGGCGCCGGTCTTGGGAGGCGCCGCTACGGCTGTTGGCGCAGGATCCGCCTTGGCGCCGGGAAGCGCCTGCGCGGGGTCGCCACCCGCAAAGCCTCCGGCCTCCATGCCTGCGCCGGAGGGCGTGTCACGGCGCAAGGCCGGTGCCGGGACGATCCCCGGAGCCTGATTGCCATACAGGTCATCCAGCACCCTTTCGAACTCGTCCTCGGTGATCTCGTCGCTGGCGGCACAGGTCGCTTCGGCACTGTCCATGAGGCCGGGGGCTTTATTGCCGTAGAGGGCGTCGAGGGTGGCTTCGAATTCTTCCGCGGTGATCTCGTCCGCCTTCCCGGTGGAATGCGCCGTGGCGGCTTCTGGCAAGCGCTCCACATAAACGCCGGTGCGGCCATCGCCGGTGCTCTGCTGACGGGCCAAGAGAATGGCGTCCGTGTCGGCACAGGGAATGGGGGTGCGGCCCGCCCCCGGCTCAGGCCGTGGCGCAGGAGGGTTTCCGGTCGCCGCCGGGCGTCCGGCGGCCAAGTCCTGAATGATCCGGCCCAGGTCCGCGGGCCCCGGTTCCGGGTTGTCTCCCTGGGCCAGTTCCCGGAGCATGCCGTCGATGACGTCCAGCCCCCTGAGGATGGTATCGATCATGACGGGGCTCACCGGCAAGCTGTGGGAGCGCAGCTTGTCCAGGAGGTCTTCCAGGTGGTGGGTCCAGTCGACCAGGTGGTCGGCGTCGAGGAAGCCAGCCCCGCCCTTGAGGGTGTGGAAGGCGCGAAAGACCGAGGCGAGGATCTCGTCGTTACCCGGGTCCGCCTCCAGGCGCAGGGTATCTTCCTGGGCCTTTTCCAAGAGCTCCCGCGCCTCCGGCAGATAGTCCTGCAGAATTTCCATGTCCATGGCTATATCCCCAGTTCGGCCAGCAGGGCGTCCACATCGTCCTGATTGATGCGCTCGTCGGCCGCGCAGGCGGCTTCGGCACAGGCGGCTTCGGCACCCTCCAGGCCCAGTTCATTCAGGGTGAGGCGGATGCGGTCTTCCACGGCGTGGAGCAGGGCAATGGCCTTTTTCAGCCGCTGACCGGCCAAATCCTGCCCCTGCTGGCTGGCGAGGATGGTGCCCAAGGCACTGTCGATGTGGTCCAGGGGCCCGTCGATGAAGGTACCGTTGGCGCGGCGGATCTCTTGCACCGCCTCCTGGGCCCGCTCCACGGCGGCGATGGTGGCCATGGCCTGCTCCTCGGTCAGGCGCAGGGCCTCCTCCAGGGGGGATTGAGCGTCGGGCAGGTCCGACTGGGCGCTGGCGATGCGCTTCAGGCCCTCGCGCAGCAGGAGGTCGGCCTCACCGAGCAGGCGTGCGGGGTCGGACGGTTTTTTGACGGTGTCGGTCATTGTTTGGCTCCCGCGGCGGCTTGCAAGCGTTTGAAGATGGCGTCGAGTTTTTCGCGCAGGGTCTCAGCGGTGAAGGGCTTGACGATGTAGCCGTTGACCCCGGCCTGGGCGGCTTCGAGGATGTTTTCGCGCTTGGCCTCGGCGGTAACCATGAGGATGGGGATATGCTTGAGCTGGGGATCGGCGCGGATGGCCCGGAGGAGGTCGATGCCCTGCATGTTGGGCATGTTCCAGTCGGTAACGACAAAATCAAAGGAACGGTTACGCAACTTTTGCAGCGCCTGCACGCCGTCCTCGGCCTCATCAAAGTTGGTGAAGCCGATCTCGCGCAGGAGGTTGCGCACGATCCTGCGCATGGTGGAAAAATCGTCCACCACCAGGATGTGGATGTTCTTGTCTACCTGATCAATACCCATGAATGTACCCTTCTCCATCTGCCTGGACCCGGCGCGGGCCCGTATCGGCGCGGGATTTTATCGAAGCAAGCAGTGCCCTGTCCTGCTCCGCCGGAATGCCGTCTGGCGGGCGTATCAAGCAAATCCCATACCGAGCCGAAGGTCCCTTGGGCGTTTGCCTCGTTACCTTATCTTTACGACACATTCGGGAAAAACTTTAGGGCGCGGCCCGCCATGAACCGGGCTGGTCGATGACATGACAGGGGGCGGACCAGCGGCCCGCCCCCAGGGGTGATGGAGATCGGGGGCCTACGCGCCCCCTCGCCGCTTTTACTGCGTCCCCGGCCAGTGCTGGGGGTAGCCCTGATGGCCGGTGAGTTGGGCGATACGGGCGGTGACGTTGCTGGCGGCAAAGCGGCTGGGCAGGGGGCCCACCAGCACCCGATGGAGGCGGTTTTGCGGCAAGGTGGCCACGCAGGCGCTAAAGCCCTGCTGCTGCAGCTTGGCCACCAAGGGCTGGGTGGCCGAAACCCGGCCGAAGGCCCCCAATTGCACGTACCAGCCGGCGGTTTTGCAGGCATTGGCTGGTGCGGGCTGCGCCGTGGCCTTGGCGGTGGCCTGGGGATGCGTTGCCCTCGCTACTGCTTTGGGCAGCTCCCGGGTGGGAGCGGCGGCCTTTTCCCCGGTGACCGGTTTCCGGGGAAGGGAGACCGCCACGGCGGCGTTTGGCGCGCCCGAATGCGCTGCGGCTACCGGTATGACCGGACGCACGGGTACCGGGGGTGTGGCAGGGGAGTGGGTGGCGGCAGTCGCGGGCACCGTCGCGGTGGCGTTGCTCATGGCTGGCGTCACCGCCGCCGGAAGCGCCGGGATACTCGTCGCCGGAGCAGTGCCGGGGCTCGCCAGGGGAGCGGTGGAGAGGCTGAGGTAAACGGTTTTTTTGCCGCCGGCGGGAGTGGGCGGGGGAGTCTTGGAGCGACTGGCGAGGAATATGCCGAGGCTGACCAGCAGGATGAGCAGCAGCGCGCCGAGGATGACCCGGTTGAGGCGGCTTTGCTGTTGCTGGAGGCGTTCCAGGTCGTCTTGGGGCTTGCTCATTGCTGATCCTTCATAAATAGAGGTCCAAGGGTTAACCGCGGTCACCAATGGCACCGGCCATGATGGGCGAATCGCCGGCTTTTCTGGGAAACTGGGGGGCGACGATGACGATGCTGACGCGCCGGTTCATGGCGAGCCCTTCGGGGGTGTCGTTGGGCGCGATGGGGTGATATTTGCCATAACCCGCGGCGACCAGGTTATCGGGGTTGACCCCTTGCTGGATGAAGAGTTCGACCACCGATACCGCGCGAATTGCGGAGAGGGCCCAGTTGGATTGGAACTGCGGGCTATGGATGGGCAGGTCGTTGGTGAAGCCGTTGACCTGGATCTGATAGGGCAGCCGGCGCAAGACCTGGGCGACGCTGGTGAGGGTGGTGACCGCCGGCGGGGTCAAACCCGCCTGCCCAGAGGGGAAGAGGATCTTGGCATTGATGTCCAGCACCACGCCGAGACCGGTCCGGTGTACCGCCACGCTACCCTGTTGGATCAGGGGCTGCAGAAGCGATTTGATCTCTTTTTCGACGCGATCCATGGCGGCATCGCGGGTGAGGGGGGGCTGGACGTTGGCGGCGACCTTTCCGCGGGGGACCTGGGGGACGGGGGCGATGTCCACGACTTTGGGTAAGGGCGGAAGCTTGAGGGGCATTTGCGCGCCCGTGGGCGCCTGACCCGAACGGATGGGCACGGGGGACCAGGGCTGGCCGCTGAAGGCGGCGACCAGGGTGGAGGACAGCACCTTGTATTTGCCTTCGTTGACCGAGGAGATGGCATACATCACCACAAAGAAGGAAAACAGCAGGGTGATGAAGTCGGCGTAGGAAACCAGCCAGCGTTCATGATTTTCCCACTCTTCCTCTCTTTTGCGACGGGCCATCGTTGCCATGCCTCCTGGTCTTGGGCGGACGGCTTGATGGCCCATCGTCATGGGCACGTGCCGTTTCCTTTTTATAACTTAGTCGGGAAAAGGGAAAAAAACCAGAGCGCTGGCCATGATCCTCGATCGGGCATGAGTTCTGCATACGACTTCCTGCACATAGGGAGGATAAGATCATGATCATGCCTGCGCGGACAAAGAACCTGCCGGGTAACCTGCCGGAGATGGCCCTGGGCGGGCGCCTGACCTTGGGTGTGCTGGCGATTGGCGTTTTGGGCGCTGCGGCCATTCTGGCGCTGCCGGCGGGTTGGCCGCGATGGTTGCTCGCGGCGTTGACCCTGGCGCTGGTGCTGGCGGTCGGCGGCTATGGCTGGAGGACCATCGCGGCGGCCAAGCCCCACGCGGCGAGCCGAACGGGCCTGCGCCCGGCCTTCTGGAAACGCTGGTCCTTTACCACGCGGATCTATGTCCTGGTGGGCTTTTCCGTGGCGGCCATGGGCGTGGGTACCGCCATCGCCGTGATGACCCTGTACTATGCGGATGCCGCGGCCCTGGACGATACGCAGGTGGCCGGTAATCTCGTGCAAATGAAAGACGTGGAGATTGCTCAGCAAGAGCAAGTGGCCCTATTGCAGGTGATGCTCGGCAGTGTCCCTCCGGATCCGCATCTGGTGACGGCGTTTCGCCAAAGTCGTCAAAAGATTGACGATGCCTTGGGGGCTTTGGCGAGATCTTCGGCACCGCGCTCCCCCGTCCTCGCCCGGCGGTTGACCCAGCCCCTGGCGCAGTTGCAGAGCCTGGGCTGGCGCATGGTCGAACTGGCACAAAGCGGGCAAACAGCTGCGGCTGAACAGGTCTATAGGCAGGACTTCGCTCCTGCCAATGAGCGCTATGCCGCCTTTTTTCATACCTTGCTGCGCGGTCAGCAGCAGGCGTTGTCCCACACTAGCGCGGTGAATCACCGCGTCATCGTGGGGGTGCGCAGCTTTCTGGTGGTGACGGGCCTGCTGGCCATGCTGCTGGTGCTGGTGGTGGGGATGAGCAGCGTCGCCACCCTGGCGCGCATTCTCCAGCGCTTGCGGCAGACCATCCAGAAGGTGGAGCAGGGCGATTTGCGCATCACCTTGCCATTGGCCTCCCCGGGGGCGCTGGATCAGATCATTGCCGCAGTGAACAGCCTGATTCGCCAATTGACCGGCATTACCGGCGAGATCGGCAGTACCGCCCATGGGTTGATTGCGAGCAGCCAAACCCTGGTCCAGTCCACGGAACGGGTGACCAGCCAGTTGCAGGTGAGCCGCGCGGATATCAGCGCCGTGCGCAGCGCCATGGCGGATCTGGCGGGTACGGCGGCGGAGGTGGTGCGCTATGCCAACACCATTGCCCAGACCGCGCAACATGCCAATGATGAGGCGACCCATGGGGGAGGAGTCATTGCCGCGACCCTGGAGGGGATGGAGGAAATCCTGCGGGGGATGCAGGGCGCCAGCATGACCGTGGAGCAGTTGACCCGATCGGCGGAGCGGATCGGCGGTATCGTGGCGACGATCCGCGAGATTGCCGATCAGACCAATCTGTTGGCGTTGAATGCGGCCATCGAGGCGGCGCGGGCGGGGGAGAAGGGCCGGGGCTTTGCCGTGGTGGCCGATGAAGTGCGCAAGTTGGCCGAGCGCAGCAGCGCGGCCAGCCGCGATGTCAGCGCCATGATCGAGAGTTTGCAAGGGGCCGCGCGGAGCGCGGTGCAGGCCATGGGGGAGGGGCAGGGACGGGTGCAGCAGGGGGCCAGTCAGGCCCATGATGCCGGCTTGGCCCTGACCCGGATTACCGCCGCCACTACGGAGGTGGCCAGTCAGGTGGCCGCCGTGGTGGCCGCCGCCGAGAATCAGGATCAGGTTTCGCTGGGTATTGTGGAGAATCTGGAGCATGTGGTAGCGGGTGCCGAGAGCATTGTTGAGGTGATGGGGCAGACCCGGAGCGAGGCGCAGACCCTGCAGACTACGGCCGAGCATCTGCAGGGTTTAATCAATCACTTCAAGTTGGCCAAGGGTTGATCATTAAAACTGCCGAATCTAGGCTGAAAGCGAGGTCGCAAAGCGCATGAGCACTCTGCAAGAAACGATTAATCGATTGTTTTCCGATCCTTACAAACTGGAATCCGCGTCTGCCGTAGAGCGGGCGCTGCGGCAATTGGTGGAGGGCCGTGAGCTGGTGACGGTGATCTTGCGCCATGGGGCTCAGCCCCATACGTCCATGATCCTTGCGGTGGATGGGGTCGATGGAGCGCCCATCATCGATGATCTGCAGCCGGAAGCAGATGCCGGAAGGACCCTGGCCGGGATGCGGCTGCTCCTGATGGGACGGGTGCAGGGGGTGTATACCGGCTTCCAGAGCGAGGTGCAGGCGCATATTGTCTGGAATCGTTACGGCGCCCTGCGCCTAGCCTTGCCCACGGCGGTTTTCCAATTGCAGCGTCGGGCATTCCTGCGCGCCGCGCCGGTGCTGGGGGAGAGTAATCGCGTAACCTTGCAGCGCCGCGGGGCGCGCATCCTGGACGGTCTTTGCGAGGATATCGGCGGGGGTGGCATGCGGGTGCGCATCGGCCCGCCGCGGGATTTTCCACTTTATGTAGGCGAGAAGCTCGCAGCGGTGCAATTCAGCCTGAATGGCAAGGCGCTAGCGGTGGCGGGGGAGGTTTGCAGCATGGGTGCCATGGGCCGCTCGGGAACGGAGCCTCGTCAGGTGCTGGGCGTACGTTTTCTGGATCTGCCCGAGGCCATGCGCGAGCAAATCATCCAGCACACCTTACGATGCGATCGTCAATACCTACGCAGCACCCGCGGTAACCTGGCCGGAGGGGTTTAGGGGCTGGGCGATGAGATGCAGGATATGTCCCGCCAGGGCCAGGGGGGGTGTATTCCCGTGGACGGGCGGCGTTGCGGTGCCGCTTTGCTGGGTATCGACAATCCATTGGCCAAACTGGCGGCTCTCCGGCTGGAAACAGAGGGGCGCGAGGGCATTGGCCTGCAGGCCTTCATCAGGCTGCCGGGGAAGGATGACCATGACCAGGGTGACGCAACTCCCTTCGGCTTGGAGGAAGGGCGGCCTGCCGGTGTAATCCAGGGCGAAATGCCGCCCTTCCACGAGCAGGAAGGAAATGAGCGGCTCTTCCAGGGACTGCAACCAGAGAAAAGGGCCCTGATCGGCCACATGGAGGAGCGCAAAACGATGCAGGTCTTCAAAGCCCGGCATGGGTGCGGCGCAGGTCCAGATTTGCTCATCATCGATATCCAAGGGGCCGAAACGGGTCGCTTGCATGCTCATGGCGCTTCCTCCGGGGATGGGTTGTCCAGCGCTGGGCGATGGACCTGTAACCAGCGGGTGAAATCATCGGGAACGGCCTCGCGGGCGGCCCGATTGGCCTTGCGTACGGAGTCCAGCAGCTCCTCGCGGAGCACGGAGACACCCTGGGGGGTTTCTATGCCCAACCGCACCTGTCCATCGCCGATGCGGGTGACGAGCACGCGGATGTGCTCACCAATGCAAATGGCCTGACCGCGGCGGCGGGTAAGGACGAGCACCGTCAGGCGCTGCCGATGAGGCCGCTGGGGCGTTGGGCGCCGGCAATGCCGTCGGGGGTATAGATCGTGTCCTCGGTGGCAAAAAGCAGCTTCCACGCCCCTTGGGTGAAGCGCCCCAGGGCATCGATGATCTGGCCATTTTCCGCGTTGACCTGGAGGATGCGGCGCAGGAGTTCATCACGATCTGCCGCCGGGTCCGCCGGCAGGACCGTGCCGCATCCTTGCCGCACCCGCCGTTGCGCCTCCAGCTCCGCGACGGCGCGATAGAGTTCGCTTTTGGCGGCGGTGATGGGGGGGAGCTCCAGGGCGGCTCCGCTATTCAGGAGGCGGCGCTCCTCCTGCAGTTTTTCCAGCAGTTGCCGGAGCAGGGAGATCTGCTCGACGAGCAGGGTGTCGGGTGCGGCGGCGGGAGAGGACATGGCTTAGGCTTTGCCCGCCGGCGGGGCGGGGACCAATAGCTGCTGGTTGTCCTGGATCATCCCCTGGGCAATGCGTTGTGGAGAGATCTGGTAGCTGCCGTTGGCCAGCGCCGCCTTGATCTCGCCTAGCCGTGGGCCACCCGTGGGCGCGGTCTGGGCCGCCAGCAGGCTGCGCGCCGTTGCCGACAGCGTGACCTGGTCCTGGGGCACCGGCGGATTTTGCTGGCCGGCGGCAGCGGCGGGCTGGCCGCCGGCCGTTTTGGCACTGGCCTTGGTGCCATCGGCCGGACGCAGGTCATTGCCGGCCAGGGCGGTATAGGAGTTGATGGGGTTCATGGAGCGGTCTCCCTAGATGCGCTTGAATTCTCATAACGACACATTCCCCGCAAAACTTGAGGGGGATGGCGGAAAATGGCCGCGAATCTTAGGCCGACGCCCGCCCCGGGCCCCAAGGTCCCGGCGAAACGGGTCTGCCCATTGCCGGATTGATAAGTATGGCACAGGAACTTGGCTCTCAAAAGGGCACCAGTACCGCACCGGCCCGATCCACGGTGCCACGGATCACCTTGCCCGAACTGTTGTTGCGCACCAGGATCGTTTGCCCCGGACGGCCGTTTTCCATGGCCTTGGCGATGGTGGAGATGCGCACGCCGTCGCCTTCGGCAATGAGGGTGATCTCCTGTCCGGCATGGACGACTTCTGGGGCATCCAGCATGGAGGCAAGGATGGGCTGGCCGGCCGCTACCCCGAAGCGCAGTACCTGCCCTACCGCCAACTGCGGGTTGACGACGGCGCTGCCGGCCAGATTGCTGGCGTTGCGCTGGATGATGCTGAGATCGTCGGCGGCGAGGACCGTTCCCGCCCCAAGGGGTCTGGCCGCCACCACCACGGCCTGATTCATGACCAGTTGTACGGGGATGTAGATGGTCCATGGCGAAGGGGCCGTACAGCTTACCGCCACGGTCTGACTGCCATAGGGGTTGCCGTAGCCGAAAAAGCCCATGCGCATCCGGCCGCAGGCGGGAAAGCGCAGTCCGGCGGCGGGGCCCTGGACGACGATCTGCGCCTGGACCGCATTGGCCGGCAGGTGGGCCTTGACGAAGGCCGCCACCGCCCCGCGAATCTGCTCGGGGTTTTCCCAGGGGCTATCGGCCTGGGCCAAGGCGGCGGTCAGCAGGATGCCCAGGCCTGCCGCCAGGGAAGCCGCCACGCCCGGCCTGCCGCATGGGCTGAGCTTGCGTCCTGCGCCGGGTGGTGATCTCTTTGCCTTGATGAACACCTTGTGATCTCCTCCATGCCGATCCCGACAAAGGCTCAGGCAATAATCAAGCCAGCATGGGAATGCGTAGATGGATTTCACCAGCAGCCGAATCGCGGCCCAATTACGTCTCCCGCAGCGCCGATCTGTTGACGGTAAGGCCATGGCAATGCCCTTCCGGCGGCAAGATCTTGCCATTCTTGCCGCCGCCTTGACGCAGAAGGGGCCCATTTGCTGACTTTTATTCGGGCATGGTCCTTGCTTTTGTATCCCCAAGAGGAGGGTTTGCCATGACCGGGATGCTGGATCAAAGCTTGGGGCCGCTGGCCGATGCCTTGCAGGTGCGGGGCTATCGGCAGCAGTTGCTGGCGGCCAACATTGCCAATGCCGACACCCCCAACTACAAGGCGGTGGACCTGAACTTTGCCAAGACCCTGCAGGCGGTGGAAGCCGGCAAGGGCGGCGGCCTGCCCCTGCAGACCAATACCCCGCGGCAACTGCCCGGCGCGGCGGCGGATTTGGGTCTGGCGGCGGCGGTGGAGTATCAGCGCGGCAATCAGGTGGGCCTGGATGGCAACAGCGTGGACATGAACCGCGAGCAGGCCAGCTTCTTGCAAAACAGCGTGCAATATCAGGCGGATCTGACCTTTATCACGGGCAAGATCAAGACGTTGCTGTCGGCGGTAACGGGTACTACGGTGTAAGGAGGATGCACAATGTCCCTATTTTCAACCCTGGATATAGCCAGTTCGGCGCTGTCGGCGCAAAGCTATCGCCTCAATGTGGTGGCGAGCAATCTGGCCAACGCCGATTCGGCCACGAGTTCCACCGGCCAGCCTTATCGCGCCCGCGAGGTGATTTTTGCCGCCCAACCCTTGGGCAGCGCGGGGGGTCCGGCGGGGGGGGATGGGGTGCGGGTGGCGGGGGTGGTGGAAAAGCCGGGACCCATGAAGCTGGTCTACCAGCCCGGCAACCCCCTGGCCAACCGGGAAGGTTATGTGGCCATGCCCAATGTCAATCCCGTGGATGAGATGGTGAACATGATCTCCGCCTCCCGGGCCTATCAGGCCAACGTGAACGTGATGAATACCACCAAAACCCTTTTGCAAAAGACCCTGACCCTGGGGGCCTGAAGGAGCAGCCATGAGCGTCAACGCATTGACACCGTCCACGAGCAATCCCTTTTACGCCAGTCTGCAAAACGCGACCGGCAGCGCCGCCACCAGCGCTACGAGCGGCAGCAACAGCAGCGGTCTGGCCAGCGAAAGCACCTTCTATAATCTCCTGGTGACCCAGCTCACCAACCAGGATCCGTTGAATCCCTTGAGCAATCAGGATCTTTCCGCGCAGTTGGCGCAATTCAGCGTTGCCAACGGCGTGCAGGCCATCCAGGGCTCCCTTTCCTCGCTCATGCAGCAGCTGAACCAGAACCAGGGCCTGCAGGCGGCATCCCTCATCGGCAAGACGGTGACCACGTCGGGCAACAGCCTCACCTTGAGCGGCGGCGGCAGCACCGGCGCCTATAGTCTGAGCGGGCCGGCCAGCGCCGTGGATGTGCTGGTCAACGATAGCGCCGGCCGGACCCTGGCGGTCCTGCCCCAGGGGTCCCAATCCGCCGGCTTGCAAAGCTTCAACTGGAACGGGACCGCAGCCAACGGCACTCCCCTGCCGTCCGGCACCTATCAGTTCTCCGTGCAGGCGGCCGGCAGCAACGGCCAGAGCGTCACCGCCTCCCCTTACATGACCGGCGTGGTCAACGGCGTGACCCTGGGTACGGCAGGGCCGGTCTTGCAACTGCAGGGCCAGGGTGGCGCCGTACCCTTTAGCGCCATACAGAACATTCTTTGAGGGGGTGAGACATGGGATCATTCAATACCGCGCTGAGCGGGTTGCAGGCGGCTTCCACCGATCTCCAGGTGCTGGGCAACAACATCGCCAACGCCAACACCGTGGGTTTCAAGAGTTCCAATGCCCAGTTTGCCGATGCCTACGCCACGGCCATGGCCAATTCGACGCCGACGGCAGGGCAGGTGGGCATCGGGACGCAGGTGCAAACCATCGCCCAACAGTTCACTCAGGGCAACATTCAGACGACGGGCAACCCGCTGGACGTGGCCATCAACGGCAACGGCTTTTTCCAGATGAATTACAACGGGGCCACCGTCTATAGCCGCAATGGCCAGTTCCAGATCAACTCCAGCGGAACCGTGGTGGATGGGGCCGGCGGCGTGTTGATGGGCACCCAGGCGGTCAACGGCAAGCTCACCGGCGCCCAGGGGCCATTGCAGATCAGCCAGAATGCCCTGCCGCCGCAGGCCACCTCCGGTCTCAGCCTGGGGCTCAACCTCGATTCCGCCAGCACCCCCATCAGCGGGAGCATCAACATCAACAACCCGGCTTCCTATAATTACTCCACCACCAGCACCGTCTATGACAGCTTGGGCACGCCGCAACTGCTCACCACCTACTATCAGTTGAGCAGCGGCGCCAGCGGGTCCGGGGAAACCTGGAATACGGCCTATTCGGTGACGGGCACCACCGGTGCCAGCGGGATCACCTCGGGCACCCTGGGGACCCTGCAATTCACTTCCACGGGACAGGTGAGCGGCACCAGCAGCGGCAGCGTTGGCCCCGTCACCTGGGCCGATGGCGCCAGTGCCAGCACCATCGCCGTCAACTTCAGCGGCTCCACCAATTACAACGCGGGCAACGCCGTCATTACCGCCAACAGCAACGGCTATGGCGTGGGCCAGTTGAGCGGCCTGTCCATCGATCCCAGCGGGAATGTCTTTGCCCGCTATAGCAATGGCGAGTCGCAGGTGCTGGGGCAGATCACGCTCACCCGCTTCCCGGACAACAACGGCCTGCAGAACATCGGCAACAACTATTGGGTGCAAACCTACGCCTCGGGCCAGCCCCTGACGGGCACGCCGGGGAGCACCAACCTGGGGGTCCTGCAGTCGGGAGCGGTGGAGCAGTCCAATGTGGATCTGTCGCAGTCGCTGGTCAACCTCATCGTTGCCCAGCAGGCCTATCAGGCCAACGCCCAGACCATCAAGACCCAGAACACCGTCGTCCAGACCCTGTTGAGCCTCTGAGGATCTGCGCCATGGATACCCTCTACATCGCCATGACCGGCGCCAAGGCCATTCTGCAGCAGCAGACCATTACCGCCAACAACATGGCCAACGTCAACACCACCGGCTTTCGCGCCGATCAGGCGGAATTCCGGGCCCTGCCGGTCTTTGGCCAGGGCCTGCCCACCCGCGTCTACACGGTCACCCAGGAGGTCAGCTCGGATTTTCGCCAGGGTCCCATCGTGCGCACCGGCCGCCCCCTGGACGTGGCGGTGAAGGGGCCGGGCTGGCTGGCGGTGCAGGGGCCCGATGGCAAGGAGGCCTATACCCGCGACGGCAACCTGCAGATCAGCGGCCAGGGCATCCTCATGACGGCCACCGGCCATCCGGTGATCGGCAATGGCGGCGCGCCCATCTCCCTGCCGTCCCTGCAGTCGGTGACCATCGGCGCCGACGGCACCGTTTCCGGCGTGCCCACGGGCAGCCAGCCCAATGCGGTGGTGGTCTTCAACCGGATCAAGCTGGTCAATCCGCCGGAAAGCACCCTGCAGAAGGGGGCGGATGGCCTGTTTACCGACAGCAAGGGGACCGCTCCCGCCGCTGGCAGCCTCACCCTCGACGTGGGGGCACTGGAAGGGAGCAACGTCAACCCGGTCAGCACCATGATCCAGATGCTGGAAGATACCCGGCAATTTGAAACCCAGACCAAACTCATGCAGACCGTCAGCCAGGATCAGCAAGCGTCCAACCAGTTGTTGGTCCTGACCTGATGCGCATGAATCCCACGGCAAGGAGCCTGCCATGATGCGATCGTTGTTTGTTGCCGCCACCGGCCTGGAGGCCGAGCAGACCAAGATGGACGTGATTGCCAACAATCTCGCCAACGTCAATACCACCGGATTCAAGCAGTCCCGGGCGGTTTTCCAGGACCTGCTCTACCAGAACCTGCGCCAGCCGGGGGCACAGTCGTCCCAGACGACGCAGTATCCTTCGGGCTTGCAGTTGGGGACCGGCGTGCGCCCGGTGGCCACGGAGCGGCTCATGACCCAGGGCAACCTGACGCAGACGGGCAACTCCCTGGATGTGGCCATCAACGGCCAGGGCTTTTTCCAGATCATGCAGCCGGACGGGACCATCGCCTATAGCCGGGACGGCACCTTTCAGCTCAACAACCAGGGTCAGGTGGTCACCTCCAATGGCTATCTCCTGCAGCCCCCCATCACCATCCCGCCCAATGCCCAGAGCATCACCATCGGCAGCGACGGCACCGTTTCGGTGGTGCTCCCCAACCAGGCCCAGCCTCAGCAGGTGGGCACCATCCAGCTCGCCAATTTCATCAACCCCACGGGCCTGCAAAGCATCGGCGACAACCTCTATCTGCAGACGGGATCTTCCGGCGCGCCGCAGACGGGCCAGCCGACCCTGAATGGTCTGGGCGCGGTGCAGCAGGGCTATCTGGAGTCGTCCAACGTCAACGTGGTGTCGGAGTTAGTGGACATGATCTCCACCCAGCGGGCCTATGAGATCAACAGCAAGGCGGTCTCGGCCTCGGATTCCATGCTGCAGTACGTCACCCAGAACCTCTGAGGATAGGGCGATGAAAGAGCGAACGGGTGCGGGGCGGAACCGGGCAGGGGGGGTGCAGGCAGGTCTCCTGCGTTGCTCGCGCCTGGGCGTCGCGCTCTTTCTCGCGCTGGATCTGGCCGCTTGCGCCAGTCTTTCCGGCCAGCCGGACCTGAAGCCCCTCAAACCGCTGCCCATCCCCGCCGAGCCCGAGCCCCTGAGCGCCCATCCGGCCAACGGCGCCATCTGGCAGGCGGGGACCAATGTCTCCCTCTTCGAGGACAACCGCGCGCATCGTATCGGTGATCTCATCACCGTGCTCATTCAGG
>Ga0315298_1002894_pt1 | contig 28097 bp, 24 predicted proteins | sample WHS_1_MG_FD_203077 | JGI IMG/M metagenome (GOLD analysis project Ga0315298, IMG submission 203077) | Extremophilic microbial mat communities from Washburn Hot Springs, YNP, Wyoming, USA - WHS_1_MG | ecosystem: Environmental > Aquatic > Thermal springs > Hot (42-90C) | place: USA: Wyoming... | reverse complement strand
TTTTTTTTGGTGCTTGTCATATCGGGTTCGTCCGGGCCATATACTGGTAACGGGTTTCGCCTGATCAATTCCGGCGGGAGTGTGATCCATGACCGGCTATGTGGTGTACGTGGATCAGGTTTTAACCGGCAATTTACTTATGAATTACCTTATTTTGTGGCTCACCGGCCGGCTGGGGCGGGTGCGCTTCAAGCCCCTGCGCCTGCTGGTTGTGGCCGGGCTGGGCAGCATTTACTCCCTGGCTCTGTTCTGGCCCGCCGGAGCCCGGCTGCTCGGTTTGCCGGCGAAGATTGCCGTATCGCTGCTCATGGTGGCGGCTGCCTTTTTCCCGCTTCCACCGCGCCGCCTGGCGGCCTGCCTGGGGATTTTTTATCTGGCCTCGTTCAGTCTGGGCGGGCTGGTGCTGGGGTTGATTCTCTTTCTGCATCCGGAACAGGATTTCGGCGGCGAGATAAACAATTTCATGTCCGTCGTCGACCGCAATTTCTGGCCCGGGCTGGTGCTGGCCACAGCGGCCTGGCTCTGTACCGGGCTGGCGGTACGCCGTTGGCGGCGGAACGAAAGCCGGGAAGTTTTTCACGTCCCCCTGGTTATTGAACTGGCCGACCGGCGGGTGAAGGTGGACGCCCTGGTTGATACCGGCAACCGTCTTACCGATCCGCTGAGCGGAGATCCGGTGGTGGTGGTGGAATATGAAATGATCAAGGACATCCTGCCGCAACCGATAAGGAAGGTTTGGGAAGGGGGCGGGGACAACGTAGCGGTCCTCTCTGAGCTGGCCCAAACCGGGTGGGGGCGGCGGTTCAGATTGATTCCCTTTCGTTCCCTCGGGCAGGACAACGGTCTTTTGCTCGGAGTGCGTCCGGATGCGGTGGAAGTCTGCCGGGACGGGCGGGTGAGCAGGGTGCGCAGGGTGGTGGTGGGAATTTGTCATCACCGGTTGGATGACAAACGCACATATCGGGCTTTGGTTCCACCCGATCTGCTATCGGCGGCTTAGAGATTTTTCTTTTTCGGCGCGATAAATTCCGGGGAGGTGATGTTGATGGTCCGACTGCAAATGTGGCGGTTGAAGTGGCAGGCGCGTTTATTTTTCATCCGGTTGCGCATGAAGTTCGGCTGCCGGCCGGAAATTCACTATGTGGGCAGCAGTGAAGCCCTTCCTCCTCCTTTGAGCAACGACGAGGAATTATTTTTAATCAATAAGTTGGAAGCCGGGGACGGTGCGGTGAGAACCGTTTTAATCGAGCGCAACCTGCGCCTGGTGGTTTATATCGCCCGTAAATTTGAAAACACCGGCGTGGGCATAGAAGATCTGGTCTCCATCGGCACCATCGGCCTGATTAAAGCGGTGAACACCTTTGACCCGGCGAAAAAAATCAAACTGGCCACTTACGCCTCCCGGTGCATAGAAAATGAAATTTTGATGTACCTGCGCCGCAACAGCAAGATCCGGGCCGAAGTTTCTTTTGACGAGCCGCTGAACACCGATTGGGACGGTAATGAACTGCTTCTGTCCGATGTGCTGGGTACGGACGGTGACCTCATCTACAAATATATTGAAGACGAGGTGGATAAAAAACTGCTTCACCTGGCCCTGCAGAAGCTGAGCGGGCGGGAGCGGAAAATTATGGAGCTGCGTTTCGGCCTGGGCAGCGGGGTGGAAAAAACACAGAAAGAAGTGGCCGATCTGCTGGGCATCTCTCAATCTTATATTTCGCGTCTGGAAAAGCGGATCATCAAGAGATTGAAAAAAGAAATCAATCGCATGGAATGAGCCGGTCGGGGTGGAGCGCCCCGACTTTGTGCGCCCGGACCCTGATGTATAAACCCGTCGGGGCGGGGCAATAATGTGACTGCGGTAAAAAAGCATATTGCGCTAAAGGGGTGGGAGGTCATCCATGCTGGTAAACAAGGTGGAGATCTGTGGTGTTAACACATCAAAACTCCCGGTGCTCACAAGCAGTCAAATGCGGCAGCTGTTCGAAGCAATGCACAACGGCGATCCCTCCGCCCGCAACCAGCTGATCAATGGCAACCTCCGGCTGGTATTGAGTGTGATTCAGCGCTTCTCCAATCGAGGCGAGTATGTGGATGATCTCTTTCAAGTCGGTTGTATCGGTTTGATGAAAGCGATTGATAATTTCGACCTTTCCCAGAATGTTAAATTTTCCACCTATGCCGTACCCATGATCATTGGAGAAATCAGGCGTTATTTGCGGGACAACAACCCCATCCGGGTGAGCCGGTCGCTGCGCGATGTGGCCTATAAAGCGCTGCAGGTGCGGGACAGCCTGGTGAACAAATATTCCCGGGAACCGTCGATCAGCGAAATCGCCGGGGAACTCAAACTGCCCCGGGAAGAAGTGGTTTTCGCCCTGGATGCCATACAGGAACCCATTTCCCTGTTTGAACCGATTTACCATGACGGCGGTGATCCCATTTTCGTCATGGACCAGATCAGTGACGAAAAAAATCACGACCAGAACTGGCTGCAGGGTATAGCCATCCGGGACGCTCTGCGTCGCCTGAGCGAGCGGGAAAAGCTGATCCTCACCCTGCGTTTTTATGAGGGCAAAACGCAGATGGAGGTGGCCGATGAAATCGGCATTTCCCAGGCCCAGGTGTCCCGTTTGGAGAAGGCGGCTTTAAATCATATGCGCAAACACCTTTGAACAATCCGATGGAAATGAGCAACAAACCGGAGCCGCACGGGCTCTTTTTTTTGTTATCCGGCGGGGCTGTTGATAATAAATCTTTTGCATGAAAAGGAATTTTTATTATCGCCTAGAATTATGTTAACATGACCTTTTTGCACGACCGCCGCGTGCGGCCGATGTGATCGCAAAAATGGTCCTCATTTCAGCAGGAGAAAGGGTGTATGGCGCCTTGGACGTTTTTGCCATCATCGGGCCGACCATGATCGGTCCGTCGAGTTCTCATACGGCCGGGGCCGTAAGGCTGGGTAACCTGGCCGGGTGGATTCTGGGTGAGCGGCCGCAGCGGGCAAAAGTGATCCTGTATAACTCCTTTGCCAGCACCGGTTACGGCCACGGTACCGACCGGGCCCTGATCGCGGGTTTGCTGGGTTTTGCTCCGGATGACGAAAGAATCAGAAACGCCTTCGCTGAAGCGACCGCCCTGGGCCTGCACTGGGAGCTGTGCGACGGGGGCAGGGACGAGAATCTGCATCCCAATACCGTCTGCTTCATGCTCACCGGTGCACACGGTGAATCCGTGGTCACCGGCTGTTCGGTGGGGGGCGGCCGGGTGAAGATACTGTCCGTGGATGGATTCGCCACCGATTTTTCCGGTGAATATGCCACCGTGCTCACCGTGCACCGGGATCGGCCCGGGGTGGTCGCCGCCGTCACCGCCTGCCTGGCCGCAGGGCGGGTGAACATCGCGCAGATGCGGGTTTCCCGCCAGTGGAAGGGTGAAAAGGCGCTGATGGTCATCGAAACGGACCAGCCCTTATCGACGGAGATTAAAGCAGCCCTGCAAAAAATGCCGGACATCTGCCGGGTATCCATTATTCAACCGTCTCTGGAGGGAAGATAATGTTCAAAACGCTGCAGGAACTGGTGGAAGCAGCCGGCCGCGAAAAATGCCGCCTGTCCGATCTGATCAGGGCACGGGAGGCGGAAGCGGCGGGGGTGGCGGAAAATGAGCTGTTTTTAAAAATGAAGAAGCAGTACCGGGTGATGCAGGAAGCGGCCCGCAGCGGTACGGAACGGGTGGTAAAATCGATCAGCGGTCTCACCGGCGGTGAAGGGCGGATGCTCTGGGAGAGGGCCGATCGCGCCCTCTGCGGACCGCTCATGGCGCGGGCCGCCGCGCGGGCCATGGCCGTGGCCAATGTCAACGCTTCGATGGGAAAAGTGGTGGCCGCGCCGACGGCGGGCTCCTGTGGGATTTTGCCCGGTGTTTTGATCACTGTGGCCGAGGCGCTGGGCAACAGTGAAGAAGCGGTGGTGAACAGCCTGTTTACCGCCGCGGCGGTGGGTGAAGTGATTGCCGTAAACGCCACTTTGGCCGGCGCCGAAGGCGGCTGTCAGGCCGAATGCGGCGCCGCGGCGGCCATGGCGGCCGCCGCGGCGGTGGAACTGGCCGGCGGTGCGCCGGAACAGTCGGCGCACGCGGCGGCCTTCGCCTTAAAAGCGGTGATGGGTCTGGTCTGCGACCCGGTGGCCGGGCTGGTGGAGGTGCCCTGCATCAAGCGCAACGGCATGGGGGCGGTACAGGCCGTTCTGGCCGCGGATATGGCCCTGGCCGGGCTGATAAGCCTCATTCCTCCCGACGAGGTGATTGCGGCCATGAAAGAAGTGGGGCGCTGTCTGCCCGCCTCCCTCAAGGAAACCGCCGCGGGCGGGCTGGCCGCCACACCGACCGGGCGGGAGATCCACAGGCGGGTACTGGAAAACGTTCACCGGTAGGGGGACCGGTGCTTCCGAAAATATACAATCAATGAGTTAATGTTTAATTTTAGCGTTAGATGGTGAAAATAGGGGGTAGAAGTGATGAAATAACGAAATTTGATGGGAGACAGTATGAACGGTATGATCACGGTCAGGTCCCGGATCAGCCTGCTTGCGGCGGGGATCGTGGCGGTCGGTTTGTTTGCCGGCTGGCACTGGCATCAGGTGCAACAGGCGCAAACCTTTGCACCGGACCGGCTGATTCGCTTTCATGTCATCGCCAACAGCGATACCGCGGCCGATCAGGCCCTGAAACTGCGCGTGCGGGATGTGATCGTCGGCGCAATGGCACCCCGCTTCCGGCAGGCCGCCGACATCGACGAGGCCCGGCAAATCGCCCGGGAAAACCTGGGTTATATGCAGCGGCTGGCCCTTGCGGAAGTCCGCCGGGAAGGAAAAAACTATCCGGTTGAAGTATATCTGGGACACTTTCATTTTCCGGCCAAAACCTATCATCTGGCTGCGGCCGGCAACCCCTGGGAAAAGCCCACTCTGACTTTGCCCGCCGGCACCTATGAAGCGGTGCGGGTGGTGATCGGCCGGGGGGCCGGTCACAACTGGTGGTGCGTGTTGTTCCCCCCGCTGTGTTTTGTGGATGTGCCGGCCGGTCAGCCGGTGCCGCCGCCCGCTCCGCCGGCTGCCGGCGGAGCCGTGCAAGGCGGCGGGCCGGCAGCCGGCTCCGGAGGGGAGACGGCGATATCGGGGGCCGGGGATGACGGCGCGGAAAAACCGCGGGAGGAAAGGCCCGACGTTCCCGCTTTCAAGTTGTCCGGGCCGCCGGCGGTAACGGCCCGTTCCGGCGGTTCCGCGGCGGTGGATATCGAGTTCCGCTGGCGTATTGTCGATCTGCTGGGCAACTCTTCAAAATGGCTGGCCCGTTTATTCGGGTAGCAGGGTGGTTGGAAAACCGGTTGAACCGGTTTTTTTATTGCCTCTTCCCGCATATATTTAGTTAGGACTTTCCCGGAAACAGGGAGTGGTAAAAGGTGGTCAAAATTTCCGATCTGCGCACGCGGGAAGTGATCAACATCAGCGACGGACGCCGGCTGGGTCCGATTAAGGACATCGACATCGATCTGGAACAGGGATGCATTGGAGCCATTATTCTGCCCGGGCCGGGAACCCGCCTGATGGGTATTTTCGGACGGGAGGAAGAAATAGTGGTTCCCTGGAACAAAATAAAGAAAATCGGTTATGATGTGATTCTGGTGGATCTGCGCGATGTCACCGGGGTGAACAATAAGGAACCGGCGGATCCCCCGGGGGAAATCCGCTTCTGGCGTTAGGACGGGGGAAAAGCGCGAAGTCAAGGGTGAATAAAATATGCCTGCTGAAGAAAAATGTGCCGGGCAGACAATTGGACAAGCAGTTTTGTCCGTACGGTCCGCCGGCGCTTTTTTTTGTTTTTGCCCCTTCCTACAAGATGTAGTACAATAAAAACATGCCGGGCACAATATGATGTTGATGAACGTTTGTTTTCAGGGAAGGCTGTGATGCTCATGCGCTGCCCTTTCTGTAATTTTCAGGACAGCCGGGTGCTCGACTCCCGTCCGGCCGAGGACGGGCATTCCATTCGGCGGCGCCGGGAGTGCGGGAAATGCGGGCGTCGTTTTACCACTTACGAGCGTGTGGATGAACTGCCTTTGATGGTGGTGAAAAAGGACGGGCGCAGGGAGGTTTTTGAGCGGCATAAATTGCTGGCCGGCCTGGCCAAAGCCTGTCAGAAAAGGCCGGTTCCGACGGCCCGGCTGGAGTCGATGGTGGATGAAATCGAACAGGAACTGCGCAATATCGCAGATGCGGAGGTTTCCAGCCGGGACATCGGTGAAATGGTCATGGAGCGGCTGCGCCGGCTGGACGAGGTGGCCTACGTCCGATTTGCCTCCGTATACCGTGAATTTCGGGATGTGGACGGTTTTCTGCGGGAAATTCAGCGCCTGTCCGGCTTGAACGGGGAATAGGGCGGAAATGGATTTTATTTTACGGAGCCGCCGTAAAGGCGGCGTCCGTATAGATAATAGACAGATATATATGTATGAGGGGGCTGTCAATGTTGTTTAAAGTGATTCGCAAGCGGGACGGGCGGGAAGTACCCTTTGACGAGGGTAAAATCACCAATGCCATTTTCAAGGCCGCCCGGGCGGTGGGTGGCGAGGACCGGCAGACGGCCATGGAATTGACCATCGAGGTCCTCAAAATGTTGAAGAAAAAATATAACGGCAATGTTTTCGGCGTGGAAGAAGTACAGGACGTGGTGGAGAAGGTGCTCATCGAGGCCGGGCACGCCCGCACCGCCAAAGCGTACATCCTCTACCGGGATAAGCGCACCCGCATCCGGGAGGCCAAGGGCGATCTGATGGATGCGGTGGAGGAGATCCTGGAGGAGACCAACCGGGAAAACGCCAATGTGGGCAATTCACCCTCGGCCAAGATGCTGCAGATTGCCAGTGCGGCCAGCAAAAAATATTATCTGACCAGGTTGCTGGACGAGGATTTCGCCGGCGCCCATCTGCGCGGAGATATACATATCCACGACCTGGATTTTTACGGAAAGACGCTCAACTGTATCCAGCTGCCCCTGGACAGGCTGCTTCAGGAAGGTTTCAACACCGGTCACGGGTACATCCGGCCGCCCAGACGGCCCACATCGGCCACGGCACTGGCGGCCATTATTCTGCAGAGTTCGCAGAACGATATGTTCGGCGGTCAGTCTTTTCCTTTCTTTGATCGGGAGATGGCCCCGTTCGTGGAGAACGCCGACGAAAGTGAAACCTTCCAGGCCATGGAAGCGCTGGTCTACAACCTTAATTCCATGCATTCCCGGGCGGGCAGCCAGGTGCCGTTTTCCAGCATCAATCTGGGCACCGATACATCGGAGGCGGGGCGCAAAGTCACCCGCAATCTGCTGCTGGCCTTTGAAGCCGGCCTGGGACGCGGTGAAAACCCGATATTCCCCAATATAATCTTTCGTTTGCAAAAAGGGGTCAATTTTGCTCCCGGAGACCCCAACTATGATTTGTTTCAACTGGCTATTCGGGTAGCCAGCAGGCGGTTGAACCCCACTTTCGGTTTCATGGACTCCTCGTTCAACCGTCCCTACGGAGACCAGGTGGCCTACATGGGCTGCCGCAGCCGGGTGATGGCCAATCGGCGCGGTCCGGAGGTGACGCCCGCCCGGGGCAATCTTTCTTTCACCACGATCAACCTGCCCCGCCTGGGTATCAAAGCGGAAAGGGATATGAAAAAGTTTTATCGGCTGCTCTCCGAAACAATGGAGCTGGCCATCAGGCAGCTGTACCACCGTTTCCGGGTGCAGGCCAGGTTGAAGGTCCGGGATCTGCCTTTTGTCATGGGCCAGGGCATTTATCTGGGGTCGCAGGGGCTGAAGCCGGACGATCCGATTGAACCGGCCATTGTCAACGGTACCCTGGCCATGGGCTTTATCGGTCTGGCCGAAGCGCTTACCGCGCTGACCGGCCGCCATCACGGGCAAAGCAAAGAATCCCAGGAAATGGGTCTGGAGATCGTGGCCTTTATGCGGGAACGCATCGACCGGGCCTGCGAGGAATACGATTTGAATTACACCCTGCTGGCCACTCCGGCGGAAGGTCTGTCCGGCCGCTTTGTCAGGCTGGATCGCCGGGAATACGGCATTATTCCGGGGGTGACGGACAAAGAGTATTACACCAATTCGTTCCATATACCGGTAAATTACGCGATCGGCAGTTTCGACAAGATCAGCCTGGAAGGTCCCTATCACAAATACTGCAACGCCGGGCACATCAGCTACGTGGAAATGGCTTCACCGCCGGTACACAACCCGGAAGCCATGGAGGCCATCGTGCGGCATATGGCGGCCAGCGACATGGGCTATGCGGCGGTCAACTTCCCGGTGGATTTCTGCACCAACTGCAATTTAAGCGGGGTGATTGAAGAAGAGTGCTGCCCGCGCTGCGGTTCCGCCTCCATCCGGCGGGTGCGGCGTATTACCGGTTATTTGAGCACGGTGGACCGCTTCAATGACAGCAAAGTGGCGGAATTAAACGACCGGGTGGCTCACGTTTTGAGCTGACCGGCGTTCTGGAGGCTGGTGGCGATGCAGTTGCGTGTGGCGGGGATCATCAGGGAAAGTGTGGTGGACGGGCCGGGGCTGCGGCTGGTTGTTTTCGTCCAGGGCTGCCCGCACCGCTGTCCCGGCTGTCACAACAGCCATACCTGGGAGCCGGACGGCGGCACCATGCTGACGGTGGAAGAAATAGCGGACATGGTGCGGGCCGATCCGCTGCTCAAAGGGGTGACCCTGTCCGGCGGCGAGCCCTTCGAGCAGGCCGGAGCCCTGGCGGAACTGGCCGTTCTGGTGCACGCCATGGGCAAGGACGTGATCACTTATACCGGCTATACCTGGGAAAAGCTGCAGGAACTGGCCGGGGAAAGAAAAGAAGTTAAATCCCTGCTCGCTGTTTCCGATTACCTGGTGGACGGGCCCTTTCTTCAGGCGCGGCGGGATCCCGAACTGCCCTTTCGCGGTTCGGACAACCAGCGCATTATTGATGTGCGGGCGTCGCTGGCCGCCGGGCGGGTGGTGCCGGCGGAGTGGGGACAAATCCAGCGTAATGGTGCCTGAACAGGTGGAAGACCCCTGCCGCGGCGGGGGTTGTTTTATTCGCCGGATGGCCGTGCGAGCCGGCCGCCGGTTGGAAAATGTTGCTCATGGCCGCCCGGGAGGCGCCGGTTTCCTTCACTCCGGCCGGATGACGGCCGCCGTTTCCGCCCGCAGCCTTACGCCGGCGCTGTGTGTGAAAGCGCGGCGCGTGTGTTTACAGTACAGAGGCGGGGTTTTCCCCGCCTCTGTCAGTGGCCGCAGGAGGCGCAGCTGCCGGAAGAGCATCCGGCACAGCCGCCGCTGCCGCCGCCGTTGTTTTCCCCGCCGCGTCCGCCGGCAGCGGTGAAGCCGCTCATCACCCGTTTGGGCGCCGGTGCATGGCAGGTCGGACAGGTTAAATTTTCTCCGTTCTCGCCCAGCGGACACAGTTTTTCAAAACGCCGGCCGCAGGAAGTGCAGCGAAATTCATAAATAGGCACAGGACTCATCCTTTCCGGAATGATCATGATCAATTATAGCTTACGTCCGGATATGGACTCTGTCAAGGCGGGTTGATTTTTATGATTTGCGGCAGCAGGGATCGGCAGGGGCAAAGGGGAATTAATAACCGACGGACCCCCATTAGAATGACTGGAGGTAAAATTATGCGCATTCGGTTTTTAGGAGCGGCTCAAACAGTCACCGGTTCCTGCCACCTGCTGGAAGTGGGGGCCACCCGGGTAATGGTTGACTGCGGGATGTTTCAGGGGCCGCGGGTGCTGCGGGAACGCAACTACCAGCCCTTTCTGGTCGCTCCGGAAAGTATCGATTATGTGCTGCTCACCCATGCACATATTGACCACAGCGGTTTGATCCCCAAGCTGGTCAGGCATGGATTCAAAGGCCGGGTCATTGCCACCTCGGCCACCGTTGATCTGTGCTCGGTGATGCTTCCTGACAGCGGTTATATTCAAGAAATGGAAATTGAGCGCCTGAACCGCAAAAACAAACGGGCCGGCCGGCCGCTGCTGGAGCCCATTTACACGGCCGACGACGCGCGGAACAGCCTTTCTTTTTTTCAACCGGTGAACTATGAAGAAATAGTCACCTTGAACGGCGATCTGAGCGTGCGCTTCATGGACGCCGGACACATTCTCGGTTCCGCCCTGCTGGAGGTCTACGCGGTGGAAGGCGGTCAGACCACGAAGCTGGTTTTCAGCGGTGATCTGGGCAGCCGGGGCAAGCCCTACCTGAAAGATCCCGCCCTGCTGCGGCGCACGGATTATGTGATTATGGAATCAACCTACGGCAGCCGCCTGCATCCGGAACAGGGCAGGACGGTGGAGCAACTGCATCAGGTGGTTTGGGAAACCTACCGCAAGGGGGGCAATCTGATTATCCCCGCCTTTGCCGTCGAGCGGACCCAGGATTTGATTTACGATTTAAACCAGCTCCTGATCAGCGGTCGTTTCCCGCCCATGCAGATTTTTATCGACAGCCCCATGGCCGCGGCGGCCACGGAAATATTCCGCAAACATGCCGCCAGTTTTGATCAGGAAACCAGCAATTTAATCAAAGAAGGGCATGATCCCCTGGCCATGCCCGGGCTGCACTTCACCCTGACCGCGGAGGAATCGATGGCCCTGAACAAGATCAAGGGCGGGGCGATCATCATCTCCGCCAGCGGGATGTGCGATGCCGGACGGATCAAGCATCACCTCAAGCACAACCTGTGGCGCCGTGAGTGTACGGTGTTGTTTGTCGGCTATCAGGCTGCGGGAACGAAAGGAAGACAGATTAAAGACGGTGCCAAAACGGTCCGCATTCACGGGGAGGAAATTGCCGTGCACGCGGACATCAGAAGCATAGACAGCTATTCCGCCCATGCCGATCAGCAGGATTTGCTCGAATGGCTCGGGTCTTTCCGCTCTCCGATCAAACGCGTTTTTCTGGTGCACGGGGAACCCGATGCGGCGGCCGTGCTGGCCGAGCAGATCGGTCTGCGCCACGGCCTGCCGGTGAGCGTGCCGGTTCTCGGGGAAGCGGTGCAGCTGACGCCCGGTGTGCCGGTGGGCGAGGAAGAACTGCGCCGCGCCCAGCTGCTGGTGTCCTCCCGCCTGCAGGAAGTGCTGCAGAGCGGCCGGGGGCACGGTTATTACAGCCAGATTATGCAGCATCTGAACGAGCTGAACGGACTGCTCGAGCAAATCAAAAAGCAGGCCGGTTGATGCGTTGCGCCGGGAAAGCGGGGCAGTTATAATTAACTATAAGAAGTTTGCCCCCCGGTGGGGCGGCCGGGCGAACGCGGTGCGGCCACCGGCTGTTTCTTTTGTCGGCGGGGGGTAAAAACTGCGGTCGCCGTAATGAAAAATTTCCGGAAGGAGGCGTGCGATTTGTCCGGTTTCAGGCTGGTCGAACAGGACGGCGTAAAATACCTGATTATTGATTCCTTTGCCGCCACCGGCCTGGTCGCCCACGCCTTCACCACCCGCTGCGGCGGCGTGAGCAGCGGTGATTTCGCCTCCCTGAATATGGCCTTTCATACCGGTGATGATCCGGCGAACATTTATGAAAACCGCCGGCGGGTCTGCGGCGCGCTGGGTTTTTCCGCCGCGGATCTGGTGGCCGGAAAACAGGTGCACGGGGACCGGGTGTCGCTGGTTACCGGGGAGCACCGCGGCCGCGGGGCGCAATCCCCGGCCGATGTCCTCCCGGATACCGACGCGCTGATCACCTGCCGGCGCCGGGTGCCCCTGTCCAGTTTCTATGCCGATTGTGTGCCTTTATTTTTGCTCGATCCGGTGCACCGCGCCATAGGACTGGCCCATGCCGGCTGGCGGGGGACCTGCCTGCGCATCGGTGAAAAAACCGTGCGCGCCATGGAGGAAGCCTTCGGCACAAAAGCGGCGGACTGTCTGGCCGGCATTGGCCCCTCCATCGGTCCCTGTTGTTATGAGGTGGATGAGCCGGTACTGGTCCGGTTGAGAGAAAGCTTTTCCCGCTGGCAGGAGCTGGTTGCACCGGCCGGCCCGGGGCGCTGGTATCTCAACCTCTGGGAAGCCAACCGGCGGACCCTGCTGGATGCCGGCATACCGGACGCCGCCGTGTCCGTGGCCGGACTGTGCACTCGCTGCCGGCAGGATCTGTTTTTCTCCCATCGCGGCAGCGGCGGGCGCACCGGCCGGATGGCTTCCCTGCTCATGTTGTGGTGAGCGGTGTCCGGTAGAAAGGAGGTTAGTATGCCCAAGATTCTGGTCGTTGATGACGAAGAAAATATTGTCGAACTGATCAGATTCAATCTGGAACGGGACGGTTATCAGGTTCTGGCGGCCGGGGACGGTAATGCGGCCCTGGAACTGGTGCGTACCGAGGCTCCCGATTTAATCCTGCTGGACATCATGCTGCCGGGCAAGGACGGGCTTACGGTCTGCCGGGAACTGCAAAACGATAAAGAACACAGGCATATCCCCGTGATTTTGCTCAGTGCCCGCGGGGAGGAACTGGACAAAGTGCTCGGCCTGGAGATGGGCGCCGACGATTACGTGACCAAACCGTTCAGCCCGCGGGAATTGCTGGCCCGGATCAAGGCGCGCCTGCGCCGCAGCGCCGGCGATGAAAACAGGTCGGAAAACAGCCGCCGCAGCGGGCGCCTGGTTCACGGTCCGCTGGTCATCGATCAGGACCGGTTCATGGTCACCCTGGACGGCGTTCGGCAGGATTTGACGCCCAAGGAGTACGAATTGCTCCGTTTTCTGGCCCGGGAGCCGGGCCGGGTGTTTTCCCGCGAGCATCTGCTCGAGCAGATCTGGGGTTATGATTATGTCGGCGATTCGCGCACGGTGGATGTGCACATCAGGCACATCCGCCAGAAACTGGAGCAGGTGCCCGGCGCGCCGCATTTTATCGAAACCGTGCGCGGGGTGGGTTACCGCTTCCGGGAGATGGTGGAATGAACCGTTTATTCTGGCGCGGCGTCACCTGGCGGCCGGTGGCCAGCTACTTTTTTATGGTTTTAATTTTTCTGGTGTTATTGCAGTTGTACGCGCTCAACCGCCTGAAGCTGACCGAAGCGCTGGCCGCGTCGTTCATTCTGTCGTGCGTTCTGGCCTGGTTGCTCTACCGGCGTGTCGTCGCCCCATTAAACGAAATTAATCGCCTGACCCGGGAAATCGCCCGGGGCGATTTGAGCCGCGAGCTGCGTTTCTACTCCCCGGATGAAATCGGCCAGCTGGCCCGCAGTATTAACGAACTGGCCGGGCAGTGGCGCCGTTCGCTCAATCAGGTCATCGAGGAAAAAAACCGCATCCAGGCCATTTTGAACAGCATGGTCGACGGGGTGATCGCCCTGGATTGGGAAGGTCGGGTTATTCTGCTCAATCCGGCGGTGGAACAGATTTTCAACCTGAAGCAGGCGGATTGCCTGGGAAAAAACATCCTGGGACTGATTCGCAACCTCGAAGTGGAATTATTGCTGAAAAGCGTGCTCGAAAACCAGCAGCCGTTGAGCGAAGAGGTAAAACTGATCAACCCCGAACCCCGCTTTTTTCGTCTGCATGCCACCCCGCTTAAAGGGGCGGACCGGGAAAAGGGCGGGGTGGTTGTTTTGTTCCGGGACATCACCGAGCATAAAAAACTGGATGAAATGCGCAGTGAATTTGTAGCCAATGTATCCCATGAATTGCGCACGCCGTTGACTTCCATCCGCGGTTTTTTGGAAACACTGCTGGACGGGGCGCTGGAGGATCGGGACGCGGCCAGGCGCTTTTTGGAGATTATCAGCCAGGAAACGGAAAGGCTGACCCGTCTGGTCGATGATTTGTTGGATCTCTCCAAAATCGAGCAAAGGCGCGTCGTGCACCGCTGGCAGGAGGTGAATATGGCCGACCTGGCGGCCCGGGTGCTGTCCATGTTCCGTCCCCGGGCACAGGAGAAGGAAATTGAGCTCCACGGGCGGCTGCCCCTTGATTTGCCTCCGGTGTACGGGGATCCGGATATGCTGGCCCAGGTATTGATCAATCTGGTGGATAATGCCGTCAAGTATACCCCCGCCGGCGGCCGGGTCGATGTCTTTGCGGAAACAGTGGACGGCCGGCTGGCGGTGACCGTGGCGGATACGGGAATCGGCATTCCCCCGGAAAGTCTGCCCCGCATTTTCGAGCGCTTTTACCGGGTGGATAAGGCCCGGTCCCGCGAACTGGGCGGTATAGGCGTCGGTCTGGCCATTGTCAAACATATCGTGCGCGCCCACGGCGGCAAGATCACCGTGGAGAGCACTCCCGGCCGGGGCAGTTCCTTCACTTTCACCCTGCCCCTGGAAGAAGGCGGCCCCGGGCAGGCATGAGAAAGGGTTAATGTAAAATTAACTTCCCGCTAAAGCGGCGGTAACAAAAATTTGATAAAAATAAACCGGGTTTTTAGCGGTTTTTCATCTTCATCGCAGGAGGGATGCCCGGTGGAAGAGGCAAAAATCATAGTGGAGAACCTGAATCTTTTTTATAAAGATTTTCATGCTTTAAAAAATATCAACTTGAAAGTGCCGGCCAACCGCGTTACCGCCCTCATCGGCCCTTCGGGCTGCGGGAAGTCCACGTTTTTGCGCACTTTGAACCGGATGAACGATCTGTTCGAGGGAGTGCGGGTGGAGGGCAGGGTGTTGCTCGACGGGCGGGAAATCTACGCGCCGGAGGTGGATGTGGTCGCCCTGCGCAAACGCGTGGGCATGGTTTTTCAGCGTCCCAATCCTTTTCCCATGTCGGTTTATGACAATGTGGCCTACGGTCCCCGTATTCACGGGATAAGAAACAGGCACCGGCTCGATGAAATTGTTGAAATGAGCCTGCGGGGCGCGGCGTTATGGGACGAAGTGCGCGACCGCCTGTTCAAGTCCGCCCTGGGGCTTTCCGGAGGACAGCAGCAGCGGTTGTGCATCGCCCGTCTGCTCGCGGTGGAACCGGAAGTGGTCTTGATGGACGAGCCCAGTTCAGCCCTGGACCCCATTTCCACGCTGAAGATCGAAGAACTGATCCAGGTGCTCAAACATGACTACACAATTATTATTGTCACGCATAACATGCAGCAGGCGGCACGCATTTCCGATCTCACCGCCTACTTTTTGAACGGCGAACTGGTCGAATGCGGGAAAACGGACGATATATTCACCCGTCCGGCCGATCGGCGGACGGAGGATTATATTACCGGACGGTTTGGTTGATGCATGGCCGTCAGTGGGGAGGAAGGATTAAATGAGCACCCGTTCTTCGTTTGATAAAGCACTGGCCGAGTTGCAGCAGGATATTTTGCGCATGGCCGGCCTGGTGGAGCAGGCCATCTATGATTCAGTGCAGGCGCTGATCAAGCTGGATGTCGCCGGAGCCGCCCAGGTGATCATGGGCGACGAGATGATCGATGAACTCTATCAGGAGATCGAGGATAAATGCGTTAAATTAATCGCCACCCAGCAGCCCATCGCCAGGGACCTGCGGGTGGCCGTCACGGGGATAAAAATTCTTTTGAGCCTGGAACGCATGGCCGACCATGCCGTGGACATCGCCCGGGCCACCATGTGTTTGAGCGGACAGCCCCTGACTGTGAAACCGCTGGCATATATTCCACAGATGGCGCGCCTGACGCAGCAAATGGTCAGAGAGGGACTGGATGCCTATGTGAACGGGGATGTTGAAAAGGCCAGGGAAATGTGTGCTCTGGATGACGAAGTTGATTTTCTCTTTGCCAAAGCGTTTCGGGAACTGATTGCCATTATGATGGAAAACAGCAGCGTGGTCATGCAATCCACCTACCTGCTTTATGTCAGCCGTTACCTGGAGCGCATCGCCGATCACGCCACCAATATCGGCGAGGCGGTTATTTACCTGGTCACCGGTGAACGAAGGGAATTGAATTAAAAGTTTTTGCCGGGAATGTCTGAACGAGCCCTTTTCAGGCAGGATTTACCGCGCAGCCGTTGAATTATAACTTTTAATGTCCCGTCTGCGGGGATGGTGGAAAATGGCCCGAGCGCTTATGCGGTATCGGCGCCGGATGGCTTACACGGCTGTGCTTTTTGCCGTCGCTCTGGGTGTTTGTTATCCGCTGTTTATCACTGTCTGGCAGTACTGCCGGATAAAAATGATCCGGTTGGAATTTCCGGTTTCCGGAACGATAAACCGCACGGTGCCGGTCACGGCGTGGCTGGTGAAGAGCGAATCCCTGCTCACCGCTCCGGCCGCCGGTCGATTGACACTTCTGGCCCGGGACGGGGAGCGGGTGCGGGTCGGTGAAGCGGTGGCGCGCATTGATGGCGCGGCCGGATTCCAGTTGCTCCATGCGCCGTCGGCCGGTGTGTGGTGTACGCACGTCGACGGTCTGGAGACGGTGCTGCGGCCGGCGGCTCTGGATGCATTGGATTTGAACAGGCTGGAAAAACTTGATGGCAGTACAGTCCGTCCGGCGGACGGAACGACGGTGGAAAAAGGCGGTCCGGTGGGCAAGCTGGTGGACAACCTCTCGCCGATCCGGCTGGTGCTGAAGGTGCCGAAGAATGAATCCGGCGCGGGCAGACCGATCCGGGGAACCCCGGTTTCCCTGATCTGGCAGGGTGGCGGTCTGTCCGGACGGGTGGACGGTGAACGGGAAAACGGTGATTTTCACTGGCTTGTACTGTCGGTGAGCAATTACCCGGACAGCCTGGTTCACTATCGGCGGATAAATGCCGGTCTGGTGACGGGGCAGCTGTCCGGTTATCTGGTGCCCGCCGGAGCGCTGGTTGAGTACAATGGGAAAACCGGCCTGTATATTGTTTCCCGGCAGATCGTGCACTGGGTGCCGGTGCGGGTGTGCGGCGAACAAAACGGCCGGGTGGCCGTAACCGGTGACGATTTGAACGACGGCGTGCAGGTGGTATTGAATCCCAGGTGGGCCCGGGAAGGGGATTGGCTACATTAACATGTCTGACATAAGGGAAAATCTACGCCGGGTGCAGGAAGAGGCGGCGGCCGCCGCCAGGCGGGCCGGGCGCCTCCCCGGTGAGGTGCAACTGGTGGCGGTGACCAAGACCGTTCCCCCGGAAAGAATCAAAGAAGCCCTGGCGGCCGGGGTGACCGCCTGCGGGGAAAACCGGGTGCAGGAGTTGCTGGTCAAGCAGCCGCTGTTGCCCCCCGGAGTGCAGTGGCACCTGATCGGACATTTGCAGACCAACAAGGTGAAGTCTGTTATCGGCCGGGTGGCCCTTATTCATTCCCTGGACAGCCTGCACCTGGCCAGGGAAATCGGCCGCCGTTCGCTGGAGCGGGGCTGGACCGCCCAGGCGCTGGTGCAGGTGAATGTGGCCGGGGAGCCCACCAAATACGGGCTGGCGCCGGCCGAGGTGGCCGACTTTTTGGCGGAATGTCTGTCTATCGAGGGGCTGCGGATACGCGGCCTGATGACGATCGCTCCGCTTGTTCCCCGGGCGGAGGAAGTGCGGCCTGTTTTTCGTGCTTTGCGCCTGTTGGCGGAAAAAATACGCGGGGATATTCCGGGTGTATCCATGGACTTTCTTTCCATGGGCATGACCAATGATTTTACCGTGGCCATAGAAGAAGGGGCCAGTATCATCCGGGTGGGAACCGCTATTTTTGGATCCAGGGAGGGATAGGCGATGGCCAGAAGACTGATGGACAGAGTGCTGGGATTTATGGGTTTTGAGGAGGAGCCGATGGAAGAAGAGGAAAAAACGCGCGAAGAGCGGTACCAGGAAGAGGAAGAAACCACGGCGCCGTCCAGGCGCAAAGGGCAGGTGCTCAGCATCCACACACAGCGCCAGGTGCGGGTGGTGGTGGTCGAGCCGCGGGTTTTTGATGAGGTGCAGAGCATTGCCGACCACTTGAAAAGCCGGCGCCCGGTGATTATCAACCTGGAAAAAGCGGAGCCCGAACTGGCCAGGCGGGTGGTCGATTTCATCAGCGGCGCCACCTACGCTTTGAACGGCAGCACGCAGAAAGTGGGCAACGGCATTTTCCTTTTTGTACCGAGCAATATGGATATCGCCAGCGAGATCAAGGAGCATACCGGACGGGTTGTGGTCCCCTGGACGGAATAATCGACAGCATACGGGGGTGTTTTTGTGTCGTTGGATGGGCTGAAAATAGGTTGTCTCGGCGGGGGGGCGATGGCCGAGGCCCTGCTCACCGGTTTGAAAAACAGCGGTGTTTCCGCCGGGAATCTTTTTGTCAGCGATGTGCGCCCGGAGCGCATTGAGTACCTGAGCGAAAAATTGGGTGTCAACGGTGTAAAAAGAAACGCCGGGCTGGTAGAACAGGTGGATATAGTCATTCTGGCCGTCAAACCGCAGATGGTCGAGGACGTGCTGGGTGAAACGGGGAATCTGTTTTATCCCGGGCAGACATTGATTTCCATTGCCGCCGGTATTCCCACCGCTTACATCGAAAGTTTTCTCGAGCAACCGGTGGCCGTGATCCGGGTGATGCCCAACACCTCGTGCCTGCTGGGCGCCGGAGCCAGCGCCATTTGTGCCGGCAGGTACGCGGACGAACGGGACCGGGAGCGGGCTATGGACATTTTTTCCGCGGTCGGACTGGCCGTACAGGTGCCGGAGAATCTGATGGACGCCGTAACCGGCTTGAGCGGCAGCGGGCCGGCCTACATGTTTGTCATTCTGGAAGCGATGGCCGATGCCGGTGTACGGGTCGGGCTTCCCCGGGACGTGGCCCTTTCATTGAGCGCCCAGACCATGCTGGGTGCGGCCAGGATGGCCATGGAGACAAAGGAGCACCCCGGGCGCTTAAAGAATATGGTCACCACACCGGGCGGCACGGCCATAGCCGGCGTCTATGCCCTGGAGGAAGGCGGCCTGCGGGTGACCCTGATGCGGGCGGTGGAAGAAGCCACGCAGCGCTCCCGGGAGATGTCGGCGGGATTAAAAGCGCGGGGTGAAAAATGAGCATTGAGAGAATTATCGATACCCTGTTCCAGGTTTACGTCTGGCTGATTTTTATTCGCATTATACTGTCCTTTATCAAACATAATCCCTATCATCCGCTCGCCCGCTTTATTTATGAAATCACCGAACCACTGCTCGGATTTATCCGCCGCTATGTGCCGCCGGTGGGCGCGCTGGATTTTTCGCCCCTGGTGGCCTTTTTCGCCCTGGAACTGCTGCGCCAGCTGCTCATCAATCTGGTGCGCGCGCTGGGGTATTGAATGTGCTTATGATCACGAAAAAAGGTGGTACGGATGTCCCTGTGGTTGCGGGAAGAAAACGGCGGGGTGCTGTTCAAAGTGCGGGTGCAGCCCCGGGCAGCCAGAAACGAACTGGCCGGGTTGTTTGAGGACGCCCTGCGCCTGCGCCTGACCGCGCCGCCGGTGGACGGGGAGGCGAACGAAGCCTGCCGGAGTTTTCTGGCCGGGCTGTGCAAAGTGCCCAAATCCCGGGTGGCCATTGTCTCGGGGCACACCGGGCGGAGCAAGGTGGTCCGCGTGTCGGGTGTGGATAAAAATTTCATTATGTCTCTGGCGGGGAAAAGTGGACGATAATTTGACCGCTTCCCCCCTGTTTGTGTATAATAAGGCATATATGTCAAACTGCCGATGAACGGGACGAGTAGTGTCCGGGCCAGCTGCAGAGAGTCCGGGGGGGTGGGAACCGGATGCCGGGACGGACGACGAAAATCACCCGTGAGGTGCCGGTTGAACGGCAGGCTGCTTTACCTGCCCATTAAACCCGGGCCGGTTGACCTCCGTTAATGGTTTTTCAAGCGGACAGGTGTCTTCCTCCTGTCTACCAGGGTGGTACCGCGGGCAAATTCCCGTCCCTTCGGGCGGGGTTTTTTATTGGCCGGCGGTGCGCCGCGAAATTAAAATTAAGGTGGTAGTCATGGATTACGGAAAAACGCTGAATTTACCCCGGACGGACTTTCCCATGCGGGCCAACCTGCCTGAAAGAGAGCCCGAAATTTTAAAATTCTGGGCGGAGATAGATATTTACCGCCTGGTGCAGGAGAAAAACGCCGGGCGGCCCAAATTCATTCTGCACGACGGCCCGCCCTACGCCAACGGCCATATTCATCTGGGCCACGTGCTGAACAAAGTGCTCAAAGACATGGTGGTCAAATACCACAGCATGGCCGGCTATGACGCCCCCTATGTACCCGGATGGGATACCCACGGCCTGCCCATCGAACAGCAGGCGATCAAAAATCTCGGTCTGAACCGGCATGCCGTGCATCCGGTGGAATTCCGCCGCCGGTGCAAAGAATACGCCCTGAAGTTCGTGGACATCCAGCGGGAGGAGTTTAAGCGCCTGGGGGTGCGCGGGGACTGGGAGCATCCCTACCTGACCCTGATGCCGCACTATGAGGCCGCGCAAATCGCCGTCTTCGGTGAAATGGCCCGCCGCGGGTACATATACAAAGGGCTGAAACCTGTTTACTGGTGCGCTTCCTGTGAAACCGCCCTGGCCGAGGCGGAAGTCGAGTACCAGGATAAAACCTCCCCTTCCATCTACGTCCGCTTTCCGGTGCAGGACGGCCGGGGGGTGCTGCCCGCGGGCAGTTATGTGGTCATCTGGACCACCACTCCCTGGACGTTGCTTGCCAATGTGGCCATTACCGTGCACCCGGATTTTACCTATGTGCTGGTGGAGGCGGACGGGGAAAGATACGTGGTGGCGAAGGAGCTTTTATCTTCCTTTGTTACCGCGGTGGGGCTGTCGAATGTACGGGTGGAAAAAGAAATCCCGGGGCGGGAAATGGAAAGAATCGTCTGCCGTCATCCCTTCCTCGACCGGGAGTCCCTGGTCATCCTGGGCGATCATGTCACCCTGGACGCCGGCACCGGCTGCGTGCACACCGCCCCCGGACACGGCCATGAAGACTACCTGGTCGGATTGAAATACGGCCTGCCCATCCTTTCCCCGGTCGACGAAAGGGGCCGTTTTACGGAAGAAGCGGGGCGGTTCGCCGGGCAGTTTTACGCCGACGCCAACAGCGGCGTGAGTGCGGTGCTCACCGAGCGGGGGCATTTGATGCATGAAGGCACCATCAGGCACCAGTACCCCCACTGCTGGCGCTGCAAAAATCCGGTGTTTTTCCGGGCCACCGAGCAGTGGTTCGCCTCCATAGAAGGATTCCGCCGGCAGGCCCTGGAGGCCATCCGCGAGGTGCGCTGGATTCCCGCCTGGGGTGAAGAACGCATTCACAATATGGTGGCCAACCGCGGCGACTGGTGTGTATCCCGCCAGCGCACCTGGGGTGTTCCCATCCCCATCTTCTACTGTGAGCGCTGCGGTCGCGAGATCATCACCGCGGAAACAATCGGCCATCTGCAGTCCCTGTTCAAAGAATACGGCTCCGATGTCTGGTTCGCCCGGGAGGCGGCGGAACTGGTGCCTCCCGGCCTGAAATGCCCGCACTGCGGCAGCGACCGTTTTACCAAAGAAACCGACATTATGGACGTGTGGTTCGACAGCGGTTCTTCCCACCTGGGGGTGCTGGAACAGCCGGATATCTGGCCGGAACTGCGCTGGCCGGCGGATCTCTACCTGGAGGGAAGCGACCAGCACCGCGGCTGGTTCAACAGTTCCCTGTCCACCTCGGTGGCCGTGCGCGGCAGGGCGCCTTACCGGGCGGTGCTCACCCACGGCTTTGTGGTTGATGAGCAGGGCCGCAAGATGAGCAAGTCACTGGGCAATGTGGTGGACCCCCTGAAAGTGATCAAACAGATGGGGGCGGATATTTTGCGTCTGTGGGTCAGCTCGGCCGATTACCGCGGCGACCTGGCCGTTTCGGCGGGCATATTGAAACAGATGAGCGAGGCCTACCGGAAAATCCGCAATACCATCCGCTTTTTACTGGGCAATCTTTACGATTTCGATCCGGCGAAGGATCAGGTGCCCTGTGAGCAACTGCCGGAACTCGACCGCTGGGCGTTGCTGCGCCTGCACCGGATGATCCAGCGCACACTGCAGGCCTACCGGGAATACGAATATCACGTGGTCTACCACGCCGTGCACAGTTTCTGCACCGTGGATATGAGCGCGCTCTATCTGGATATAATCAAAGACCGGCTGTATACTTCGCCGGCCGCTTCACTTCCCCGGCGGGCCGCCCAGACCGTGCTCTACCAGATTTTACACGCTCTGGTGCGCCTGCTCACGCCGGTGCTGGCCTTTACCACGGAAGAAATCTGGCGTTACATTCCCCGGGAAAAAGACATGCCGGTGAGTGTGCAGCTTACCGATATGCCGGAAGTAAATGAGGATTACCTGGATGTTGAGCTGGAACAGAAATTCGACCGCCTGCTGGCGGTGCGCGCCGAAGTCACCCGGGCGCTGGAGGCGGCGCGGCGGGATAAATTAATCGGTAATTCCCTCGAGGCGGCGGTGGCACTGTACGCCGACGCGGATCTTTACGCTTTCCTGGCCGAACCGCCCGTGGATCTGCCCACTTTGTTCATTGTTTCGGCGGTGGAATTAAAGCACCTCGGCGCTGATAGCGGGGTAAAAGTTTCCGATACCGTTCCCGGTCTGGCCGTATCAATCGGGCGGGCGGCCGGGGAAAAATGCGCCCGCTGCTGGATGTATCATCCGGCCGTCGGGCAGGACGCCGAACATCCCGCGCTCTGCCCGCGCTGCGCGGCCGCCGTGCGCCAGAGTGCATAGGAAGGCAGAAACCCTTCCCGGTACGGGAAGGGTTTCTTGATCAAAGAGTCCGCAATGCCTTTCCTCACGGCCACTGCCTGTTCCTTTCCCTTTCAGGGCAGCCCTGCGACCGTCCTGAACGATTGTCGGAACTGTTCGTGGCCCCGTTCCGGTTGGTGGCAGATGGTATCTGCGCCTGCCGGAATGCCCTCCCATCCTCCCTGCGCTTGATCTGATCAGCTTCGGGCGGATTGTTACCGGGCCATTATCTGGCTTTAACAATCAAATGCGGTCATTGCGAACTCTTGTAAGGCTAATATGCCCCGGTACGCGGCGTTTATACAAAAAAACGTGCAGTTTTGGGGGGGGAAGGCCGAAAATTATTTTCCATTAAAGCTTTTTTTCAGTCGGTTTAACGGTATATTCCCATCATTGGGCGCTGGATTATGGATTTGAAATCCGGTTGTGCGTAGAATAGGGGTAAAAGGGCTGGAGGTAGGTGCTTACCGTGCGTGAGGATGTTTGCGGTGCGCAAGACCCTGGTGCCCTGTTGAAACGGGTGGAGGCGGAAGTGATCGGGCGTGACGACCGGGTGATCCGGCTGGTTTTACGGTCCTGGGATGAGGGAAGGCTCTATCTGGATGTATGCCTGCGTCCGGCGGGATACCCTGAATTCTGTCTGTCCGTTTCCCTGTCGTCCGCGGCGGTGCGGGCCGGCGACGTGGCCTCACTGGTCTCCAGCATCCTCTGGGCGGCGGAACACGCCGCCAGGGTGCAGGTGGTGACGCCGCTGGAATACACCCGTTCTTTCCGCGTGACGGCCTGAGCACTGCGCTCTGCCGGCGGCCGCGCCTTTTAACCGTCCGGGAAATGCGGCCCGGCGGCGGCGTGCGTGTACAGTCGTGCGGTGCCTGTAATAAAAAACAGCCCTGAAGGTGATGATCGTGCCGGAGCAGTGGAGCGACGGGGTACGACCACCACCTTTTTTCATTTGCGGGCTGTGTTTAAAGAGCATGGCCGTTAATAGGTTCCGGTCCGCCGCGCCGCCGGGTTAAGATTTTGCGGCCCTTTATATTCCGTATCATCCGCGTGTTGTTTTACCGGCCTCGCTCTTTCGACCAATAAAAATAGGGGAGCCGGGAAAAATAATCATGACGAAAAGGAGGATTCTAAAATTTTGGCCATTCAGCATAAATGCTGTCAGGTGAATCACTACCTTCCGGGCCGCATGCGGATCACCGTTCCCGGTTTGAAAAAAAACCGGCGGCTGCTGGACCTGGTTGTGTCCGATCTGGGCCGGCTGGCGGCGGTGAAGGAAGTCAGGGGAAGTATTGCTTCCGGCCGCATTCTGGTTTTTTTTGCTGCTTTATCCGGTCCTCCATCCGAGGAGCGGCTTTCCCGGACGGCGGATGAAATTTTGAGGAAACTCCATGTACTGCTGGGCATTGGGGAGGATGCGCAGGCCGCGGTGCGGAAGGGGTGCCGCGGCCCGGCGGGGCGGTATCCCGCCGGCGGCGGTGTGCGGGGTGTCCTGGAGCCGGAAGACCTGCCGCCGGGGCGGCAGGTCTTTAATGTGGTCCTGGGCGGTGCGGTGCTGGCCGCGGTGGGAATAAAACACCTGCGGCGCGGGCCTTCCGGTCTGGCCCGTTCCCCCGCTTTGTTCAACCTGGCGGCGCTGACCGCTCTTGTTTCCGGTTATCCGGTGTTGAAAAGCGGTGCGCAGCATCTTTTGGCGCGGGGCAGATTAAATTTCGACTTCATCCTGGGGACCCTGGGTCTGGGCACCGCGTTGCTGAGGGAAAGCATTCCGGGGCTTTTGGTGTTCTGGCTGGTCAATCTCAATTCCCTGCTGCAGTCGCTGGTGCTTGCCCATTCCCGGGCTCTCGTCCGCCGGGAGTGCCCCGCCTGCACCCCATTGAACGGCCGGTGCCGCATTCCGCCAGCGCCCTCACCCGGCCGGGGCGGTGGCCTGCGGGCGGCGGAGGAGGACGCCGGAGGCGGATTGGGCGCGTGTGCCCGTTCTGAGCGGATGGACCCGGCGGTGCTTTACGGTGACCGGATGCTGCCGGTGGCGCTTGGTTTTTCCGCCTTTGTCGGTCTGGCGGGCCGGGACTGGCGGCGCAGCCTGGCCATGATGCTGGCGGCTTCACCGGGACCGGCCGGCCTGGCCGGGCGGACCGCCCGTGCGGCCGGAATGGCGGCCGCTTCCCGTCGGGAGATGGCAATAATCAACCCGCGTGTTCTGCCCCTGCTGCCGGATGTGGATGTGCTGGTATTCAGTGCGGGCTGGAAGCTCTGCCGGCAGATGAAAGTGGAATATTTTTATGCCCTGCCCGGTTTTGAGCGACTGGCAGTGCAAAACGCGGCGGCGGATCTGTTCAACGCCGCCGGGCATCCCCTTAGTCCGGCGGAAGAAGGGGGATTCCCGCCCCTGCACGGCGCGGCCGTGGTACAGCTCGATGAGGTGGCTGCCGACGGAATCAGCGGCATGGTGGGCGGGTGGTCGCTGGCTGTAGGCACAGAGGCGTATCTTCGCATGCGCGGGGCGGATTGTACGGAGGGCCGGCTTGAAGCCAGGCGGGCGGCCGTTCTGGGGGCCACTCCGCTATTTGTCGCCGTTGAACGGCGTTTGGCCGCCGTAATCGGTGTGGTGCACCGCGTCGAGCCGGAAACGGTGCGGTTGCTGGAAGGATTGCGTGCCCGCGGTGTGCGCCGGCTGGTTTTTTATCCCGGTGCGCACGGATATTTGTATCATTCCCTGGTGCGGGAGCTGGGCCTGGAATGCTGGTCCGGGATCGGCGCGGATCGAGCGGGGGAGGAAATCCTCCTTTTGCGCCGGCAGGGAAGGGTGGTGGCCGTGGCCGCCGGCGAGGAAAAAGATCTCCCTTTGCTGGCGGCGGCCGATATTGCGCTCACCGGACCACAGTTCCCGGGGGGGATAAAGGAAGCGGCCGATGTGGTTCTTCCCGCGGAAAAACTGCCCGCTCTTTTCGCACTGGGGCTGGCCGTGGCCGAACGGGAGAGACAAAACATCCGGCTGACGGCCGGGTTGAACGCCCTGGGCCTGTTGCTCGGCGCCGTCGGCTATTTATCCCCGGTGGGGGCCGCGGTGTACAATAACGCGATCAGTGTGCTTGTCGCTTTGCATTCGTACGGATTGCTGACTACGGCCCCCCGGCGGCGGTCGTTGCGGTCCCCCGGCGCCGGGATGAAAGCGGCTTTGCCGCCGCGGCGGGGCGGAAAAAATGTCCCCGCTGTTTCGGTGCCGGAGGTTCCGGTGAAAGGGGGCGGACGGCTTAACAACACTGATTGGTCCCGCCTGGGCCTGGCGGAACTGGCGGAAAGGCTGGGCACCGATCCGGACACGGGCCTGTCTTCGGACGAGGCGGCTCTGCGCCTGTCCCGTTACGGTGAAAACCGCCTGGAATCGGTTCCCGCCCCCGGTCTGCTGGCCCGCTTCGCCGGGCAGATGAAGGACTTTCTGGTGCGGGCCCTGCTCTGTTCCAGCATCGTTTGTTTGTTCGCGGGTGAAGTGGTGGATGCCCTGGCCATAATGTCTATTTTGGTCCTCAATGCCGTGCTGGGGGCGGTACAGGAACAGCGGGCGGAAGGAGCGATGGCGCTGCTCAAGGAGATGTCCGTCCCCGTTTCCCGTGTGCTCCGGGGAGGATGCTGGCGGCAGATTTCTTCCTTTGAGCTGGTTCCCGGAGATGTGATCATGCTCGAGGCGGGGGACGGCGTGCCGGCCGATGCCAGGCTGGTGGAAGCGAATGAACTGCAGGTGATGGAAGCCGCTTTGACGGGTGAATCCTGTCCGGTGGACAAAGACATTATCGTTTCCGCTGACAGCATGTTTTTACCGGATTGCAAAAACATGATTTTTATGGGTACGGTGGTCACCCGGGGGCGTTGCCGGGCGGTGGTGGTGGCCACCGGTATGCATACGGAACTGGGCGCTATCGCCGGGATGCTGTCAGGCACCGAATACGAGAAAACACCCCTGCAAAAGAACCTGATTGATGTGGGCAAAACCGTGCTCAAGGCCTCGCTTCTGGTCAGCGGCCTGGTAATCGTCGCCGGCGTCTGGCGGGGGGAGGCGGTGCTGCAGATGCTGCTCACCGGCATCAGTCTGGCCGTGGCGGCCATTCCCGAAGGCCTGCCGGCTATTGTCACGGTCGCCCTGGCCGGCGGTGTGCGCCGTATGGCCCGCGTAAATGCGGTGGTCCGCCGGCTGCCGGCGGTGGAAAACCTGGGCAGCACCACGGTAATTTGTACGGACAAGACGGGTACGCTGACTAAAAATGAACAAACGGTGCGGTGGATTTTTTGTGCCGACGGCGGCCGGTGGCGGATTTCCCCTGCCCATGCCGGCGGGGGGGAAGCAGTCTGGGCCGCGGCCGGGAAAGGCAAACGGGAAAATCTCATCTTTTTGCTCACCGCCGCTTCCCTGTGCAGCAACGCCCGGCTGCTCAGGAACATGCCCGCCGGGCGGGGCTGCGGAGTGGACGGCGATCCGCTGGAAGGAGCGCTGCTGATCGCGGCGGAACGGGCCGGCCTGGATCTGGAAGCGCTGCAGGACGGTTTTACCCGGGTAAGGGAGGTGCCTTTTGACTCCGAGCGCTACCGGATGACCGTGGTGTGCCGTAACCGGGATGGAGAATGCTTTTCCTTTGTCAAAGGCGCCCCCGATGTTGTTTTCAAGTTGAGCCGTTTTTATCAGGGGGCCGAAGGTCCCCTGCCTGTCGATGAACTGGCGCGCCACCGCTTTTTAAAAGCGGTCGAACAGATGACCGCCGGGGCGCTGCGGGTGCTGGCGGTTGCCTATCGGCCTTTGTCCGCCGAAGATGTTCCGGCGGAAGAAGAATTGATTTTTCTCGGTTTAATCGGGATGCAGGATCCGCCCCGCCCGGAGGTGGGACCGGCGATCAGCGCCTGCCGCCGGGCCGGGATCAGGGTGGTGATGATTACCGGCGATCACCGTAACACCGCTCTGGCCGTGGGCAGGGAATTGGGCCTGGCGGGAGACGGCGATCAGGTGCTTACGGGGGCGGAACTGGAGCAGATGGACGACGGGCAGTTGCAGGATGTCGTGGGGCGGGTGAACATCTTTGCGCGCGTTTTACCCCGGCACAAGCTGCGTCTGGTCAGGGCGCTCAAGCGGCGGGGCGAACTGGTGACCATGATCGGCGACGGAGTAAACGATGCACCGGCGGTCAGGGAAGCGGATATCGGTGTGGCCATGGGGCGCGGCGGAACGGAGGTGACCAGACAGTCCGCGCAACTGGTCCTGGCCGATGACAATTTCACCACCGTTGTGAATGCGGTGGAGCAGGGGCGCTCAATCTGCGCCAACGTGCGCCGGGCCGTGCGCTATCTGCTGGCCACAAACGCCGGGGAAGTTTTG
>Ga0315298_1002890_pt1 | contig 28126 bp, 23 predicted proteins | sample WHS_1_MG_FD_203077 | JGI IMG/M metagenome (GOLD analysis project Ga0315298, IMG submission 203077) | Extremophilic microbial mat communities from Washburn Hot Springs, YNP, Wyoming, USA - WHS_1_MG | ecosystem: Environmental > Aquatic > Thermal springs > Hot (42-90C) | place: USA: Wyoming... | reverse complement strand
ACCAGAACGTGCCTGCGTGCGGGAGCTTTTCGACTGGCACAGGCTCGACTTTTTCAAGCAAACCCGCAAGCTCAGGCTCAGTCGCGATAAGACTTTTTGCTGCAACTGCTGCGCCGATGAGCAAGCTACAGCCCAGCGCGCCCAGACCGACCAGTGCGAGGCCATTTTTGTATCTAGCCGTTCGCAAAGTTGACACAGGTTAAATTGTGCAACGCGCTGGTGCTTTACGGTTTTTGCCTGAAACCGGCACGGCTACTTTAGCAAGCCTGTACAATTATTTTTGCCCGTTGCAAAAATGCGAGCACAAAATTCGGCTACCCAAAGACAGACGGTCTAGCTTAGGTGCACACGGTGCTGAAAAAGCGTCACCGTTGTTGCAGCGCGTAAAATCAGACGTGGAAAACGCGCGAGAACCCCAACGGTTTCGATTGGTGATTTTTCGTGACAACACTTTTTCCACAGCCCGCCAGTCTTTTGCTTACATCCACGATGGTTGAAACGCTCATCCAGCAGTAGCGAAGCTGGTTTGTAATTTGACCTGCTGAAACTTCTTTGGTAGAAATTGGGCCGGTGACACAAATCCATCTGCACCAACACATGAAGAAAACCAGCAAGCCAAAGTATCGTCGTATCCTGCTCAAGCTCAGCGGTGAAGCCCTTGGTGGCGAGGACGGTTGGGGTATTTCCGTAGGTGCACTGCGGCACATGGCTGAGGAAATAGCCGAGGTACACCGGCTTGGTGTGCAGGTGGTGATAGTTGTTGGTGGCGGGAACATTTTCCGCGGGTTGCAGGGGAGCGAAAAAGGTATTGACCGCGCCACAGGCGATTACATGGGCATGCTCGCCACAGTGATAAATTCGCTCGCATTGCAAGACGCGCTTGAAAAGATCGGTGTACCAACGCGTGTCCAGAGCGCAATCACAATGCATCAAATTGCCGAGCCGTTCATCCGCAGACGCGCCGTGCGACACCTCGAGAAAGGTCGTGTGGTGATTTTCGGTGGTGGTACAGGCAACCCGTACTTTTCGACTGACACAGCCGCTGCATTACGGGCAAACGAGATCGGCGCTGAGGTAATTCTCAAAGGCACAAAAGTTGACGGTGTGTACGACAGCGACCCGAAACTGAATCCGAAAGCCAAACGGTACACGCGCATCACGTACGCCGAGGCATTGAGCAAACAGCTCAAGGTAATGGACTCGACAGCTTTCACCCTATGCATGGACAATAAAATGCCGATCATTGTGTTCAACATGTTTTGCGCACACAACCTGCGCCGGATTGTCATGGGGCAAAATGTCGGCACACTTGTCACAGGCTGAAATTTGTGCTCCGGGACAAAGCTGTCCCCTGGCGGCACGGCGCCGTTACGCCAGCAGCCCATTGTAAACAAGTATGACATTTGCCTCACGCACCGAGGCCGGCGTTAAGCTTGGTCAGTTCCTGGCCAAGCGCGGTTCTGAAGCCGAGCTTGTACTGGGTTTGCCACGGGGTGGCGTTGTAGTAGCAGCCGAAGTTGCGCGTATTCTTGGGCTGCCGCTTGACATTATTGTTGTGCGCAAGATTGGGCATCCGTGGAACCGCGAGTTTGCAGTCGGCGCAATAGGCGAGGACGGTGTGATTGTTCTGGACGAAGATTCAATCGGCAACGACAAAGCGGTACGAGGCGAGCTGGAGCTGATCATTGCCGAGGAAACAAATCGGCTTCGTGAGTACCGGTGCAAATTTCGTCGTGCCCACCCCATTGCGCGTAAAGGCAAATCTGTATTGGTTGTTGATGATGGTCTAGCCACAGGCGCAACTGCGGAAGCCGCAGTTAAAGTGTTGGTTGCGCAACAGGCAAAAAGTGTCACGGTAGCCGCGCCGGTTGCATCGCCCAACGCAGTTGCGCGGCTCCGCGCCGCAGGCGCAGATGTGATTGCGTTGCATGTTGACCCGGATTTTGCTGCAGTTGGCCAGTATTATCTCGATTTCGCCCAAGCAACAGACGAAGAGGTTCTGACCCTGCTCCGGCAAAGCGCAGCCGAAGGCCGGTAGCGCTCCAAGGTGAATGCGCGTACACAAAAATGCCATTGTCACACAGGCCATCCGGGAACTTTTCCTAAAGTGAAAACGAAATGTTTTGCGGTTGAGCAACAAGTACGGTTGCTACTCCTACTGCAGGCCCATGCCCATTACGCAAAACAAATTTGTTGATTACAAAATTCTGCCTTTTGGTACACACCAATTCACCTCATTGCGGACACCGGATTTGTCCTGCTGCAAAAGTCATGGTGTGGCTGACAACTATCCGTTCGACAAGATTAGGACCAGAAGATTAAAGCAAGCTCCGGGTTTGGATTTCAGCCATCTTGAGCTGATTTCTGGGGGGGGAAACAACTGGTACGGTGTAAGCTGTTCCGGTCATGCGGGCGGCAAGCGTACACCGGCGAGGTTTTTGCAGCATTCAGCACCGGTCTCGCAATTGTTCTGTTTGAACCGCTAGATTATCACTTTGCTACCGGATACATGTTTCCCAAGCCCACACCACCAAGCTCAGCAACCGCACGGTCGCGTACCGTGCCTTCCGGGAACAGGTCAACCCATGTTTTTGCTGCGGCCGGGTCAACACCGGCCCACTTGTGCAGCACAGAAATAGCCGCCTCGACCTGATCTTCGCCGGGCTGAATTTGGAGCGCAACAAGCCGTGCGGCCTCGAGCGGGTTCGACTCTGCAAGCACAAAAGCGATTCGTGCCAGCGCATCGTCACGCTGTTTCCCTTCCAGTCGGGCTAGTGCCCAGTCAAGCGCACCGGCCAAATCTTTTTCAGCCCATTGCTGTACCAAGCATGGCGTGAGCGTATCCGGCTGTGTTTGTTCAGCAAACTGTTGACGTAACTGGACTGCCTGAGCAGGGTCATCAATGGCCACCTGAAGACACACGGCGCTTATGGCTGCATCACGGTCAACTGCATTTGTAAGTGCATCAGCCCAGCCGAGCGCACCTTGGACATCCTGCTGAGCCAAGAGCTGAGCTGTACGCATCAACAGTTCTTCACGCGTCTGCACGTTTTGGTTCGCCTCGGCAAGCTGTGCTGCTGCCGGCGCGTCTATCAACACCAGCTCAGGCAGCAGACTTGTCATTGCGAAATCGAGCTTGGCGCGGTCGCCCGAGGCAATAGCAGCTTGAATCTCAGTGAGCAGATTACTTGCATAACGGCAAGCCGAAGCTGGTTGAAACAAGCCTTGTTTAGCTGATTTGAGCTGTGTGTTTGTATCCACCTGTCTAGAGCTGGCGGCGCCGTAGTCGAGGCCCACTGGGGTAACATCAGTGCGTGTCACTTTATCCCGGTGCCAGACCAGTAGCAATAGTGCCGTGCCCAGCGCTAAAACTGTAAAACATATAAGTGCTGTTCGGCGTGTCATATCAGACTAGCACTGCGTTTGATCTTTTTGTTCCGGACGCCGGCCATTGGGCGCCGGCCGAGGTGGAACAAAGATCAACATTCGGGGCGTCACTTGACGCTGCACATGCAGGTGCCCGACTCCGCATGTTTAATTTGTTCCACCTCGATCCATTTAGCTGCCGCCGATGCGCGGTGCAGCGTTACTGCTTTGATATGCCCGCGGCGAAATTGAATACCGCGCAGCACTACGCTGCGTTTTACGGCGTTTCAAACTTCCATTGCTGGTTATCGCCACCCCAATAACTCCATTGCTGTACATTTGCGCCGTCTGCGGTGGATTGACCGGCTACATCGAGCGCCTTGCCGCTGTGCACCGCTCGAATACTGTAGTACCCGCCACTTGTGGCTGTGATTGTCCAGCGCTGATTATTTGCGCCGCTATAAGTCCATATCTGCACATTCGCGCCATCGGCCGTGGAAGACGCATTGACATCAAGCGCTTTACCGCTTTGGACACCGATGATTTTGTACTGGTTATTGCCAAGATGCGTAATGCACCAGCGCTGGTTATTGCCGCCGTTCCAGCCCCACTGCTGTACATTAGCGCCGTTGGCTGTGCTCTGGTTGGCTACATCGAGCACTTTGCCGCTCTTTCGGTTTACAATCCGGTATATACCGTTTGCAACCGGCCCAGCGGGCAACGTATAGAGCCGCACGTAATCCACTATGAAATAATTCGGGAATGGCGTGGTCGAGTCTGCGTCCCAACGCATCCCACTGTTCAGGATCAGATACATCGGTACGTTGGGCACGTGCGTGCCGTAGATGGCTTTTTTGACCGTACCGTCTTTATACCAGATAGCGTAACCCGGCCCCCATTCCAGGCCCCAAGTATGCCAGCTATCAACCCCTTCATTGTAAAAGTTCGAACTCTCCCACTTGGGGGCGGAACTCGTCCCAGTACACAGGCCCATATGCATGCGGTCGTCGCTACCGAAATACTCAGCTATGTCGAACTCGGGCGGCCAGCCTTGCGGCAACATCCAGAATGCCGGCCAGACGCCTTTGCCTTTGGGAAATCTGGCGCGGATTTCGACGTAGCCGTAAGTGTAATTCTTTTTGCCGTTGCTGTGGACGAATCCTTCGCTGTACGGATACCCGCCAAACTCGCTGCCAGTTGCCTTCCGACAACGGAGATAAAGGTATCCGCCACTGACATACGAATCTTCGGGCATGATATAACTTGCATAATCATCTGTGTGATGCCGACCACCCCAAGGCAGTGATCCCCAGCTCCACTTACTCGAGTCAATGCTCGTGCCGCTGAATTCATCTGACCAATTAAGTGTCCAGTTCCCGGGTGGCGGAGCAGCCAGCAGCGGCGCGACACCCATTGCGAGCGTTAGCATACTCACGACGTGAGATAACAGACCTTGTCCAGGTTGAGCTTTTAACCAGCGGTTTTTCATATGTGGTTTTGTCCGGTTTATTTGGTTCAGCAGTTTGGTTTTGGCACTAACAGAAACCACGCTTGTGGTTCACAAGTGCCTGATTTTGTGCTCGGCCGCAAACACTGCAAGCGACCGACCGACGGTGCAAATTATCCCTGGCTGGCAAGCCAATGTCTATCATCCTTTCGGATGATACCCTGGGGGCGCAACCGGTGTGCGTTTGCTGCCCATTGTTGCTCATACATCTTTCTTGGGCAGGAAAACTACATTAGCCTGCACTCAGAAAAGGTGCATTCCTACTGAAGCGGAACAAAAGCGCGATGCATAATTCCCGCTGAGCTTTAGTAGCGCATTCTGTGATTAACCTGTGGATGTGCAGCGTCAATAATGGCAAGCAAATCGGGGTCAACGGCAAAATGTATAAGGCCAGTTGACGAGATCGAGTTAGTTTGTTAAAGTTGGGCGTAACAAGGCCGGGGTGCACCGTGGTTGTTTCGGTCGGTTGGATCGCCGTCCAAACAACCAACAAGGACAAAACAACGGTGCATGAAGGTTAATTTTGTGGTTCCAGAGTAGCTCAATGGTAGAGCAGCCGGCTGTTAACCGGCGGGTTACAGGTTCGAGTCCTGTCTCTGGAGCCAATTTTGTGCGGCTCAGTCGCTGCACAGGCAACGAGATTTCTTGTTATGCCAATATACGAATTCGAGTGCAATGAATGCGGGCATGAGTGCGAGCTGCTGGTCAGGTCAACTGACTGGCGCGGGACCAAATGCCCCAAGTGCGGCTCGGAAAAACTGACCAAGAAGTTTTCAGTGTTTCGCTCGACAAGCAACAGCACCGGCGCCACTGAAGGCGTTGGAACGGGTGGTGGTTCCAGTCGGTGTTCATGCTGCAGTGGCGGGAGCTGCCCGTGCTGAAGTGTTGCCGCACTCGATTCAGGTCTAAGTGTTACGCGGCGGCAACTCTGTAGGCAGCAGTTTAGCGCACGATCTCCTCGATGTTAACCCGACGCAGGTCTTCAACGAGCCAGTCGGGTTTAAGCGCCGCCAATTGGACACGGGTTGCGCCGCCTGTTAAGACCGCCATGGCCTTTGCTCCAATTGCACGTGCGCACCGTATGTCGTGTGGCGTGTCACCAACGACGAGAATTTCGTGTCCGGCAAGTTCTTTGTGCAACTGTTGGCTTGCGCGGTAGCGGGCACACTGGGCGATTTGTGCACGGTCTTCGCCGTCATCGGCAAATGCACCTGTCTTGAACAACTCCCAAAGACAAAAATGGCGCAGTTTGATCTCGGCACCGAGCCGGATGTTTCCCGTCAGCAACCCGATCAACGGTGGGTCAGGCCGCGCCAGCAGTGCGCCGATAAACTCGCGGACGCCCGGGATGACTTCCCCACGGGTTCGGCTCAGCAGATAATCCAGCCAGAACGGATACGCATCGAAGAAGCGCTGGAAATTTTCCTTGGTCGGTTCGATTCCACCTACTGTGAACATCTCGCGTACAAGCGAGATATCCGTGCGTCCGGCAAAGTGGATTCGCTCGGCTACGTTGTGCACACCAAACACCGAACTGAGCGTGTACGCAAAAGCCGCTTTGCCAGCTCCGCCTGTGCGGATCAATGTACCGTCAACGTCAAAAAAAACCGCACGCAACATTTGACCGCCCAGACTACTCAGGTGCAGCTACCTGTTCAACTTACAATCCGCATCGCCAGTGCGCGCGTTTCCGCCTCACTCGGACTCGACATCGTGCGTGTCGATATCTTCGATCCCGTGCAGTTTTTCGATCGGCGGTTTGCGTACAAGGACGCGCCACAAACACCACACAAACAGGCTCGTTACCAGCCCGACTGATAAACCCATCACTATCCAGCCGCCCAGTGTCATTCTATGTCCGATCCGGTTGTGAACCTTCAGTTTTCGCCGCATTCTGCGCGACTTTTTCCCAGCGCCGACCTGCTGTAGCGATCAAGATCAAAAAGAAAATCACCACTATCACAATCAGTATTACGCTGAGGCGCGCGACCGGGCTTGCGTGTGGGCCGATCAGGTCGCGCACGTAGCTTGTGGGGTTGAACTGACCGGTTTTCAGGTCTAACCCGAGCACATTGAACAACACAAACAACGTGAACACGCCAAGCAGGTACAAGGGCGACACGTACTTGATGATTGGCTTGAATAAGCTCGGTATGCGCATCTCTGCACCCTGATGGGCCTCTTCCCACCCACGTTCAATGCCTAAAATCCATCCAAACACGATTACCAACACTGTTGCCATGATGAAAATGCAGACCGTGCCGACCCAGAAATCCAGTGTATCGAGTGCCTTAAGGTCTTTGCTGAAGTACACAACAAACGTGCACCCGATGGCAGTTAACAGGCCCAATAGCGCAACTGATTGTCGGCGTGTCAGGCCCAGTCCTTCTTCAAGGAACGCTATGCCGGGCTGTAACATCGAAAGCGAGCTTGTAACTGCGGCAAGAAACAGCAACAGGAAAAACAACGCACCAAACAACCATGGCAGCGGCATTTTGGAAAAGACAAGCGGCAACACCTTGAACCCGAGGCTGAATGTGCCATGCCCGACCACACCCGCTGCACCGAGGAACACGTACGCTGCCGGCACAGTGATCAATCCCCCAAGTGCAACCTCGCAAAATTCGTTTGCTGCAGATGAACTCAACCCGCTTAACACGATGTCGTCCTGCCGACGCAAGTAGCTTGCATAAGTTATGATGACGCCAAAGCCGACTGATAGCGAAAAAAATATCTGCCCGGCTGCAGCTAACCACAACTGCGGATTACGCAGTTGGTCCCATACGTTGCCCGGATTCCACATGTAACCCAGACCATTAAGCACGTTTTGATCCGGTTTGCTCGGGTCTGGCGTGCCCAATGTCAATACACGCACAAGAATGATCAACCCCAGCAGAATCAAGGCCGGCATGGCGTATTTGCAGAACAGCTCGATACCGCGCACAAGGCCGCGGTAGATCAGCACGAAGTTCAGTGCGAACACCAGCACAAGAAACAGCACAGCTTGGTTGTGCCCAGCAGAGAAAGTTAATCCATTTTCGGTTGCCCCGACAAACCGCGCCCAAAAGTCGCCATACGCAGCCACGTTATCGCCGAGGTTCAGTTGCCCAGTCAGAAAGTAAAACATGTACCCGAGGCACCACGCCTCGATGTACACGTAGTACATGTAGATCACAACGGGGATAATCACACCCAGCACACCGATGTATTTGCCCATGGTATGGCGCGTGATGGCGTGTAGGATGCCCGGGCTTGAGTGAAACCCCATCTGGCCTGCGTACCGCCCGAGTGTCCATTCAACCCAGCAGATTGGTATGCCCAACACAAGCAGCGATACAAAGTACGCCAGCATGAACGCGCCGCTGCCGTACTGCGCCGCAAGGCCAGGGAACCGAAGAAAATTACCCAAACCAACTGCGCTACCGGCCACGGCGAGGATCACGCCTAGCCGCGAACTCCATCGTTCCTTTTGCTGCGCACCGGTCACAATGTTTCCTTTGTACAGACCCACCGGCAACTGCACCAGCCCAAACTGCGCCTGCGCACATCCGACCGAAATGTGCTGGAAGCATGCACCGGCACGCACTACACTCGAGCGCTTGGCAATGGACAGAGTGTTTGTTACAGGCGCAGCAGGGTTTATTGGCAGTCATCTGGTCGAGCGACTGCTTGCGCTTGGCAAGACCGTGGTTGGCTGGGACAATTTTTCCACCGGTCAACCCGAGTTTGTGGCCGAGGCGCAGGCAAACCCGCAATTCAAACTGATTGAAGGTGACTGTCTTGACCTAGCCGGGCTGACACGCGCGATGGCCGGATGCGATTTTGTGTTTCACCTTGCTGCAAATGCGGATGTGCGGTTTGGCCTCGAACATCCAAGCAAGGACCTCCACCAAAACACAATCGCAACCTTTAACGTGCTCGAAGCCATGCGCGCAAACGCAATCAAAGGCATCGCGTTCAGCTCGACAGGCAGCGTGTACGGCGAGGCAACGGTATTCCCTACCCCCGAAGACGCGCCGTTCCCGATCCAAACCTCGCTTTACGGCGCATCGAAGCTGGCGGGCGAAGGTTTGATTTGTGCGTACTGCGAAGGGTTCGGGTTTGAAGGTTACATATTCAGATTCGTCTCGATACTTGGCGAACGTTACACACACGGCCATGTGTTCGATTTTTACAGGCAATTGCTCGAACATCCGGATCATCTGCGTGTGCTTGGCGACGGTACACAACGCAAATCGTACCTGTACGTGCGTGATTGCATTGATGCGATGTTGCATGTCATCCAACTGCGCACCGCTGCACAAGCCAAGCACCGCGTCGAAATCTACAACCTCGGTACCACCGAGTACGTCGAAGTGAAAGACTCGGTCCGGATCATATGCAACGCGCTTGGGTTAAACCCGCGAATCGAATACACCGGCGGTGACCGTGGTTGGGTGGGCGATAACCCGTTCATTTTCCTCGACACAACGAAAATCCGTGCAACTGGCTGGTCTGCAAAGTTAACGATCGAACAGGGCATCATTCGCACGCTTAACTGGTTACAGGCAAACCGATGGGTGTATGACAGACGCAAATAATAACACAGACCGAACAGCACGGACAGACCGGCTACGGATTGTATCCCCCACATCTGGGCACCTGTCACAGATTGGCCAGGTCTCAGCTTCGGTTCTGCAGGTTTTGTCACCGTGCGTTTTCTGTCTCGGACTTTAACTGGCCCAACTCTGCCGCCTTGGTATATGAAGATCACCGTGCTCGGTCTATGGCATCTCGGATGTGTCACAGCCGCATGTTGCGCCCGGCATCACGATGTCATCGGACTCGACTTCGACGAAGCCACAATTGCAAAGCTTAACGCTGGTAAAACGCCCGTGTTCGAGCCTGGCCTCGACGAGCTGTTGGCCGCCGGACTGGCCCGTAAAAGGTTATCTTTCACGACCGACCCACGAATCGCCTGTGCCGATACGGATGTTTTGTGGGTCTGTTACGACACCCCCGTAGACGAGAAGGACGAACCGGATGTTGAGTTTGTGCTTCGGAATATGCGACGTGCACTGGCGCATCTGTCCTCGGGCACACCTGTGCTTGTATCTGCGCAGTTGCCGGTGGGCACATGCCGAAAGCTCGAAGCCGAGTATCCCCAATTGCAATTTGCGTGTGTGCCCGAGAACCTGCGGCTCGGCAGGGCAATCGAGGCATTTGAAAAACCTGACCGGATTGTGCTCGGCATACGCAACGAAGCTCAAAAGCAGCTTTTGGAAGAGCTTTTTGCCCCGTTAAATGCACGGTTGCTCTTCATGCGAACCGAGTCAGCCGAGATGGTTAAACATGCTCTGAACACGTTCCTTGCGCTCTCGATTTCGTTCATTAACGAGATCGCTCGGCTGTGCGAGCACGTTGGCGCAGACGCACTTGAAGTGTCAACCGGCCTCAAAACAGATTCGCGCATCGGGCTGCGTGCGTACCTGCGGCCTGGCGGCCCGTTTGCAGGGGGCACACTTGCACGCGACGTGGTCACACTTGCTCGGCTGGGTGCTGAAACTGGCGAGTCGCTGTTTATCGTGCCGGCAATAAAACAAAGCAATGACCAGCATCGCACCTGGGTTTTTCGCAAGTTGCAGACACGACTCGCCGATTTGCGCGGCAAAACCGTTGCGGTGCTTGGCCTGGTTTATACGCCCGGCACAGACACCCTTAGACGCAGTGCAGCAGTTGAACTATGCCGGGACCTACTTGCTGCAGGCGCAAACGTCAAAGCATTTGACCCGGCAATAAAACTGTTGCCACACGACCTCGGTAAAGTGGCATTGACGGCGGAACTTGCTGATGCGGTTGCCGGTGCAGATGCTGCGGTGATTTGCACTGAATGGCCGCAGTTTCAGCAGCTAAACTGGGCCGAGCTTGTCCGGCGCATGAAAAGGCCGCTTGTGATTGACCCGAACCGGTTTTTGGAAAACAGTTTGCGCCACGTTGCCGGCGTCGAACATATTTCTGTCGGACAACCCAGAGCATGAAACTCGAAGGTCTCAACGCACTCATAACAGGCGCAAGCCGCGGTCTCGGCAAAGTAATCGCCGAACAGTTCCTGGGCGAAGGCGCCAACGTCGCAATTTGCGCGCGTAACAAGGACGAACTTGCTGCAGCGCAACAGCAGTTTGTGAGCCGGTTCCCGAACCGTACAGTGCTCGCCCACCCATGCGACGTGTCGGATGAATCGCAAGTGCGCGCTTTCGTCGAGTTTACACTGCGGTCGTTGGGCTCGATCCAGATACTTGTGCTCAATGCCGGTGTGTACGGGCCAATGGGCCCGACTGAAACAGTTGACCTGGCCGAGTGGCGCCGCGCAATCGAGATCAACCTGTTCGGCGTATTGCTGCCCTGTCGCGCACTCATCCCGCACTTCAAACAGGCGAATCGGGGCAAAATAATTGTGCTTAGCGGCGGCGGCGCAACGAATCCGTTGCCAAACATAAGCGCCTATGCAGCGTCGAAAGCAGCCGCAATCCGGCTCATGGAAACGTTGGCCGAGGAACTCAGACCGTTCAATGTTGACGTGAACGCAATTGCTCCCGGCCCGCTTGCAACGCGGTTTGTTGACCAGGTGCTCGAAGCCGGCCCGGAAAAGGTCGGACGCGCTTTCTACGAGAAAAATTTGCAATGGAAAAAAACCGGTGCGACACCGCCTGAGCTTGGTGCGCGGCTTGCAGTGTACTTGGCCAGCGCGGATAGCGACGGTATAACCGGTAAACTAATCAGTGCACAGTGGGACCCGTGGGAACGACTACACGAGTTCAAGGAAGACTTGAACAGCGACATTTACACGCTGCGGCGCATTGTGCCCAAGGACCGTGGAAAAACGTGGGGGGAAAAGTGAGGTTCGGTGAACTGTTGAATCGTTGGAACGTTAAAGTGTTAAAGCGTTAAAGCGTCGAAAAGTTGAACCGTTGAACCGCAGCAAAGTGACAGCCGTTTTAACGATTTAACAATTCAACGATTTAACAATTCAACGATTTAACGGCTTAGACGCTTAAACGCCGTCAACCATGAACTACGCAATCATTGGCTGTGGATTGATTGGGAAAAAACGGCTGGCTGCATTGCCCGCCGGCTCTAAACTCGCTGTCGCATGCGATACCGACATCAAACGGGCAGAGGAACTGGTGCAACTGGCCGGGACCGGTCGCGCAACCTCCGACTACAAAGACGCAGTGACTGATCGTGGCGTTGACACTGTCATCGTTGCCACCGTGAATGCTGTGTTGGCGGAGGTTACAGCCGCTGCAATTCAGGCTGGTAAACATGTGCTGGTGGAAAAACCCGGCGCAGTTTCTGTCAAACAAATAGATGAACTGATTGCACTGGCGGAAAAACATCGTGTCTGTGTGCGTGTCGGGTTTAACCACAGGTTTCACCCGGCAATACGCAAGGCGCGGGATATCCTTGACTCGGGTGTCTTAGGCGAGCTGATGTTCATTCGCGGTCGGTATGGTCACGGCGGCAGGCTCGGCTACGAAAAAGAATGGCGAGCAAACCCGAGCTTGGCCGGTGGCGGCGAGCTTATTGATCAGGGGACACATTTGATTGACCTTGCGAGCTGGTTTCTCGGCACGTTCACACAGGTCGAAGGCCATATCGCAACATACTTTTGGCAAATGCAGGTCGAAGACAACGCATTCATGAGCCTGCGGACTGCATGTGGCCAGACAGCCTGGTTGCATGTCAGTTGGACGGAATGGAAAAACACGTTTTCATTCGAGATTTACGGCCGCACGGGCAAGCTGCATATCGAAGGTCTCGGCGGCAGTTACGGTGTGGAACGACTCTATCATTACCAAATGAAACCGCAGCTTGGCCCCCCTGAGACTGTCATATACGAATTCCCCGGCTCGGATGAATCCTGGAGACTTGAACTCGCCGAGTTCGAAAATGGAATTGCCCGAATTGACCCCGGGCAACATCCAACCGAAAAGCAAACACCGAATCGGATCGGGGCGGGCTTAGCAGAAGCACGTCACACATTGAAAGTTGTGGAAACGTTGTACAGCCGTTGTACAAACTCGATAAAACACCAACCGATGAGCAAATAAAGGAGTTGCCACATGATCATTGCGCGGTCGCCTTTGAGAATCACACTCGGTGGTGGTGGAACAGACCTGCCGTCGTACTACGAACGGTTCGGCGGGTTCTTGATCGCCGCTGCAATTGACAAATACGTCTATATAACTCTGCACGAGACATTCGTACCGGACCTGATTGTGAAGTACTCGCGGCTCGAGCGTGTGCCAGACGCAACCAAGCTCGAACACCCGATCATACGCGAGGCATTTGCAATGCTAGGCATGGATGGGCACGGCCTTGAGTTAACCTCCATGGCCGATATACCAGCGGGGACCGGACTCGGTTCTTCCGGCAGTTTCACCACTGCATTGCTCAAGGTATTGCACGCGTACAACAAAAATCTTGTGCATCCGGCTGAGTTGGCTGAACAGGCATGTGAAATCGAAATCAATAGGCTAAGAGAACCCATAGGTAAACAAGACCAGTACATTGCAGCTTATGGGGGTATAACCTGTTTCGAGTTTCAGCAGGACGGCAAAGTACGCGCTTGGCCGCTCAAACTGAGCGAGGAAACACGGTTCAACCTCGAAGATAATTTGTTGCTTTTCTTCACCGGTTTCTCGCGCTCAGCCTCGACGATTCTTAAAGACCAGGACATCCGCAGCAAACAGCTCGACCAGACAATGATCGAAAACCTGCATTTCATCAAAAAACTCGCACACGACAGCCAGCGCGCGCTCGAAGCTGGCGACCTGCACGAATTCGCGCGTCTGATGGACGTGCATTGGGAACACAAAAAGCAACGGTCAACCGGCATTACAAATCCGCAGATCAACCAGTGGTATGAGCTTGCCAAGGCAAACGGTGCCCTGGGCGGCAAATTGATCGGTGCGGGTGGTGGCGGGTTCCTCATGTTTTACGCCGAAGATAAGGCGCGGTTGCGCCATGCAATGCGTCAGGCCGGCCTCAAAGAGGTCAGGTTCAGGTTCGATTTCGAAGGGACAAAACTGCTGATTTCATGACCGTGGCGAGTGGTTTGCCAGTTGCAATTCTTGCTGGTGGCTTGGGCACACGGCTCAGGCCGTTGACCGAAAAAGTCCCAAAATCGCTGCTGCGGGTGGCTGGGCGCCCGTTTCTTGCGCATCAACTTGAACTACTGCGCAGGCAGAAAATAACCAAGGTGGTGTTGTGCGTCGGGCACCTCGGCGAACTGATTCAGCGTGAAGTTGGAGACGGCACAGCCCACGGTCTGCACATCGAATATTCTTTCGACGGGCCACGACTGCTCGGCACTGGCGGTGCAATAAAACGCGCTTTACCGTTGCTCGGGAACGAATTTTTCGTGCTGTACGGTGACTCGTACTTACCGATCGAGTTCGGTCCCGTGGCCGACTTTTTCCGGCGCTCAGGCAAGCTCGGCTGCATGACCGTGTTCCGCAACGAAGACAAATTCGACACCAGCAACGTCGTGTATCGAGCCGGGCAGGTGATAGCCTACGACAAGAAACGGAAGTTGCCCGAAATGCACTACATTGATTACGGGCTCAACGTGTTCAAAGCTGCTGCCTTTGATCCATTCCCGACGGATGCGCCATTTGACCTTGCCGATGTGCTAGTCAAGCTTGTGCATGAAAACCAACTCGCCGGGTACGAAGTACACGAACGGTTTTATGAGATCGGCTCACCTGCCGGCCTTGCCGAGCTTGAGAAGCTCTTAAGCACAAAAAAAGCCGCTTAAACCTGTAAGGTGTTTTTCCCACAAGAGCAGCCGACTGAGAAAATGTTGCTCCTCCGAAATGACACACAGCCAGGCAACTGCCGGCGTTTTCGACTTTTCAGCAGTCAAACCTCGAGTTAAACGGATGTATGCATGACTGGCTCATCACCGTGCTGCTCGGCATTGTTGAGGGGATAACCGAGTTTGTGCCAATCTCTTCGACGGGTCACCTGCTGATCGTCGAGCACGCGCTCGGCGTACGGCGCAGCGACCTGTTCAACGTCGTCATCCAGTCAGGTGCAGTTCTGGCTGTGCTGCCATTGTTCAGACCGCGTCTGGCTAGGTTATTTTGCGATTGGAAAGACAAACAAACTCAGGACTACGCACTTAAACTGTTTGTTGCCTTTGTGCTGACGTGCATCGGCGGGGCTGTTCTCGAACTGGCCGGACTCGAATTGCCCGAACGACTTTGGCCAGTTGCAACAGCAATGTTTATCGGTGGCGTGGCGTTCATAGCGGTTGAACAAAGGCTCAAGACAAAACGGTTGAAAGACGAAATCTCGTGGATGATTGCTGTCGGGGTGGCAATAGGCCAGTTGTTGGCGGCTGTTTTCCCGGGCACATCGCGCTCAGGCGCAAGCATCCTGTTTTGTCTGGTGCTCGGCTTAAATCGCCCTGCAGCAACCGAATTTTCGTTTCTTGTGGGTGTACCCACAATGCTCGCCGCCGGCGCACTGAAGACATTGACAGGACTAACTCACGCCAGCGTTGGAACAGCAACCGAACCTGTGACAATCATACTGCTCGGGTTCGGTACCGCGGCAATTGTGTCGTTTCTAGCCGTCAAATGGCTGCTCGGGTATGTGCAAAATCACACGTTCACTCTGTTCGGCTGGTACAGGATCGTAGCAGCGGCTGTTTTGGTGTCGCTTGGCGCACGCTAGAGTTATTGGCATTGAGCACCTCACCGTGCCGCCTGGTTTGACCGTTTGACCCGAAAACAGTTGTAAATTTTCGTGTCCGGCTACCTCGCAGGCGCAGGAATGAAAATCTTCTGCCCCACCTTGAGCCGTTTCGGGTCAAGTCCGGGGTTAGCAGCCAAAATTTGCTCGACTGTTACCTTAATGTTTTTTTGACGATACGCTTCTGCAATTGCAGACAACGTGTCGCCCTGCTGAACGACATATTCGTACCCCTTCTGGTCAGGAGACAACTGCGTTGTGTCAACTCCGGGCGTGCTGGCAGGCCGGCTTGAGCCAGCCAGTGTTTTGCCGAGTTTCTCGATCTCTTTGAGGATCAGCTCCTTGTCAGCCTCGCGTTTGCGGTCAAGCTCCTGAATTTTGTCGGCCAACAGCCTCAATTCATCGCGCGTTGCAAACTTGGTTTGGGAATCTACCTGACGCGCACTTAAAGCCGACACTTCACGCGCAAGCTCGGCTATCTGTTGGCGCTGTTCACGCTGTGCATCAATCAGGTTTTCGATCTGTCCCTGCAGTTTATTTAGGCGTTCCTCGACGGCAGCGTCCTGTCCGCAAAGGCGCGTACCACAGCACCATACCGCAACCATTAGCACACACAAAAATCGGTTCATGGCATTCACAATACGCACCTGCACAATCTTAACGCAAGTATTCAGGACTAAACACAGGTTATGCCAGATCGGCTTGGGCGTTTTTCTGCGCCAAACAACACAAGAGTTTTTCGTCTCGGGTTCGGCTTTGGCGTAGGCGCATTTTCACCTGGACTCGTGCTCGCCGCCAAAGGCGGCCAAAGCATGGCGCGGCACCTGACCGGAGGCAAAAAGCTGTTGCAATCGGGCGAGCAGATGCTAAATTTTCGGGTCTTTTTGGCGGCTTGGCTGGCTGAATCAAGGTCGAGCCAACGCTATATGAACGGCCGGAAAAGTTTGCCTGGGTTCGGGTGAATCCGGGTGGCCATAACAACAACGGTAACATAATCCCGTGTTTCCGCGGGATGGTTTGCGCGGTTCTTGTGCCGCGCAAGCTCGCAACAAAAGGAAACTTGTGTTAAGCATCGGCGTAAAAGAACTGTTAGAAGCAGGCGTACATTTCGGTCACCAAACTCGGCGCTGGAACCCGAAGATGAAACCTTACATCTTCGAAGCGCGCGACGGTATCCACATCATCAACCTCGACAAGACACTCGCTCAACTTGAGCTGGCATGTAATTTCCTGGCTGATTGTGTGCGGCGCGGCGAGCGCATTTTGTTCGTCGGCACCAAAAAACAAGCACAACAGGCTATCAAAGAAACTGCTAGTGCCTGCGGCCAGTTCCATGTGACTGAACGCTGGCTGGGCGGCACGTTAACGAATTTCCAAACTGTGAGGCGTTCGGTGCTCAGACTTAAAGAACTCGAGAAACTCGAATCATCCGGCGCAATTAACGCTTACGGCAAACAAGAACAAGCGTCGCTGCGTCGTGAAGCCAACCGCTTGTTCAAGTATTTCGACGGGATTCGTGACATGGACAGGTTGCCAGGCGCGTTGTTCATCGTTGACATCAAACACGAGCGCAATGCCGTGGCCGAGGCGCGCCGCATGAAAATCCCGGCCGTTGCACTCGTGGACACAAACTGTGACCCTGAACTAGTTGATTACCCGATCCCGGCCAACGACGACGCAATCAGATCAATACGGTTGATCCTGAGCACAGTCGCACAAGCAATCACCAACGCGCGCGCCGAGCACGAAGCTAAAGTTGCCCGTGCAGCACGCGCAGCGGAACCGGCGGCTGTAACCGAGCCAGGCACAGTCAGCCCGCCTGCTGCTGAGCCGAGCATTGCACAGGCGCAACCAGCCGACGCACCCGAGCAACCACAAGCTCAACTTTAAGCTGCTTAGATTAAGCAAATGAGTGACGAACCCAGTCCATTGCAATTGACCCGTTAACAAGCTCGATACCACAAACCAAAACCTATGGGTGAAATTTCTGCTGCAACAGTTGTCAAACTGCGCGAAATGACAGGCGCAGGCATGATGGATTGCAAAAAAGCGCTCATCGAAGCAAACGGCGACTTGCAAAAAGCAATCGAAATCCTGCGCAAAAAAGGCGCTGCAACCGCTCAAATCAAGGCTGCACGTTCGACTAAAGAAGGTGTAATTGCCAGGTTCATTCAGCCCGGTGCACGACTCGGAGTGCTTGTCGAAGTCAATTGTGAAACTGATTTCGTCGCCCGCAACGAAACCTTCCGCACTTTCGCAGATGAAGTCGCCCGCAAGCTCGCTGCCGACCCGAACGTGGACCTCGAGCCTGACCGACAGGAAATAGTCGGCAAAATCCGCGAAAACATCAGAATCGCGCGCCACGCGCGAATGGAAGTCAGCGGCAGTGGCATGGTCGCAGCCTACATACACACCGGCGCCAAAGTGGGCGTACTTGTCGAGGTGGGCGCAGGCAGGGAAGAGACAGTCGCTCACGACGATTTCAAACAGCTTGTCAAAGACATCACACTCCAGATCGCCGCTGCACATCCAATGGCAATTTCACGGGCTGATGTGAACCCGGCTGTAATAGCTAAGGAAAAAGAAATTGCCGCTGAACAGGCGAAAGGTAAACCGCCCCAGGCAATCGAGAAAATTGTCCAAGGCAAACTTGAAAAGTTTTACCAGACATACTGCCTGCTTGAACAAGGTTTCGTTAAACAAAACGGTGAAATCTCCGTAAAACAACACATAGACAACATCGCCAAAAAACTCGGTGACCAGATCACCGTCCGCAGATTCGTCCGGTTCCAGGTCGGCGAAGAACAACCTGCCTGAGCCGGCTTTGCTGTGCGGTGACAAAGCACTCGCCCAGCAAGCACAGACACCGCTTTCAATTCGTCTGGAGGGATGACTTGCACATCGGCCGGCGTTTGGTGTAGCTCGACCCGCACGCAGCAGTCAGCTCGGACGAAGTCTCGCCCTCAAACACGGAACTTACTGCGCCTCAGAGCGGCGCGCGCAGGTACCACAGCTTTCGTAGCGGCGTTCTGTGAACGCCGTCCGTTTCCCTGAGCATGGGAACAGCATGACAATCCCGCAAGTGCTAGGCAACAAAACCCGGCGGTCACAGACCGCCGCAGCACTGCGGGTGAGCGTACCCGCGCTCGTAAGGGCGCGGACGGAAGGATTGCAGTCGGGGGGCCGGGTCTGCATAACTAACCCGGCGCGCAGTGGACTGCGCGCCCTACCAACTCTCTGCGCCTTTGCGCCTTTGGGCAGAGATTGGCGCGCGGCCATCTTGGCCGCAGTGCCGTCAAGGTGGATGGAGCGTGTCAGGGCTTTTTACAACCCAGAGGGTCGCGCGCCGTACCCGCGCCCGTAAGGGCGCGGATAATCAAGATTCAAGCCGATAGGCTGGGCCAGTGCGAGCAGCTCCGGCGCCCAGTGGACTGCGCGCCCTACCTTACTCTCTACGCCTCTGCTGTTAAGGATTGGAGGAGAAGCTTTTGGAGCGCGGTGCTCCAGCACCGCTTTCGGTTCGATTGATTGACACGACTTGCGCGTCAGCCAAAGTTTGGTATAGCCCGAGCGCGGCACAGCAGCCGGCCCTGACGAAGCCTTGCTCTTCAATGCAGAATTTACTGCGCCCTTTCAGGGGCGCGCCAGTTCACTTCTGTAGCGGCGTTCTGCGAGCGTCATCCGTCTTTCCCCAGCACGGGTGCAGCAAGACAGTCCGGCAATGTGCGGGGCAACTGAACCTGGCGGTCACAGACCGCCGCTACAGCACTGTAGATGTTCGTACCCGCGCCCGTAAGGGCGCGGATAATCAAGATTCAAGCCGATAGGCTGGGCCAGTGCGAGTGGCTCCGGCGCCCAGTGGACTGCGCGCCCTACCAACTCTCTGCGCTTCTACTGTGAAGGATTGGAGTAGAAGTTTTTGGAGCGCGGTGCTCCAGCACCGCTTTTGGTTCGATTGGAGGGACGACTTCCATGTCGGCCAGAGTTTGGTGCAGGCCGGACCGCGCTGGGCAGTTGGCTTGGACGAAGCGTCGCATTCCAACGCGGGATTTACAGTGCCGTCGGGACTGCTTTTTTGCGGCGCTAATCTTGCAGCCACCAGACTGCCTCATCCACATTTGCGCTGCGGGTTTTGCTTTGTCAAAACCCGATCGCTGGTAGGGCGGGCAGTCCTCTGCCCGCCGGATGCAGAATCAACAGGGTGTTTTTCCCGCACCAACAGATTACTGGCTCGTAGCCGCGCTCGTAAGAGCGCGGATAATCAAGATTAAAGCCGATAGGCTGGGTCAGTGCGAGCGGCTCCGGCGCGCAGTGGACTGCGCGCCCTACCAACTCTCTGCGCTTCTACTGTGAAGGATTGGAGGAGAAGCTTTTGGAGCGCGGTGCTCCAGCACCGCTTTCGGTTCGATTGATTGACGACTTGCGCGTCAGCCAAAGTTTGGTATAGCCCGAGCGCGGCACAGCAGCCGGCCCTGACGAAGCCTTGCTCTTCAATGCAGAATTTACTGCTGCCCTTCAGAGTGGCGCGCGCCGTCACAACACCAATTCCGAACGGTGCCAATCCCGCAGACAAAAGGCGGCGCCCTACATATTTCCCTGGAGGGTTTGCTTCGCCAAAAAACGATCAAAATCAGGTAAGGCGGGCAGTCCTCTGCCCGCCGGACCTTTCCGGGCGTATGGATTGCGGCGCGTCCTGCACATGCGGGACGCGCCCTACCAACTCTCTGCGCTTCTACTGTGAAGGATTGGAGTGGAAGTTTTTGGAGCGCGGTGCTCCAGCACCGCTTTCGGTTCGATTGATTGACACGACTTGCACGTCAGCCAAAGTTTGGTATAGCCCGAGCGCGGCACAGCAGCCGGCCCTGACGAAGCCTTGCTCTTCAATGCAGAATTTACTGCGCCCCTTCAGGGGCGCGCCAGTTCACTTCTGTAGCGGCGTTCTGCGAGCGTCATCCGTCTTTCCCCGGCACGGGTGCAGCAAGACAGTCCGGCAAATGGGGTATGGCCGCTACAAAATTTTATGTCTCCTAGTGCGTTTGCACCCACCCCGATGCGTTGTTTGCGGTCGGGAATGGCCCCTGATCCAGAAAGGCGCAAACGGCCAAGCTTGAACAAGTCCGACTGCTTCAATCCCACACACGATACGGGACCGCGGTGCGTTCGAGTTGTGTCGCGCAGCGCGGGCATTTGCCCGGGTCGCGCCACGGCTCGATTCTGTGCGTGTCGGATTTAGGGCAGCGCAGCTTGAAACTAATCCACCGAAATTCTTTTGCCAGAGTCACAAACAGCCGGTTTTGCACCAAAGTCACATCCGGGATTTGCTCACGCGCAGGTAACAGCTCAGCCCGGCCCAACTTACTGGCCGTAACGGGTTTTTTCGGTTCGACTGCCACGCGCACACGTGTCGGCACATCATGCAACGCTTTGCAATCGTAACAAATAATCGTCTGCACCCAGCAGTGGAAACCTGCATCTGCACCGCCCGCAACCACTGTCCGGTAATGACATCGCGGGCATTCAAACATGTACGACCGGCCCATTGGTTGTGTCACAGTTGACGAGCAGGCTGGCCCTGCAAAAAATAAAATGGAGCGAGCGAAGGGATTTGAACCCTCGACATTCACCTTGGCAAGGTGACGCTCTACCAGACTGAGCTACGCTCGCTTTTTGCAGACGGCCAAAAATTACTACAACCTGCCTGTGGTTGGCAAGTCCTGTTTTTACATTCGCGCCTGCAGTCAAGTCACCCAAGGTACGCCGAAATCCTGCCTTTGTCGGCTGCGACAGTCCGTGTGTATCCGGGCGACAAAACCCTTAATTTGCAAGTTACGCGCAGTTCGGGTAGTTTGGTCGCCAGAATGAACTTGGACAAGTTAACCGAGAAATCACAGGCAGCGCTGGTTGAAGCGCAGGCAATCGCAACGCGCAACCAGCATCAGGCGGTTGACGTCGAGCACCTTGCGCTAGCGTTGATCGAGCAGGAGGGCGGGCTTGTACCGCGCCTGTTCGAGAAGGCGCAGGTGTCACCCGAGCTGCTCCGCGCAAAGCTCGAAAATGAAATAGCCAAACTGCCACGTGTCAGCGGCGACACTGCAGTTGGCCAGGGTGTGTACGTCACACACAGGCTGAATCGTGTGCTTGTAAAAGCTGCCGATGAAGCACGTCGGCTCAAGGACGATTACGTGTCGGTCGAGCATCTTGTACTGGCGATGTTTGATGAGCCAGCCAACACACCAATCGGTAAAATTTTCAAGGAACTCGGTATCAGCAGGAACAACTTTCTGAAGGCGCTTACCGAAGTGCGCGGGCACCAGCGTGTCACTAGCCCGAACCCGGAGGCTACGTACGAGGCGCTGGAGAAGTACGGACGCGACCTGACACGGCTGGCTGCGCAAAACAAGCTCGACCCTGTCATCGGGCGCGATGCTGAAATTCGGCGATGCATCCAGGTGCTGTCGCGTCGCACGAAGAACAACCCGGTGCTCATCGGCGAGCCGGGTGTGGGCAAGACCGCCATTGTCGAGGGCTTGGCACGCCGGATAGTTGCCGGTGATGTCCCAGACAGCCTCAAAAACAAACGCATAGTTGCACTTGACCTAGGCGCATTAATCGCAGGCGCAAAGTACAGGGGTGAATTCGAGGAACGGCTCAAGGCCGTGCTGCAGGAGGTTGCACGCGCTCAGGGCCAGATCGTGCTGTTCATTGACGAGATTCACAACGTTGTCGGTGCAGGTAAAGCTGAAGGCGCACTTGACGCAGGTAACATGCTCAAGCCGATGCTGGCGCGGGGCGAACTGCATTGCATTGGCGCAACCACACTCGATGAATACCGCAAATACATCGAAAAAGATGCTGCACTCGAGCGGCGGTTCCAGCCTGTGTTGGTGGATGAACCGAGCGTTGAAGACACAATAAGTATACTGCGCGGGCTGCGTGAGCGGTACGAATTGCATCACGGCGTGCGCATTCAAGATGCTGCACTTGTTGCCGCTGCACAACTGTCGCACCGGTACATCTCAGACAGGTTCCTGCCAGACAAGGCAATTGACCTGATTGACGAGGCGGCAGCCAAGCTGCGTACTGAGATGGAGTCAATGCCCGAAGAACTCGAGAACCTCGAACGCCGTATCATGCAGCTCGAGATCGAGCGCGAAGCGCTCCGGAAAGAAAAAGACCAGGCCTCAAAAGAACGTCTTGCAGAGCTTGAAAAGGACCTTGCAGAGCTTAAAGCCGAACGCGACCGGCTCAAGGCACAGTGGGACCAGGAGAAAAGTCTTATTGGCGATATTCAGAAACTGCGCGAGGCACTTGAACTGGCCCGGAACGAGATGGAACAGGCTGCACGGCGGGGTGACCTCGGCCGCGTCGCCGAATTCAAGTACGGCAAAATACCCGCACTCGAAAAACAACTCAGAGACCTCGAAGCAAAAACTACAGACACAAAAAACGGCCCGCGCCTGTTGCAAGAGGAGGTTACCCCTGAAGAAGTCGCCGAAGTCGTCTCGCGCTGGACCGGCATACCGGTCAGCCGCCTACTCGAAGGCGAAAAAGAAAAACTGTTGCGCTTGGACGAAATCTTGCACCGGCGTGTGGTCGGCCAAGACGAAGCTGTTCAGGCCGTTGCTGACGCGGTGATTCGCGCGCGGTCGGGGCTGAAAGACCCGAAACGGCCCATTGGGTCGTTCATTTTCCTCGGCCCGACCGGGGTGGGCAAAACCGAACTTGCACGCGCGCTTGCCGAGGCGTTGTTCGACACTGAGGAAAACATGGTGCGCATTGACATGAGCGAATACATGGAAAAACACGCTGTATCGCGGTTGATCGGCGCCCCGCCCGGTTACGTCGGATACGAAGAAGGCGGGCAGTTGACCGAAGCTGTCCGACGCAAACCTTACAGTGTCATCTTGTTCGACGAGGTCGAAAAAGCGCATCACGACGTGTTCAACGTGCTTTTACAGATTCTGGACGACGGACGGCTTACAGATAGCCAGGGCCACACCGTGGATTTCCGCAATACAATCATCATCATGACAAGTAACATCGGCAGCCCGCTGCTGACCGAGGGTGTCACTGAAGGCGGCGAAATACCCGACCGGATCCGGTCACAGGTCATGGCCGAACTGCGCCGGCAGTTCAGACCCGAGTTCCTGAACCGAATAGACGAGATTGTCCTGTTTAAGCCGCTCACGCTCGATGACATCAAGAAGATTGTTGACCTGCAACTTGCGCTGTTGCGTCAGCGGCTGGCTGAGCGGCACATCGAACTTGAGCTGACCGAGCCGGCCAGGGAACACATCGCACGTGAGGGCTACGACCCGGTCTATGGCGCGCGTCCGTTGAAACGGTTTATCCAGCGGCACATCGAAACCCCACTATCACGCAAGCTCATTGCAGGTGAGATCACCGACAACAGCCGCGTGCGGGTTGAGCTCAAAAAAGGTGAGCTTGTGTTCAGCAGAGTGTGACAGCGGATAAACACGCCTATTGTTGGTTGGGGTGAAAGCAGAAGTCAATGCACACTATGAGCCTGTGTAACTGCATTTACCGAAAACGCGGACTGTGTTGCGGATGGCATGGCGCCCCACGTGTTCACAAGGGTGCACACTATTGCCTGCCCTATTAGCGGTGCGGCGCGTCATAGAGACTACGGCACCGGACTTTTAGACTCTGCGGTTCGTTAGCAGACCGGACCGGTCCAACTCATGCGTTTGGCCCATGCGGATGGCGGTGTAGCAGTGCGTGCGGTTTTTCAAGGCCGTGCGCAAGCATGAACGGTTCATCTGCAAGCACATCCAGCGCCGGGCCGTCACGGATTAACCGGCCCTGGTCCAACACAAGCACACGCGTGCACAGGTCAACCACAAGCTCAAGATCGTGCGTTGCAATAAGTTTTGTGCCGGGCAAACTCTGCAAAAGTTGCTTGAACTCGCGCCTGCCACGCGGGTCAAGCCCACCAGTTGGTTCGTCCAACACAAGCACTGCAGGTTTGCATGCCAACACACCAGCCAGACAAACCCGACGTTTCTCGCCTTGACTGAGCCTGTGTGGCTGTCGCTGCTCGAACCCGCCAAGGCCGACCATGTCAAGGCACGACACAACAAGTTTTTCCAGCTCGGCCCCCTCGATTCCCAGTTGACGCGGGCCAAAGGCGACATCGTCAAACACAGTCGCAGCAATCAACTGGTCATCCGGGTCTTGGAACAACAAACCGACCTTTTGCCGGATGCGATCAACTGTCTTGCGTGTGAGCGGTTCACCGGTAACCCACACATGCGGTTGGTCGGGCATGTGTTCGGGCAATAACCCGTTCAGATGCAACAGCAACGTGGATTTACCCGCACCGTTTGGCCCGAGCACACCGACACATTCATCAGGCGCAACTGCGAAACTGACGTCGTCGAGTGCGCGGCGCCCGCCCGGGTACGAATACGACAGATGCCTAACCTCGATTGCAGGGTTCATTTCCACCCACGCGCACACATGGCGAGGTAAATGCGTTCGGCGCGGTCTGCTGCGCGTACAAAAAGACGGGCAGCAACACCGGCAATGTTGCGCCACAATACGATGCGGCGGGGCGAAAATGTCCGGCTCGCCCGTGCACGTTGCATGCGAACAGATTCCTCTGCCAGCACCGGCAAATACCGATACATCAATGCGAGCGTTGTCAAAAGCGGGCCGGGCACACGCATGCGCCGCAACACGTCCAACAGTTCATGGAACGGTGTTGTGTACCCGAGCATGAGCACAGCCAACACGCACAGATTGCTCTTGAGCAACACGGCGTAAAAGACAGGTTTTGTCTCGGGTCTGACCAGGGCCAAAATTGCCACCCCAACAATGAACGGCTCAACCACAACCAGCCGTTTCAGCGCAAACAAAACCGGCATACGGCTCAGGCACCAAAACACGCCGAGTACAGCCGTCGGTATCAGATAGACTGCATCCGGCCTGCGCGGCCCGAGCGCAGTGACAAAAACCAAGAGCATTGTCAGTGCAAGCTTCGGTCCCGCACCCAATCTCCACAGGCCGATCTTATTTGGGTTTGTCTGGTTGTGTTGCAACATCTAGGTCCAGCATCGTCAAGCGAACACAGCCTGAACCGCAACCGTGCAATGCCGTTATTACGGCCAAGCCGGTGCACAAAGTAGTCGAAATTGGACCTATTGTGCAACCTTCCGACTCGCGCGGGTGTAACATGCGAATTCGGGCGGGACTCGAAAGCTGCTCGAAGTTGATGGGATTGAAAGACTCGACCGATTTCGCGTCGGGTTTGCACTTGCATATGGTGACATTGATCTCTCTATTATTTGCTCACATGCCCCGATGCAAAAATTTGTCGGGTGTATAACCGTAATCCGGTGCATGCAAACTGCCGTACGAAAACTTTGAGGGGCAATAAATGTAATCCGGCGGCATCAAACATCTGTACAACAGAAGATGAATCTGGATGTGATCGTTGTCGGTGGTGGGATTGTTGGGCTGAGTACCGCGTGGCAATTACTGCAGAAGCGGCCCGGCCTGCAGTTGCTTGTTCTTGAAAAGGAAAATGCGCCTGGTAAACACCAGACCGGACATAACAGCGGCGTGTTGCATGCCGGCCTTTATTACAAACCCGGCTCAGCCAAGGCGCAACTGGCCGTGCAAGGTCTGCAGCAGATGGTTGCGTTTTGTCGCGAGCACGGCATTCCATTCGAGCAATGCGGCAAGATTGTTGTTGCCACCAGCCAGGAAGAACTGCCCCGGCTCGACGCATTGTTCCAACGCGGTTTGGAGAACGGCCTGCTCGGTCTGCAAAAGCTTTCCGGAGAACGGATCAAGGAACTCGAACCACACGCAGCCGGAATTGCGGCGGTACACGTGCCGCAGGAAGGCATAGTGGATTATGCGGCAGTGGTTGCGAAGCTCGTCGAGCTGATCCAACGGCATAGCGGCCAAATCCGGTGTAACGCACAGGTCGAGCGGTTTGTGCGCAAAACCAGCGGCTGGACCGTTGAAAGCGCCGCAGGCGAATTCCACACGCGGTTTGTTGTGACGTGTGCAGGTCTGCATGCCGACAGACTCGTTCGCGCTACAGGCCGCAAACCGCCTGCCAAAATCGTGCCGTTTAGGGGTGAATATTACAAAATCCGCAAAGAACGACAGTACCTGGTGCGCAACCTGATCTATCCTGTGCCCGACCCGAAGTTCCCGTTTCTCGGTGTGCATTTCACGCGTCTGATTAACGGTGGGATTGAGGCGGGGCCAAATGCAGTGCTCGCGTTCGCACGGGAAGGGTACAGTTGGCGTGATGTTAACCCGGGCGACTTGGCCGAGGCACTCCTTTTCCCCGGTCTGTGGCGGTTTGTCGGCGCACATCTGGCAATGTGCGCTTCGGAAATCTGGTCATCGCTTTCAAAGACAACTTTCTGTCGGCGGTTGCAAAAGCTCGTGCCTGAAATCGGGCCTGACGACCTCGAACCCGGAGGTGCAGGTGTACGCGCGCAGGCTATGCGACCCGATGGTACGCTAGTTGAAGATTTCATGTTCGATGAAGCAGAGGGGATTTTGCATGTGCTGAATGCGCCGTCACCGGCTGCAACAGCAGCACTTGCAATTGGCGACAGGATAGCCGGACGTGTACTGGCGCAGTTGACGTAATCGCGTCAGCTAAAAATGCAGGCCCGTCGCCTGGCTTTTCGGCCTTATGCCGGCGCACCTCCATAGATTGCACAAAATAGCCACTGCTCAATCCCAACGCCCTTGGCATCTGTGCAACAACCTGTAAAACCAGCTAACCACACCTCCGCCTGTTTCGATGACGCAAACGCAAAATTTTGGATAAATTGGCGGGACAAGTCTAGCATCAGCCGGAGTTTCGGTGTTTGGCCAGCCGCGCACGTCGGTCCGTTTGGACAAAGCCTCATTCTCCAACGTGGGATTCACTGCGCTCCGGAGGTGCGCCGTTGCAATTGCATTGTTGCAGCGCGGGCCTGCAGACACAGGGTTGTGCCCTCCACATATCCTTGGATTGTTTTGCTTCGTCAAAACCCGATCGCTGGTAGGGCGGGCAGTCCTCTGCCCGCCGGACCTTTCCGGGCGTATGGATGGCGGCGCGTCCCGCACATGCGGGACGCGCCCTACCAACGCTCTGCGCCTTTGCGCCTTTGGGCAGAGATTGGCGCGCGGCCATCTTGGCCGCAGCTCTCCTGCGACTGGGACGGTCGCGCTCCGGGGGTAGATTGGCGCGCGGCCATCTTGGCCGCAGTGACTGCCAGTGACTAGGATTAGTTTGAGGTCTTTTTGCGGTGTAGAAGTGCCAGACCAGTGGGAAGGTGATGTAGCGGTGTTGAGCGCAGTGTTGTTTCTGCGGGCGTGGACGCCCGCGCGCCTTTGGACAGATTTAGCGCGCACCGTAGCCGCGCCCGTAAGGGCGCGGACGGCAGGATTCCAGCCGAGAAGCCGGGTCTGCACGACCCACACCGGCGCGCAGTGGACTGCGCGCCCTACCTTGCTCTCTACGCCTCTGCTGTGAAG
>Ga0315298_1002889_pt1 | contig 28135 bp, 27 predicted proteins | sample WHS_1_MG_FD_203077 | JGI IMG/M metagenome (GOLD analysis project Ga0315298, IMG submission 203077) | Extremophilic microbial mat communities from Washburn Hot Springs, YNP, Wyoming, USA - WHS_1_MG | ecosystem: Environmental > Aquatic > Thermal springs > Hot (42-90C) | place: USA: Wyoming... | reverse complement strand
AAGGTATTCCTCATTATCTTTTGGATGTTGCTTCGCCAAAAAGAAATTTTACTGTCGCTCAATTTGTGGATTTGGCAAAAAAAGCAATCTCAAAAATTTTCAAAAAGAAAAAAATCCCAATAATTTGTGGTGGCACTTGGTTTTACATTTATGCTTTGGTTGACGGTTACACTTTTCCAAGAGTGAAACCTGATTGGAAGCTAAGAAGGAAGTTGGAGAAAAAATCTGAAAAAGAGCTTTTTGAAGAGCTTAAAAAATTGGATCCAGAAAGAGCAAAAACTATTGACTTTCATAACAAAAGAAAATTAATTAGAGCAATAGAAATTATAAAGAAAATTGGAAAAGTGCCTCCTTTAAAAAAACAACCTCTCCCCTATCCTGTTTTGTTTTTGGGAATTGAGAAAAATTTTTCTGAATTGAAAAAATCAATCGAAAAAAGATTAAAAAAAAGATTAAAGCAGGGAATGATAGAAGAAGTGAAAAAATTAAGAGAAAGCGGAGTTTCTTGGAAAAAACTTGAGAGTTTTGGTTTGGAATACGAATGGATCGCAAAATATTTGCAAAGAAAAATCGAAAAAGAAGAAATGATAAAAAAATTGCAAAAGGACATTGAAAAATTCGCAAAAAAACAAATTAAAGTTTTCAAAAAAGACAAAAGAGTGATATGGATTAAAAATGAAAAGGAAGCAAAAAGAACCGCAAGAAAATTTTTAAAAAATTAAAAAAAGGAAGGCATAAGCCTTCCCTTTTTAAATTAATGAACGAGTGGAGAATGTGTAATAACTCAAGGCGAAGATGGACCTGGATATGAGTTAACGGTCGGTGGCCTCGTAACCACAGTCGGTGGTTTCGGAGGTTGAGAAGGAGGAGGTTGAGAAGGATTCACAATCGGTGGATGAGTGATCACAGTCGGTGGACGAGGTGGTTCAGGTGGTGGTTTAGGTGGTTTAGGTGGATAATAATGATACTGATAATTATAATGGTTATAATGGTAACGATAAGACTCTTGATTAAAGTAGAGATTAATTACTGGCGGTAAAAATTGTGGCGGTGGTGGCGGTGCGTATACTATAGGTGGCGGCGGAGGTGGTGGTGGCGGTACATAAACCGGAACAGGGTGTTCTATGTATTGAGTACGTTCGCGTTCTATTACGATTTTCTCTTCCTGAGGTTTTTCACTAATAACTATAACTACTAAATTCCCGCATGAATCTAACCTTGCATAAACCCCTCTCTCACAATTTAACAGAACCCCCCTTCTGTCATTTTTTAAAGTTGTTTCCTCAAAAATAATTTTTCCATCTTTCGTTTGTGTCATCATTTTTATCCGAATCCCTGATTTCAAAATAATCTCTTTTCCTTCAACACACTTTCCTGTAATTGCACTCCAATCTGCAGCCTCGATTTCCCTTGTCAAAACTATACTTAACAAAATTAATAATAATTTAATGTACATCTATTTTCCTCCTTCCAATTGTTTTTTAATGTACATTTTTGATGTAATTTTTCACCTCCTTTTTTAATTTTATGTTTAAATCTTACCAAATTTTTTCTTCCTTGTCAAGAGTCGCCTTTACTGCCATCCTTTTTATATCTTTTCCCGGAGGCCAACAAGAAATTAAAACCAAAAAATTTTCAGAATTATCTTTCCAAGGAATTTCTTGTCCTTTTTTTAAAATCATTTTTTCTTTGACTTTGTATTTATATTTTTTCCCGTTAAAATAAACAAAAATTTCGTCCCCTTCTTGTAAATACTGCAATTTTGTAAAAACCCAATCGTACATTATTTTTGGCCAGTGAGGTGGAGCTGAATGTCCCAAAATTATTGTCGCCCCTTTTTCATCGGGTAAAGCTGAACCTGGAAACAAAACTACTCCTTTTTTCAATTGATTTGTCACTTCTTTTTCGTTTTTTGCCAGAACTATTGGAACTGAAACTTCAATCTTTGGAATTTCAATTTTGTTTTCAAAAATAATTTCTTGAGATGAAGTCTCTTCTGTTTTAATTTTTCCTGGAAGTTCCACTGAAAAATTTTCTTTTTCTTTTTTTTCTTCAAACTTTAGAGTTAAAAAATCCCAAATCACTTTTGGGTTAAACAAAAAAGAAATCTTTTGCCAATTGAAAATCAAAAACCCTAAAATGAAAAATATCAAAAAATATTTGATAAAACTTTTTCTTTCCATAAAGTTCTAATAAATGGCAAAATTATGAGGAATGTTAGATATAATCTCAACTTTATCGTAAGAAATCAAAATGATCAAAACTGCTAAAAACACAAAAGTTTTCGGAACCAAATCAACATAATCTATCGCAAATTTTCTGTACAAAAATATATCAGAAAAAATTGTTGCAAACAAAATAAAAATTATTGAAATCAAATTCAAATAAATGAAAAAGTCAACGAGTTTGTGATATTTAAAACTTAAAAAAGAAAATGTTTGAAATTGAATTTTTTCAGGAAAATTTTTGGGCCCTTCTTCAATTTTTGCGATTCCTGAAGTAGAAATTTCCGAGGTTGCAGTTTGAAAGGCTGTATTTCTTAAAGTAGAAGTTTCGAAAACAAATTTTTGTGAAGTAGCAGATTCTTGGAATATTTTTTCTTTTAGTTTTTCAGTCAAAACGGGTTTTGAATTTTTTTTCGCAATGTTGGATTTTGTTTCTTTTTTGATTTTTTCTTCCGGCGATATAGTAACAATTTTTGGTGAGGTTTTTTGTTGAGGCTTTTTTGTCCCAAAAAATTGAACAACAATTGCCACTTCTGACCCTTTAAAATTTCCTTTAGCAATTCCAATTCCCATTTCTTCAAACCGAGGGCTTAATAAATTTTCTCTATGAGAGCAAGAATTCATCCATGCTGAAAACACTTCTTCTGAGTCTAAAAATCCAATGGCTAAATTTTCTCCCGCAACTTGAAAATCATAACCCACTTTTTTTAACCATTCCCAAGGAGGATTGCCGTCTGGATCCTCATGCGAAAAGTATTGTCTTTCTAACATATCTTTTGCTTTAAGTTGAGCTGCCAATGTTAAAAGAGGATCTTCTTTCAAAAGTGCAATATTTTTCTCTTCTCTCTCTTTGTTTACAAGAAAAAATAAAACGTTTTTTGAAATTTCAGCAAAAAAAGGAAATTCTGGAAAAAAAAGGAAAAAAGGAAAAATGATGAATTTTAAAAATATTAAAAAGAAAAGGTAAGAAAACAAAAATTTACTTTCTAAAAATTTAGGATAAAAGTTATTTTCAGAACAAGGACAAAAAAAGATTTTGATTTTTTTTGTGAAGTTCATTAAAAAAATATAACTAAAAATCGTTATTATGTCAAGAAAAAGAATTTTTTAAAAAACCCCTCTTTTGAGGGGTACTGTTTTTATTGAAGCCATTTTTTAATGTTGTGTTCTTTAATTTTAGAGTCTAAGATTTTTTGAGCCTTAAACGTTCGATATTCTATTTTCCTTTTCTCTAAAAACTCTTCAAATTTTAGAATTTTTTCTTTAAGAGTAAAGACTAAAGAAATCGCAAAAATTGAAGGCAAAAAGAGGGAAGATAAAATGTTATCTACAAGACCTGTTGGAGCTTGAGTAGCAGAAGCTAAAACTTCTCTTCTCCAAACAGAAACGACGCATTCTCCTGTAGTTTCTCCTCCGTCAAAATGAACTTTCACTGTGTTTGTTAAATCAGTTTTTCCATATCCAAAACTCTCTTGACCTGGCAAATCAATAACATAAGATACAATTTTTGTTTCTCCTTGTCTTAAGTTTCCCAAATTTACACCTTCTTTCAAATTTCCTAAAAAAGGAATACCATTAATTTTTAAGCTATTTTCTCTGATTTTCATTTTTTCTGAACCTTCATCTTTCATTCTCACGTTTTTCATTTCAGAATTAGCAAAGATTTTGATTTGAAATTCCAAAACATCTCCTGGCTTAGCTGAAACCGTTTTTTGAAAACCAGTTCCTTGAGAAAGGTTCCTTGCTAATTTTTCCACTGTAGGAGTTTGATCTCCTAAAACTTTTCTCACAAAAACTGAAATTGAATCTTGAGCTTTCCCTCCTTTTCCATAACAAGTTAATGTGAAAGTTTTAGTTCCCAAAGTTAAGTTTGAGACTACTTCTAAACCAGAAAGAGATTTTGATCCTGACCAATCGCCAGAAGCTTCGCATCTTTCTGCATTAAAAGAATTCCAAGACAATGTTACAGAAGTTCCTTCGTCGACTGTAACTGAATCATCTTTGCCGTTCACTTTCAAATCTACACTAGGGCCTTCACACTTTGTAGTGAATGTTTTAATTTCTCCACAAGAGGTGTCGTTTTGGTTTTCATGTTTCACGCATGCCCTGTAATAATAAGTTTTGCAAGATTGCAAATTTGAAATTGTAGCTGTGAACTCTCCAATTCCATGTTTCTTTTGAGTTTGTGTTTGATAATCTAAACTTGAATTCTCTCCATACTCAAACCAAACCAACAAATTTGGATCTCCTCCATCGTCAGTTACTTCACCGTACAAAGTAGCATCGATTCCAAAAGATAAAGCAGGAATTAAGATTAAAATTGTTCCTAAGAAAAAAAGTAATCCTTTATTTAATTTTTGAATTCTTTCTGCCATAATAATTTTATTATAATAAATTTTTTAAATTTTGTCAAGAAAATTTACTATCCAAATGACTTTTATAACTATCCGTTGAAATTCTAGTTGTGGTCAATAAAAAACAGCAACAATCCAAAAAGAATAAAAAGTAGTTAAAATCTTTATTTTTGATATTTTTTTATTTTTTCTCTCAAACTTTTTTGCACAATTTTTTCTTTTATTAATGCGAAATATTTTTCAATTGGAAAAAACAAAGAAAAAAGTATCAATCCAAAAACAATTATTAAAATTGGTAATAAAGAATTAAAAATCCCATCTAAAATTCCAGTGCCGATTTGAGTTGGGGTGGTCGTTCCCAAAACTTGGCCTTGGCATTCTGTTTTAATTTCTTTTTCTGCTCCAAAACTCTCCCCTGCTTTATTTCTCATTCCTGCTCTGTAATAGTAAGTAGTACAAGGTTCTAAATTTTCAACTTTAATGCAATATTTTTGAGGTTTATCTAAAGTAATCTCTTGAGTTCTTTGAGTGTATTTACCAGAACTCGTTCCATACTCAAAAAAAGCAACCGCTTTTTCATCTCCTCCCATATCGACTACCTCTCCAACAAAAATTATATTTCTTCCTTCAACTTTTGTTTTTTCAGGACAAGTATCTTGTGCTAATGCGCTATTTGAAATTAAAAATAATGCGCTTGAAATTAATGTTGATATTATTAAAATTGTTTTTTTCATTTTCATTGTTTGTTTTGTTTTTTGTTTGATTTACCTTTGCCCTTTTATGAAAAATAGCAAATTTTTTTAGATTTGTCAAGAGCGAAATTTTTGAAAAAAAAGGGGGGGCAAAGTAATTCCTCCGCCCCAAAACTTTTTTAATTAGTCAAAACTACGCCTTTTGTAATCACTCTCGGTGCTCCAGGAGCTTGTAAAGTCACTTGAACTGAATCTGATTCTTCTATCCTTGTGGCAGAATTTTTACAAGTTAAGGTAAAGTAATAGGTCTTTGGTGAAGAAAGAGTAATCTGCTCTGAACCAGAAGTGCTTTTTGATCCTGACCAGTCTCCAGAAGCGTAGCAAGAGTCAGCGTATTGTGAGGTCCAAGATAAAGTTATCGTTCTGTTTGAATAAGAAACAGTAATCGGTCCATCAGATCCGTTTGCTTTCAAATCAACTTGAACTGAACAAGAGGTAGTAAAGGTTTGATCTTGTCCACAACTTGTATCGTTGTAATTTTTATGTCTCGCGCAAGCTCTATAATGATAAGTAGTACATTCATTTAATCCAGAAACTGTGTATGTAAATTCTCCGGTTCCGTATTTTTCTTGCGTGGGAGTGGTCCAACCGTATCCTTGAGTCGTTCCATATTCAAACCAAACCAACAAATTTGGGTCTCCCCCATCATCTGTAATTTCTCCTCTCAAAGTCGCGCTCACTGCCAAAACTCCCTTTGCCAATAAAACTCCTAAAACCAAACTCGCAAAAATTAAAAATAGAAATTTTTTTCTCATTGTTTTTTAGTTTTTCCTCGACCTTTTATTTATTAAAAATTTTAACAATTTTTTTTAATTTGTCAAGATCTGAAATGAATTCATGAAATACATAAATCGAATTGAATAAATTAAAATAGGGGCTAAAAATTAAAAAATAATAAACTTTAAACTTTTTTATTTTAAACAAAAATGATAAAAACTTGCTGACTCTGCTTTCTCAATGATAATTTGCCTTTTTAAGGTTAACGATGAAATTAAAATTTTTTAAACAAATTTTTTTAATTTAGATTTTTAAAATCATCAAAAATTTAAAGATTTGATTTTTTAGTGGGAAAAGTTTTAAAATTTATAAAATCTAAATGGTTTCGCCAAAAAAAATTAAAATCGTAATAACTGGAGGAGGAACCGGAGGACATATTTTTCCTTTGGTGGCTTTTGTGAGATCTGCTAAAAAATTTTTTGAAGATTTGAATTTTGCCCCTGTTTTTTATTATTTGGGACCTGTGAACGAAGTTGTAAGAAAAGCTTTTCAAAAAGAAGGAATAAAAATTTTTTCAGTTTCTTCTGGAAAAATAAGAAGGTATATAACCTTTTCTTCTGTTTTTTTGAATTTTTTAGATTTTTTTAAAATTTTGTTTGGTTTTTTTCAATCTCTTTTTTTACTTTTTTTCATTTGGCCAAAGTTTATTTTTTCAAAAGGAGGTTTTGGGTCTTTTCCAGTTTGTTTAGCAGGAAAATTTTTTGGAAAAAAAATTTTTCTCCACGAATCTGATTTTGTTTTGGGTTTAGCAAACAAAATTTTAGCAAAATTTTCAAAGATAGTTTTTGTCTCTTTCAAAGAAACAGAAATTATTCCTCCTTCAAAGAAAGTTTTTGTAGGAAACATTATCAGAAAAGAAATTTTACAAGGTGACAAAGAAAGAGCAAAAAAGAAATTTTCTTTAGTAGGAGACAAAAAAATAATTTTAATTTTGGGAGGCTCACAAGGGGCTCAAAGGATTAACGAAAGAATTTTTGAATCGATAAACTTATTTTTAGAAAATTTTGAATTAATACATCAGGTGGGACCAAAAAATATAGCTCAAATTAAAGCCTTGACTGAGTTTTTAATAAAACCTGAACTAAAAAAATACTATCATCCTTTTGGATTTTTGGAAGAAGAAGATTTAGCAGACGCTTTTTCTGTTTCTGACCTCGTAATTTCCAGAGCTGGAGCTGGAGCAATTTTTGAAATTGCTTTAGTTGGAAAGCCTTCTATATTAATTCCTTTGAAAGAATCAGCTCAAAATCATCAATTGTACAATGCTTACGCTTTCGCAAAATCTGGAGCTTGTGTCGTGATTGAAGAAGAAAATTTCACTTCAAGGTTTCTCTTTGAAATTGTAGGATCTTTGCTTTCTGATGAAAAAAAATTAAAAGAAATGGAAAGTTGTGCAAAAAATTTTGCTCCAAGAGACACTCTTGAGTTAATCTTGAAAGAAATTTTTAGATCGATTTAAAAATAATTTTCTCAATCCTATTTTTGCCAAAAAAGGAAAAAAGAGAGCAAAAAGCGGGGCTTTTTTACCAAAAGTTTTGGTTCTCTTTTCCAAAATTCCCTTTTTGAATTCTTCTAAATTTTTTGCTCCTTCAATCTCTGTAAAAGCTGAACCAACATCAAAGCAAGAATGTGCATCACTTCCAGCTACCATCGCTAAATTGTGTTTTTTTGCAAATTCGAAAGCTTTTTTATCGAAAAAAGAAAAAGGTTGTCTTGCGTTGAAAACTTCTATTGCGTCAATCAAACTTAAATATTTTGTTAAATCGTCTTTGAATCTTTGAACATGATGGAAAGGATGCGGAATGACAACAATTCCTCCCTGAGCTTTTATTTCTCTCATTACTTTTTCAGGTTCCTTTGATTTAATTTCGCTTTTCAAAAAAAGTCCTAAAATATCCCCTACTTTAGTTTTTATTTCTTCACCAAATATTAAAAAAATTCCATATTTTTTTGCCCAAAACTCTGCTTCTTTCCAGCCTGAAATTGTATCATGATCTGTAATTGCTACTCCTTGAAGTCCATTTTTTTTAGCAGTTTCTATTAATTTTTTTGAAGACAAAATCGAATCTTTAGAAAAAAAAGTATGGCAATGCAAATCTATTTTCATTTTTCTTTGAATTTTTGAACTTCGAATTTATAAATTAAAAAATCTTCAGAAAAAGGGTCAATTTCTGCTTTTTGGCAAGCAATCAAAATTTGATCTTCCACGGTATCTATTCCTTCTAAATTAGGAAGCAATATTCCTGTTTTTTCTGGCAAAAATCCGTCAAATATCAATTCTTTTCCTCTTACTGCTTCATATTTCATTGGCAAAGATTTGACAATTATTCCAAATTTTTTTGGGTCGAGCTCTTTGATATCTTCTACTAAAGAAGGCGAACTTAAAATATAAACTGTAAAAATTAACTCTGGTAATTCTTCTAATTTTACTGGTTCAAACCTTATGTCCTCTGTTGCAGCTAAAATTGCGTTTTCAATAGTTTCTAAAGCTATGCTTTCTTTTGTTGGCAAATAAGTTCCAATGCAACCTCTCAAAATTTCTTGTCCGTTTTTAATTTTGTGTAAACTTACAAAAACCCCAGCTTTCTTTTTTAAAAATTCTTCTGGAAAATTTTCAGGTGGTAAAATCTTTTTTCCTTCTCTCAAGTAAACCTCGACCGCTTTTTTTGCTAATTCAACTAATTTTTCTCCAGCCATGATAAAATTTTCCTGTAAAAATTTTTTGCTTTTTCTAATTCTTTCAAACCTTTTTCAGTAATTTGATAAACCCTTCTTTTTTCTTTGAATTTGCTTTTTACAAATCCTTTTCCTTCTAATCTATACAAAACTCTGTAAGGGGTAATTAATCCAGGTTTGAAACCAAATTTTTCTTTAATTTCTTTCAAAATTTCCCAAGAATGAGAAGGTTTTTCTTTCAAAATTAAAAGAACAAAAATCCAAAGGTTTTCGATGGTGTTTGATTTTTCCAATCTTTCTATGGGCCCCATGAAATAAAAAATTTTACCAAAATAAAAATAAAAAAGAAAATAAAACCACTTGACTTTTTATTTTCTTTTTGTAAAATATTTTATAATTGTAAAATATTATGAAAAAAGAAATCAGAATTGCAATCGTAGGGCTCGGAAATTGTGCTTGTGCTTTAATTCAAGGGCTTTTTTATTATAGAAACGTCAAAGATGAAAAAAGTTTAGTTCCTGGTTTAATGCATAACGTTTTGGGAGGATATAAAATTTCTGATATTAAAGTTGTTGCAGTTTTCGATGTTGACAAAAGGAAAGTGGGAAAAGATGTTTCTGAAGCAATGTTTTCTCATCAAAATTGCACCAAAGTTTTTTGTAAAAATATCCCCAAAATGGGAGTTAAAGTGAAAGTGGGGCCTGTTTTAGATGGAGTCGCTTCTCACATGAAAGAGTACCCAGAAGATAAAACGTTTGTAGTGGCTGAAAGAAAGCCGGTGGATGTAGTAAAAGAATTAAAAAAATCTGGAGCTGAAATTTTGATAAATTATTTGCCAGTTGGTTCTCAAAAAGCGACAGAGTATTACGCAAATTGTGCTTTGAAAGCAGGATGCGCTTTTATTAATTGTATTCCTGTTTTTATCGTTTCAAATAAAAAATGGGCAGAAAAATTTGAAAAAAAGAAAGTTGCCCTGCATCGGTGATGACATAAAAAGTCAAGTAGGAGCGACTATATTTCATAGAACTTTGTGTCATCTTTTCACTCAAAGAGGAGTAATTATTAACAGATCTTATCAATTGAATTTTGGTGGAAACAGTGTCACAGGCGATCAAATGATTTTAGTAAAAATAAACGGAAAAATGAAATACATTTCGATTGGTGAATTAATTGACAGCTTAATGAAAAAATATAAACCCCGAAAAGAAAGAGGGAAAGAAATTTTGACTGAAGAAAAAATAAAAGAAAAAATTGAATGCTTTACCATTGATGATGAATTCAAAGTAAAATTAGTAAAAGTGTCAGCTTTTATAAGGCACAAAATAAAAGAACCAATTTTTGAAGTGGAATTGGAAGGTGGGAGAAAAATAAAAATTACAAAAGATCATAACTTGTTTATTTTAAACGAGCGAGGGAAATTAGAGCCAATTCCAGCAAAAAATTTAAAAGAAAATGAAAGTTTGGTGGCAGTTCCAGAAAATTTATTTTGCCCGCAACCTGAGAAAAAATTTTTCAACCTCAAGCCTTATTTGAAAGAAATAATAGGCGCTTCATCTTATCAAAAAGGAAGAATAAAAGTAAAAAAAGGATTTATTGAAATTGTTGGGTATCCGAGTTTAAAAATTCCGGTTAATTTTCCTCTGTCTGATGAATTCTTGCAAATTGTTGGTTTGTGGTTGGCTGATGGTTCTTATGATAGAAAAGGAAAAAGTTACAATATAGAGCTTGCTTGCGGAAACGATAAAGAATGTTTAAAAATAGTTTCGAGCTTTTGTGGAAAATTAGGGCTTACTTTTTCGATTGGGGGAAAGAAAAAAGTAAAAATAAGAATTCATTCTAAGGTTTTGGGAAGAATTTTTGAAAAGGTTTTTAAATTAAAAGGCACAGCTTTTACGAAAAGGGTTCCTTCTTGGGTTTTTGACCTTTCTGACCGACAAATTGCTCAAGTTTTGAAAGGATATGTGAGCGGAGACGGAGGAATAACAGGAAAACAAATTAGATGGTGCTCAATTTCGAGAAAATTGGTCAAAGATATTCAAACTCTTTTTTTGAGAATTGGAATAAACTCCACAATTTTTAAAGAAGAATACCCGAAAAATCATTCGGGCTATCATTCAAAATTTGGATATTGCTGGCATGGATTGATTACAGGATATAAAGATTTTAAAAATTTTGTTGAAAAAGTAGGTTTTATTCAAAAAGAGAAAAATAAAAAAGCGATTGAAATTTTAAAAAAGGAAAAGAAAGAGAGTTTAAAAGAAAAACTAATTCCTAATTTGCCGGTATTAAGAAAATGGAAGATAAAATCTGCTACTTGGTGGAAATGTCCGCAAATTTCAGCAAAAATTGTTTTGGGTCAGCTTGAAAAAATTAATCCTGATTTTGATCTCAGGCAAAATTTTTATAATGTTTGTACTGGAGAAACAAAATTTCTCAGGGTTAAAAAAATTAAAAAAATATTGAAAAAGGAAGGAGAATATGTTTACGATTTGAGCGTGAAACCTTATGAGAAGTTTATTTGTTCGAATGTTTTAGTTCATAATACAGATTTCCTCAACATGCTTTCTCGAGAAAGGTTAAAATCAAAGAAAATTTCGAAAACAGAGACTGTTGAATCTCAGTTGGCAAAAAGGTTGAGCTACGATGATTTGCACATTGGTCCTTCAGATTGGATTCCTTGGTTAAAAGATAATAAAATTTGTTACATCAAAATTGAAGGAAGAAAATTTGGAAATGTACCAGTAGAACTTGAACTGAAACTTTCTGTCGAAGATTCTCCAAATTCTGCAGGATGCGTAATCGATGCAATAAGGTTGGCAAAGATTGCCTTAAAGAGAAAAATTGGGGAACCCTTGATTTCTGCTTCAGCTTATTTAATGAAGCACCCTCCTCAACAATTCACTGATGAAAAAGCAAGAGAGATGGTAGAGGAATTTATAAAGGGAGAAAAAAACAATTAAGATATTTTTTATGTTAGATTTGTACAAAGAAAAATTTAAAAAAATAGAAATTTTTGTAGCAAAAACATTTTCTTTCTTGCCCTTAAAACCTAATCATTATACCCTTTTGGCGATTTTTTTCTCTTTATTTATTTTTTATTTTTTAGTAAAACAAAACCTAATTTTTGCAACAGTATTTTTTTTGATCGCTTCTTTTTTGGATTTTGTCGATGGTGCTGTAGCAAGATACAAAAATTTTTCAACAAAATTGGGAGCTTATTTGGACACAATTTGCGACAGGTACGTTGAAGCATTTTTACTTTTGGGGGTTTTGTTCTTGCCTTTACCAAAAATAATTTTGCCAAAAGAATTTTGGATTTTTTTGATTTTGTTTGGTTCTTTAATGACAACTTATGCAAAAGCGGCTGCAAAAGAAAAAAATTTAGTGGTTTCTGAATTGAAAGGAGGAATTTTATCTCGTTCAGAAAGACTATTTTTGTTTTTGTTAGCTTTGTTTTTGGGAATTTTTAATTTATCTTGGATGATGATTGTCTTAATTTTTGTTGCGATTCTAACTAATTTAACTGCAATTCAAAGAATACTCACTGCAATAAAAAACGCAGAATAATTTAAATTAAAAAAAGGGCGCGCGAGCGCCCATTGTTAAATTTATAAAGATATTATTTTTCAGTTTTTAATATCACCTCCATTCTATCTCCATCACACACTGTTATTATTCCTTTTTTATACAATTGTTTAGCATCTCTAAGAGTAATTTCTTGATAACTTATTTTTTTTCTTGGTCGTATCTCTAAATAATTTCCCTTTCCTATTATCACAATCCATTTTCCAAAACCTTTCAAAAAGTTCGCTGGAATTTTCAATCTCCCTTGCTTGTCAAAACTACCTAAAAAGAACTTGGAGGGATTGAAATGATCTTTGTAAAAAGAAGGATAAATAAAAATTTTTTTATTTCTCTTAACCAAAATAGCTTCAGACCCTAAAATTTTTCTTATCTTCGTTGAGAAATATAACCTTCCGTTTTCGTCCAAACATCTTTTTTCATATCCACAAAACATCTTTACCCCTCCTTTTCAAAATTCTTTTTGAAATCCCTTGTCTCCTATCATCACTCACTTCCTTTAACCATTATTATCACCTCCTTTTTTAAATTTTTTATTTCAATTATAACAAACTTATTCTTTTTTTGTCAATACTTCTCTTATTAAATCTTTTACAATCTTGGGTTCGCATCTTCCCTGAGTTTTTCTCATTACTTGACCGATCAAAAATTGAATTGCTTTTTCTTTTCCTTTTCTAAAATCCTCTACTGCTTTTTGATTTTCTTTAATCACTTCCTCGACAATTTTTTTCAATTTTTCTTCACTAAATTTTTGATAATGTCCTTTTTCTTCGATTATTTGAGAAGGATCTGCTCTTTTTGTAAACATTTCTTCCAAAACATCTTTTCCCGCTCTTGTGGAAATTTTTTTTGTAAAGAGTAAAGTCACAAATTCTGCAAAGTTTTCAGGAGTAATATGAGAAATCAAATCTTTGCTTTCTAAATTTTCTCTTTTCAAAATTCCTTTTAAATCTGAGATTAAATAATTTGCTAAAGTTTCTATAGCTAAAAATTCAGTTTCTGGGTCTACTTTTTTTAATTCATCTTTCAACCATCTTTTCAATTCTGAAACTGAGTTTTCAAAATAATTACAAAGGGGAATGTCTCTTATTAAAATTTCGATTTTATCTTCTTTGAGGTTGTACTCATTTTTCAACCTTTCTCTTTTTTCATTTGGCAATTCTGACGTTTCTCTTTTGATTTCTTCTAAAATTTCTTTTGTAATTCTCAAAGGTGGCAAATCTGGTTCTGGAAAATACCTATAATCTTTTTCCGTTTCTTTTTCTCTTTGAGAAAAAGTAATTTCTTTTACAGGATCCCAACCCCTCGTTTCTTGAACAACCTCTCCCCCACTCTTTAAAATTTCTTTTTGTCTTTTAATTTCATAAATTATCGCTTTTTCTACTGCTCTAAAAGAGTTTAAATTCTTTATTTCTACTTTTGTACCCAGCTCTTTTGAATTTGAAATTAAAGAAATATTTGCTTCAACCCTCATTTGTCCTTTTTCCATGTTGGCATCAGAAATTTCCAAATATCTTAAAATTAGCTGGAGTTCTTCTGCAAAATCTCTTGCTTCTTTTGCTGAAGTGATGTCAGGCTCTGTAACCAATTCCATCAATGGAATTCCTGCTCTGTTGAAATCGACTAAAGAACAATCTTTCTCATGGATTAACCTTCCAGTATCTTCTTCCAAATGAATTCTCCTTATTCTTATTTTCACGAATTTACGCGAATTTGGATACGAATTTTCACGAATTTCTAAAAAACCATTTTTGCAAAGCGGGGTTGAGTACTGTGAAATTTGATAACCCTTTGGCAAATCAGGATAAAAATAACTTTTTCTTTCAAAAAAAGAGTATTCTGAAATTTCGCAATTTAGAGCTAAGCCGGTTTTAATTACTTTTTTTACTGCTTCTTTATTAATAACAGGTAAAACTCCAGGATGACCCAAACAGATAGGACAAACGTTAAAATTTGGCCTTATTTCATCGGGATCGTTCTTGCAAGAACAAAACATTTTAGACTTTGTCTTTAATTCAACATGAATTTCCAAACCAATTTTTGGAACAAATTCCATAAAAAATTTTTTTAATCTTTAAGTAATTCTTTCATTATCTCAACTCCAAAACTTGTTCCAATAATGTCTGCTCCAGCTTTTATTGCAGATTTTGCGTCTTTCAAGGTCCTAATTCCACCAGCAGCTTTAATTAAAAGCCCCGAGGCTCCTTTTCTCATTAACTGTAAATGATAAAATTTCTCTTTCAATTCTCGGTGCCCTAAAGGATCTTTCTCTGTTGCGGTTTTAACGCAGATTGCCCCTGCTTTTTTACAGATTTCTGAAGCCTTAATTATTTCTTGATCAGTCAAATAACCAGAACCAATGATAACTTTTGTTGGCAAAATTTTACAAATCTCTTTTAAATCCTTTAAAATTTTTTTCCACCTTTCGTGTTTCGCATCAACAATGTTCATTACTACATCCAATTCATCCGCTCCATCTTTTTTTGCTTTTTGACACATTTGTATTCTTTTTTCGTGAGATGAATCTCCAATTGGAGGATCAATCAAGGCAATCGTTTTTATTCCCGTTCCTTTTAATTCTTTTGCTACTAATCTCACCCATTTGAGTTTTACACAAACTCCTCTAAACCCATATTTTTTTGCTTCTTCACAAGTTTTCAAAATATCTTCTTTTTTTGCGTCCTTTTTTATATTTGTATGATCGATAATTTTTGCAAGATTTTTCATAATTTTTTATTTTACCAATTTTTTTCAAATTTTAAAAGCCCCAAAATTGTGACAAAAAATTTTAAAAGAAAATAAATGAAGGAGGTGGCTTTTGGCCCCTCCCTCTTTTTCTTAGAACTAGGACTTTTCAATCCTTAAAATTTTTTCAACAACCGGATGGTCGTCAGGAATAAGGGAAAATCCTTCTTTCCAGAGAGTCTCGCCCTCCTCCACTGTAATGGATTTGGCATCGAGAACGGAGATCTTGCCTTCTTTTGCCAGCTGTACTAATCTCTTTAGATCAGTAAGGATGTAATCCCACCCTCCGTCTGGGTAAGCAAAGTGGAACAATTTCTTCATTACTTATCACCTCCTTTCAAAATTATACTTTTTAATATTAACAAATTTTTCAATCCTTGTCAAGAGTTGGAGGTAATCGATAATAATGAACTTTAAATGTACTTTTGAAAAAGATTCCAAAATTTTTTTGGCGGTAAAGGTTGAGAACCTTTTTTGCACAAAGGACATTTTGACGCTTCATATTCATTGAATTTTAAATGAGCTAGAGCGACTATCGAAAAATCTAGGGGAAATCGGCGCGCAATAACGCAGACTACTAAAATTTTATCATTCAAAGTAAGAAATTTTGAAGAAGTTCTTGCCATCGTTTCTTTCATTGCTTCTATAACTTGATGTACAGATTTTCCAGTCGTAATCGCATCTTCTACTATTAAAACATTCGAATTTTCAGGAAGATAAAACCTTCCAGTCCATCTCTGAGTGCTTTCGATTTTCTCAGTGAAACCAAAAGGAATTCCAGGCCGATCTGATAAAACTTGAGCTAGAGGTATGGCTCCAAAAGAAGGAGCTACAATGAAATTAATTTCCATTAAATCTACTACTACTCCAAAATGCCATCTTTAATTTTGAGCAAAAAAAATTCTTACTTCGGGATCTTGTAAAGCATAACCTAAATTTATGTACCCATCACTATGGTATCCTGAAGTCAAAATTGCGTGAGGTTCACCTTCTTTCCCGCTATACCTCCATATTGCTCTTTTCTCTCTTAAAACCTTCTCAACCTTTTCAGTTATCATTTTTCACCTCCTTTTTTAATTTTTTGGAATTGTACAATAAAAATTTAAAAATTTCAAGAACCTATTTTTCTCGTCTACTAAAACGATTTTTGGTTTTGGTGGCTTAAGGTTTTCTTGCTTTTATAATTCCTTTGGATTTTTCAAGCTGGTCTTTATCTAAGGTGATTAACTCTAAATTGTAATCTAAAGCTAAAGCGACATAAATTGCGTCTGTACCTTTAAGGCCGGTTTTACAAATTATCCATGATGCAAGATCTGCTATTCTTTTGTCTACCGGGATGAAAGAAAAATTTGGCACATTTCGAAAAGATAAAGCTAATTTATAAACAGTTTCGGGATCGCTTATAGCCTTAAGAAAACCCGAGGTTATCTCAGGAATTATTATTTCAGGAAGAAATACTTTTGAATTTTCTTTTTGCAGTTGAAGTAAAAATTTTCTACTTTGAAAAAAATAAGGTTCTTTTGGATTAGCTGCACTAACGATAACGCTGGCATCAATACAAAACATAAATTTATTCACGTTCTTCCTTAATAATTTCCAAGGCACTTTTTTTTGTCTTCCAAAGCTTACCTACTTTATCCAACAATTTCCAAAAATTTCTCCAAGCTTTCTCGTACTCTTTTTTACTCATTCTTGGCAAAATTATTTCTTTCGTTTTTAAATTTTTTTCAATTAATTTTGCCATATTTAAATTATACTCTTTTTTAAAATTTTATCAAATACTTACACTTTCACTCCCCTTTGGCGAAGCTCTTCTAATTTTCTCTTTAAGCATTCTTCGCATCTAAACTCTGGTTCTTTATCTTTTGTCTTATCGTAGTTTTCAGCTTTCACTAATCTATAACCTCTACAAATTTTTCCGCAATCTGCGCATTTTATCTCTTCTTCCACCTCCCAAAGAGGAAAATAAATTCTTTCTTTAAAAATCCATTTGTCAACCCAAAAAAAATATTGTCGCTCCGATTAAATTGGCAATGGCAGCTGCTAACCACTTGTTCAAAGTTGCCAGCCAAATCAAAACCAAACTCGAAATCGGAGCGCTCAATTGCCAATGAAAAATGTAAAAAAGAAATTTTTTAATGAATTCTTTCATTCTCTGATTTTAATCTTGAAATTTTCACAATTCTGGGAAGGGTTCTTTTGCAAGCGCACTTTGAAAAATCAAGCTCAACGATATCTTTCAATTTATATTTTATTAAAACCATGGCCCGATTTGCAAAAGGAGTAACGAGCAAACCATCTTTTACTTTTTCAATGTAGGAAGTATAAGGAAAAATATGAAGCCCACAATGCGCAGAGCATTCTGAAGCCAACCAAACGCTGGGGTCTGCGGCGCCATAAACATTGACCACCTCAGCTCCAAATTCTTTTTCTAAATCTTTGCGCTGTTCATCAAAAAGTGACTCTCCAGTGGTAATAATTTTTTTGACTCCCAAACTTTTAATGAAAATTTTTTCTTTTTTCAATTCTTTCAAAACTGAAATTGCAAAAGATGGAGAAGTAATTAAAGTATCGGGTTTCAAATTCAAGATGGCATCTTTTGCAGATTTTTCTCCTGCTTCAAGAGGAAGAGAAAAATAAGGAATTTTTAGCAATTCCATCATTTTTTCAGCTACAGGACCTGAAGCTCCCAATCCTCTCGCAGGGCGAAAAATTCCAACTAGTTTTGGCCACCAATTGATTCTTTTGAACAAATGATACCAAACTGACAAAACTTCTTTTCCTTTTTCAATTGGTTCTCTGAAAATAATTTTTGGTTTTCCCGTGGTGCCTGAAGTAGTGAAAATGCGCCAAATTTTTTCTCTTGGGTAAAAAAGGAAATCGTAAGGGTTTTCTCTTAAATCTTCTTCGTTAGTTTCAGGAAGTTGAGCGAAATCTTTGAAATTTTTGATTCTTTTAATATCAACCTTAAATTTTTTAAAAAGTCGAGAATAAAATTTTGTTTTTTGCGCTCTCTCTAACAATTTTTTTATTTGCAACCATTGCCATTTTTTAACTTTTTCCAAAGAAGCTTTTTCAAAATCAAGCACTCTCATTTTTTATTTTAACTCTTCGAAAATTTTTTGACAAAGTGAATAATGAACTTTCATTTTTTCAGTACAAATTTTTTGAAATTCTTTCGATTGTAAAATTAAATTTTGAAGAAAATTTTCTTTGTATTTTTTGGTTTCTTTTCTTTGTAAAAAACTGTCTCCAATTTCTATTAAATCTTTTGGAGAAAAACTCACAATAAAAAAGGGAACTTCGTTTAAAGAACCCAAATGAAATTTTTCTTCTTGGGTAAAATAAGTCCCGTAAAAAATTTGAGTTCCGTCTTTAATTTTTTCCAATATTTTTTTGTCTTTTGCTTTTTGTCTCCAATCTGAAGTGGTATCTACAGCTGCTATAACTTTTAAAGTTTCTTTATCTAAAATCAAATGGTCAACTTTGTTGTAATAATCGTCGTATTCAGAAGTTCGCAAAACTATCAATCTTTTGAACCATTCTTTAAAAACTAAAGGAATTAAAATTTCCATAAACTCTCCTTCTTTCTCTTTAATAAATTTTTCTTTCAACTTCTCTATTTTATTTAAGTGTTCAGCGACTAATCTTTTCCCAAAAATTTTTTCAAAAATTTGTATCTCGATCCTTCCGTCTTCTTTCAAAGGAGCTCCCTTTTCTTTCAACTCTTTTATGTATGCTTTAAAAAAAGGATCAATTTTCTCTCTCAATTGTTCAAAAGCTAAAATTTTTTCTTTTTTTAAAAACTCTAAAGATTCAAATCTCATTTTTTGAATTTCAATTTATTTAAAACAATTTCCCTTATCTCTTTTGCAACTTCCTCAATTTTTCTTTCGCCATTTATAATATAAACTTGCTTAAATTTTTTTGTCAAAATTTCGTAATTTTTCCAAACTTTTTCCAAAATCTTTTCTTTTTCAAAAAGAGTAATTTCAAATCGCTCTTTTTTTATTCTTTGAATGCAAGTTTTTGGCGAAACTTTTAAGAAAAAAGTTAAATCCGGAAGAATGAATTTTTTGTTAATTTCAATCAACCAATCTAAATCTTTAATTTCTAAATTTCCATAAGCCATAGTCGAGAAAAAATATCGATCAGAAATCACATTAACTCCTTTTTTTAACGAAGGTATTACTTCTTTTTCCAAATGGTAAGCCCTGTCAGCGCAAAATAAAAGTTGGAGGCATTCTGGCGAAGATTTCCAGTCATGAGTAAGTTGGCTTTTGATTAAACCTCCGATCAAATAAGAAGTTGGCTCTTTTGTAATATGAGTTTTCATTCCGATTTTGTTTAGATAATCAGCTAAAAGTTTAACTTGAGTTGAATTTCCTGCCCCATCCAAAGAATCAAAAACGATAAATTTCCCTTTGTAAGAGTTTTTGATCATTATTCTATAATACTACAAAAAAAGGCCAATCGCAACGACGACTGGCCCTGAAAAATCTTTAATCTCTTTCTGTTAAAAGCTCTCCTTTTTCTAAGATAAATTTTTCATAAAGATCTCCGAAAACCGAAGGAGCATACTCGTGAAGAATTTTTAGAATTCTCATTGCAATTTCTCGGATTTCCCATTGGGCAGTCTTTTCACATCGCAGTTTTAAAAAATGCCGCCAGGCTCTAAAATTCATTCCTACAAAGATTTTGCTTTTGCAAGCGTTTGGAAGCACATAGCGGGCATCTTCTTTTTTGATGCCAAGATTCAAAAGGGTTCGATACGCATTCATAGCATCGTTGATAACTTTCAGAAAAATATCAAGAGCCTGTAGGTTATCATTGATTGCTGGGGGAATAATAAAATAGTTAGGATTATCTACTTTCACGTATCTTTGACTTTCTTGGGCATAACTTGCAATTCGATGGCGTACTTGCTGGTGAGTGTAAGCTCTCGATCCAACTATTTCGAAAGTTGCGAAAGCAAATTCAAGAGGAGATAAATGTCCACGCTGGATGCATTTTTTAAGAAAAGCTCGGCGAGCTTCCGGTCCAGGAATTTTTGGTTCGGATTGCCAACAGTTTCGATAAGCCTTTTCAATTACTTCCTCAGCGTTTGGAGTAATCGAAATAAGTTTCACTTCTGGATTCCAAAGTCTTTCAATTTCACTCATTTTTTCACCTCCTTTTTTTATTTTTTAATTCTATAGAATAGCAAAAATTTTATTTTTTTCAAGGATAATTTCACTTGCATTTTTTGAAAAATTTTTTAAAATAAAGAATTATGAGGGCCTTGGGAATTGACCTTGGTACTACAATTTCAAAAATGGCCACTATCGTCGGGGGAAAACCCCAATGCATTGAAAATAGAGAAAGTTCTATTTTAACACCTTCGATCGTCGCCATTTCAAAAACAGGAGAAAGATTGGTCGGGATTTTGGCAAAGAGACAAGCTGTCACTAATCCAAAAAATACTATTTTTGGAGTGAAAAGGTTCATTGGAAGAAGGTATGATGATCCTGAAGTTCAAAAAGAATTAAAATTATTACCTTACGAAACAAGAAGAAGGTCAGACGGTGAAGTTGAAGTTAAAATGGGAGATAAATGGTACACACCAATTGAAATTTCTGCAATGATACTTCAAAAATTAAAGTTAGACGCAGAAGAAAAGTTTGGAGAAAAATTTGAATACGCAGTAATTACTTGTCCGGCAAATTTTGATGATTCCCAAAGAAAAGCAACTCAAGCTGCAGGAGAAATTGCAGGCTTTAAAGTTTTAAGAATCATTAACGAACCTACCGCAGCCGCTTTAGCTTATGGACTTGGAAAAAAAGAAGCTAAAAAAGTTTTAGTTTACGATTTTGGAGGCGGAACTTTTGACGTTACCATTTTAGAAATTTCTCCAGATACAGTAGAAGTAATTGCCACAGGAGGTGAAGCTCATTTGGGCGGTCAAGATTTCGATCAAAGAATCGTTAATTGGATAATTGAAAGGTTTAAAAAAGAAGAAGGAATTGACCTTTCAAAAGATTCCTTAGCTTTACAAAGAATAAAAGAAGCTGCAGAAAACGCAAAAATTGAACTTTCTTCTCTTTTGGAAACCGAAATTAATCTGCCCTTTATTACTTCCACTCCAGAAGGACCAAAACATTTGCTTTACAAAATTACTAGAGCTCAATTTGAACAAATGACAAGAGATTTGGTCGAAAAATCGATAGAAAGAGTGAAAATTACTTTAAAAGAGGCGAAATTAGAAAAAAATCAAATCGATGAAATCGTTTTAGTTGGAGGAACAACTTTAATTCCTCAAGTAAGAGAAGCAGTAAGAAGTCTTTTTGGAAAAGAACCGAACAAATCCATTAATCCTGAAGAAGTAGTAGCAATGGGAGCTGCGATTGAAGCTGAAATTTTGTTAGCTCAATTGGAAAAAAGGACCCCAGAAGGTGAAATTAAATCGGTTTTGCTTTTGGATGTTTTGCCATTATCTTTGGGAATTGAAACTTTGGGAGGGGTAAATACAATTATGATTCCAAAAAACACTACTATTCCAACATCGAAAACCCAAATTTTTACTACAGCTGCTGACAATCAAACTTCAGTCGAAATTCATGTTCTGCAAGGAGAAAGGCCAATGGCTCAAGATTGTCGGTCTTTGGCAAGGTTTATTTTAGACGGAATACCACCAGCGCCCAGAGGAGTTCCTCAAATCGAAGTTACCTTCGATGTTGATGCTAACGGAATTTTAACTGTAACTGCAAAAGATAAAGCTACAGGAAAGTCTCAAACTATAAGAGTTACAGGTTCTATCAGTCTTTCAAGAGAAGAAATAGAAAGGATGAAAAAAGAAGCCGAAATGTATGCTGAAGAAGATAGAAAAAAGAGAGAGTTAGTAGAAGCTAAAAACCAGGCTGAAAATTTAATTTATATGGCGGAAAAATCTTTAAGAGAAGCTGGAGAAAAAATTTCTGAAGCTTTAAAAAAAGAAGTTGAAGAAAAAATCGAGGAGTTGAAGAAAGTAAAGGAATCGGATAACATAGAAGAGATTAAACAAAAAATTCAAGAATTATCTCAGGTTCTTCAAAAGATCGGAATGGAAATGTATCGAGGAAAAAGCGGTCCAGAAGAGGAAGAATATCGTGAGAAATAAATCAGCTTATTGGCTGATTAGCTTCTTAGCTTATTATAAAAATTATTCTCGCTAAAAAGCTAATAAGCTACAAGCTAAAAAGCTAAATCCATGAAGGATTATTACAAAATTTTAGGGGTCTCAAGAAATGCCTCTCCAGAGGAAATAAAAAAAGCTTATTATAGATTAGCTCATAAATACCATCCAGATAAAGGAGGCGATCCTGAAAAGTTTAAAGAAATAAACGAAGCCTATCAAGTTTTATCTGATCCTGAAAAAAGAAAACAATATGACATGTACGGGCAAGTTTTTGAAGGGGCCCAAGCTGGACCTCAAACTGATTTTGAATGGTTTTGGAAATCGCCTTTTTCTGTTGAGTTTGAAGATTTAGAAGATTTATTAAAAGATTTCTTTGGTTTTGGTTTTGATTTTGGATTTTCAAGAAAAAAAGAACCAAAAAGTGGTTCTGATGTTGAAATCGGTGTTGAAATAACTTTGGAAGATGTTTTGAAAGGAAAAAAAGAAAGGCTTTTACTACAAAAATGGGTAAAATGTCAAAGATGCGAAGGAACAGGAGCTGAACCCGGAACAAAGATAATAAAATGCCCAATGTGTGGAGGTACAGGAAAAGTAAAACAAATCAAAAACACTTTTTTTGGACAAATTACGAGAACCACCATTTGTCCTCAATGTAAAGGCGAAGGTTTCGTTCCAGAAACTCCTTGTCAAGTTTGTGGTGGTGAAGGAAGGGTCAAAGACGAAGAAGAAATAGAAATTTTTATTCCGCCTGGAGTAGATCATTTACAAGAATTAAAAATTCCACAAAAAGGAGATGCAGGAAGAAAAGGAGGAAAACCTGGAGATTTATACATTAAAATTTATATCAAGAAACATCCTGTTTTCGAAAGAAAAGGAAACGATCTCTTTGCTACAATAAAAATTCCTTTGAGCTTTGCGGTTCTGGGGGGCGAAGTTGAGGTTCCAACTTTAGAAAAAGAAAAACTAATTTTTAAAATTCCACCTGGAACAGAAGATGGCGAAATTTTCAAAATTCCAAAAAGAGGACTACCAAAATTTGGCAAAAGAGAAAGAGGAGACTTCTATTTTAAAGTAAAAATTTTAATTCCAAAAAACTTAACCAAAAAACAAAAAGAACTTTTCGAAAAACTTAAAGAAGAAGGAATTTAAAAATTTTATCGCATACCAAATCTTTCTTTACCTTCCGTCTTACATCTTACATTTTCCATTTAATCATTCGTATATTCGTACAAATTCGTACTTCGTAGTATTTTATTTATTTGTATCTCAAAGCCTCCAATGGATCCATTTTTGCTCCTCTCTTTGCGGGGAAAATTCCAGAGAAAATACCAACTAAAACTGAAAAGACGATAATAAAAATTAAAAACCAAAGAGGAGTGTAAAAAAGAGTTACAGCTTGTCCTCCAAGAGCTTTTGCTAAAGTATTAACTAAGGCATTCAAAAATTTAGAAACTCCAAAGTTGATCAAAATTCCTGTTAAACCTCCCAAAAGAGAAATCACTATAGCTTCAAACAAAAACATATTTTCAATATCTCTGTCAGAAGCTCCGATTGCTTTCATAATTCCGATTTCGTTAGTTCTTTCCAATAAACTCACTGTCATTGTGTTTGCCATTCCGATTGCAGCAACGATCAAAGCAACTACTCCAAAAATTCCCAAAGTTATTTGGATTGCTTTGAAAACTTTGTTTGCCTCTTCTACAGTTTCTGACAAAGAAGAAACCATAAAACCCATGTTAATGAGTTTCTCGCTCACTTGCTTTAAAAATCTTCCATCTTTCACTTTAACTTTGACGTTGGAAAATTCTTCAATGTTTAAATTTTCCAAGGTTTGAATTGGCACATAAACATAACTTGTAACATCGTCATCTATAACTCCAGAGATCGTGTAGGGTTCTTTGATTTCAAAAATTTCGGTTTTTTCTTCTCCAGTTTCTGTAGTTTTGACCAAGAATAAATTGATTTTCACTTGTTTTCCGATTGCCTTTTCCTCTTCCAAATTAAAAGATTTAGCCAACGCAGAGGAAATAACCACTTTTCTTTCTTTTTCGTTTTCAAAAACTTTCCCAAATTTTGGCGCAATCCCTTCCAAGCGAAAATAAGAAGGTAAACAAACGTTGAAAGTTGTGTCGCCGGTTAAATTTTCTTTTTCTAAAGTAATTTGGCCTGAAAAAAAAGCCAAAGGACTGACTTCTTCAACGTTTTCAATTTTTGAGATTTCAGAAATTTTTTCTTTTGTTAAAGTTAAAACCTCGGAGGAAGGAGAAGAAACATCTAAAGTTAAAAGGGCTTCTTCGGTAGTGATTTGCTCTAACATCATCTTTTGGAGACCATAACCCAAAGAAACAAAAATCAAAATTGCTGAAATCCCAACTCCCATTGCTAAAATGGTGAGAAAAGTTCTCGCAGGCCTGGTAATGAAAGTTCGTAAGGAAAGTTTTACTAAATATTTAAAATTCATGGATTAATGCCACTTCCAATTTTCTCGCAAAATTCCTGGCAGTCCTTCTGTCCAACCCTACTCCTCCTTTTTTCAAAGGAAGGTCGAGCAACCTTTGAAATTCTTTTTTGCCAATTTTTTTCTCCAACCTCAGCCTAATTGCTTCATCCAACCTTTTCAATTGCTCCTCTGTTTTCAAAGATCCTTTCCATCCTTCCAAAATGAATTTTCTCAATCTTTCAACCTTCATTTGAATTTCCTCTACAGGCTTTTCAGGCAAAACTTCTTTCAAAGCTTCGCTTTCTGCTAAAATTCTTTCAATTTTCTGAGCAAAACTTTCTGCAGTTTGACGATAAAGCCCCACTCCACCTTTTTCAAAAGGTCTATCCAAAATTTCTTTGAATTGCTGAGCATCAATTTCTCCTGAAATCCTTTTTCTAATTGCTTCTTCCAATCTTTGAATAACCGCTTCATCGAAAGAGGTCAAAAGATACAGTGCCAAGGAACTGGGATGTAAAATTGGTTTTTCTCTGGGCAAAACTTTTTGAATCACTCTTTTTCCTTCAAAAGGTCCAATTTGTTTTTTCTTTTCGTTTACCACTATTCTAATTATTTTTCCGTCTTTCATATGAAAAACCCGATGAGCATCTTCCAAATAAGAAGCTTCGTGGGTGACCAAAACTATGGTTTTTCCCATTTTCTCATTTATCTCTTTCAAAGTATCCATGACAATTTTTGCTGATGCAGAGTCTAAATTCCCTACTGGTTCATCTGCGAGCAAAATTGGAGGATCGTACATTAAAGCTCTCGCTATTGCCACTCTTTGTTGCTGCCCCCCGGAAAGTTCAGAAGGATAGCGACTGGCCAAATTTTCAATTCCGAATCTTTGCAAAAGCAATTTTGTTTTTTTCACGCTTTCTTTCAAACTCAAACCTCCAAAAATGTGGGGCAAAAGAACATTATCTAACACTGTTAAAGTAGGAATCAAATTGTAAGCTTGAAAAATCATCCCAACAATCATCCTTCGATAAAGAACCATTTCCTTTGGTGACAAATTAGAAAGCTTTTCTCTGTAAACTACAATTTCTCCTTTTGTGGGAGTCAAAAGTCCTGCTAAACAATAAAGCAAAGTCGATTTCCCGCAACCAGAAGGACCAAAAAAGACAACATATTCACCAGGATAGATTTCCAAATTAACATCATCCAAAGCCACTGCCTCATTACTTTTGCCGAGGTTATAGATTACCGACAAATTTTTGACTTCAATTATGGGATCCATAAAAATACTGCGAAATACGAATCAATTACGAATATACGAATACATTATTTATCATTCATATATTCGTACGAAATTCGTACTTCGTAGTATTCTTAAAACCTGATCCTCTTCACCCATCCAAAAATTTTCTCAAACTGTGCAATTATTATTTGAATTATGGTTTTCTTTTGTTGAGGGGTCAAGAAAGTGAAATCTTTTGATAGAGAGACGTTTCCTGAAGAGTCGATAGATTCTGCTCTGAATCGATAAACTTGACCAGGTTTTAGAGCAGGAAGCAAAACAGTATGTTTTATGGATAAAGTTTTATCCAAGGAAGTTGATTTTACTAATTCTTCTTTCCAAGAAGCTCCTTGGATAAAATAAACTCTTGAGGTTGCAGGTTCATTGGTCAACCAAGTGATGACAGCCTGAACAGTATCTCCTCTGGGTGAGATTGCCAAAGAAGTTCTCACTTGTGAAATTTCAGGGGGAGTAGTATCTTTTCCTGTTGAGAAAGTCAAAGTTGGAGAGGTAGCTTCGTTTCCTGTTTCTTCTTTTGCCAAAATGACTAAAGAGTATTCAGTGTTAGGTTCTAAATTCTTCAAAGTTAGAGCATGGTCTTTCAAGAAAGATTTATCTTCGAATTCTTTTTTCTCTTGAGTTCTCAAATTAGTGTAGAAAATCTTTGTTGCAGAGGGCAAATTCGTCTTGAAAGTCAAAGTAACTTCTCTTTCTGAAATTTTAGTGAAAGTGATGTCTGAAATTTCAAGTTTTTTACTCAAGGTTTTAAATTTCATATTATCACTCTTTGCCATAGGTCCAACCAATGGCTTTGACCTCACTTGAAAGTAATAAGTTGTCGCAGGTTCAAGTCCTGTAATTGTCACAGAATGAAATGTCACCAATTCATCTGGGTTTCCAACTACCATTGTGTAAGGTTCTTCTTTCTTTGGGTCGTAATCTTTCTCTTTTGCTAAAGCCACCAATGAATTCGATTTTTTATCAGTAATCCAGGTAATCTTTGCCCAATCAGGACCTACTTCAACTTGAGGAACTCCTCCTGTAATTTGGGGTGCTAAAACTACTTTTGGTGCGATTTCACTTACTGAAGAAATAAATTTTTCCTCTGGAATCTCTTTTAAGAAAGGATTCTTTGGCAAAGATTCTAAAACCTTAGTAACAAAAGCTTTTGAAGCTCTTTTCATGAATTCTGGAACTCCAAATTCTTCAATCTCTTTTTCTAATTCTTTCGCTTTCTCTTCTGGTTTTTCCTCTTTCGGTTTTAAATGACAAGAGTTATCGTACCAATGCAATTTCATTCTTTCACACCACTCTTTTTGAGTTAATTTTTCTTCACCAGGCACTTTCTCTTTTGGTTCTTTGTGGCAGGCGTTATCGTACCAATAAAGCCCCATTTGATCGCACCATTCTTTTTCAGATTTATAACCTGGAGGAATAACGATCGTCACTCCTCCACCAACAGTCACTATTTGTGTAATCACTTGCCCTGGTTCTTTAGTTGTTGTAAATGTGTATCCTTTTCCTGAATTATCATCGACAGATTCATTTCCAGAAGAATCTTTTGAAATTACTTTGAAGTAATAAGTGGTTTCTTTGTTCAATCCGGTCAAAGTAACAGCATGCTTTATGGTCAAAATATTTTCTTCTGGAGTTTCCATTCCATAAGATGTAGAAGTTCCAAAAATTACTTTTGAAGTAGCGGGCTCGTTAGTTATCCAGGTAATTACTGCAGAATTGTAAGTAATTACTGCAACTTCAACCTGCGAAATTTGCGGAGGCCCAGGTTGTTCAGCCAAAGTAATCGATGGTGAAGGTTGAGTGGTGAAAGTGTAATCTTGAGAAACTGCTTCAGTTTGGGCTTTGCTCCTTACTCTGAAATGATAAGTTGCCTGAGATAATAATCCTGTTAATGTCACAGAGTGGGAAGTTGTTGAATCGTTTTGCCCGGCAATTTTTCCATAAGAAGTATCGAATCCATATTCGACGAGGGAATTTGAAGGAATGTCAGTTTGCCAAGAAATTTTGACAGAGTTGTAGGTGACATCAGTAATTTGAATGTTAGAAATTACAGGAGGATTGGGACCTGAAGCAGTGACAAAGCTGAAGCCTTGGCCGTTGTTATCTAGTATCGCTGTGTTTCCAGAAGGATCGG